>Ga0209287_10000192_pt1 | contig 40626 bp, 39 predicted proteins | sample PPLLak3cmMay2015_2_FD_187255 | JGI IMG/M metagenome (GOLD analysis project Ga0209287, IMG submission 187255) | Freshwater sediment microbial communities from Prairie Pothole Lake near Jamestown, North Dakota, USA - PPLs Lake P8 Core (1) Depth... | ecosystem: Environmental > Aquatic > Freshwater... | reverse complement strand
GCGACAATCATCCGCGACTGGTACGAGGATGCGCGCCGCCTGCGGACGGCTGATGAGCCGGTTGCTCCGCCAATCGAGAGCATTCTTCCGACGCTCGTGGAGGCGTTTGGGAAACTGGGAAACTTGGGGAAACGCGGGGCCGAGACCTACGCAACGGCCGCAGAGAACGCCGGGCATTTCCTGAAGGCCATCGACGGGGAAGACGAGTTCATCGCCAGCAACAGAACCGACATCATCCTCGGCCACCTCTTCTTTGCCTTGGAACGGGAGACTGACCCCTTGAACGCGGATGCCGCTATCGACTTCAAGGGCGGCGTGGATATGGAATCTCCGCTGATGCGGGCCGTGCCCTACGACATGCGCAAGCCCATCGCTCAGATTGTCCAAGGGGCATCGCAGGCCCTAAAGGAATACACGGCAGTAAAATACGCCTATGACGAGCGGAGTCTGGATTTTGAACTGACGGAGAAGGATTGGGAGCGGTGGGACTTCGTGATGGACGAGATGAAGAAAGCCGAGGCCGTCCGCAAGGCGGTCGTCTCGCACGACTCGCAACTCCCCTATGCTCTTGCGGCTGACCAGCAGGTATATGCCGAGCGCATGTCGAAGACAATGGCCGAGCGGGAGAAGGAAGTGGAATCTGGCGACCCCGACAGGGCGCGCTTGGACCAAATCGAGAGCACCCTGTTCGAGCAACGGAAAGTCTTTTTCAACCACCAAGCAGAGGCGTCGAAGGTTGCGGTTAGGGTCATGCGCGAAGACCTAGCGCCCCTCTTTAGCGCATTCTCCGACGACCCCCGCCCGGAACTCGTGCCGATAACGGTAGGGGAACACGCCACCCCGAGGACGCGCCCGTTTCCTTCGACCATGAAGGCGGACGCAGAAACCCACGTCAGCCTCGCCAAACTTGTGATGTCCAGCATCGTTTCCCCGAACCTCCTGCGCAAGATGCCGAGAACGGATGTCGGCCTGTCCAATGGGGCGTCTGGCTTCTTTGACCCCGAAGAACAGGTCATCGGCGTGAACGACCCGTCATTTTCAACCATCAGCCACGAAACGGCTCACGCCGTCGAATTGGCGACCCCCGAACTCCGAAAACTGGGATGGATGTTTTACCGATACCGGACGGGCGGAGACCGCGTGCAGTTCCGCGGAACATCGTTTGATGCGCCCATGAAGCCCGACAGGTTCCCTGACCCCTATAGCGGACGGACATACCCTGCCCGAGGATACCAGTCCGAAGTCCTGAGCACGGCCGCGGGCCAACTCGCTTTCAGCCCTGCGGTTCTTGCCGCCGCCGACCCTGAACTTTTCAACTTTGCCATTACCGCCTTCAAGGGCGATTGGCTTCACGGGGAGACGCAATGACTGACACCCTTTTCTACCGCATCACGTTCCCTTCGGGCCGAACCGCCGAGTTTGTGCCGGGCGAGGGGTGGCGCTCGGACGACGACGTGCTGAGGGACAACCTCAACGCCCTGTACACGCCAGCCGCTCTGCCGCTCCTGATTCCCAACTACGGCTTCCAGTACGACCCGCGCCCCGCCGAAACCGTGGTCCGACGGGCGGCGAAGGACTTGGGGGCGGAGTTCGAGCAGGTCGGGAACCCCCCGCCGCCTGACCCGGACATGGTTTACTAGGCCAAAAGCCGCCGAAATCGGAACGGTTGATATGGTGCATTTGCCCTTCCATTCGGAAGGGCTTTTGGCTATTCTGGAAGGGTAGACAGCCCGAAAAGGCGGAGTTTGCCATGCCCGGAAAGCCCACGGCCCCATCGACCCTCAGCGGCCACGCCGCCGACATCTGGCAGTCGGCCTTCGCATCGGCCTACGACGGAACCTGCAAGGAACGCTCTGACCGGGATGCCTGCGCCGCATCAATCGCGTGGTCCGCAGTCAAGAACGTTTACAAGAAGAACGAGAGCGGCGAGTGGGTCGAGAAGGCCGCTGACCCCGTGGTGGGCACAGCCCCGTCAACCGGGGACATCCCCGCCGAGTTCCCGACGCCAATGGAAGGCTCCTACGGCTTCGAGATGGGTCAGGTTTACCAAGAAGCGTATCACGCCGCGCTCCAAGGCGTCTGTGCCACTGCGCCAGACCCCGAGGGTTGTGCGCGGGAGAAAGCAATGTGGGCAGTCGAGGAAGCCAACCAGACGGGCAACGCCGGAACGAAGATGGAACAGAAGTTGGAAGTGGACAACTCTGGGATGTCTGGCTCCCGCATTGAGCGAGGGAAAAAGCCCATGATGAACTACGACCCCCACGCCATCGCCGTCCGCCGACTTGAGCGGGAGGTCGAGGCCAAGCACGACGCTGAGATGCTGGCCGCTGGCAAGGGCGACGCCTCTGCCCTGCGCCCGGCGCAGATGCCCTCAGATGTCTGGCGCTCGCTTCCCCCTGAACTGCGCACGGTGAAGGCCATGCTGAACGTCCGGGCCTACGAGCGCGGGTATCAAGAAGCCGCGGACACCGCTCTGGAAGAGGGTTGGGAGCGATTTCCAAACTCGACGCTCCCCGAGGAGTTCATCTTCCGGCGCTTCGTGGACACGCCGGACGGCGCAATCCTTGTGCGTGCGGTTCTCGTGCGCCCGGCCAAGGGCGGCGACTGGTATCTGCGGGAACTCTCGCGGGGTGCGGCCTCCTCACTGGCGGCACGCTCGGCCCCCGGAGAAGTGCGCTACCGCCCTTTCGTGCAAGGCTCGGCCCTTGACGACATTTCCATTCTGCGTGGAGGTCCGGGGTCGGGCCATCACGGGCACAAAGGTCGCCCCGGTGAGCGGGGCGGCTCCGCGCCGGGCGACGGCCAGCGGATAACCAAGCCTGAGAACGTCATCGAGGTTCCAGCCGCGAGGCCGATGGGGGACCAAGCCGCAGGGATTGACACTTGGGCGGCAAAGGCCATCGGCGAAATCTACAATGCCGAGTACGCCGAGAAGTATCGCAACTCTGGCCCCGAAATATTCGAGTTCGCCAAGGACGAGGCGGTTGGCATCAAAATCTCTCAGGCGACAGGGTGGGATGGGCACGACATCATGCGCGCCTACGCACACGCGCTCGAAGAGGCGAACGACCACGAAAAGGCCAAGGTCGTTCGAGATTGGATTGTCAGCGAGGAGGGAAAGGTAGAAGCCCCCTCGACAAAGTTCAAGGGAGACGCAGACCCCTTCCTCGCTCACTACGCTGTTCAGCAGTTCGGCCCCGACGTTACGCGTGAGCAATTCAACAAGGCGATGGGCAATCTTGTTGGCGCTAACTTCGCCTACCGCTCGCCCGGCACAAAGGATAAGCCGTTTGGGAACGTCACGGGGCACATCTACACGAGTTTCCGCGCGGCGCTCGAAGATGCCAACTGGCACGACCGGGCGAATACCGTGCAGGGCTGGATGGAAGAGTCCGGGACATACAACCCCTATGGCCCCCCCACTAAGCGCGGGCCACAAGGCAGTCCGACCATCATGGAGAGCACGGCGGCGCACGTCACCCGCGGCGGGCCGGGGTCAGGTCACTACGGGCACGCCGGACGGCCGGGGCAGGTAGGCGGCAGTGAGCCGTCCTACGGCGAAGGCGACCGACCGAGCGACCTCCACCGCAAGTGGCGTCAGGGCAAGAGAACGCCGACGACCGTTGATTCGGCCAGATGGGACGACCTCTACTTCATCGCTCACGGCGCGCTGGCGAGCGGCAAACTCGACAGGGCCAGTGAAGCAATGCAGGGGATGAACGCCATTCTCTCGCGCATCACTGACCCTGAGAGCCGGGCGGGGCTGGAACAGGAACTCAAGAAGTTGGCCGAGGAATACAACTTGGTCGGACAGGGGCCAGTGGACGCCGAGGCCATCGCCACCGGGGGAACGAATCCCTATGCGCCGGAGCAGGAAGCACCCGAGGGTTCAATCCTCGAAGAGGGCGAGACCATCGAAGGACCCGATGACTGGTCGCCAGCCGAGCCAGCCGCCGATTACCATTCGGGCATCGGCAAGCGCGGCCATCTCCTGTTGACGAAGGAGTTGGAGAAGCAGTTGCCCCCGCTCTACACCAACGAGCAGAAGGGCAAGGACGCTCAGGCGCTCGTCAAGTTCTTCTCCCCCCTGAGCAACTGGACGTGGTACGCCTCGGAGTACGACCCAGAAAGCCGGACGTTCTTCGGGCTGGTGGATGGCTTCGAGAAGGAGTTTGGCTACTTCTCGCTGGACGAACTGGAAGGCGTCGAAGGCCCGGCGGGGATGCCAGCGGTCGAGCGCGACATGGATTGGGAACCCAAGACGTTCCGGGAGCTTCTTGCGATGGGCGACATGACTTCCCCTGCCGAGCAGATGCCCGGCGGGAAAGACCCCATCGCCGAAGCGGAGCGCGAGGCCGAGGAGCGGTTCGACACTCGGTTCGAGAACCTGCCGGAGCAGGGCGGACCGGATTTCCATGAGGCCCCCAAGTCCAGAGGCGAGTTTGAGACGCCGGATGCTTTGGCTGACCACCTCATTTCCGAATACTCTCAGCCGACAACCATGAAGGGCAGGCCAATCGCGGGAGACATCTTCTACGACGACATCTCGCGGCGGGTCAAGGCTATGTATCCAAACAACGAGAACGCGAGAACCGAGGCATTCATGCGAGTGGTTGACCGTCTGAAGGCGGCTAACTACTGGGTGCATTCGTAATGGCCGATACCGAAGTTCGCACCGACCCCAAGGAAGCCTACTTCCGTCTGGGGATGGGGATGCCCAGTCACCGATGCGGTGACTGTATCGCCTACCAGAACGGGAAGTGCGTGACGGTTGCCGTCGAGCCTAGCGCCGACGACATCTGCCGCTTGTTCCGTCCACATCCAGCCAACGGGAGCATGTCAGCGATGCAGGCAGGAGCCTTGTCCATGATTGGTCGGTCCACTGGCGAGTTGAGCCTGTTTATCAATCGGGTCAGCCGTGACCCGCAGACCGGCATCCGCCGCTGGTACTCGACCGCATCGGGAACCAAGCGCGACCTCTACAACGAGAAGATGAGCGTCCCGCTGTTCAAGGACTTCATCCGGCGCATTGAGGCCGGGGAGAAGGCCCCGGAGCCGTTCGCAAGCCGGGCGTGGCAGGGCGGGCTTCCGTATCTGGGCGTGGCGCACTACTTGGACATGGAAGGCGAGGCCATCGTAGGCACAACTGACCGAGTGTGGGTTGACGCCGACATTTTCAAGGCCCGCGGCACGTTTGGGCAAGGCCCGCTGGCGGATGCCGCTTTCAAGGCCATTCAGGAAGACATCCGGCTGAACCGACCGACGGACCAGCGGGTGCGCGTCTCAATCGCTTTCGTGGACTGGGGACACGACCACGAGGGCGTGGGCACTTTCGTCCGAAAGAGCCTGTTGGATAGGTGTCCGCACTGTGATTCCGGCGCAGGCGAGAAGGTCTACAAATCCGGTCAATTGGTGCATTTGGCCTTGACACGGAGGCCCGCTTACGTCGAAACTACTATTGCCTTGGAGGAAAGGTCCATGAGCGCACGACGCGATGACGCGGCTTCCGTTGTCGGCGATGAACTGGCCGACGAACTGGAACGCCGGAGCAAGACCCTGACTCAGAAATCGGCTACCGCGATGGACGCCTCGGCGATTGTCATTCGTGAGGTCGCCACCGAGGAAGACGCCGACGAGAAGGCCGAGGAAGAGGCGGGCGGCGAGCAGGATGCCGTTGCCGAGAAGACGTTTGGTGGAGCGCAGAGCATGGATGAAGCCGAGGCCTTCCTCACGCGTTCGGTCTCCGAGTCCTTCGTGGATGCCCAGTCCCTTTTGGTTGGCATCCTGACGAACCTCGCCAACTCAGAGCAACCGGCGGCTGAGAAAGCCGCGGCCATCGAGCGGGCCATCTCGGATTACCAATCCCGCCTTGATTCCTTGGCGGTTGATGCTCTTGTCGCCGTGAAGGAAGCCCTACGGGGCCGCGCCTTCGGAGAGGAAGAGGAAGAGGCTCCGGAGAAGGGCAAACCGTGGGAGAAGGCCAAGAAGCCAGCGGCCGGAGATGAGGCCGAGGCCGAAGACGAGATGGAAACGGAAGAGGAAGTGGAGCCAGAGGAAGCGCCGGAAGGCGAGGCGCACATGCTGGACGAAGCCTACGCCGCATTGAAGGCCGCGTTTGACGAGGCCGTGGCGTCTGGCGGAGACCGGACAACCCGACTCCAGATGATTCAGCCTGCGCTCAACGCTCTGGCCGACGCCATCATGCAGAACGTCGAGGGCGGTGGAGAGCAGGCAGAGTTGGAAGCGCCTGTGGACGAACAGCAGGCCCCTGAGCAAATGGAAGCCCCCGTCAAGGGTGGCAAGCCCCCGATGAAGGGCAAGCCCCCGGCGGAAGAAGAAACATCGGACGAGGACGCATTGGCCGAGATTGTACGGGCGGCGGTCGCACCGCTCGTGCGAGAAGTGGCCGTCCTACGCACGGAACTGGCGTCCCGCCAGAACCAACCGCTGACCCCGGTGAAGCGTCAAGCCCCTCTGGTTCCAGAGCGGCGTGCTCTCCGGGCAGTCGTGCGGAGTTCGGTGGGCGCTCCCGTGCAACCGGGCGTCGTTGTCCGAAGTCAGCCGCAAGGCGGCGGCGGGATTCGCAAAATCGCCCGACGGTCGGTTGGCCTGTCGGACGATTAGGTTGCGTGCGGCGACCGCCGCGTGAAGCGACCGACCTTTCCGGCCAACACTCAATACTGAACTAGGAGAGATGACAATGGACCGCATCGTTCCCGACATGGCGGGCGAGGTCATCAAGGATATGGGGGGCGGACAGCCCTTCGTGAGCCGTGCCGCTGACCCGGTGATTTCCCCGACGTATAGCACGCCGGGTGACTTCGCCGCGCAATATCCGACCCCGCTCGACCCAACCGAAATCATCGCCATGTGCGAGGAGATTTCGGTGTGGCAGGCGCTCCCCGAGGAGACGACCTCCCTGTACGCGCACACTTGGCGCGAGTTGAACGAACTCGCATTCACCTCAGGCTCGGCGTACATCTCGTTCGCCGACGGTGCTTGCCCCGAGGAATACGCGCACGATGGCGACAACACGACCATCACCCTGAAGAACATCGGCGCGAAGAAGTCCTTGGGCATCAGCGACATCATGCACTCCGCCGCTGTCGCCGCCGCGAACTGGCACGGCATCAATCGGCTCGTCGGCCCCGCCCCTGCGGGCGAGGGTCTTCCCGGCGGGTCGAGCGAAGGCACGTTCCAGCAGGAGTACGTCGCGGACCTGAAGGAGAAGGAAATCCGGCTGGCGATGACCCTCGTGATGAACGGGTGGGACCGCCTGCTCGTCCTCGGCAACGCCGGGAACGACGCGCTGGCCTTCTCCGGCATCGAGACGCTGGTGGCGACGACCTGCGCGCACTATGTCGCAGATACGGCGTCAGGCACGTTCAGCGCCGCGACCTTCGACCGCTTCCTGAGCGAATCCTGCGCGAAGCCGACGACCATCTACGGCCACCCGCAGGCAGTTCAGGAAATGATGAGCGCCTACTTCCAGTTGGGGTTCCAAGGCTCGCAGGTTGTGAACTTCAACACGGGAGACCGCATCGTGCCGGGCTTCAACTTCGGCGGGTTCGTCAACACCGGGGTTGGCCGCTTGGGCGTGGTTGCTGACAACAACTTCACCCGGACGGCGGCAGGTGCAAACCTGTTCATGTCCGACCTGTTCGCCCTGCGGATGACCCACAACGGAGTGCCGCTGGTCTACAAACTCACCCAAATCCCGCTCGCTCTCAAGGACTTGGTTCCGGGTTGTACGGCCATCGCCTTCGAGGTCTGGGCCAAGACCGCGCTCATCGTGAAGCACTGTTGCGCCCACGGCCGCTACCGCGGCTTCTTCACCGGACGCATCGTGACGACCTGCCCGGTCATCGGGTAAGCCCGACAGACCGCGGGTTCTACCAACCGTGTGTGGGGGCTGGCCGGGGGAGGAACCCGACCAGCCCCGTCTTCTTATAGGGGAGGATTTCCATTGGCGGGAGTTGCGCTAGGCTGGCGATGGGCCACGGGCCTCGTGCCTGCGACGGGCGACGCCAGACAAAGCAGGAGGCCGGGGAGCGACCCCGGCCTCCTTTGGTTTCTGCGGACCTTCCGGTGGTCTCCGTCAGCCGCCTTGTGCCCCTTGGGGCTTCTTGCTACCCGGTCGGACTGTCTGCGAGGGCCGGATGCCGCTTTCCCTGCGGACCTTCCGATTGTCTCCGTCAGCCGCCTTGGTGTTCGAGGGGTCGGACTGTCTGCGAGGGTCGGATGCCGCTTTCAACTGTCATTGTCGCGCAGGCCAGCGCATACAGCAATAGTACGCTGGTACTACGCTTGCGCCACCAGCACAAATGGGCTATGATGAAAGCCGCAGTAGCCGCAGACCACTGATGCCTGAACCCTACAGCGTCCTCCCCGATGGCATGATTTCCAATGAGCAAGGGCAGGTCGCCATGCGCTATCTGGCAAGCGGGGGCCACATTCGCGTTCTCTGCCAGCGAGCCGAAGGCCCGCCGCAAGTCCAATACGACTTCATCTATCGGAATAACGTGAGCATGGCTTGGGCCGACGCCCGAGATGTTCCCTGCCTGCTCGCCGTCAAGGGCGGCTGTTGCGGTAAGAAGCGGCCGGGGATTATCAAGCCCGCCGGGGAACTCGACGTGCGCTACTGGCTAGGACTGGGGAGGTAGCGAGGTGTTTCCGCCAGAGCAGTTCTTCGGTTTCGTTCCAGCCGCGAGCAATCCGTGGCCCATCGCACCTGACCTGCGGATGGCGGACCTCGCTCCGACTTCCGGTGAACCCGGCGCGGCAAAACCGCCGCTCCTGACCATCATCGCCGCCTTTTCCAATTACCGCTACTCCCAACTCATGCGCTCGCTCTACTGCCTTGCCCGGCAGTCGTGGCGCAACTTCGAGGTCATCGTCGTGGACAACGGCTCCACTGACGGCACGGCGAACGCCATCCCTCCGTTCATGCCTTTCGTTCCCGGCCTGCAAGTCATTCGTCTTGAGCGACAGGGCTTCACGGCCTGCCCGACGGCTGGCATCAAGGCGGCGCTCCCGCTGGCTCGCGGCCGCGTGATTGCCATTATGCAACCCGAGGTCATGCTGGTCGAGGACGCCGCACGGTTTCTATACGAGGCACACTTCGCCGAACAGCCCGGAACCAACTCCTACGTCTTCAAGCGGCCCGAACTCGATGCGATGGCCCGCCCTCTGCGCTACGTTTCCCTGCGCATCGGCTTCCTTGACCCGTTCTGCCAGAATACGATAGACGGCGTGGACTGGCAAAGTAGCACACGGAACATCGAGGGGCTTCGGGATTTCTACCGCCACAAGCAAGGATTGGCCCACTGGGGGAACGAGAAGTGGAAGACCGAGGAGATGCCGTTCTGGTTTTGCGGCTCGGCTCTGGCAGACGACCCGCTGTGGTCGGACATGCCCGTTTTCCGAGGCCACGCCAGCATTGACTTCTGGCTTCTGAACTACCGCCACGTCAACGGCTACCGGGACATCAACAACCCCGGCTTCTACGGCTATCATCAGAGCCACCTGATGACGGCTATCGCTCCCCTTGAGAACTCGGACAACTGCGAGCAGTACCTTGTTGCGCAGGACGGCATTCTGGCGGCGCTCGACGCTCAAGGCCGCTGGCCCGCAGACTTCCCGCGCAGGGAACTGCGCACTTACGCCGAGGTTTACCAATCCATGAAGGCGAGAACCTGATGCTCCCAACCGAACAATTCTTGCGCTACCGACCGGACGGCCCGGATATGTGGCGGATGCCCCCCGACCTGCACCTCGCTGACTTGAAGAAGGTCACGAAGGCCGAGGCCAGCCGCAAGCCCCTGCTCACGTTCATTATGGCGTTTTCCAACTACCGTGTCTCTCAGTTGCCCCGGTCCTTGGAGCGCATCGCCCGCCAGTCGTGGCGCAAGTTCGAGGTCATCATCGTTGACAACGGCTCGACCGATGGAACGGCGGAGACCGTCGCCCAGTTCGAGCCATACATCCCCGGCCTGCGCCTCGTGCGCATCGAGCGCGAAGGCTTCACCGCCGACCCGTCGATACCCTTCAAGTCGGTGTTTGGGGAGGCCCGAGGCGAAGTCATCGCCATCATGCAACCGGAAATCCTGATGGTTCCCGAGGCGGCTGAGGCTCTCCATGCCTACCACTTCGAGGAGCCGCCGCCCGGCTCACTCAACTACGTCATCTCCCGCCCAGAACTTGACCCCCTTGCTCAGAAGCGGCGGTGGGTTGCTCTCCGGGTCGGCTTCTTCGACGCCGCTTGCCAGCAGGTGTTGGACACCGTGGACTGGCACTCCAGCCTCCGGGCCGTCGAAGGACTATTTTCATTCGGCGCTCATCGGGAAGGATTGTCGAATAGGTCGAACGCCGAATGGGTGGGCGAGCAGATGGCGCAGTGGTTCGTGGGTTCGGCGCTGGCAGATGACCCAGTGTGGACGGACATGCCAAGCGTCCGGGGCCACGGAAGCATCGACTTCTACCTCCTGAACTACCGCCACCTGTTCGGCTATCGTGACATCACGCCCCCCGGCTTCTGGGGCTATCACCAATACCACCTGCGCACCGCCGTCGCTCCCATCGAGGACCGCGGGGAGTTCGAGCAGTGGACGGTTTCGACTGACGGCATCCTCGCCCGGCTGGACTCCGAAGGCCGCTGGCCGGAAGGCTATCCCCGGAGAGATTGCCAACCGCCTAGCACTGCCCGCTTCAATATCACGGCCGGAGCGCAAACGACCCGCAAGATTGAGTACGACAATCTTGGCAATCGCATCCGCCGCGCGGTCCGCACCAACGACTCCCTAAGCGCCGAGGAAAGACGGCCCAACATCGACCCGACACCCAAGGTCATACCCGGATGGAAGCCACCGAGCGACGAACAGCCCGCCGAGTCCGTGAGGGTCCGCCGGGCCAAGGGGAAGACATGAGCCAACGGGGAAAGGCACTGGCCGACGTGGAGGCCAAACTGCACCTGATGAAAGTCGTCGAGTTGCGCGCCATCGCCAACGCTCACGGGATTCCCATTGCCCGCAAGAAGGATGCTCTGGTCAAGAACATCATGGAGACGGTGAACGCTGGCGGTCTCTGGATTCCGGGGCTTGAGCAGGATGTTGGTTTCGGGCCGACGGGCTTGGAAACTCAGCCACCGACGAGGCCCGGCGAGTATTCGGTGAGAGTGGGCCGCATCATGGCGGCAAAGGCGGAAGGGAGAGAACTATGAGAGTGGCGGTTCTTGGCCCCGGAGGTCGGCTTGGCTCCTGTCTCGTAGAAAGGTTCGGATTCCTTCCGCTGTCGGAGGACATTACCAATCGCGAGTCCCTGACCGACGGCATCGCGGTCATGGCCCCCGATGTCATCATCAACTGCGCGGCCTTCACGGATGTCGATGCCTGCGAGAAGCCAGAGAACGAAGCCAAGGCCCGGAAGGTCAACAGCATGGGGCCGGGTTTCGTCCGCACGGCATTCGACGGCTGGCTCATCCACATCTCCACGTCCTTCGTGTTCAATGGCAAGAAGCAGTGCCGCGACGAGCGAGCGGCGGTGGCTCCCATCAACTACTACGGCATGACCAAGATGGGCGGAGAGGCCGCGGCCTTCATTCGGGTTCCCTCGCTGGTCGTGCGCGTCGAGCAGTTGTACGGCGGAACTCCCCGCCGGGACTTCGTTACCAGCATCATTGACCGCCTACGGGAAGGAGAGAGCATCTCTCTGCCTTCCGAGGTCATTCGCACACCGACCTACATCCCGCATCTCGCCGAGGCGATTGCCGCTGTCATCGCACGACCTGAACGCTTGACAGGCATCCTCCATCTGGCGGGAACGGACGCTATCTCGATGCTCGACTGGGCCAAGGTCATCCAGCAGGTCTGGAATCTGCACGGACCCCGGATTTCCAATGGACCCGGCCGAGAGGGTGAAGCGCCTCGTCCCCGGCTTGGTGGGCTGTCCGTCAAGCGGGCCAAGAGTCTCGGACTTCCGCTCTATGGCCTGCGCGAGGGTCTGGTCGCCTACCACAACGCCGGAGGATGGGGTGACGCCTAAGCCCGACTTTTCCATTCTGCTCCTGACCTACAACCGGGGGGCGCAAGCGGCCAAGCGCGTCGGCGAGTTGGAGAGATACGTCCTCCAAGCGCACCCGGCCACCGACCTTGTGGTATTCGACAACGGGAGCCGGAGCGGGCTTCCCGTGGACTTGGCGATGGCCTGTCAGGACTCGAAGCAGGTGCTTCTGGCCCATTTCGAGGAGAACTTGGGGTTCGGGCCGGGCTTCAACTGGGTCGCCCAGAACCTCGCGAAGGGCCAGAACTTCGTATTCCTGTCGGATGATGTCGAGGTCTACGGCGATTTCATCCCCCGGCTGACACAGGAGTTGGAAGCGACACCGACCGCCTTCCTCTGCAAGGAAGTCGTCAACTGGCGGGCCGGATGGAACGTCTTTGGCGACACCGTGTTCTCCTACCCGCAAGGGTACTTCCTTGCCTGCTCGCGTCAGATGTGGGAGGAGTTCGGGGGCTTCGACCCTCAGTTCTCGCCCGCCGGATACGAAGACGTGGACTTGGGCTACCGCATCCAGCAAGAAGGTCTGCCGCTGATTGGCCTGCCCGACCTCCCGGTGCGGCACACGGCGCTTGCTGACGACCGCATGGAGAAGACCATTGCACTGCGAAGGCTCTTTGCCCGGAAGTGGGGCCTGCCGAACATCCCGGAGAGACCATGAAACGCAAGCACCGCATCGTATTTTCAACCCTGTTCTATCCGGTGGCGATGGGCCGCTACATGCTGGACGCCCTGCGCCGCCGTCAGGACGTGGAGTTGTTCACTGTCGGCCCCTTCTCCGGGACTTGGATTCCTTGGAAGGGCGGCATCATCCTGCCTCAGTCCTATGTCGAGACCCCGGATTTTCCATTGTCGCTCATGCCGGGCGTGGCTCCATCGACGCTGGTGTATGGCGAGGCTCGGCTTCTGGACGCCCTGCCGTGGAAGCCCGACCTATGGATTGAGGCGAACGCCGCCATGCCTGTTCGGGGACGCCCCGCCGAGACCTACGCGGTCGTCGCTACCGACCCCCACGTTGTTGACTACACCGAGCGCCGCAGGGAAGCCGACTTCTTTTTCAACATGCAGACGCCGTATATGCAACCCGGCGACATCTGGCTCCCCTATGCCTACGACCCGCAGTGGCACACGCCGTCGCCCATTCCCCCGAGCCAGCGGGAGTACGACGCCGCGCTGGTCGGCTTGCAATACGGGCACCGCATCGACCTCGTGACCCGGCTGACCGGCCTTGGCCTCCGGGTCTACTTCGACACCGGGCCTGCCTATGAGGACGCCCGGCGCATCTACCACCAGAGCCGGGTTGGGCTGAACTGGTCGTCGCTCAAGGACACAACCGCACGGGTGTTCGAGATTATGGCCTTCGGCATCGCCCCCGTACTCAACCGGGTCCCCGACCTCGTTTCCATGTTCAAGGAGGGCGAGCACTTCTACGGCTTCGACACCGTGCAGGAAGGGGTAATGGCGGCGCTCAAGTTGGCGCAAGACCCCTTCATGGCCGATGAGATAGGACGGAAGGCGCAGACCGCCGTGGCCCCTCACACTTGGGACGCCCGGATGGACGACCTTCTGCGGAAGGTGGGGCTGGTGAAATGAGCCACGACTGCTTGGCGTCGTTTCTCGCGCTGGCTAAGGCGGTTCGGGATTTCCAAGACGCCGACCTGACGTATGCGACGCGCGAATCCGACCTCGTGAAGAAGCAGTCGGAGGTGTGGCACGCTTTCAACGACGCTCTGGTGCTGGTCGTGCCCATCGTTGCCGCCGCGAATCCAGAGGCCATGCAGAAGGTGGCGCAGTGCGCTGAAAGTCTCGTGACGCTGACCGAGCAACTATACGAGACCGGGGTGTTTCGCCACCGGAATCTCTTGCAATTCGTTGCGGCAATTCCCGAGGTCGCGAGGCAGTTGCCGAAGGAGGGTGTTGGTCATGGAGGGGATTGATTTTTCCAACTACCGATTCAACCGGGTCAAGCGCCGGGGCGACCCCAAGACTGCCGTGCTGGAAACTGGGCACGTCGTCACGAAGGAGGACCGAGTCTACTTTCGCATCCCGGACGAGGCTCAGGTCGGCAATCTCAAGGGCGGCGAGTGGATGACCATGAAGTGCGCCGACTACCACGGCGAGCATTTCATCTACATCGACCCGCTCTACCAAGAGGACAACCCGGAGTCCAAGAAGCACTGTTGGTTCGCCATGTGTACCTGCGGAAGCCCCGCCGTGTTCGTCAACCCGGATGTCGGGATGTTGCAGGGCGGATTACCAAACGAGCAGTTGCTCGTGTGCTATGCCTACACCTACAGCCTATGGGCCGATGGATTTGGCAGGCACACGACGACCGGAGCGCATCCGTGGTCCTGAACGTTGACCGCTTCAAGGCCCGGCTTGCGGACTTGGAGCAGGACATCTACGCACAGCCTGAAGACCCCGGCCACAAGGCTTGGGGCAAGCGCGCCATCAACCAACTCATGCCCTACGCCCCGGAGGTCCGGAGCGTGGTGGACGTGGGTTGCGGGCAAGGCGTTTTCAAGGCGGTGTTCAACGGCCTCAACCGTCACTGGATGGGGGTGACGCTAGGCCCGGACTTCAGGGTGTGTCAGGAGGCGGGGTTGCAGGTCTACGAAGCAGACATGAGCAACCTGCCGTTCCCCGACGACCATATCGACCTCATCTTCGCCCGGCACGTTCTTGAGCACAGCCCATTTCCAATCCTGACGCTCATGGAGTGGCGGCGGGTGGCGAAGTGCCTGTTGCTGGTGGCTCCCGCCCCTGACTACTGGGGGTCGGTCGGCCGCAATCACTACTCGGTGGCTCCCGAGGACCAACTGCTATGGTGGCTAGCGCGAGCCGGGTGGACGCCCAAAAAGAAGATGTACCTCAGGACCGAGGATGACGAGTTTATGGATGCGTGGCGGCAATCGGTTCTGGACTGCGGGAACACTCCGCCAGAGCGCCCGCATCGCGAAGGTTTCGTCGAGTTCCGGTTCCTCTGCGAGAGAGCCGAACCGAGGCGGGAGTAGGCCATGCTGGACATCGAGCAGATGCAGGTTGTCATTCTGGCCGGGGGACGGGGAACCCGGCTGGTCGAGGAGACGCACGGCCTGATACCGAAGCCGATGGTTCCGGTCGGTGACGCGCCCATGATTGAGCAGGTGGCGGGCATCTACTACGACCAAGGTGTGCGGAACATCATCGTCGCCGCCGGACACTTGTGGGACAAGTTCCTGACTTGGAACAGCGGATGGCCCGGCGCGCAAGTGGAGATTATCAACACCGGAGAGGACGCGCAGACGGGCGGGCGACTGCTCCGACTGCTGAACATGGGGTGCCTGCAACCCGGTCCGTTCTTCCTGACGTATGGCGACGGAATGGCCGACGTGAACCTCCGGGCGCTGGTAGACCACCACGAGAGGATGCGCGACAAGTATGACGCCCTGATGACCCTGACGGCAAGCCGCCCGCCATCCCGGTTCGGCTCCCTTTCCATTCAGGGCGGGATGGTGTCGGCCTTCGAGGAGAAGCCGAACATCGACAAGGGCTGGATAAACGCCGGGTTCTACATCGTGGAGCGGGGCCTTCTGGACCTCATCCCCGGCCCCGGAACCCGCTTGGAGTACGACGTGCTTCCCGTGCTGGCCTTGCAGAACAGGCTGTCGGTGCATCTGCACCCCGGCTATTTCCAATGCGTTGACACCTATCGGGACTTGGAAGCGGCCAACGAAGCGGCTAGGCAGTCACCTCCGCCTTGGCGCAGATTCAGGAGAGTAGACGATGTTGCCTGACTTCGTGGGGAAGTCCGTTCTGGTGACTGGCGGCTCCGGCTTCATCGGCCGACACCTGTGCTACAACCTGAGCCAGATGGGGGCGGAGGTCCACAGCGTTGACCTCCTGCCGTTCCCTCACCCCATCACGGCCAGTGACCCCCGGTTCATTGTGGACTACATCATGGGGGACATCGGATACCAGCCGCTCCTGCGCGAGGCGTTCAATCGGGCGACGCCCGACATCGTTTTCCATTTGGCGGGAATCTCCCAAGTGGGCGACTGCTTCGACAACCCGGTGGAGTCGTCCTACGTCAACGCGATGGGGACACTCCTCGTGCTCGACGAGTGCCGGGGCAAGGACGTGCGGCTCGTGGTGTCCACCACGGACAAGGTGTACGGCCAGCGTGACCGCCACGACCAGTCCCTTGAGGCAGAGCGAGCCTTCCAGTTCGGGTTCACCGAAGGCGACGCTTTCCGCCCGCGACACCCCTACGAGGCATCGAAGGGCGCGGCCGACCTCTTTTGCCAAGCCTATGCCTACTCCTATGGCGTCAACGTGGCTGTGCTCCGGTGCGGCAACGTCTTCGGGCCTTACGACTTGAACCTCGACCGCCTCATTCCGTCGGTGCTCCGAGACCTGTGCGCAGGCAAGCGCCCGGCGCTCCGCACGCGCAACCCCGAAGCCAAGCGGGAATACCTGTTCATCGCGGACGCCTTGGACGCCTTTCTCCTAGCCGCTACCTACCTCGACCAGCGGCCCTACGGCTTTTTCAATGTCGCCGCCGGGGAGAGCCATTCGGTCATCGACGTGGTTGCCAGACTGGGGGGCCTCTACCCTGAGTGGCATGGTCTGGAACCGGAGTTCTTTGAGAAGCAGGGAGCGGAGCACGAGTCGGCGTTCCTCTCTCTGAACTCGCTCGCCTTCCGGGAAGCGACCGGCTGGAACCCAACGACAGACTTTTCCATTGCCTTGAAGATGACCGCAGACTGGTATCGGGAGTATTTCAGTGGCCCCAACGTCTGACCTCTTCATTCAGGGCGTCACCTTCGAGCCGAAGCCTATCTTCGCCGACGCGCGGGGCGATGTCCGCCAGTTTGTGACCGCGGGAGCCAACGGCAGGATTGGCGAGGTCTACTTCTCGACGGTCTGGCCCGGAGTTATCAAGGGCTACCACCTGCACAAGCGGATGACCCTGCACTACACCTGTGTTGTGGGCGTGGTGCTGGTGGGTCTGGCTGATGCCCGGCCCGACAGCCCGACGTTCGGCCGCACGATGGTCTGGCGGCTGGCCGAGGGCGGAGAATCGCATGGGGTCCTGACTATCCCGCCCGGAATCTGGAACGCCTTTCGGATAGCGAAAGGCTGGCGGCGTGGCTATGCCCTCGTCTGCAACGCCGCCAGTCACAAGCACTCCAAGGCGGAAATCCTCCGGGCAACCGTGGCCGACATTGGCGCTGAAATCCTCGGGCCGGACTTCAATCTCTCGGGCTAGGGAGGGACGATGCTTCTCATCATTCGTCAGGCGACGGCCGAGAAGTCGAGGGGGCTTATCGGCTTCCTGATGTCCACGAACCGGCGCATCGAAGGGGTCTGCGTTCTCGGAGACGAGGACCGCGAGTACGGGTTTGGTGTCCCGACCGTTGTGCGCTCCCTCAGCCGGGACGTTCCGGGAGAATCTTGGCCGGTTATCTCCCTGTGTGAAGAATTGATGAAGGACGTTGGCGTTACGCCGGACAACACAATTCTGGTTTCGGAAAACAACGATGCCCGGATGCTCATGGCGAGCATCATGCTGGATTGCCATTACGCCAGCATCGAGGAAGTGACGACGCTCTATGGCTGACAAACACCTGCCGCCGAGCGGAAAAGTCGTTGGTGGGCCAGAGAAGTTGATGGTCTGGCGAGCCGTGGAGGACTTGTGGTTCACCGAAGGCCGCTTCACGGACGAGTTCGAGAAGCGGCTGGCGGCGTTTATCGGGGCGCGCCACGCGTCCTTTTGCAACTCCGGGTCTTCGGCCAATCTCCTCGCGGTGCTCGCCATGAAGGAGATGTATGCCATCGGCGACCGGGACGAGGTAGTGACCGCCGCTTGTGGATTTCCAACCACGCTGAACCCAATCCTGCAAGCCGGGCTGAAGCCCGTGTTCGTGGACATCGAACTCGGAACCTACGTTCCCACGCTGGAAGCCGTGCAGGAGGCCGTGACGCCCCGGACGGCGTTCGTGGTGCTGGCGCACACCTTGGGCAACCCGGCTCCCGTCGCCGAACTCGTTGACTGGAGCGACCGCTACAGCATAGGGCTGGTGGAGGACAACTGCGACGCTCTTGGCTCCGTCCTCCGGGGCAAGCGCACCGGGTCATTCGGCCACCTCGCCACCCAGAGTTTCTACCCGGCGCATCACATCACCACGGGCGAGGGCGGGGCGGTGATTATCAATCTCGGCCAGCGCACCAAGCACATCGTCGAGTCCTACCGGGACTGGGGCCGGGACTGCTGGTGTCCTCCCGGTAAGGACAACACCTGCAACCAGAGATTCGGGTGGGAGTTCGATGGCCTGCCGCCGGGATACGACCACAAGTACGTCTACACGCGCATCGGCTACAACCTGAAGGCGACCGACATGCAGGCGGCTTTGGGCTTGGCCCAGATGGACAGGCTCGAAGGGTTCATCGAGGCGCGCCGGGCCAACTTCGACCTCCTGCTGAACGCCCTACAGGACCATAGCGAACAACTCATCCTCCCGCAAGCCACCGAGGGTAGCGAGCCTTCGTGGTTCGGATTTCCAATCACCATCCGTGACCCACGGCTCGACTGCCGGGCCTTCGTCCAGCACCTTGAGGGCTTGGGCATTGGAACCCGGCCGCTGTTTGGTGGGTCTCTGGTCCGACAGCCCGCCTATCGCCACGTCTTCGGGAGCGACCTGCATTTCCCGAACTCCGACCGCACGACCAGCGGAACGTTCTGGGTCGGCGTCTGGCCGGGCCTGACCTCACAGGACATGGAACGCATCGCGGCGGGCATCCGGTCGGCTTGCGCCAACCCCTCGCGCTGAGTATATTGGAGCAGGAGTGCGATGATGAAGATAGCGTTGGTCTGCAACGACGGAAGCCCAATCGGGGTGACTCCCCCGGACATCTATGAGCGGGGCGTCGGCGGGGCCGAACTCGCTATGATGTCCCTCATGGAGACGCTTGCCCGGCGGGGCCACGAGGTCACTGTCTACAACGACAACCGCTTTACCAAGGACTTCGGCGGCGTGACCTACGGCCATCGCAACAACTTCAACCCGATGGAGCCGCGTGACGCCATCATCATCTATCGGTCGCCTAACCCCTTGGTCGGCACGCGACATGGAGCCAAGCGTGTCGTCTGGTGGTCCTGCGACCAATACACCATCGGCTCGTTTGCGGCGCTGGCAGGGAGAGTCGATGCCATCGTCTGCATCTCGGACTTCCACCGTAACTACTTTGAGACCATCTACGGCATCGCCAAGGAGCGGGTGACGGTCATTGACCTCGGCGTGCGCAAGCAGGACTACCCGGCGAAGCCGCCGGAGCGGATTCTCAATCGCCTCATCTTCATGTCTATCCCCGACCGGGGCCTCAAGGAACTCAAGCCCATCTACGACCTGATGCGGGCCGAGATACCCGACCTCTCGCTCACCATCACTTCCGACTACAGGCTGTGGGGCGTCAACGCCAACAACATGCAACACCGCCTGTTCTGGGCGGGCACGCCCGGCGTCGAGTTCCTCGGAGCGGTTCCCCGCAGAGAACTCTGCCGCCTACAGATGCAGGCGGATATGATGGTCTACCCCTGCACCTACGAGGAACTGTTCTGCCTGTCGGTGGCCGAGGCGCAGGTGGCTGGCGCATTTCCAATCACGCCGAACGTCGCCGCCCTGAGCACGACGAACGAATGGGGCATCCAGATACCGGGCGTTCCTTCGGCCCCGGATTTCGCCACGCAGGTCGCCAGCCGAGCCATTGACCTTCTGACTACCGAGCGCAACTTTCTCGACCAGAGCCGGGAAAAGATGATGGTGCTCGCCGCCAAGCGATTCGATTGGGACAGGATTGCCGCGCAGTGGGAAGCCGTCCTGTCCGGGGAGAAGCCCACATGATTGTCCTGATTTCAGACCTCGACATGCAAGGCTCCGGGTACATGAACATCGCCATTGGCCTTGCCAAGCAGTTGACCGAGCGCGGTCGCAACGTGACCATCTTGGGCTTCGGCTACAAGGGCGACGAGCACGACTGGCCTTTCCGCCTGATTCCCGTGGTCACGCACGAGGCGTGGAACATCACGCCCGCCATGATGCAGAACCTCTTGGTTCTGGGGGCCACAGGCCAGACCGAGCCAATAGATGCCGTGGTCATGGCTCTGGACATCCCACACCACGTCCGGGGCCTGCGCTTGCCGAGGAAGGTCGAGGGTCGGCCACCTGTTCCCTACGTCGGCATCTTCCCTGTCGAGAGCGGGCCACTCTCGAACTCTTGGGCGTCCATCATTCAGCCGATGGATTCGGCGCTCGTCATTTCCAATTATGGCCTACGGATGATGCGGGACGCCAAACTGACGAACGGCGTGTATCTGCCGGTTGGCATGGATGCCGACGCTTGGCGGTCGGTGACGACGGAAGAACGGGCGGAACTCCGCAGAAACCTCGGGCTGTCGCCCGATGACTTCGTGGTGCTGACTGTGGCCGACAATCAGGAGCGCAAGAACCTGTCTGCCGCCGCCAAGGGCGTTTCCATTGCCCGGTCGAAGGGCGTGCCCGCCAAGTGGTTGCTTGTGACACGCGTGGGGTCGCACGTCGGCTGGAACATCCCGGACCTAGCCGACAAGTACGGCTTGGGTGACGCCATCCAGCCATTCGAGCGAGGTCTGCCACACGGCAAACTCTGGATTCTGCACGCGGTTGCCGACGCCTTCCTGCTCACGTCAAAGGCCGAAGGGCTTTGTATGCCCATCCTCGAAGCCATGAGCGTCGGAACTCCGGTCGTCGCCACCTACTGCACGGCCATCATAGAGCACCTGTACGAGGACCCGGAGAAGAAGAAGGGCCAGCGCGGATTTCCAATCGAGGTCGAGTACGTCCACTGCGACCCGTGGGGAAACTCCGACAGGTCGTATGCCAGCGGGGAGTCCGTTGCCAAGAACCTTCTGTTCCTGTACAAAGAGCAGAAGGACGGCATCTACAGCCGCCGGGTTTGCGAAATCACCGACCGGGCGAAGGCATACGCTCGCGCCCGGACATGGGATACCTGCGGAGCGGTCTTGGACAGCGAACTGCGGAGGGTCATCGCCAAGTCCAAAACAACTGTCTCGCCCGGAGATGTCTCCGGGGTCATCCAGCCGCCGACCATTCCACAGCACGTCCCGATTCTCATTCGGCCCGAAATGGCGGGCACAGCAGGAGGCTCAGATGAGCAGACGCCGGGGTAAGTTGAAGCCCGCAATGGAGGCCGCACCAGCGGCGGAAGGCGAGGCCGTGAAGCCCACAAAGCCGACGCATCTCACGCCTTGGCTTGTGGACATCATCGTGCCCGTCTACGGGGAGTGGGCGATGGCAGAGAAGGCCATCGACTCCATCGCCGGAGGATGCGAGGGCCTGAGCGAGCCGTACCGGGTCATTGTGGTGGACAACGCCACTCCTGTCTGGCACGACGGGCAGGGGAACGCCCTGAAGCCCGAGGAGCAGGCGGAGGGCGTCAAGAACCGTCTGCGCAAGGAGGACCTGTTCTTCCGCCTCGACCTGAACATGGGGTATCCCGGCGCTCTCAACCACGGTGTAGCCCGCGGGTCTTCGCCGCTCATCGTCGTCCTGACCGCCGATGTCGTTCTGGACAAGGGCGCGATTACCAATGCGGTCAAGGCAATGGACGACCCGGCAATCGGGGTCGTCGGTGCGCTTCTGCGCTTCCCCACGGACGAAAGCCCGCACGGGCCACCCGGCAAGGTCCAGCACGCGGGTCTCGCCTTCAACATCAAGGGAGACCCCTACCATATATTCATTGGCTGGTCGCCGACCAACCGCCGCGTGAACTTCCAGCGCAAGATGCAGGCCGTCACCGGGGCGCTGTTTGGCACGCACCGAGAGTTGTGGGTGAAGGTCGGCGGCATGGACGCGGCGTATGGGGCTGGAACCTTCGAGGACGTGGACTACTGCTTCAAGGTGAGGACGAACTTCCAGAAGGAAGTCCTGTTCGTGCCGGGATTCAGTGGAACGCACTACGTCGGGGGTTCCATCAAGAAGGGGGCTGGCCGACAGGGGTTCAATCTGGCGCTCAACCAGACTGTGTTCCGGGGGCGGTGGGCGCGCCAGTTGCAGTGGGACGAGTGGCGCTGGCTGTAGCCCGCTAGGACCTTGGTACTATATACGACGGCCTCCGCCTGTGCGAGCATATTGGCGGAGGCCGTCATGGAATACTGCCCAAACTGCTCAACGACATTTCCAAGCATCGAGTCCTTCGACGCCCACCTGCACTCGTGCAACGCCGAGAACGAGTTGACCGATGAGGTCAACTGCCCTGTCTGCGGCGGGCCGGGCGTGGAACTTGGCACGCTAGGCAACCGCCGGTACTTCCGCTGTCGAAACTGCGGCATGGACTTCAGCCGCCAGATGTAAAGAGGAGGACACCGATGGCCGAGAAAAGCGATTATCAACTGATGCGAGAGCAGAAGGAAAAAGAGGCGTGGAAACTGGCGAGGGAGGTACGGGACGCTCTGGCCGACTTCGCCAGCACGCTCCCCTACGTTGCCAGTGTCAGCAAGAACCATTGGTCTTCCTACCGCGAGGAGTTCACCGCCTACGACAAGAACATGGACGTGCTCTGCAAGGGGTCGGTCAAGGTCTCGCAGGACTGGCGCAAGAGCGATTTGTCCTTCGCGGTCTACGCCAGCGTCGCTGGTGGATGGGCTGGCCGCAGTCACTCGGGCACCCGCAGTCAGACCTACAGGGTGACATCCCCTGAGAAGTTGGACGGTCCGAAGGCGAAACTGGCAAAGGCCGCTGACGCAACTTGGCGCTACGACAGGGACTCGAAAGCCGCGGACCGGGAGCGCAAGTCGGTCGGCCGGGAGAACGCCCGGATTTTCAAGGCCGCTGGCTACAAGGTGGCGACCGCCTCGGGCTACGACATCGAGGACGACGCCGAGGACGACCGCGACTGGATGTATGCCACGGAAATCGTGGGCGAGAAGGATGGCCTGCGCATCGGGCTGAAAGCCAACGGAGAGTTGCTGGTCAGGCTCCCGGCGACCATGACCTTCGAGGACTTCCTGAAGAAACTCGGCTGAGGAGGAGCCTCGGCCCCAGACAGCCCGGCGGCGACCCCGCCGGGCTTCATTTTCATCCCCTGCGCATGGTGCATTTGTCCTTCCCATAGGCCCCCGATTCGCCTACGATGGTCGTGCGGGACGGTGAAGCCGGAGGCTTTGCCATGTCAAACGAAGGTCAGCAGGCCCCCCCTCCGCCTGACCCGAACTACAAGCCAGCCGACACGGATTCTCGGCTTGGCATCCGATTTTTGGGGAATACGGCGCAGGTGGCCGATGCCAGCCTCTTCCGAATTGACCCCTTCCAGTTGTTCGCCGTGGCGAAGTGGCTGGAAATGCAGGGCGAGAGGATGCTGGCGATGTCCGAGAACAGACAGGCAGGCATGGGCCTGCAAGTAGCGCGGGACATACCGCCGCAGGGTTTCAAGCGGCCACCCGGATAGCGGGCAGGCGAGGCGACAGATGCTTGAGTATTACCATCTCGCTCCGGTTGTTCTGACCGACGCCTTGTTCTTCGAGTACGCTCCGACTTGCTCGCAGACAGGCACGGCGACACAGCGCCATGCGGCCTTCACTATCGCCGAGCAACAGATGATTCAGCACCTCGGCACGTTCCTTCTGCCGACGACCGTGACGGGAACCTTTGTGTTCCCCGCTCCGATGGAGCCGCTGGTCCTGCCCTACAGCCACCTGATTTCCATTGACCGGGTGGTGGCGAAGTCCTTGGATGGATGCGACGACTGCGACCTCACGGACCACAGCGGTTGCGGCATCATCCGCGACAGCGTAGGGTACATCGACATCCGGGTTGTGTCTCAGGCGGCGAAGTCCCTTTGCGGGAGTTGCGCGGGCGTCTACTATCAGTTGGAGGTAACGGCAACGGCTGGACTGCCGACCGGAGTTGCGGCCAACGACCACGGCTTGCACATGGCCCTTGCGAAACTGGCGGAGGTCACGCTGGCGGAGATGGTTGACCCCGGAGCCAACGAGGGCGGACCGGGAGACCCCGGCCTCTCCGCATGGTCATCGCAGGGGTACTCCGAGACAAGGATGCCGCTGAAGACAACGGCGATGGGTTCGGGGCCGATGGCGAACTACATTGCGAGGCTGGTGCGCCATCTGCGCAAGTATCGGGCGCTGAGGTTCCGCTGATGCCTCCCGCAACGATGTTCAACACCCTGTTCCAAGTCCACACAATCACGCAGGGTGCTGACGACGATGTGGGGGGCGCGGTCCTGACAGGGACCGTAAGCGCCTTCTGCGTCTGGGGAAGTTTCGTGGAGAACACGCCGTCGATGCTCCTGCTCGAACAGGGCATCGAGGTCAAGAACACGGCGACCATTATCATTCGGGAGTTCTCGCAGGGGCCGACGCCCAGAGCGGTCTACGAGCGGGACGAGATTGAGGTTGTCGGCCCGACCGGGCACGAGTATATGGGGCGGAGGTTCAAGGTGGAGGCCGTCGTTCACATGCCGACGCACCCCAGAGACCGCCGCAGGATTATCAAACTGGTCGTGAGCCGTCACGATACAGGCCGGGTCGAACAGTGGATTTGAGCGATGTCAAGGCCGCTGGACGTGGACATGAAGACCGGGTGGAGCCACAGCAAGACTCGGGTGCTTGCGGCGATTGCGCGCGGCCAGTACAAGGGCATCGACGCCGTTGGCAACCTGTTCATCCAGCAGGCCAAGCGGAAGGCCCCGGTGGACAAGGGCGACCTAGCGCGGAGCATCATGTACGAAGGCCCGTACAACGACGGCCCGTGGGTCATGTACGTTGTGGCGGGGCCAACCGTGGAGTATGGGGCGGCGCAGGAGTTCGGGAGCGGCCTGCATCATCGAGACCCGGCCAAGCGCGCCAAGTACCCCATCCTGCCGGGAGCAGTCACGGGAAAATCAAGCGCGAAGGCGCTGGCCTTCAAGTGGCCGGGTGGACCGAAGCCCCACCCCGCCTACAACGCCGAACTCGATATGTACTTCTTCGCCAAGGTCATGCACCCCGGCGTGAGGCCACAGCCCTACCTGCGCCCGGCCCTAGAGGAGTTGCGGCCCAAGATTGCGAACCTTGTGCTCTCGGCCATGATTGGTGAGTTGAGGCGACTCTGATGGCGCTCATTTCCAACGAGGTGATTCAGGCGGACTTCATCGCGGTGCTCAAGGCGTACGCGACCTTGACGGCTCTCCTGTCGAGCGGGGCGAGCGGAGTGAAGGAGGACCAGTACCAAGGCAAGAACATCGGGTTCCCCGCAGTCCGGTACAACCTGATTGACCAGCGGCCGTACAACGAGCGGGAGCAATGCACGCACTCGATTCTCGGCTTCTCAATTCGATGCTACGCGGAAGGAGCATCGAGCAAGATGGCCGACCAAGTGGCGGGCGTGGTGGTGGGGTTTTTGCACCGCCGCAACATTCAGGGGACCGGATGGTACGGCTTCGTCCGAGCCATCAACACGAACGGGGCCGTGCATATCACGGAAGACCTGTGGATGACTGAGGCATATTTCCAAGCCAATGTCTATCCCGCCGACCGAGGAGCAGACTATGGATGAGCCTAGAAGCAGGGGATACCGCCGGGGGGCAAGGGTAAGCGACGACCCGAAGCCCGATGGCGAGTTGTTCCAAACGGCACAGGGCGAGGGCGTCGTGGAGGCGCGTGCGACCGCGCAGGCCACGGTGAAGCCAGCGACGGGCGGAGTTACCCTGATTCGCTCGCGCTATCCCGGCCGCATCATTTTCACTGCCCCCTCTGGCAAACGCTATGAGTGGGGCCGAGCCGGAGACGCTGTTGCCGTTTCCGACGAGGACGTTGCTTTCATTCTCGGCCGCAATAAGCCCGGACCACTGCGCTGTTGCGGCGGGGGACAACGCATCGTCTTCGAGACAGACTAAGGAGGCTACAATATGACTCTCGCAACGGGAGCACCCATTGGCAACATCGTTGCGCAGGACGAAATCTACGTCGAAGGCGCTCCGTGGATTTACTATCAGGCGTATGAGGCAGACGAACGCTTCAACCCTGACGCGGATGGCTTCTACTGGAGCCTCAGCGGAACGACCGCTTACCCGGTCTACTCGCTGGCGTGCTACGAGGATGTCGCTCTTGCCGACGATTTGACCGTCAATGCCATTCGGTGCGACGCGGTTGGCGATAAGGGTGTGATTCAGAAGCGGAATCACATTGCCCTGACGTTGACGCTTTCCGGCCTGTTCCCGCTCACCACGACTTCCCCCATCATCCGCGGCTCTACGGTCACGTCGGTCGGCGGAGACTGGGAGAAGATGGGCCTTGGCACAATCAACAACAACCAGTATTACCACGTCTACCTCCCCAAGGTATATGACGAGACTGCGTTGGACTATGTTGCCATCACCATGCACAAGGCCCAGTTCGTTGACGCGTGGACGATTGCTATGGTATCCGGCAATCTTTGGGCGCTCGGCGGCATTGCTATCTGGGGATTTGCCGACGACACCAAGCCCGCAGGTCAGGAGTTCGCCACCGTCATTCGCTACGACCCGTCGGCCATCACCTGATGTTGACGGCATGACCAATGAGGTCAATGTCTCCGTGGGTGGGCAGGCGTTCACAGTGACGCCTGCTCCCCTCGGAGGGTTCATCGCCCTGCAAAGGGCGACGCGGCACTTGGACGAGGCCGTTCGGTCCGGTGGCGACAACGGAGCCATCACCGACTGTCTCTATGAGTATCTGAGCGCCGCCATCCCCGCTCTTGGGCGCGGAGAGTTCAACGAAGCGCCCTTCTTCGAGACGTTCGGGGCTTTCCGGAGCATCCGGCGTCTCAACCGCATCCCCCAAGCGGAACAGTTTTCCATTCTGCGCGGCAACTTGCGCGACGAGAGCGCAAAGGAGCCGTGGGAGTACGACGACCGGAGCGACTACCTTTGGGTGCATGTCATCGCCGGGGCCTATCACTGGGAACTGGACACCATCCTGAACCTGCCCGTCAAAGACGCCGTGGCCTATGTCACGGAAATCTTGGCGACGAGGCAGGGGGAGCACGAGTTCATCTACGCGCTCTCCGAGGTGGCCTACCCCTACGACAAGGCGACCAAGCGGCAGATTTTCAAGCCGCTTCACCGTCCGGCATGGATGGTCGCGCTCCAAAAGGACAGGAAGCCGAAGAACTGGGGCAAGATACTGAAGTCAGTGCTTCCGGTCGGGCGGATTGAGCAGAGAGGCGGAGATGGCGGGCCGAATTATGAACACGGCGGCGGCAGTGGAGGCGGTCAAGATACTGGCCCCGGTCCTGCCGCGTCTGGTTGACGCCAAGGACATCGTTGCTCTCACCCAGAGAGTGACCGAGCACTTTGCGGCGGAAAACCCATCGGGGTTCATCCGTCTCATCGCGCTCATGTGGCGCGCCACTCCCGAAGAAGTGAAGGCCCAGATAACCCGCGATGGCCTAGAACGTGAAGGCCGGGAAGCGATTTCCATGTTCTTCGAGGGGCTGAAGGCCAACCCCATCCTTGAACTGGTGATGGCGGGAGCGGACCTCGGCATGATGAGCCGGGAAGAGGTGAGCCAATGGCTGAGTCAGGCCAAGACTCCGAACTGACGCTCGAAGCGCGTATCGTCACGAACGCCGAGCAGGTCGCCAAAGAGATTGGCGACATGATGGATTCTGCCGCCAAGTCCGGGCAGAAGGCGGCGCGCTCCATCAAGCAGGAGTTTGCGAACATCACCCCCGGAAAGACTTTCTTGGACGCCGGGCGGCAGATTATCAAGATGGCCGAGCAGATGGGCCAGTCCATCGAGAAGACCGTGGACACCATCAAGGAGCAGAACCGGGGTCTGGAAAAGACGAAGGAAGAACTGCTGTTCGCCGCCCGCGCCGCCAAGGAGTTCGAGGAGAATATCAAGCGCATCGGCATCGACGACCTTGCCTCCCGAAACGTCGCCGGGGCAATGCTCCAAAACGCGGGCATCGGCCCCTCCACGATAGACCCGGCGCTCTACGAGCAACAACTGACCCAGATGCAGGAGCGCCTAGAACTGATGGCGCAGGAAAGCGAGACCGTTGAGGAATTGACAGATAAAGTCGATGCCTACAACGCCCAGTTGCAAAACTCGGTTGCTGTTTCCAACATGGTCTCGCAGGTCATCGAGGACGTGGATGCCGCGTGGACCGAGATGGGCGTGGTGATGCCCAAGGAGCAGACGCAGGAGTTCGTCGCCGCGCTCGGAGAAGTTGTCACCGCTCTCGAAGAACAGAAGATTACGGCAGAGGAAGCGGCGCAGGCTCTAGCCCAGATGCGGGCCGAATACATCCAGATGGGTCAGGCGCAGGCGGCGCAAGAGCAATCAAAGGACAAGGGCGGCGGTGGGATTCTCGAAAGCATAACGGGCGGGAAAAGCAAGGGTCTGGGCCAGATGCTTTTGGGCGGCGCGACCAAGTTGCTGACAGGAGCGGTCGCCGCTTTTGGGATTGCCAAAATCGCTGGCGAGGTCCAGAAGGTGATGAAGGAGAGCGTCGCCCTCGGCAATCGGGCCGAAGTCGCGCAGGTGAACCTGACCATTGCCGTGAGGGAGCACCAGCGGGCGGTTGGCGAGTTGTCGCCTACCATCGCCGAGGCAAACAAGTGGACACAGGAACTCAGTGACAAGTACCTGATGACTCAGAACGAGGCTGAGGGCCTTGTTTCCCAAACCCTGCTCCTCACGAAGGACTTGCACCTGAGCGCCGAAGAAACGAAGAACGTGGCGGAGCAGGCGGCTGTTCTTGGGCAGGTCTTTGGGCGTGACGTGGGTTCGACGCTCCGAACCCTGACCGAGGCCCTGAACACAGGGCGGACGGAAGGGCTTGACGCCTATGGCATCGCGTTGGACAGCACAACGCTCAAGACTGAGGCTGTCCGCCGGGGTCTGATGTCGGCGGGAGACGAACTCGACATCTACACTAAGCGGCAGGTCATCGCCGCGGTTCTTGAGGAGAAGGTGGCGGGACTACGGGAAGACAGCGCCGCCCAACTCGAAACGACAGCGGCCAAACTCGCCGCCTCACAAGAGGCCGTGGACGAGACGAAGGAAAAACTCGGGCTGTTGCTAAAGCCATTCCAAGAGTTCTATGAACTGACGAAGGATAAGGCGCTGACGGCGGCGCTCCAACTTCTGATTCTCGCGATGATAGGGTTCGGCAATGCCGTGGCGACGGTCGCGGGACAGATGCAGGGCTTCATGGACACCTTCATGGAGTTTCAGGAGATGGCCGGAGGCGGCGCGAAGGGATTTCTGTCTGCCGTTGCCGCCATACCATCGGCCGGTTTTCAGGCTCAGAAGGAAGGGAATCAACAGGAGCGCATCGACGAGAACCTTGAGGCCATGCGAAGCGCGATGGAAGACCTCCTGAATCCGGGAGCGGACTTGGGGGATATTGGGGCCGACGCCTTGGGGCAGGCCGTTCAGAGCGCGTTCGACGAAACCATAGCCATCACCGAAGACGGCATGAAGCAGTTGACCGACCGGACGCGCGAACTCTACGACGAATACAACCAGACCATCATGGACATCATGGCGGACTTCGCCAAGCGCCGGGCCGAGTTGGATGCGTCCTACCGGCAGGACGTGGCGGACGCCGAAGCAGATTACCAACGCCGGAAGCAGGAGGCGCAGGTCCAGTTCAATCGGGCGGAGAGGCGAGAGGCCGAAGACCACAAGATTGAGATGCGGCGGCTCGAAGAAGACTACCTGATGGAACTGGACGACTTGGTGCGCGAGCGCGACGCCAAGGGCGTGCTGATGGCACAGCGCCGCTACAACGTCGAGAAGCGCCGGAAGGAAGAGGACTTCGACCTCGGCAAGAAGCGCCGGGCGGAGGATTTCCAATACGAGCAGAAGCAGGCGGAGTACCAGCGCGCCTTGCGCTTGCAACAGATGAAGCAGGAGTACGAGGAGCGGCGGGCGGCATTGGCCGAGCAGGAGCGGGATGCGCTTCAGCGGGCGAGCGAGGCCTTCCAGCGCCAGATTGAACTTGAGCGGAAGGCCGCTGAGGAAAGCCTGCGGACGATTCTGGAAGCCGCCAAGGCGCGGCTGAACCTCAGCCAGCAGGAATTGAGGGCGCTGTACGACATGCTGGTTGCCGCACAGCCAGCCTTTCGCGACCTGTGGGCAGGCATCTACGGGTCTGGCGCTACGCCGTCCACCGGGGGCGTCATCGGCCACGAGCAGGTGGAGGGAAGTCGGCTTGGGGGCTACGCCCGCGGCGGCTCGTTCTTTGCCGTGGGTCCGACCGCCGCCGTGTTTGGGGAGGGCGGGCCGGAGCGCGTGGATGTCACGCCGCTCTCCGCGTCCACGGGTCAGGCCCGGCCGGGCTTCGGTGGCGGCGGGGGCAACGGCCGGATGCAGATTGAACTCGACGTGAAGGCGGACCCCCTGTTCCTAGTCGAGGTCTCTGAGAAAACGATGTCGGACGTGGCGGATGTCGTTGTCCGGCTGACGAAGGCCGAGACAGGAGGGCTTCGCTGATGGCAACTGGAAGCGTCTGGGAAATCAACGGGATTTCCATTCCCTGCCCGAGCGAGTATGCGTGGCAGGCGCGTCGTCCGCTCGACGTGCAGGGCGACAACCGCCCCATCTACCCCGGCATCCGGGCGATGGAGTTGCGCTACGAACTCATGTCCTACGAGGACTGGGAAGTGTTGCAGGTGCTCTACGCCGCCATCCAGTACACGGGGACGGCCACGGTCCGCATTCCGGGGTTCCCGACGGCGACGGGCGTGCCATTCGCCTTCCACGAGTATTCGGGGGTCACGCTGGCCGAGCCAGCCATCTCCTCGATTTTCAATCAGCAGTACCCGACCCGAGCCGTGCTTCTCATCGCCAACATTGTGACGGATTGAACTATGACCATCCCGACCGCCGCCCAACTCAGCAGGCTCCGCACCCGGCCCCACCGGACCAAGGCTTACCTCTCGATTTTCAAGCCTCGGGTCATCCTGTCTGCCCAGTTGAACATGCCAGCCGTCGCCAAGGGCGACCGGGCGCTCACGGTGACGGCCATCTCCGGCACAATGGCCGACGTGCGCCCCGGAATGACGGTCTACATGGGCACTACGGCAGGGGGACGGCAGAAGGGTCGGCTTCGCGTCAAAAACGGCGCAGGAGCCGTCCTGACGGTCGCTGAGAACAGCGTGGCGTGGGTCAACGGCTGGTATCTCACAGTGGTCGAGTTCTTCGAGCCTTGGGCCGTATATCCGAGAATTGTTGTCCAGAATAAGCAACCCGTCTTCTATAAGGACTACGACCTGACCTACACGAGCGAGGGCCGGTACATGAAGCCCGTCGTTCACATGGGGCCGCACTACGCCACGTTCCTTGACCCGCTGACACGGGCGGCGGAGGTCTGGTTCACGTCCACCGGGAGTTTTGACCCGACCGACGGGCTGGCCCCCACGGGCACGCTCTGGGACTTCGGGGAAGGCGCAATCACCCCGACCGGGAGCGCCGAACCCTACCCCGGCTACGTCACGTTCTCCGGGGCCGGGCACTACACGGTGCAGTTGGAGGAGTGGACGGGCTACGGCGTGACGGGTTCCGGCTACCGCCACATTTCCATTTACGACCGCCCGGAGAACGGACCGAACCGCCCGATTGTCGAGTGGGGCTTTGATGGCCTGCGGGGGAGCCGGGACGATGGCGGGTACGAGGTTGACATCTGGTTGCGCGAGCAGGCGTTCTTCCCGGACGTGGTGGAAGGGGCACTCGTCATCATCTTCACCGAGTCGTGGGAAGGCGGCGTGGCGGGCAAGGTCGGGGGCAACGCCGAGAACCGCTCCGAAATCCTGTTCACCGGGTACATCGAGGATGGCACGGTCGGCCTCGACCCGATTACCAATCGGCTAGAGTTCACCGCCAAGAGCGTCACGGGCATCATGGAGCGCCTAGCCGCCTTCTCCGACAGTTACCAGAGCCGGAACACGGCGAACAAGTGGTACAAAATCTACAACATGACGGTCGATAAGGCCATCATCCAGACGCTCCACTGGCAATCGACCATCCTCTCCACCTGCGATTTCTTCCCCACCCGTGACACGAAGGGCGTCGAGTACATCGACTTCGAGCGCACCGACCTGTTCTCGGCGGCGCAGGGCATTCTGGAAAGCACGCTCGGCGCTCGCATGGTCGCCGACCGCCAAGGCTCCATCTACTGCGAGGTCGAAGCCAACCTCGTGCCAACGGGTTCCAGCCGGGCATTTCCAATCGCTCTGGACATCACGCGGCAGGACTGGGCGGGCAAGGTGGACATCGACTTCAGGATGCGGGAGGATGTTTCGTATATCGAGATGGGCGGCATTGCCTACACCGGGCCGCAGACCGGGACGAACAGCGCCTTCCTCAGCGGCGCGCCGGGCACAGCCCCCCACTACGCGGGAACCACCGAGAGCATCAGCGGGCTGGTCATCCTCTCGCAGGACCAGTTGAACGAGTTGTCGGGCAATGGCCTAGCGAGAGCCAACGCCGAGTTTCCAAACGTGGACTTGGACTTGGCGGGAGACTACCGCCTGTTGGACATCGCCCCCGTCGAGCGAGTCACGATGGACCTCGCTCCGCGCGAGAACTTCCGGGGCTTCGAGTGGGTGGATAAGCCGTTCTTCGTGAAGGAAGTCTCCTATGACTACGAGGCGGAGAACCAGTGGCTCAGGAACTCCGTGACCCTTGAAGAGGAGACCAGCGGGCCACCCGGCGAGACGATTACCATTCCGACGGAAGCGCCCTATCAGGACTGGAAACTGCCTTCGTGGGACATCGAGTTCCCGCCGCTCATCCCACTGCCCGGCCTCCTTCCAGAAATCATCCCGCCGACAGGCATCGGGGATTACGTCTACGCCTTGGTCAATGGCTACTACATCAAGACCGCCGATTTCTGGTCGCACACCGGGTCGGGGCCGACTTGGAGCCAAGTGAACGTTCCGTCATCCGTGACGGGAAGCGTGAGTTCCGGCAACCTCATGTTCTGGCTCTCGCCGACCGACCCTGCCAACCTCGTGTATATCGGGAACAGAGACCCCGGCCCCGCGGACTTCACCGGGCGGGTCATCACTGCCTTTGACAGCCCGAACCCCGGAGCGCAAGAGTGGTGGAGCAACGCAGACTGCGTGGCACACCTCGGGGCAAACACTCAACGCACCATAGGTGTAGTTCGGCACATGACGGCGCTTGGCGGCTACATGATGGGCATTGCGGCAAAGGCTTTTGCCGGAGACGAACCCGTATGGGTCAAGGGGGCGACCGCTGGCGGCTGGTCTTCGGCTGGCATGGGAGGAGGCGGCTATCCCCAATGCGGAAACCCAACGGATTATTGGACCTATTGCGGGGGCACGATTTTGGTTTGCCACGATGCCGCCGCCTTTCTCCGTAGAAGCACAAATCTAGGCAACTCTTGGACCAACGTTTTCAACATAGGGGTATCGTGTGACCTTTTCTACTACGACCATCACCCGAACCTCATCTATTTTGTGGCCCCATCTGGAACAAACAAGTTCTTCTTCCACCCGAACGCCCTTATTGGGGCAACATCCCTCTCAAACTGTCTGGACATCACGCTGACGAATGGAGGGTCAACGTATACTCCGAAATCCGCCACGAATGTCGGGAACGGTACTATATGCCGCGCGTTCATCTTCCGGCCCGACGGTAGCGGAATAGGGCTTCTGTCCCGGCAGAGCGGGGGTTCGGCGGTCACTATCGAAGCCCTGAAGCCGGGGCCTTACGACGACTGGCAGATTATCCGAACCAACCCCTTCGACTACTATGCGCTCGACTATTACAAACCCGACCCACAGAAGTTGGTCTGCTACAAGAGCGCCGCGACGCAAGGCATCTACGGGTCGGCGGATGGCGGCGTGACGTGGGTTGATAAGACGGGCAACGCCAAGAGTGTCGCGCCCGGAACGTGGGGCGCTACTTCGTGCCGCGGCCTGAAATACGTCTGGACAAGGTGAGGTCATGGGAGCCGGAAAGAAGAAACTCGAACGCGCCCTGAGCGCCTTTTCCAATACCAAGGTCACGAAGCCCGAACTCGTGCCCGGAATGCTCGGTGGCTACATCGACGGCTACCAGCAGATTGTCGTCGGGTACAGGCCGGACTTCGTGTACGTCCGCCTGCGCACGTCGGACAGCGAGACCATTCAGGCGTTCAACGACAAGGTTGGCATCCACTGGGACTTGCCGGTGCTTGTCTACCGCGACCCGCAATCGCCCGGCGTCTGGCGCATCTACGGTCGGGACATCCGGCAGTATGCTGAGTGGGAGGGAGCGGCCTACAACAACCCGCACGCCGATTCCCATTCCTTTGCGGGAGCCGCGCGCACGGGGGCCGATGTCGTCTGGACTTTCAAGCGCCAGTACATGCCGCTCCTCATGCACCCCAATCCCACTGGAACCTTGGGCGTGTACATCGAGCCGGATTTCTACCTGTACGGCGGGGACGTTCGCTGGTGGCCCGGTTCGGGAACAGCCAGCCTTGCCGCCTACAAGCCTACGGGGTCTTTCACGGCCCGGTTCGTCACTGTCTACTTGAACAGCGCGGGCAACCCCGACTTCTTGGCTGGCGATGAGTTCTCTGCACTGGACGTGCCAAGCGACCCATCGACCTACATTGAAATCCCGACGTACACCCAAGGCGTGCCTCTGGGGGCTGTGCTCCTGCTCTCGGGAACCGAGTACATCGGATGGGGCGAACTCTACGACCTGCGACTCCCCAACCAAGCCGTATTTCCAATGTCGGATGTTTCCGGCTCACTGATGTTCTACGATGAGGCGACCCTTCAGGGGTCTGCTCCGCGTCTCAACGTCACTGGCGAGCGCCTGAGCCTGACGGTATCCGGCTCCTACGCCACGCTCCGCTCATCGCCAGACCCGGTTGAGCAGATTGGGGTATTCAACGTCGATTACCCGCCGGGGAGTGCTGTTGGCACAGGCACGACGATTGAATGGGGCGACAACCTCACTGTCAGTCTCTCGGGAACCACGCTTCACGTTGACGCGCAGGGCGGTGGCGGCGGTATAGCCCACATCTTCCCCGGCGGCGCTCTGACGGTTGCCGACGTATTTCCAATCTCCTTCACTTGGACGGGTTCGGCCAGCGACGCTCACACCGTCAACGCGACTTGGGAAGACATCCAAGGTCTGTCGGGGTCCTTCGTCCTGAATCATCCGTCGGACGTGCTTCTCAACCTTCTCGTTGGTGTTCAATACAACTCCGCCAACTGGGAAGGCTCTTATCTTCGAGTTGTCATTGACGGCAGTAACATCGAGCCTGAGTTCTACGAGTTCAAGGGGACCAACCCATCCACCGGGGAAATCCGAGAATATTCCTACATCGGCTATGCCCCAAACGTAGCGTCCGGCTCGCACTCTATTGAGGGGCAATGGAGAGCGAGTACAGACATCAACGTGAACCTGCTCAACCGCAGGCTGACGGCGCTGGCCCCGCGCGGCGACTTCATCATGCGCTCGGGAACGGCGGCAATCGGCGTGCTGGACGATGGCCTGTACCTCGGCTCCTTCAACATTGTGGACTTTGGTGACAACCTGACGCTCGCTCTCTCTGGCTCAAGCCTCCGGGTGGATGCCGCCGCTGGCGGGGGAAGTGCCACGGGAAGCATGGTCATCTACGACGAGGACACCTTCCTCGGCCTATTCGAGGAGATGCGGTTTATCGGGGCCGGGGTGGACGCCTACAACTCAGGCTCCTACGCCGCCATTTCCATTCCGGGAGGGGGAGGCGGAGGCGGGGTTTCTAGCGTCGGGGTAATGGCGTGGGATGAGGGCGTGGCTCTGGGAACGGGCACAGTCTTCAACTTCCGGGGGCCGAATGTTGAGGCCACAATCTCCGGGACGGTCATAGATGTCTACATCAGCGGGTCATCCGGCGGAGGCGGCGACGAAGGCGGAACCTACCAGTTGACGGCGGAACCCGTCGCCCTCGACACGCAGACGGGCGGCTACTGGGGCACGCCAGTCTACCCCTACGCTACCGGAACGCTCTCCCTGTTCGTGAACGGCATCGCACAGCGGCCGGGCGTGGATTACCAAGAACAGTTCCCGGAGAGCGGGACGTTCGTGATTCTGGCGTCGGGCCTGCCCACAGGGTCGGCGCTCGTCGCCATCTTCGGCGTGCCTGCCGAAGCCGGGCTGGTCGGAGCGCAGGGTCCAAGCGGTAGCCCCGGCTCGCAGGGTCCGACCGGGCCGCAGGGTCCGGCGGGGCCTGAAGGCGCGACCGGGAGCGTCGGTCCGCAGGGTCCGACTGGGCCTGAAGGCCCGACAGGGAGCATCGGCCCGCAGGGTCCGCAGGGCGACCCCGGCCCGACCGGGCCTCCCGGAACGATGGGCGTCTTCGTGCTGGAGGACGGAACGCCCATTGGCACTGGGACTTGGTTCGATTTCCAAGGCTCAGGCGTCGATGTCAGCATCTCTGGAACGACCGTGCTTTTGGACATCTCTGGTGGCTCGGTCGGGGGCATCGCCGGGGTAATGAACACGGACGACGGCGTTCCGGTCGGGACAGGCTCGTGGTTCGACTGGGGCGACAACCTGACGGCGACCATCAGCGGGTCGGTGGTGCGCGTGGACTTGGATACGCCAGCGATGTCGGCGGAATCCGGCTCGGTCTTGGCAAGGGTTCTTCTCGTCGAAACGGTGGTAGCAGGACGGACCCCAGATATATACCTCAACGTGACGGGAATCCCATCGCAAGGCTACGACAGGCTCTATGTCGATATGGACCTAGCGATGGCCGGAACGGGGTCGGCCACTTATAACGGCAACATCGGGCGACCGGACTTTTTCTTCAACAATGACACCGGGACAAACTACGACTACAACATGGCTCGTATTCGGACAGACTCGAACAACCTTACTTTCGTGAGCGACTCGCAAAGCGCGCGCGTTGTTCCCACAGTGCCCGTCTGGACTTGGGAAGGTGGAACCGCCTCGTCTGGGACATACATGCACGCGGTTCTTCGCATCTGGAATGCCGACAACGATGGCCTGCCTGTCCGGGATGTGGCCTTCTCAATGACGGATATGAGAACTCCGAGTTATGCGCTTGGCTGGACTTACGGGCACTGGCGAGCATCCGGGTCTGTTCCCGTCCATACCCTGACGCTCGTTCTCGAAGATAACTCAGGCAATCCAGCAAACACGATTGGGTTCAGAACTTGGTATTCTGGAACGCACGTCACTGTCTACGGCGAGAAAGAAATCTGGGTTCCAACCGAACTCTCGGCGTTCATCGGGCCTCAAGGCCCTCAGGGGCCAGAAGGCGCTACCGGCTCTATCGGGCCACAGGGTCCGCAGGGAGACCCCGGACCTCAGGGACCCGAGGGCGCGACTGGCTCCATCGGCCCACAGGGGCCACAGGGCGACCCCGGACCGCAGGGACCGGAGGGCGCGACGGGAAGCGTTGGACCTCAAGGCCCGGCAGGGGACGAAGGAGCGACCGGCTCGACCGGCCCACAAGGGCCGCAAGGCGACCCCGGACCCACGGGGCCTCCCGGAACGATGGGGGTTTATGTCCTTGACGAAGGCGCTCCCGTCGGTACTGGCACTTGGTTCAACTTCCGCGGGGAGAACGTCGAGGCCACAATCTCCGGGACCGTGGTGGATGTCTTCATCACCGGGTCATCGGGCGGCGGGGGCCACGAGACCGGCACTGTCGTCATCTACAATGAGGATGCCTTCCTCGGCGTCTTCGAGGAGATGCGATTCAAGGGGGCTGGCGTTGACGCCTACAACTCAGGGTCCTACGCCGCCATTTCCATTCCGGGCGGGGGAGGAGCCACGCAGGGCACTGGTTCGATGCCTTTGTCGCTCGGGGCCACGCTCCTGCCAGACGAATCCAATACTAGCAACGACAGCGCCGTGCTCTCGGTCTACACTTCGGCCACGGGAGCCACGAAGCCCCGATGGATGGAACTGCTGTTCGGGCACGGCGACCAAGCCTTCTGGCATTTCCAAGTTCCAGCCAAGTACATTGGCGGCTCTCCCTATGGCATGTATCTCCGCTTGAACTACCGGGCGACCACGGGTTCGTCCGGCTACGCCGTGTGGTCAACAGCCGCCCTGCCGATGTCGCCGGGTGACGGCCTAGCGGGATACGGGGCTTTCGAGACGCCGACCATCGTAACAGGTAGCGTTCCCGGAACCCTCGGTCTCATCGGGACGATTTCCATTCCCGTTCAAGCGCCCATCACGAGCATCGAGCCGGGCGACGACTTCCTTTTGGCCCTTCGGATGGTTTCGGGAACCGTCGCTGGCGCTCCACCCATCGCCGTTCGGTCAGCGGCCTTGCTCTACGGGCAAGGCATTGGAGACGCGTGACGATGGGCCTGCGCAACAACGGGGATGGTGACTGCGAGCGGGTGGATGCCGCACTCCGCATTACAGGCGACCTCACAGTGGCCTTCGAAATCTCCATTCCCGACTCCAGCCTCTCAGCGTGGCCTGCAAACACCTTTATCTGTTGCGCAGGAACCACCGAAGATTCGGCCGAGAACAACCTATACTACTTGAGCGCGCTAAACGGAGATGCGGGGTTCTGGAACCTCCGCTATCATCACGAGAACGGAGCGGGGGTCAACAACAACGAAGATTTCACAGACATAGACATTCCAAAGAGCGAGCGTCGGAGAATGGTGCTAACGAGACAGGTATCAAACAACACGGTCATCCTCTACCTAGCCAACCCGGTCACGGGTCTGGTGCAACAGGAAACAGAAACATACGCCAACGACCCTAGCGGAGGAGCCAACACTGATTTCCACCTGTTCGCCACCGACCAGACGCAGTACATGGAGAACTTCACGGTACTGGCGGAAGTCCACGTTGCCAACCTGTTGTGGAACGCGCCAGAAATCCGCCAGTATCTCTGGGGCTATCACGGTCCGATGCGCGGGGATGTCGGCTACTGGCCCTTGGATACCGTTCTGGGCAAAGTCGGCGGCGGTGAGGACATGCCTCTGGCCGCGTCTAATCTCATCATCGACCGCTCGGGAAACAACCGACATCTTACCCCGAACACCGCCATGAACTTCTTTTCCCAACTGCCCATCAGCGGCGGCGGCGGCTACTCGTAGGAGGCTTGCAGTGTATCGCGTACCCGACACAGGAGCCGCACCACCCTTTACCGGAACGATGGTCGTTGCCGAAGGCGGGTCTGTCGTCGGCTCTGCCCCCATCATGGACTTCATGGGCGGCGGGGTGGATGTCAGCGTCTCCGGGGCGTTCGCCACGATTTCCATTGACCCGCAGAAGACGTTTGCCCTAAACTTCATCGCGGGTTCCGGGCAGGCGGCTCTCCCGACGGGTTCAGTCGGGGCCGTTGAATTGGGCGTCAGCGGAACAATCGACTACCTGCGGATGTACGGCGACCAGACGGGAACCGCGCTCATTGAACTGCGCATCGGGCCTTGGGATAACCTGCCGCTCTCCGACACCTTCAACCGCTTCGGCGGCTCTATGCAGAACCTCAGGAAGAAGGAGTTTTCCAATCAGGCGGAGTGGTCCGGTTCGCACTTCGGGCGCGGCGATTGGCTTGAGGTCATCATCCCGACTGGCACGGTGTTCCAGTTGACCGCCGCACTGGGCGGGAGGCTCGACTGATGGCTCTGCAAGCCAAGGTGGGTTCTTTCCTGTCAGGAACCAGTGCCAGCGGCACAGTAACCGCGTTCATCTCTGGTCTGGCCTTCACGCCTCAGGTTGTTCTCCTATTCGGGGGAACTCTCAGAACGTCAGACGCGAGCGGGGGTGGCGAAGGCGACGCGGAGATGTGGCACGGCGCAATCGACGCCAATGGCAACCAGTTCTGCTTCGCAAACGCTATGGATGACGCAAACGCCGAGGCCTATTCTCTCTGTTCGGACGGAAACTGTGTCATGTTCATCGACGCGGATGACGGGTCGCTGGACGGGGCGCTGACCTTCGACAGCATCGCCACGGGGACCGTCAACCTCCGGGTGACGCGGCAGTTCACAGGCAATCGAGTCACTTTCTACCTCGCCATTGGCGGACTGCCCGAGGGCGGCGACTTCAAGGTTGGGACGTTCGACGCGGCACCCAGTGGAACCCAGACCGTGACCGGCCCCGGATTCCAGCCGCAATCGCTCTGCCTGATGGCGAGTTGGGAGTCTGCCTTCGACACACTGGACACCGAACGCATGAGCGTTTCCATTGGCTTCGTGGAGAGCGACGGGTCGCAGGGTTGCTCCGGGATTGCCAGAAGCGCGACTAACGACAGTGTGATGACGGCATTGCAGACAGATGCCTGCGTAAACATCCAAACGGGCATAACGGCAAACGTCCGGGTGGCGACCTTCGCGGGATTCGCGCCGGAGGGCTTCACCCTCAACTGGGCACACGGCGGGGGTGGCGCTAACACCATGAAGGTCGGATACGTCGCCCTGTCTGGCGCGGACTTCGAGGTTGTGGAGTACACCAGCCCGACCAACACCAGCACCACGAGCGTAGCGGTGAAGGCAACGCCCGTGGGCATGGCCGGATTTTCCAACTACGACTCC
>Ga0209287_10000191_pt1 | contig 40674 bp, 33 predicted proteins | sample PPLLak3cmMay2015_2_FD_187255 | JGI IMG/M metagenome (GOLD analysis project Ga0209287, IMG submission 187255) | Freshwater sediment microbial communities from Prairie Pothole Lake near Jamestown, North Dakota, USA - PPLs Lake P8 Core (1) Depth... | ecosystem: Environmental > Aquatic > Freshwater... | reverse complement strand
TGTAAAGCGGGCGGAAAGGGCCCTCAAATGCTATAGGGATTGAGGTCCCGGCAGATATTATTGATCATACCCGCCCGCTTTAGATCACCTTTTGCCGGAATTTTGCATCCGATCCATTTCAATTTAAAAAAATTGGCCCTCCCATGACGAGGATGCATGCTAATGCAAAATCCTAACCGAACATTGCTGTAAAATACCATAATTAAAAGTATATTTGTTCTGAGACATCCTTCCGCTCGTATTTTAACGAACCACCGTATTAATAAGGGACTGTTATGACGCACTATTCTCACATAAGCACAGGCTGGGAGAGCCTGGATACCATTATTGATCACCTGCGCAAGGGCGACAACGTCGTATGGCAGGTTGACAGCATTGATGATTATGAAAGGGTGGCAACGCTGTTCGTGAAAAATGCCCTTGCCGGCAACCAGCGAGTGGTCTACATGAGGTTTGCACGTCATACGCAGCTGCTGGAGGAACGGAAGAACCTGAAGATATACCACCTGAATGTTGACAAGGGTTTTGAATCGTTTTCTTCTCAGGTCCATGACATAATTACAAAGGAGGGCAGAGACGTCCATTATGTCTTTGACTGCCTTTCCGACCTGCTCCATGTTTGGGCCACTGACCTGATGATCGGTAACTTTTTTTTCATCACATGCCCGTATCTTTTCGAGCTGAACACCATCGCATATTTTGCGATTATCAGGAAGATGCATTCCTTCAAGACCATTGCCCGCATAAGGGAAACAACCCAGGTGCTTATCGATATGTATAACTACAAGGGTTTGATCTGCGTCCATCCGCTGAAAGTCTGGAACAGGTATTCCCATACAATGTTTTTTCCACACAAGAAGGAAAACGGAGACCTTGTACCTGTCATTAACAGCGTGGAGGCCGCCGAGCTCTTTTTCAATCTATCGAGGGAAAACGCCACGGACGCGAGGCTTCACCTGGACTACTGGGATAGGCTCTTCATGCAGGCAAAGAATCTCCTTGAGTCAAATGCGGATGAGGAGGAAAAAAAAGACATGGTTGAACAGCTCAGCCGCCTCCTGCTCAGCCGGAAAAAAAGAGATCTTGCCATGATCAGGGAATACATGTCACTGGAAGACCTGCTTTATATCAAGGAGAGACTGATCGGAACGGGCTTTATCGGCGGCAAGTCTCTTGGAATGCTTTTGTCAAGAAAGATATTGAGGAGTGACCGCGCCTATAACTGGGATGAAATCCTGGAGCATCATGATTCATTCTATATAGGCTCGGATGTTTTTTACTCCTACATAGTGCAGAACGGATGGTGGAAGCTCTTCATGGCCCACAAGACAAAAGAGGGTTATTTTTCAAAGGCTGTGGAACTTAAAGAGAAGATGCTTACAGGCATGTTTCCTGAAGAAATAAAGGAACGGCTTCAGTTCATGCTTGAATATTTCGGACAGTCTCCGATCATTGTGAGGTCCAGCAGCCTTCTCGAGGACGCCCTCGGGAGCGCTTTTGCGGGGAAGTATGAGAGCTATTTCTGCGTTAACCAGGGTGACCCTGGGAAAAGATATGAGGCATTTGAGGAGGCCGTTAAAAAGATATTTGCAAGCACGATGAACATTGATGCGCTGTCATACAGGCTTCAGAGGGGCCTTGATCAAACCGATGAGCTCATGGCCCTGCTTGTTCAAAGGGTCTCAGGGACCTACCATAAAAACTATTTCTTTCCTGAGCTTGCAGGGGTCGGGCTTTCCCTTAATCCTTTTGTGTGGAAAAAGGATATGGATCCGAAGGCCGGCATGCTCAGACTGGTCTTAGGCCTGGGCACCAGGGCAGTGGATCGAGTCGAGAATGACTACCCGAGGATCGTGTCGATCAGCGATCCCCTGGTTAAACCCTTATCCGAGATGAAGGATATCAAGAGGTTTTCCCAGCACTATGTTGATCTATTGAACCTGGATAAAAACCAGATACAGACGGTAACTCTTCCGGAATTGATCGGGAATGACCTGAACGTTCAGCTTGAGCTTTTAGGTACAAGGGATACAGAAATATCGGATCGAAAAGAAGAGGCGGCAGGCAAACCGGCACAGGAGTCATGGGTTCTTACATTTGACAATTTTTTGTCCGTTACTCCATTCACCGGTGTCATGGAAAGGATGTTAAAGACCCTCGAAGACCGGCATATGAATCCCGTTGATATTGAATTTACCGTAAATTTCAACCGTACAGGCGAGCTGCAGATTAACCTCCTGCAGTGCAGGCCTTTCCATACCCTCGGCAAAGGTCCGGGCATCAGCGCCCCTGAAGAAATACCCGAGGAAAAAATCATCATCAGGACTGAAAGCAATTTTATGGGGGGAAATGTCTCCTCGAATCTTGCATGTATAATATTCGTTGACCCAAGGGAATACTCTGAGCTTACCCTTTCGGAAAAATACAGCGTTGCACGGCTGATAGGAAAATTGAACAGGACTATCGTGGATCAGGAAAAGATGCCGACATTACTCCTGGGGCCGGGCAGATGGGGCACCCGCACTCCGGCCATGGGCGTCCCTGTGACTTTTTCGGAGATCAACCACATTGTCGCGATTGCTGAAATCAGCTATCAGGATGGAAACCTTATCCCTGACCTGTCCTTCGGAACGCATTTCTTCCACGACCTTGTTGAAACCAGGATCTTTTATTTTGCCGTCTACCCTGAAAATCCACAGGTGGTTTTCAACTGGGAATGGCTTCGCGGGTTGCCCAATATCCTCAAGGATGTAATACCCGATGATGCTCGTTTTGAAAAAGTTATCAGGGTCGCAGATCTAAGGGGAAAGGGCCTTATGCTGTTGTCCAATGTGGTGACGCAGAAGACGATTTGCTGCCTGTCATAATAATACGGGCAGCAAATCGTGAATTAATGCCAATCATTTATGGGTTAGACTATCCCGTATGCGAGCATAGCCTTTGCCACTTTTGTGAAACCGGCAATATTGGCGCCTGTTACATAATCATCCTTCTTGCCATAGGCCTCTGCTGCATCCACGCAGGATTTGTGGATGCTTTTCATTATCAGCAGGAGCCTGCTGTCTACTTCTTCCCTTGTCCAGGACAGTTTCATGCTGTTCTGGCTCATCTCCAGCCCTGACGTGGCAACACCGCCTGCATTCGCCGCCTTGCCCGGCCCGAACAGTACATTGTTATCCTGGAAGATTTTTACTGCCTCGGGGGCGGAGGGCATATTAGCGCCTTCGGCAACGCATATGCATCCGTTTTTAACCAGGGCCTGGGCATTCGCCCCATCGATCTCATTCTGAGTGGCACAGGGAAGTGCAATATCCACCTTTATGCCCTGTTCGCGTATTACATCCCAGACATTTTTGCCTTCATAACATGCTGATTTGTACTTATCCGCGTACTCGCTTATGCGGCCGCGTTTAACATTCTTCAGATCCATAATGAAACAGCATTTATCGGTATTAATGCCTTTTTCATCTATAATCGTTGCATTTGAGTCGCAGACGGTGATTACCTTTCCGCCCATCTGGTTGACTTTCTCAATGGCATACTGGGCCACGTTGCCGGAGCCGCTGACCGCAACAATCTTGTTCTTAAAATCCAGACCCCTTGTTGAAAGCATTTCAGCCGCAAAGTAAACAGCGCCATAACCTGTGGCCTCAGGCCTTATAAGACTTCCGCCATATTCAAGCCCTTTCCCCGTGAGAACGCCGGTATGCTCATTTCTTATCTTTTTATAATAACCGAACATATACCCGATCTCACGTCCGCCGACGCCGATATCCCCAGCCGGTACATCAACTTCGGGGCCGATGTGCCTGAAGAGTTCCCCCATGAATGCCTGGCAGAACCTCATGACCTCTCCATCTGACCTTCCTTTAGGATCAAAGTCGGATCCGCCTTTTGCTCCGCCCATGGGAAGGGTCGTGAGAGAATTCTTGAAGATCTGCTCAAATCCCAGGAATTTAATGATGCTGATATTTACTGAAGGGTGAAACCTGAGCCCGCCTTTGTAAGGGCCAATGGCATTATTGAACTGGATTCTGAAACCCCTGTTCACCTGCACCTTGCCTTTGTCATCAACCCATGGCACGCGGAACATCATGGTGCGGTCAGGTTCAATTATCCTCTCATAGATGCCGGCCTTCACGAATTCCGGATGACGATTAACGGTCGGTTCGAGTGTCTCAAGCACCTCTGTTACTGCCTGGTGGAATTCCTTCTGACCTGGATCAACGCGTTTGACTTTGTCTATTGCCTCTTTTATGATCGACACTATATATGCCTCCTTTTGATTAATTGTTTAATTGTCATGACTACATTACGCTTCCATCGTTTCTGTATACGTATATCCTTGGCTCACACCCGGATGTCTTTCCGTTGTGTTTGTTCCTTTTGAAAAAATGTATGTCCTTGTATCCGATGCCGTCTTCTCCAATAAAGTCGCTCATCAATTCCTCCAGTGTGTCGTACCCGCTTCCGAAGTATCTCAGTTTGGAAAAAAATGATTTCCTGCCGTTCACACTTGTAAGGACGGCAAAGTGCACAGGGAACAAGGGATCTCCTATAACCATAAGGTACCTGTCCCTGGATTCTGTAATACTGTATTCAGCAGGCAGATCAGACTCCATTACAGGAGTAAAATGTTCCTTTAAAAGATTGCCGGCCTCAACCATGTCTATGTCATCAACAGACATGACATCAGGAGCCTTGAAGCAGCCGAGCACGTATAACGCAATGCTGAAACTGCTCACCTGTTCATAAATAGGATTCTCTCTTGCGCATATCATTGAGACTTCCTTTATTCTTTCAGATACAAGAATACCGTCTCTATCCATACTCATCCTCCTGTAATTTAGATGGTTGACAATGTTGTGGAACAGCTTCAGCCTTTATAAAGCAAGGGTCGTGCCGATTAATAAATCAGAGGTTCTTTTGGAATTACTGATGAAAAGATATGAGGCGTATTTCACCCAATGCAATTACCTCGCAGTCTGATAACTATACATTTTCAATATGTTACATATACGTGGGTGCATTAAAACAGGACTGATAAAATAAATGAAATCAGACGGCTAAGAAAAACAGCCGGAAGAATCCCGATGAAGGCAAATGGGGATGAGCCAGGTTTAATGCTGAAAAAACAGCAGGACAACAGACTGTTCAGTGATAAAACCTGATTCGAGGCAATGGCAGCGCATCAGTCAGGAATTAAATGAGGCTGTTCAAATCTTGAACAGTGTTGGCGAAATAAAGGCATTTAACAGGAAGGTTTTCACGAAGGGCTTTTTTCAGCCAGCCTTTTCATCCGGTGCCTCAGGGTATTGCGGCTGATACCAAGCATCTTTGCAGCCTGGACCTGGTTGTTTCCGCATTCCTGAAGCGCCTTGGAAATTAAGGTGTCCTCAACCATTTCTATAATGTTTGAATGGATATCCTGCTTTGATATGCTGAGGATTTCAGGGATGATATCCTCAAGTTTATCTTTGAGCCTTTCAATCAGCTGGTCGCGGTTAAGTTTCTGCAGGAGATACTCATCCTTTGATTCCAGAAGAAGCAGATGGTCCTGGGTAATAATGTTGCCTGCGCAGAGGAGCACGGCCCTTCGTATGCAGTTTTCCAGTTCTCTCACATTTCCTGGCCATGAATAGGAATAAAATCTCTTCAGGGCGGCTTCTGAGATATGATGAACGGATTTGCCGTATTCATCGCTGAATCGGAAAATGAAATATTTGACCAGGTCGTGTATATCTTCAATGCGTTTCCGCAGCGGAGGGAGATTCAGTGATATTACTTTCAGGCGCCAGTAGAGGTCTTCCCTGAACCGGCCTTCCTGTACCTCCCTGTCCAGTTCCTTGTTTGTTGCGGCAATAACCCTCACATTGACCCTTATAGGCTGGTTTCCGCCAAGCCTTTCAATCTCGCCTTCCTGAAGGACGCGCAGCAGTTTTGCCTGAAGGGAGGGTGACATATCGCCTATTTCATCCAGAAAAAGGGTTCCCCCGTTGCATCGTTCAATCTTGCCGATATAGGTCCTGTCCGCGCCTGTGAAGGCCCCCCGCTCATAGCCGAATAGTTCGCTTTCAAAGAGATTTTCAGGAATTGCGGCGCAGTTGATGGCTATAAAGGGCTTATCCTTGCGGCGGCTATGATGATATATTGCCTTTGCTACCAGCTCCTTGCCTGTCCCGCTTTCGCCCGTGATCAGGACGGATATATCCTTTTCGGCGATCTGACCGACCATCTTATACACATCCTGCATCCTTTTGCTGTTGCCGATAATCTTTAGGGATTTCCTGTCAGGGGAGGGCGGAGTAAGCCCATTCGAATAGGGGATGCTTACAGTCTCCTTCATCTGGCGGTTTACAGCCAGCGCATCAAAAACAATGCGGCTTAGTTCCTCTCTTTCAAAGGGCTTGATAAGGTAATCATATGCGCCTGATTTCATCGCCTCGATCGCCAGGTCCGTGTTTCCGTAGGCAGTCATAATAATCACCGGCGTTTTTATCCGGCTTGCCTTTATACTTTTCAGCGTCTCAATCCCGTTCAATCCGGGCATTTTATAGTCGAGGAGTATCAAATCGAATTTATTTTCCGAGATCGCGTCAAGGGCTGCCCGACCGTTCAGGCAGGATGTAACCTCATATCCTTTTCTTTGAAAAAACCTGCTCAAGAAATGGATGAGACCTTGATCATCGTCAATGAGTAATATTTTATCCATTAGCCTCAAACATCTGCATTTCGATTTCTAAAGGAAGGAACAGCGAAAAGGTTGTTCCCTGATTAATCCCGCTTTTAACCGTAATATAGCCTCCATGGCTCTTAACGGTCTTTGCCGTTATGGACAGGCCAAGGCCTGTACCGGAGGGTTTGGTCGTAAAAAAAGGGTCGAAAATATGATCAATCTGATATTCAGGTATCCCCGGTCCGGTATCCCCGATATCAATCCTGATACACGGCAGGGATACGCTGTTTGAATTATAAACATCCATTTCAGCGGCAACGAAAAGTCTGCCCTGACAGGGCATCGCTTCAATGGAATTGACAAGGATATTGATCAATGCCTCGCCAAGGAGCTTTTTATCGCCCTTTATCTCCTGCAGATCATTTTCTATCTTTACATCCAGGCTGCATCCATTTTTATTTATTATGGGTTTTATGATTGAAAGAATATCTTCGATAAGCAGGGATATGTCAATATCCGAGATGATAAGCGCCTGGGGTTTTGAGAAATCAAGGAAACGGTTAATTGTGGCTTCAATTCTTTTTATTTCATTCAGCGCGATTCTCAGATCTTCCTGGTACTCAGGAGATACCTCTATCTCAGCATGAACGGACTCCAGAAACAGTTTTAATGACGTCAGCGGCGTCCGTATCTCATGCGCTACTGCCGCCCCCAGCCGGCCTATCGCTGCGAACTTTTCAGACCGCTCGGCAATCAGTTTAGTATGTCTTAATATGCTGCCGGTTTCTTTGAGTTCCGCGTCCTTTAAATTGACCTCCCTGGCGAGTGAGTCCTGGCGCTCCTTGAGCTTGAGTGTCATGTTGTCAAAGGCATGGTAAAGCATTCCTATTTCATCCCTCCGTTCAATCTTTACCATTGCCTTTTCAAATTCGGAATTAGCGAGTATATCTGCTGACAGGCTGAGGTCCCTGATGGGTTTTACTATATGATATGAGATTATCCATATCAGCATGAAAGCGCTGCCGATACAAATCAGAATTGTAAGATAGATTATCAGTTTCAGGATCTCGAGACTTTGAAAGGCCTCGTCCCTGTCCTGTTCCACAACAAGATACCAGTCTGTTCCGCTGATCTTTTGTGACGTGCCGAGAACCTCGATGCCGCGATAATCCAGGTAGACTTTTTTGCGGTCCTTTTGAATGAATATATTCTCAAAACTCTCAGTCTGGGAGATGTTCTCATTTAATATTCTGTGCGGTTCTTTATGTGCAAGAAATCTGCCTTCCTTATCCACCAGGTAGCACTCGCCTGTTTTGCCGAGAGACACGTTTAAAATGGATAGTATTATCTGATTCGTGCCTATGCTTCCGTATACTGCGCCTGTTAGTCCTGAATCGCCGTCAAGTACCGGGGTAGCAATGCTAAAAACGGATTCATTCTCTTTCTCGTTATAGACTATGCCCAAGAGTTCCAGGTGATCCTTCATGGGGTAGGGTCCTGACTTCCCGGCAGCATCGCTGTTATTTATCTCATGTGTGCTGAAAATAACATCCCCGGAGGCTGAAATTACAGTAAAGTTTTTATAGACAAGGTATTCTTTTTGTACGAGGTTGAGATAAGGCGCAATTATTACAGGATCCATTGACTTTATTATCGATGTCCCGCTTATCACGAGCAGGTCGCTCTTTCGTTCTTCAAGCCATCTTTCCAGTATGGTGGTTTTGTCAAAGGCCACGTTCTCAAGCTGCCGCATGACCATGTCAAAAATAAGGTCCTCAGTGACCTTAATGGAGAATGTGCCGATGATTGCAAGTGGAATAAGGACAAGAATCAAAAAGATCAGGATAACCTTGGTTCTTAAATTTAAGAAAAACCTGTTTCTCTTGAATAGGGAGCTTATCAGCAAATTCAATACCCGGTTGGCGCCCTTCAGAAGGCGCAATATATATTAATAAGGGGTTATCATTAAAGAATCACATTCAGCAAGTATAAATTATTGCCGGCAAATTCTGCAAGAAAATATATTTAGTTAACTTAAAGAATTTGCTGGATTTTTTCTATTTATGCTTTATAATGTCTAAATTTAGTTATTAATTGGTTTTTCGGTTTTCAAAAATTAATAATAAAAGTCAAGATACGCAGGAAAATTGCATACATGTGAGGAGGATCATTATCTATGAAGATACTTCTTTTAGGTGGAAGTGGAATGCTCGGGAGTGACTGCAAAGAAGTGTTGAGCCAGGAATACGAGGTAATTTCTCCGAGCAGTAAAGACCTGGACATAGTCAGCTGGGACATGGTGATTGAGAATCTCCAGAAGATCAAACCGCATATTATTCTTAATTGCGCAGGATTTACAGATGTGGACGCCTGTGAAAAAGAGGAGTACCTGGTAAAAAAGGTAAACGTGGAAGGCCCCAGGAATCTGGCACAGGGTGCAGCCAGATTCAATTGCAGGATGGTGCATATATCAACGGATTATGTCTTCAGCGGACAGAAGATACTTCCAAGACCCTATTTCGAGGACGACCCCATTGATCCGGTTTCCGCCTATGGAAGGAGCAAGGTTGAGAGTGAAGTCGCCATAAAAGAGAATTCACCGAACTATATCATCCTCAGGACAGCATGGCTTTATGGCAAGAATCGGGAAAATTTTGTAAATTCTATTATAAGGGGGGCAGTGGAAAGCACCAGGGCTATCAAGGTTTTTGAGGACCAGTTCGGCTCTCCGACATGGACTTACCGGCTTGCCCTTCAGATCAGGGAACTTCTTCATTCTGATATCAAGGGCACCTTTCATGCCACCGCAGAAGGCAGCTGCAGCCGCCTGGAATGCGCAGGCCACATCCTGCGCAGGATGAAACTTAAGGCCACATTGAAGCCCATAAGCGTCAGGGGGCATCATACCGCAGCTAAAAGGCCTGCCAATTGCGTACTTGAAAACAGGCTGTTAAAGAGGGCAGGAATGAATGTCATGGCTGACTGGAAAGAAGATATTGATACATATTTAGATCAACATGGAAAAGATATAATTAAAGAAGTAAAGCAGAAGGCAAATAAAAAAAAGAGTCATTAATATTGTGTATTATAGATCATTTAAATCGCTGTTTGCCCACTTATATTGCCCTGGCGATCTTTGCCCCTTCAAGGATTGCCTCTTTAGCGCTTCTTGCCTCAACGCAATCACCTATGCAATAGGACTCTATCCCTGACATCTTTACCTGATGCAAAAGATCAATAACGGGCCGGTTGCCTACTGCGATTATTACCTTATCCGCCTTGAGGAAAACCTCTGTGCCGTTCCTGTCCTGAATGAATGCCCCATCTTCGGATATCCTTGACAACCTGTGTCCTGTAATGATTCTGACATTATTAACAATTAATGATTTCTTTATCATTTTCCTTGTTATTGCCTCCATCTGGATGCCGACCTTTGGGAGCTGTTCTACAATCGTAACACCGCATCCATTTTCCGCCAGGTCAATTGCGGCTTCGCAGCCGGTTGCACCGCCCCCGATGATTACAGCATTTTTTATATTCAATTTTTTTTCGTTAAGAATCTCGTGGGCCGTGGATACAATAGGCAGACCGGACCCTGAAACCTCGGGAATAATGGGGATGGAGCCGGTCGCAATAAGAACAACATCAGGGTTATTTAATTTTACTGTTTCTATTGTGACACATTCGTTCAGATGCACATCTACCCCATTTTTTTTAATCTGATTAACCAGAAAATTGATGAGCCTGTGCATCTCGGTTTTATGAGAGGACACGCTGGCAACCAGAAGCTGACCTCCCAGTGACGAATTCTTTTCAAAAAGAGATACATCGTGCCCCCTCAGGGCGGCTATCCGGGCGGCATTCAGGCCTCCCGGGCCTCCGCCGATAACCATTACCCTCCTTGGTTGTCCCGAGGGAATGATCTCCATCTCCTTTTCCCGGCCAAGGCTTGGATTTACAAGGCATTCGATCCTGCCGTTTCTGAAAATGGACTGCATACAGGTATTGCATGCAATGCATATCCTTATATCTTCAAACCTTCCCTCACGGGCCTTTCTCGGCAGTTCAGGATCGGCAAGCAAACCCCTTCCCATGCATACGAGGTCCGCCTTTCCCTCTTCGATAATGTCGTCAGCAATAAAAGGATCATTAATTCGGCCTACAACCATGATAGGTATGTCAAGAGCAGCCTTGATCTTTGCAGCGGAATCGGCCAGGCATGCCGGCTTCATGAACATGGGCTGGCAGATCCACTCGGGAGTAGCATCATTGCCGGCGGATACCTGCACAACATCTATCCCCTCCTTGACCAGTTGCTTCAGTATCAGAATGCTTTCCTCTGTTGTAAGCCCCCCCGGAACAAACTCCTGGGCGCTGATCTTGAAGGACAATGGAAAGGCTTCTCCTATCCTGTCTCTGATTTCACGCACTATCTCTGCCGCAAACCTTGTCCTTCCTGCTGTATCCCTGCCGTATTCGTCATCTCTTATATTTGAAAAGCCGGAAAGGAACTGGTTTATCAGATAGCCGTGGGCACCGTGCACCTCTATCAGCTCGAACCCTGCCTTGACAGCCCGTTCCGCGGCATCTCCGAATTGTCTGATAATTTTTTTTATGCCTTTGATATCTAGCGGATCGACCTCACCCTTGATGGCAGGACAGGGCAGGGTGGAAGGCGCAAATGGTTTTCTGTTGATTACCCTGAAGGGGACCTGCCTTCCGGCATGATGTATCTGTATTGCCGGAACAGACCCTTCCTTTTTAATTACGGCAGCAGCCTTTGACAGGTCTTTGATGAATCTGTCATCGTAGATCCTTGCCTGGTGGTTGGATACAATGCCCTCGGGCGCCACCCCATGTGCCTCCATGATAATCATTGCAGGCCCTCCGGCCGCCCTGAGACGGTAGTGCTCAATGGTCTTCTCAGAATAGGAGCCGTCATTTTCAATCAGAAAAGATGCCAGCCCCGGCATGATTATCCTGTTTTTCAGATGGCAATTCTTGATGTCAAATGGAGAAAAAAGCTTTTTCATATCTTCTCTTTGATGTATAAGATCAGTGACAGCCTACATTTGATATTAAAATGGTATTTTTTTGTCAAATATAAAAGGCCCGTTCAATCAGTAGGCATATCATATAATAAAACAGGTTAAACAATGGATAAAAATCAAATTCTAAAAAAAGCTGTCTCTGTTGATATTGAAGAGCTGGATGAAAAACCCGGACCATTCTGCATGAGCTTCGGGTTTGATCCGGACAATATTACTGCCTCCGTCAGGACAGCTGGGCTAATCAACATGCCTCTTATAAGGAGGACCGGCGCCGGATCTGTAGATATAGTTGCCGGGTATCGCCGCATCCTTGCCTTGAAGAGACTCAACTGGGAAAAAGTCCCATGCATTGATCTTTGCGGTCAGGGCCTTTCAGATAAGGACCTGTTCATGCTCAATTTATATGACAACCTCTGCACAAGAAGATTTAACAATGTGGAAAAGGGCATGATAATAAATCGCCTCCTGAAATACTATACCATGGAAGATATCTACAGGTCATACATGGGCCTGCTCGATATCCCCAGCAGGAGAGAGGCTGATCTGCTCATTAAAATTGAAGGCCTTGATCCTGAGGATAAGGAGATCATGGCAAGAGAACCCCTTTCAATCAAATCCATTGAATCTTTACTGGAGCTTGACAGCCCCTCTCAAAAAACGGCTCTAAAATGGATTTCAAATTTAAAGTTAAACACTAATCAACAAGCATTATTTATTGATTATATTAATGATATTTCTATAAGAGATGGGAAAAGCATCAGGGAAATACTAGATGATGAAGTCTTTAAAGGCCTTTTCATGAACAGGGATCAGAACAACCCGCAAAAGGCGAAAAGATTAATCGACCTTTTAAGGTCAAGGAGACTGCCATTATTAACCGGAAGCGAAAAGGCATTTGCAGGACAGGTATTCAAACTTGGTCTCCCTAAAAATGTTAGAATCAAGCATCCTCCATTTTTTGAAAACCCTGATTACCTTCTTGAGATATCCTTCCGGGACGGCGGAAATCTCATTGAGACCATCAACGCGCTTGCAGGTATAAAGGGTCTTTCAAACCTTAAGGACCCATGGAAGGGATAGAAGCTGCATGGAAAGGCTGATCAGGAAGATAATTATAGAGGAAGGGGCCAGGCATTATGGGCAGTCCGGGAGGATTTTGAAAAGACTTCCTGATATCGCTGTAGAAGAAGCCGATGACGATGGCTCTTTGCAGTCTGAAACTCAGATGGATCTCGATAAGGAGACCCTCAGGCTGCTCCGTTTTAAAGGTGAATTTCTCAAGCCGTGCCCAGGCACTAAAGGATATATATGCTGTGGATATCAGATACTTAATGTAGGGACAAACTGTCCGATCGACTGCAGCTACTGTATACTTCAGGCATATTTTAATAAGCCCTCCCTGCGGATTTTTGTGAACCTGGAGAACGAACTCGAACACATCGGCAAGGTTATAGACTCTAATCCGGAAAGGATATTCCGCATAGGCACAGGGGAGTTTACGGACAGCCTGGCCCTGGATCGGGTTACAGGCTGGAGCGGGCTGCTTGCTTCATTTTTCAGCAATAAAAAAAATGTTGTATTAGAGCTTAAGACAAAGACAGATAACATTGATGGGCTGCTGTCATCTCCATATAGAGAAAGAATTATTGTTTCATGGTCCCTGAATAGCGCTGATATTTCTTCAAGGGAAGAGCACGGCGCCGTTTCAATAAAAAAACGGCTGACAGCGGCAAAAAGGTGCCAGGAGGGGGGCTTTAATGTCGCCTTCCATTTCGATCCTCTGATCCACTATCGGGGCTGGTCTGAAGGTTATTTGGAAACAATCGAATTATTGGACAGGTACATTGATCCCCGAAAGGTCATATGGGTAAGCATGGGATGTCTCCGTTATATCCCATATCTTAAATCCATAATAAGGAAACGTCATCCCGGCACACACATACTGGACGGGGAATTTATCAATGCCGAAGACGGCAAAATGCGCTACTTTAAGCCTGTCCGATTGGAGATGTATTCCTTTATGAGCAGGAACCTGTGCAAATGGCATGATGACCTCGGGTTATATTTATGCATGGAGAGCAGCGACATATGGATGAGTTCCTTAGGCTGGTCTCCGGAAGACACCACCGGCCTTTCGGGCTATCTCGACAAGAGGGCATTGAAAATCTGCAAAATTAGCTATTGATTTTATTCATAATGATGTTATGTTGAACCAAATACTTAAATGGGGGCATAAATGTTAAAAGAAAAAGTCGAAGAAGCTTTAAACAAGGTAAGGCCTTCTCTTCAGGCAGACGGAGGAGATGTTCAGCTTATTGATGTGGATGAGAGCGGGGTTGTAAAGGTAAAGCTGCAGGGCTCATGTGCAGGCTGCCCGATGTCACAGATGACCCTTAAGATGGGTATAGAAAAAATACTTAAGCAGAATGTCCCCGGAGTTGAAAGGGTCGTATCGGTTTAAGGCATTTTACTCCACGCCGGTTAAAGCGTAATTTCAAATTCATGAATTTTAAAAAAAGGCAGTATTATATAAAATTGTTATATAATACCGCCTTTAATTTTTGATAGTTATAGAATAGGTTGTCGAACCGGATTACTTGTTCTTATGCCGCATCTTTTTCATCTGTTTCCGATATTTATGCTTCCGAATCTTTTTGCGCCGCTTTTTAACAACACTGCCCATTAAAATATAACCTCCACATAGATTTCATCCCATCAGCAGAACTATATACTCTTATTCAGATTTACATGTCAACAGATAATTATCACAAAAATAGACGAATAGGGAATATACAGAACAATGCATAACTGAATGAAAACATTCTCCTATGAACGCTAAAAATTCTGTGCTGTGAAATCCTGCAATATGATCTTATATGCATGCATGATGATGCAATGAATTGAAGAAAGGCAGGTAGGTGGATGCGGAGCAGGTCGGTGGCTGAATCTAAAATGAAATAACGAATTGAAATAAAAAGGAATCTGCGTGTATCCCTTGGTTGACATAATATATATTATCAGAAGTTGCTTATTCCTTTTTATTCTTTTGCTTAGATTTGTAAAGCTCCTTATCTGCGGCCTGAACAAGGTCGGTTGCCGTCATACCATTTGAGAAGATTGCGTATCCTATGCTGACTGTCACTTTGCCTTTGTCCTCGAATGCCTTTTCAATACGCAGGCCGATCTCCTGTGTTATCTCGATGTCGGCGTCGATCAGGACGATGGCAAATTCATCGCCGCCGTAGCGGTAGCCGGAATCAACACCTACACGGATGCAGCTCATGATGATCTTGCCCACACCCTTGAGCACATCATCACCTTCTAAATGTCCATAGGTATCGTTGTATATTTTAAAATTATTAAGATCCAGCAGGATCAGAGACAGCGTGTGCTTCTGCCTGCCTGCCCTTATTACCTCATCATTCAGGCGGTCATAAAAATGCCTCTGGTTATACAGCTCGGTCAGTGAATCGGTTATGGAAAGCCTGTTAAGTTCCTTTCTCAGGTTTCTCTCAGTGATAATCCTTCTTATTTTGGCCTCCAGCTCCTCAATCCCGAAGGGTTTTTTTATAAAATCGCTTGCCCCGGCATTAATCACATCAACATAGGTGTACCCTTCGGAAAATCCGGTCATTGCTATTGTGCTGATGTCATGTCCATCACGGATTCTGCCGATCAGCTCCAGGCCGTCCATCCCGGGCATTTTCATATCGGTTAAAACGATGGAATACCTGTTCTCGCCCAGTTTTTTTAATGCATCCGTTCCACTGGAAACCGATTCTGAAGAAAACCCCAGTCTTCGAAGAAGCTGTTCGAGCGTCTCCTTGAGGTAGGGATCATCATCAACGATCAATATATTTTCAGCTGAATAATCTATGTTCTGTGTGTCCATGGGCAAAATATAATGCAGTTATATTTAAAATGTTAATTGCTCTGTAAAACACCCTGAAGAGAGTTGATGAAAGACTTTTTGATTACTACTTTAGCTAATTGTCCTGTCATATTGGTATTACTATTAAAATTAACAACTTTATTGCTCAGGGTCCTGCCTGTGAACTGATCGCCCTTTTTACTTTGACCTTCAACAAGGATCTCCTGCTCTTTACCTTCAAGCATCTTGTTTTTCTTCAAGGTAATGCCTTTTTGTTTGTCCTGCAGTATTCTTAATCGGGACAACTTGATATCTTCTGAAATCTTTTTATCCATTTTTTGAGCAATTGTCCCTTTTCTGTCAGAATATATAAATGAAAACAAATTATCAAATTCTATTTTTTCCACAAGATCAAGGGTCAGATTGAAATCATCCTCATCCTCGCCGGGAAACCCCACAATGACGTCACTGGTAATGGCAATATCAGGCCTTGTTTCACGCAGCTTATTTACAAGGTTGATATAATCCTCCCTTGAATACACCCTGTTCATCATTTTTAAAATCCTGTTTGAACCGGACTGGAAAGGAAGGTGGATATGAGGGCAAAGATTTGGCAGGCGGATGAAACAGCGTACAAGATCGTCCGATAAATCCTTTGGGTGGGACGTTGTAAACCGTATTCTTAAAAGGCCTTTAATATTGCTTAATCTGGAGAGAAGTTCGGGGAAATTCACATCACCTGATTCAAAGGAGAAATAGGAATTTACATTTTGCCCCAGAAGGGTTATTTCCCTTATACCCTGGGATATCAGGTTTTCTGCCTGCCTGATAATATATTCAACCGGGCGGCTCTTTTCCCTCCCTCTTACATAAGGGACAATGCAATAGCTGCAGAAATTGTTGCAGCCCTCCGTGATGGAGATGAATCCTTTGAGTCTCCCCCTGAAATAACCCTCATTAATGACCGGCGTGTTGCTGCTGTTGGCCGACAGGTCAGTTGCAACAACCCTTTCACCGTTTTGTTCTATCCTGTTAATAATGCCGGCGATATGTCCTACCTCCCTGGTACCCAGCACCAGATCGAGTTCAGGGTGCCTTTTCAACAGGCCGGCCCCCTCCTGCTGGGCAATACACCCCATGATGCCCAGGATAATTTCAGGACGTCTTTTTTTTAAGGCTATCATTCGGCCAAGCAGACTGAATGCCTTTTGCTCCGCCTTCTCCCTAACGCTGCATGTGTTGATAATTATCAAATCCGCGTTTTCATGGTCATCAGCCTGGCTGAATCCGGAATTTATAAGATGCTGTGTCAGGTTGTCGGAATCGCTTTCATTCATCTGACAGCCCATTGTCGCTATATAAAATAAGCGCTTCACAAGGAAATACTCCAAATTAAAAAAAATAGATTAACTGAAAAAGTACTAACGCAGACCGGTCAGCTTATTATTTAAAGCCGGTGTAATTTTAATATGTTCATGCATCCTGAGGTGATCAAGCAGCTCCAGGACAAGCCTCTCACAACCGGGTGAAATCTCCAGTTCTATTAATGCCTGGTGAGGATCAATAGTCTTCAGAAATGCCATTCCGTCATAGGATTCCACGATCCAGCGGAGGTAGCTTATCTCCCTTCTATCTACATGGAAATTTGCCCTGGTTGTATCCACTTTAATCCGCCTTATATGTGGTTCCGCCCCACATCATCTTTGTCCTGAGTATTTCAAAATAAGTCTGATCAGGCGATTTAAACAGCTTAATCCTTGATTCCGATTTACTTATGACTATCCTGTCTTCGTGCAGAAGTTCAAACCCAACCTGGCCGTCAAAGGTAAGACTTACCTTTTCTTCGCTCTCCTTCACCATGGTTATGGAGACAATGACCGTCTCGGGAAGAATCAGGGGACGGTTTGTCAATGTAAAGGGACAGATCGGCGTAAGTATGAGATTTGACAATGTGGGATAGAGTATAGGCCCGCCTGCGGAGAGGTTATATCCGGTTGATCCGGTAGGGGTTGAAATGATAAGTCCGTCAGCCCTGAAGGTCGTGAGAAATTCATCGTTGATGTAAACATCCAGATCGATGATCCGTGCAAGGGCTCCCTTGTTTATGACAACATCATTCAGAGTGGGAAACCTGCAAACCTCAACGCCGTCCCTCAACACCTTTGTCTCAAGCATTAATCTATGCTCTGTTTCCAGGCCGTCATTCAGCATCATCTCTATGCACGGGTACAACCTTTTCAGCGGGATGCTTGTTAAAAAACCAAGACCGCCGAGGTTGACCCCGAGGATGGGAACCCCGTGCCTCCCGACTTTTCGGGCAGCCCCGAGCATGGTTCCGTCACCGCCTAAAACGATAAGGCATTTAAGGAGGTCATGGTTTATGGTGAAATCTTCAGAGAGCTCATTCATCCTCCCCTTGGGGCCCATTTCCTCGGAATACACCTTCACACCCCTGCTTTCCAGCCATACCTGAAGCTTTTCAGCTTCTATCCTGGCAGGCTCATGCCTGTGCTTATATACTATTCCTATTGAAGTTTGCGACATAAAAAGCCTCTGCTGTTATGCGGGAACTACACGCGTGTTTTATCCGTAACAACCCATTCATTTTCAAGGTCCGATGTCGTATCCACCACAAGATGGACTGCCTTGAGTCCGGGACATGATTTCAATAAATCATGAATGTCCACATCTTCAAATTTTTGCTTGTTGTTCAGATAGGCCTGTTCGGTAAGGGCATTGGACTCGTAATTCTCCCTGGTCCTTTTCAGTATCCGACCTATGGAGATCTCCTGGGGGCACACTGTCTGCTGTATTACAAAGGTTTTATTATGCTTAAAGGCGATCTCGGCCGCGCGTTTTCTGGGTTTCTGAGTTATGAAGGTCGCGTCAAGTATTATTCCCTTGCCTTTACCGGCAAGCTCGTCGGCCATCCTGAACATCTCATCATAGACCGCGTTTCTCTTATTCATATTTGATGCGACCTTTTCATCAAATATGTCCTCGTCCTTTAAAACCTCCAGCCTGATCATGTCGGTTCGAAGGACATAATATCCCTTCAGCCTTGCTATCACCTCTGTTGTCTCTGTTTTATAGGAGGCAGGGAGTCCGCATGCTATCAGCACTGTCCCTGTCTCAAGTTCAAGATCCATAAACTGTGAGAACGGTTCCCTCATTATCAGCATTCCTTTCCGCATCATGTTAAAGAAGGGCCATCATGCAATATATTCCCGGGCCAGCCGGAAATACCTTTCTGCCGCAGAAATAGCCTCCTCTTTCTTCCCCTGATCTATATTTTGATCATCCAGCTGAAAACTGATTACCTTGCCCCTTACATAGGCCCTGTAAACCTTATAAAAATTCAAAAGTGCATCTGTATTATCTCCTCCTCCTGAGATATCCTTATAATTCCTCCAGAGTACCGAGGCAAATTCCATGCCCCCCCGGTATTCAAGGTCCATCAACAGGAAGGCAATATCGGCAAGCGTGTCAGTATAGCGAAATCGCTCGTTGAATTCAATACAATCAAAGATAGGCACCGAGTCTGTCAGGCAGATATGCTCCATGTGCAGATCCCCATGGCAGTCCCTTATCATTTTTCCTTTGATCCGTTCATGAAAAATCTGCTCTTTTGACCTGTAAAAGTCATCCGTCCATTGTTTTATATCCCTGAAATCCTTTTCGCCGATAGTAATGCCCTGATATTTTTCCGTCTGTTGAAAATTCTCATCTGTATTTATCTTGAATGATTCAGGAAGCCCGAATTTATCTATTTCATCAGAGTGCGCTGCATTCAGGTGAAAATGCGCCAGCTTCCTTGAGATCCTTTTTAGATGTTCATTTGTCAGGAGCCCGTTTTCGAAAACACTCCTCATGAGCAGATTCTCAGGGATCCTTTTCATTTTGACCGCGTAATCGACAGGTTTTCCCCACCCCTCCCCTATCCGATGACGGGTCCCGTCAAAACAGACCGGCAGGACATCAATGTAGAGGTCATCCGAAAGCCTTCTGTTCAGATCGATCTCCCTCTGACAGTAATATCTGCGCTTTTCCAGTGTGGAAAAATCCAGAAATCCGAAATTCACTGCCTTTTTTATCTTATAGACAAAACTGTCAGCGATGATAACAAAAGATATATGCGTCTGGACAAGAGATGTTTTTTCAGTGGGATCAGGAAGCGCCTCAGGATTCATTAGATCATTGATAAAGGTCATATCTCAACATACCGCATGGAAGTATATGTTAGAAGAAAAAACTTGGAGATACGCTCAGCGACCGGATAATTCATATGTCATTCAGATCTATTCCGAATTGTTCAACTACATAATACGGCACATTTATGTTTCCCATAATTGTCGGCTGCTGGTGACAGTCGGATCCCCCTGTCATAAGCATATTATTATCCATTGCAAAGGCAATGTAGGAATCGGTCGTTTTTCTATCATGAGAAGAATGCCAGCATTCAATACCGTCTATTAATTTTGACATAGATTCTTTAATAATGTTCTTTTGTTGATTGATATCGCTGGTAAATCCGACAAGGGAGGTGCCCCTTGGATTATTGGGATGCGCCAGGATTAATTTTCCTCCTGCCCCCCTGACAAGCTCAGACGCCTCATTAAGTGAGAGAGGCATCTTGGGCACATTGCATTTTATCAGGTATTTGTCAAACGCCCTCTGCCTGCTGGAGACTATCCCCTTTTTTACCATGTAATCGGCAATATGGGGACGGCCGAAGGCTCCGTCAACTGATTCTTCAATCTCCTTCATGTCATTGAAGGTGAACTCGGGCATTTTTTCAGCCCTGAATTCAGCATTGATTTTTTCCAGTATTATCTCCGCCCTTTTTTTCCTGAATTCTCGAAGGCTTTTCAGCTTTTCAATCAATGGCTTATAATTGATATCATATTGATATGCAAGAAAATCAAGCGACACGGGCTTTGAATCATTATACCCCGGATGGGCAAAGGATACATTCAGTTCCAGACCATAGATATATTTAACCCGATACCTGTCAGCTAAAAGCTTTGCATGTTCCTGACAATCTATTGAGTCATGATCCGTTATGGAAAAAACGCTTATGCCCCTTCGAATGGCTTCCCGAAAAATCTCCTCAACAGTCATCTTCCCGTCAGAACAATTCGAATGAATATGGAGGTCAACACTCATAAAGTGCAACTCGAACTTATTTCCAATCACATTTAAAAGATGTCCTGATTATGCGCCCTGGTAATACCTGTAATACTCAAATACCTTTTTGACATAATGCCTGGTTGCCTTATAGGGGGGCACGCCCTGATATTTAAGCACCTTGCTGCTGCCGGCATTGTATGCCGCAAGAGTCAGCTCAAGGTCTCCCCCGAATTGATTTAAAAGCCCCTTCAGGTATTCAACTCCTGCGTTTATATTATGCACGGGGTTATACAGATCCTCACCGAATTCGAGCGCCGCAGATGTATTAGGCATAAGCTGCATAAGTCCGACAGCCCCTCTTTTTGAAGTAGCCATGGGGTCATAGCCCGACTCTGCCATAATAATCGCCTTTATCAGGGCCGGGTCAATATCGTGCCTGTCAGCTGCCTCGACTATGATCGGTGAAAACTGAGACTCCCTCCTTCTGATCTGGTAGTTTATGTAGGGTTTTATGGGGTCCCTTTCGGCAACCTCCATCTTGTATGGCCTGGGTCCCTTCATTACAGTAGCGGTTTGCCTGGGCGGATCCATGGCGGGCAAACCTAAAAAGAAAAAGATCATTATTATAGAAAAAAAACCACAGGCCACAGAGCCTGCGTAGTTTATCATTATAGACTCACTGTTCATCTCTAACCTCCTAAAGTGGGTATTCAATTCACATTTATTGAATAATTTGTCAACCCTTAAGAATTACCCTCAGACAAGACTGTAAGTTAAATTAATTTATTATATTTATAATTTATCAATATTGACTTAAGTAAAGATTTATTGACATGACATTGAAAAAATGTGTGTTAAAAACCTTTTTTTTCGGATAGTATGAGACATAATTTTATTCTTTTATTATAGCATGAACCAAACCCGGATTACAAATGGCCGACCCGATTATTTTCGGCGCGGCTGAACAAATAATGCAAGATGCGGGAGACAATAAATGTCGAACGAAATAAAGGCTGCAACGGATTTTATAGCCGGAAGGCTGGATAAACTGCCTGAAATCGGCATGATCATGGGGACTGGCCTTGGAAACCTTACAAGGAAAATGAAGATTGACATCAGGATACCCTATGGTGACATCCCCCATTTCCCTGTTTCAACAACCGAAGGCCACAGGGGGACGCTTGTCTCAGGAACACTCGCCGGCAGGACTGTGATGGCTATGGAAGGCCGTTTCCATTTTTATGAGGGGTACACCCCGGTTGAAATAACCTTTCCGATCAGGGTCATGGCTAAACTCGGCATAAGATACCTGCTGATATCGAGCGCAGCAGGAGGGCTTAACCATAATTTCAAGGCCGGTGAACTCATGCTGGTAGCGGACCATATTAATATGACAGGAGCAAATCCGCTGACAGGACCTAACATGGAAGGTTTCGGACCAAGGTTTCCTGACATGTCAAGTGTATATGATCCGGATTTGATGGGCATAGCCTTAAAAAAGGCGATGGACAAGGGTATATACCTTCAGAAAGGGGTCTATTTAGGTGTGCCGGGGCCAAGCCTTGAGACGCCCTCGGAGACCAGGTTTTACAGGATGATCGGAGCCGACGCCATAGGGATGTCAACAGTCCATGAGGTGATTACGGCTGTTCACTGCGGGCTGAGGATAATTGCCATTGTCGCAATAACAAATGTAAATATTCCTGACTTCATGCAAAAGACCTCGATCGAGGATATAATCCAGGCAGCGGATTCAGCCAGCCACGGGCTTTCCATTCTCTGGGAAGATATAATAAGCTGCCTGCCTGAGTAAAGGGATAAAACATGCAGTCATTTGATATACTTATTAAAAACGGGACCATTCTGACAATGGATCCTGCAAACAGTGTTATAGAAAACGGGGTCGTGGGCATAAATAATGACCTTATTGCATTTATCGGCATAGACAATGGGTGCCTGGATGCTGAAAAGGTTATAGATGCCGGAAACGGTTTGATCCTCCCCGGATTGATAAACGGCCATACCCATGCTGCAATGACCCTTTTCAGGGGGCTCGCAGATGACCTCCCTTTAATGGAATGGCTTAATAATCATATCTTCCCTGCAGAAAGCAGGATTAATCCTGATTTTGTCTATACAGGGACGCTGCTTGCCTGTGCAGAGATGATACTGTCGGGGACAACCACCTTTTGCGATATGTACCTTTTTGAAGGGGATGCTGCCAGGGCATGCAGTGAGGCGGGCATGAGGGCGCTCATGGGCGAGGTTTTATATGATTTTGATTCTCCCAATTACGGCCCCATTGCAAATGGTTTTGCCTATACGGCATCCCTTATTGAAAGATGGCACAATGACCCTGTTATATCAATAGCCGTTGAACCCCACTCGCTGTTCACTTGCTCTCCTGACCTCCTTGCTGCCGCCAATGAGTTGTCCATAAGGCGAGGGATTCCCCTGATTATTCACCTGGCGGAAACAGAGGATGAAACAAGACATGTGGAAAAAATTTACGGGAAAAGGCCAGTAAAGCACCTCGATTCACTGGGGGTCCTCGGTCCCAATGTCATTGCATGTCATTGTGTGCATCTCGATGCAGAGGACATAGAGATATTATGCGAAAAAAAAGTAAAGGTTATTCATAACCCTGAGAGCAATATGAAGCTCGCGTCAGGAATCGCCCCTGTCCATGAAATGATTACAGCAGGGATCACTGTCGGGATAGGCACTGACGGATGCGCCTCGAATAATGACCTTGATCTGTTCGGCGAAATGGACACTGCGGCAAAGCTTCAAAAGATCAGGAAGATGGACACCACCGTGATGGACGCATTGACGGTGCTCAGGATGGCTACCATCCAGGGGGCAAGGGCGCTTGGCATTGAGAAACTCACAGGGTCGATCGAGGTGGGAAAAAGAGCGGATGTTATTGTTATTGATACAAATAAGCCTCATCTTACACCCATTTATAATCCGTTCTCTCATCTTGTTTATTCGGCAAGGGGGTCTGACGTGGTCCATTCAATTATAAACGGACGCCTGGTAATGTCTGAAAGAAGATTATTGACAATCGATCTGGAATGCCTTCTTGAGAAGTCAAATTTCATGTCCGAATCCTTCATGAAATACAGCAGTGCTCAAAAAGGTTGAAAAAGTCATTTTCACTTAATTAATAATATATCTAAACTTTAGAGTTAAATATATCCACAGTAGCCGGTTCATCGACAGCTGTTATTCCACAAGTTCAATATGCCAGTAAAGGTAGTCCCTCCATGATTGAGGAACCTCCTTAAAACCGATCGTGATCCTTATGGATGACACCCAATCAGGCTGGATAGGCCTGCGGATAAGTGTCATGGACGCCTCATGGGGCATTCGCCCGCCTTTTTTCCGGTTGCAATCCATGCAGCATGTCACAATGTTTTCCCATTCTGTCCTGCCGCCTCTGGACTTTGGAAGGACATGATCATAGGTGAGTTCTTCAGTGGGAAATCTGGTGCCGCAATACTGGCATTTATATCTGTCCCTGGCATAGATATTCTGCCTGGAAAACTTCACGGGGCTTTTTTCCCTCTTTACCATGTTCAACAACCTTACAACGGAAGGTATCCTGATGGTAAAACTTACGGAATGTATTTCCTGGCTGTATTCCTCTATTACCTCTACCTTCCCCAGGCACAGCATATTTATGGCCCTTTTCCAGTTAATTACCTTTAAAGGCTCATAGGAGATATTTAGTAATAATACCTGCTCCATAGTTTTCAGATATTGAGGTTTATTAAGTTGTGGATAGTGGCGATTAGTCCCATTAAATAAACTAAATTGTTCTAAATTACAAGAACAAAATGCAGGAAAATCATCGAATTAGGATGATCTAACAGCCAAAATCAATCCCGGGGAAAATGCAGGGCCTTACCGTCACGGTAGGTACTGCACATACCCATTAGTCATGGATTTGCTTTTGTGGAGGATTATGACAATGAAATGAAAGGATAATTTATTACGGATGTATGATTTTCAGATCTTCTTTTTTTTGCATCATACTTTCTTCAAATTCCTGAAAAAATTTATCTTTCTCCTTCCAGTCCGGCCCGAAATGTTTGGAAAAATACAGTCCGAGCCTGTCAAAAAAGCCCATCCAGTTGGACTTCCAGTGGTCCCGTACCAGCCTTTCTAGAAAATCCCTCAATTCGGGGAGTTTGTCTTTCGGAAGGAAGAACACAGCACCCAGCTGGATCGACTTTTTCAAGGCATCGATTGTAAGTGCGTACGCTGTAAAGATAATGGTGGGAAAGCCTTGAGATACGGAGACCTTAAGGAGTTCAAATCCATTCACCCCCATGACATCCAATATGACTGCATCATATTTATAGCCAAGGAGGTACTGCAGCCCTGTTTCATAGTCAGGCGCCTTGTGCACAATGCACATTTCAAGTTCGTCCTCAACAGCATCAAGCATATCAGGCTCATCATCAACCACAAGAATAGTCAAACCTTTTAAAGGACTTTCATTAAAAAACATAGCTTGCCCTACCTCCAAAAAAAGAATACTAGACTGTTATCTTCAGCAGCAGCATAGCCAGGGGCGGAAGCTGAAGGTTAAGCGAATAAGGCCTTCCATGGCATGGTGTATCCTCAGATCCGAGCCCTCCACCCATGCCCATATTCGTCCCCCCGAAATAAGCCGCATCCGAATTCATAATCTCCTGATAGTATCCGGGAAGGTGGACGCCTATCCTGTAATTATTCCTTGGCTGAGGAGTGAAATTGAAGATAAAAATCATGTTGACCTTTCCTGCCCTGTCTCTCCTGATAAAAGACACAACGGTTGCATCGGCATCGCGAAAATCTATCCATTCAAAGCCGGCGTGGTCCGTATCCGATTCATAGAGGCATGGTTCGGAAAGATAGATCCTGTTAAGATCCTTAACATAGTTTTTAAGGCCCTGGTGAGATTCATGCTGAAGCAGATGCCATTGCAGTCCCTGATCATGGTCCCATTCCCACCACTGACCGAACTCATCTCCCATGAAAAGCATCTTTTTGCCGGGCTCGCCATACATATACCCCAGCAGCAGGCGCATGTTTGCAAATTTTTGCCAGTCATCCCCCGGCATTTTTGAAAGGAGCGATGCCTTGCCATGAACAACCTCATCATGGGAAAGGGGCAGCATAAAATTTTCATGAAACGCATACAGGAGCGCGAAGGTAAGCATGTCCATATGATAGCGGCGGTATAAAGGGTCCTTTGACATGAATGTAAGCATGTCATGCATCCACCCCATATTCCATTTGAACAGAAATCCAAGCCCGCCGAGGTGAACAGGCAGGGTCACCCCGGGCCATGCCGTTGATTCTTCCGCTATTGTCATTACGCCAGGAAACTGTTCATAAACCTTGGTGTTCATCTTTTTAATAAACTCTATGGCCTCAAGATTCTCTCTTCCGCCGTATTTGTTGGGTATCCATTCGCTTTCCCTGCGAGAATAATCGAGATACAGCATGGATGCAACGGCGTCAATCCTGAGCCCGTCAAAATGGTATTTATCAAGCCAGAAAAGGGCGTTGGCTATCAAAAAATTGCTTACTTCTTTTCTGCCGTAATTAAATATCAGGGTATTCCAGTCCTGTTGCTCACCCTGTCTTGGATCTTCATGCTCATAAAGATGGGTCCCGTCAAAATATTCAAGGGCATAGGCGTCCTTTGGAAAGTGGGCGGGTACCAGATCCAGGATTACGCCTATACCTTCATTATGACAACGATCTATCAGGTACATAAGGTCTTCGGGCAGCCCGAATCGGGATGTGGCGGCATAATATCCTGTGACCTGATAACCCCAGGAACCATCAAATGGATGTTCCGCCAGAGGAAGGAACTCAATGAAATTAAAACCCATATCCTTCACGTATTCTATCAGCTCATCCGCAGCCTCTCTATAGGTCAACCAGCGGTTCCCTTCTTCTAATTTGCGTTTCCATGAACCGAGATGCACCTCGTAGACAGCCACGGGATGTTTCAGGTAGTCAATCCCCTCCCTTTTGGACATCCAGCCCTGGTCTCCCCATTGATACCTGTCAATATCATGGACAATAGCAGCGGTTTTTGGGCGCTTTTCAAAGCGAAAGGCAAAGGGATCGGATTTGGTCAGGATTGTTCCATCCCCGGTGCGGATCTCAAATTTATATAGAAGGTCCTCTTTAAGATGGGGGACAAAGAGCTCCCATACCCCTGAAGGCCCCCTGTTTCTCATCTGATGCCGTCTTCCGTCCCATTGATTGAAATCGCCTATAACGCTAACCCTTGAAGCGGATGGGGCCCATACCGCAAATAGAACTCCCGAAACACCCTGATGCTTCAGGATATGAGCGCCAAGTTTTTCATATATCTTGAAATTATTTCCCTGGCTGAACAGGTAAAGGTCATAGTCGCTTAATACCGGGAGAAATGAATAGCAGTCGTAAAATCTCGTGATCCTTCCAATCCCGAAATCAACCTTGAGGTGATAGGGAAAAATGTCCTTTGCACCTCTTATGATTGCCTCAAACAGGCCTTTCCTGTGTAAACATGAGGCAGCAACCTCCCTGCCCGGATCAAGATCTTCTATGGAAACACTTTTCGCGCCCGGGACAAATGTGCGTACCACTATGCCTTCTTTACCTTCAAGGGATACAGGGTGGGCGCCTAGGAGTGAAAAAGGATCGGCAAACTCCCCTAAAAGAAGTTTCTTCAGATTGTTGTTTAAGGATGATTTCAAATTTGCTTCTCCGGTATCAGCTAAGGCATATACTGTCATGCCCAGGTAACAAGCCCCATGATGAAAGGATTTTCAAGTTTATTTTTGCTGGGCATGACACGAACTGTGTATCCGAATCGTCCTGTGCCGACACATGGAATGTTGCCCTTAAATATATAATTTCCATCCTCCTGGCCCTGGACGTCCAGAGTGGCGGTGTCCCTTGCAGAAAATTCTCCATGATGGTCAAGGCGTCCGTAATATGCCTCAACTGTAACATCATCCGGTTGAAGCGCCCCCATCTTTATTTTTGCGGTTACCGAGAGAAATCCTCCTACGGGGAGCTCCCTGCATTGTTCGGAGCTCGCTTCAACAACCGATATATCGTTCCATCCGGTCATAAGTTTCTGCCGCCATGAGGCCAGTTCCTTTGTGCCCTCAAAATCATTGCTGCTCAGGAAATTATACCTTTTTGAACAGGGCAGGTAATATCTGTCCATGTACTCCTGGACCATTCGATGAGAATTGAATACCGGCACAAGAAACCTCAAGCCGGACCGCATCTTCTCGACCCAGTCCCTAGGCACATTGTCATGACTCCTGCGATAGAACATGGGCACTACATCCTCCTCGAGGATATTATAGAGCTCCATACTTTCAATATCGTCCTGGGCATGATGGTCATCATATTCCTCTCCCTGACCGATAGCCCATCCAAAGGCATTGTTATACCCCTCATCCCACCATCCGTCCAGAATGCTCAGATTAAGGGAACCGTTGGCAAGCGCCTTCATCCCGCTTGTCCCGCAGGCCTCCAGCGGGCGCCTGGGTGTGTTCAGCCAGACATCACATCCTGAAACAAGGACGTGTGATATATGAAAATTATAGTCTTCTATAAAGACTATCTTCCTTCTGAAGCGGCTCTGTCTTGAGATATGAATAATGTTTCTTATGAATTCCTTGCCCTCGTTATCCTGAGGGTGAGCCTTCCCTGCGATTATTATCTGAACAGGATGTTCGGGGTTATTGACTATGCGATCCAGCCTGTCAGGATCCCTGAAAAGGAGGGTAGCCCTTTTATAGGTAGCGAAGCGCCGCGCAAAGCCGATGGTCATGATATCAGGATTTAAAACTTCGCTGGCGTCCAGGACCTCCCTTGGGGAGGCGCCTCTCTTGTTCAGCTGATCCACAAGATGATCACGGACAAATGCCACGAGATGTTCCCTGCAGCGTTCATGAGAGCGCCAGAGTTCAGTGCTGGGGATGCGTTCTACCTGGTCCCACAATTTTTCATTGTCAGGATCTTCCGTCCAGTCAGGGCCGAGGTACCTGTCAAAAAGCGCGGCAACATCCCTGGAAATCCATGTGGGGACATGGATGCCGTTTGTGATATGATCAATGGGCACGTCTTCAACAGGATTGTGGTGCCAGATTTTCTGCCACATTGCGCGGGATACCTTGCCATGCAGGCGGCTGACGCCATTGGCATGGGATGAAAGCCTCAGGGCAAGGGTGCTCATGCCGAATTTTTCGCCTTCATCACGGGGATCAAGCCTCCCGTATCCGAGCAGAACCCTGAAGTTAATACCGAGCTCCTTGGCATAATCATCAAAATATGCCCTGACCAGTTCCGAATCAAAGACGTCATTTCCTGCCGGCACCGGTGTATGGGTTGTAAAGACGGTTGTCGCAATCACGAATTCACGTGCCGCGTCAAAGGACAACCCCTTCTCCTTGCGCAGGATATTAATCCTCTCCAGGGCCGTGAATGCGGAATGACCTTCATTCATGTGAATCACGGTAGGTTCGATCCCCAAGACTTTAAGCGCCCTTATGCCGCCGATCCCAAGGATGATCTCCTGTCTGAGTCGCATCTCCCTGTCTCCGCCGTAAAGCTGGGCAGTTGTCCTGCGGAATTCAGGGGCATTGGTGGGGAGATTCGTGTCAAGCATGTACATCGGAACCCTGCCCACGTCTATACGCCATATCAGTATATTGACCGTTTCACCCTTAAATACCACAGATGTCTGGAGAGGTTTTCCGTCATCATCACGCATTAATTTGATAGGAAGATTTGAAAAGTCATTAACCGGGTAGGTCTCCATCTGCCAGCCGTCCGAGCTTAAATACTGGCTGAAATATCCTTCCTGATAAAGAAGCCCTACACCGACAAGGGGCACATTAAGGTCGCTGGCCGATTTGATATGATCACCGGCAAGAATCCCCAGTCCGCCTGAATATATCGGGAGTGAGCCGGCAAGACCAAATTCGGCGGAGAAATATGCCACCTGAAAAGTAAGGTCAGGCGAATAATCAACGGACTGTATGCGCGGCTGAGACAGATAACGGTTAAAATCCTGGGACACCCGCTCCAGCTGGGCAAGAAAACCCTGGTCCCGTGAGAGGGCGTCCAGCCTGTCCTGGCTTACCTCCCCCAGCATTATTACAGGATTGTGTCCGCAGTCTGTCCAAAGCCTCGGGTCCATGCGTTGAAAAAGCTCGCGTATCTCACCTCGCCAGCTGTAGCAAAGGTTGTAAGCCAGGTTCCTGAGTTTTTCCAGTTTAGGGGGTAGTTTCGGTATGACATTATACTTGATCTTTGGTCTCATAATTGTGCCCTCTTAAATTTTAATCGACTTTCATTCTTGTAAATGTGACCGACCCCTGCTCTGAAAGATCAGTCAGGAAAATCCTCCTTTGTAACCACGGTGATCCCCCTCGGGGTAACCGTAAAGCGCTCTTTGTCCTTTTTGGGGTCAAACCCTATCTCCGCACCGGGAGGGATGTGCACACCTTCGCTGATGATGGTTTTTTTGATCCTGGCATGACGCCCAATGGAGACATTCTCCATTAAAACGGATTCTTCAACAGAGGACCAGCTGTGTATGAACACATTATAGGAAAGCACGCTGTTTACAACCATCCCGCCGCTCACTATTGAACCGTGGGCAACGAGCGAATCAATGGCCAGGCCTGCCCTTGGATTTGCTCCGGTTGTCTGCGCAAACACTGTTTTCACCGGGGGATACTGGCGCTGATAGGTCCTTATGGGCCACAGCTTGCCGTACATGTTAAAGTACGGGTCCACCCCTGTCAGATCCATATTCGCGTTCCAGTATGTATCCAGTGTCCCGACATCTCTCCAGTACCCGGAGTCCCTTGAATTTTCAACTATACTTTCTGTGCGCAGGCCATCTTCACCTGTTCTTGCAATCAAATCCCTGATTCTGTTCATTTTCCGGAAAGGATAGGCCATGACCCGATATTTATCAAGCATATCGGGCAATATGTGTCTGCCGAAATCTGCCCTGTCATCCTTTTTTAACAGATCAAGCAGCACCTTTGTTTTAAAGATGTATATCCCCATCGAGGCAAGCACCTTGGAGGAATCTGACGGCAGGGTCTTAGGGTCCTTGGGCTTTTCCTGAAATCCTCTAACCCTGTACTCGTCATCAACCTCCAGCACCCCGTATTCCCTGGAAGATTCCTTCATGATCTCGATTACCGAAACGGTGGCATCAGCATCATGTTCTTCATGATAATTCTTAAAAAGTGCATAATCCATCTTGCACACATGGTCCCCGGATAATATGAGGACATGCTCAGGAGATTCCTGCTCTATCAGGTAGATATTCTGCCTGATAGAATCGGCTGTTCCTTCATACCACTTTTCACCTATCATCATCTGAGGTGGTGAGATTTTAAGATAGTGGCCCAGGGCAGGGCTGAATATGTTCCACCCGTTTTCAAGATGCTGCATAAGGTTCTGGGATTTATACTGTGGGAGAACGATTATCTTATAAAAGCCTGAATTGATGCAATTGGAAAGTGTCAGGTCAATTAACAGGTATATACCACCGAAGGGAATGGCAGGTTTTGATCTGTCCCTGGTAAGAGGCATCAGGCGCTCTCCTTTGCCGCCTGCCATAATCAACGCTAATAAGTTCTTCATAACCAGCAGCACCTCTTCCCAAACGAATGATTAATCACGAAATACTCTTTATCCTGTTAAAAAATCAGTTGATCGTAAAAAATGCATTTAACCTGGCGGGATTTAACGGCTTTTACTATTGCAGGGCAATATATTTATTTTAGCTTTTGAGTATATTCCAACAATAAAAATGTGTCAATCTTAACATGTTGAAATATCCTTTATTATATATGCATTTTTATATTGAAACATTTTTTCATTAAACATATTCTCATTAAGACAGAAACTTCATTAAATTAACGTATCAGGAGAATGCAATATGATAAGGATAGGATTTATTGGCTGGCGTGGAATGGTCGGTTCGGTACTGATGGAAAGGATGAAGAAGGAAAACGATTTCAGGAAGGCTGAATACCTATTTTTTACGACATCAAATATCGGCGGCGAGGGACCCCAAATAGGACACAATGTGCCGCCCCTGAAGGATGCCTATGATGTCAGCCTGCTTTCAACTCTCGATGTTATTGTAACGTGCCAGGGGAGTGACCATACTAAAAAGGTCTATCCTGAATTAAGAAAGTCGGGCTGGAAGGGCTTCTGGATTGATGCCTCGTCGGCATTGAGGATGGAAAAGGACAGCATCATAGTTCTTGATCCGGTCAACAGGCATGTTATTAATGCAGGTCTTGCTTCAGGAATCAGGACATACGTGGGGGGTAACTGCACTGTTAGTCTGATGATGATGGCCCTTGGTGGATTGTTTGCGGAGAATCTTGTGGAATGGATCTCTTCGATGACATACCAGGCGGCATCAGGCGCAGGCGCGGAAAACATGAAGGAACTTGTGAGGCAGATGGCTCAACTTGGCGTTATATCAGAAGATCTGCTGAATGATCCTAAATCATCGGCAATAGAACTGGATGCCGCTGTTACAAAAGAACTGCGTTCTGAGTCCTTCCCGACAAAGAATTTCGGTGCACCCCTTGCTGCGAGCCTTATTCCATGGATAGACACACTTATGGAGTCAGGCCAGACAAGGGAGGAATGGAAGGGTTCTGCAGAGCTTAACAAGATACTTCAGTCTGACAAATTTATCCCTGTTGACGGTATATGCGTAAGGGTAGGAGCCATGAGGTGTCACAGCCAGGGTCTGACAATCAAGCTTAAAAAGGATGTGCCCCTTAATGACATATCAGACATAATTAAAAATGGAAACCAGTGGGTAAGGCTTGTCCCCAATGACAAGGCAATTACCTTAAAAGAACTTACGCCTGCCGCTGTAAACGGCACCTTGACTGTTCCAATCGGAAGGCTGAGGAAGATGATGATGGGCCCGGAATACTTCACAGCCTTTACAGTCGGAGATCAGTTGCTATGGGGCGCAGCGGAACCTATTCGTAGAATATTTAATATAATATTTGATCACTTATCAAATTAACTTAATGTAATAAATAATATTTTATCCACAAAATATAATGCCTGAGGGCTGTAAGGCCTTCAGGCATTTGTTTACTGCATATCTCATGACACAGGAGCCCCCTGATTTTTCAGGGCCTCATTATTACCTTGATACACCCCCCTTCCCTCTTTTCAAACACATCATAGGCTGCCATGGCCTCTGACAGGGTATAGTTATGGGTAATCAGGGGTCTGAGGGAGAATTTTCCTGCTTCAATCAGCCTGATAAGGTCTTCCACATGGTTCTGATCGCCGAATCCCATGCTCAGGGTGAATATATCATAAAACCTCTTTCTGAGGTCAAAAAGAAACGGTTTATCAATAAGGCCAAGGATAGACGCCTGCCCTCCCCTCCTTGTGGATTTAATGCATGCATTTATTGTCGCTTCGCTGCCTGCCGCCTCTATCCCTGCATCAGCCCCTATTCCTCCTGTCATCTCCCTTATCCTGGCAACGGGATCTTCCATTGAGGCATTGATGGTGACAGCACCAAACCCTTTTGCAGCATCCAGCCGATAATCAAGAATATCCACCACAATGACAAGCCCTGCCCCCAATAAAGGCGCATATGCAGCGGCGCAGAGTCCCACAGGCCCTGCCCCGAATATCGCCACTGTATCACCAAGGCCTACATGGGTTCGAAGGAGCCCCGAAAGGCCGGTTGACAGGATGTCTCCTGCGAATATCACGTCTTCATCCTGAAGGCCTCCCGGTATTCTGACAAGCGTATTATCCGCAAAGGGTATTCTTGCATACCCGGCCTGAACGCCCTGATTTCCAAGGACACCGAATATACCGCCTTCGACGCAGAGAGAATGCTGTCCGTGTCTGCAATAATAGCATTGCCCGCATGTGAAGACAGGGCGGCCTGTAACCCTGTCACCTGTTTTAATGCCATGGACATTAACACCTGCCTCAATGACAATGCCGCAATACTCATGGCCTATTATCTTTCCCGGGTCCTGGTTGCCTTTATATTTTGTGTGAATATCAGAGCCGCATATGCTGGTTGCGGTAATCCGGATTATTGCATCATCAGGTTTTTCAATCACCGGCTCAGGTGCATCTTTGAGTGAAATATCACCTGTGCCATTAAATATTACTGCTTTCATATTGATACCCTTAAATAAAAAGCCTGACCATTGCAGATGGTCAGGCTTTATTTGACAACTAAAAACAGGACTAAGTTTCCATTAATTAAACAGCCGATTTTGCATAGGCTGCCGCGGATTCACCGGCCATCCTGCCTGAGTTAAGAGCCCAACCCATTGTATTGCCGGGAAGGACGAACGGGTAACTGTCGCCATAGATGGTATTTGCATCAGTGCCTGCGGCATAGAGCCCGGGGATCGGGTTCCAGTCCTTATCAAGAACCTCTGCCTTGTAATTGATCTTTACTCCGCCAAGGCTGCCGTAGGCCCCGGGGAGGAACTTCATTGCATAGAACTTGGGCGTCCTGATGGGCTTCAAGGATTTATGACGTTTGTGGAATACAGGGTCATAGCCTTTGTCGCAGAAGGCGTTGTATTCCTCAATGCCTGCCTTGAGACCTGCCGCATCAATGCCTGTCTGGGCTGCAAGCTCCTCGATGGTATCGGCAACATAAATATACTTATAGCCGATATCCTTGGATTTTTTAATCAGTTCATCAAATTTTTCAAGCTTCATGAACGGAAAGGTTACATGAACCTCTTCATAACCGCTTTCCATGAACTTCCTGATATTCTCATCAAAGATGTTAAAGGCGCATTTGCCCTTCTGATGGCTTATGGCATTCCCGGTAAATGTAGCATTGGGGATAATGGACTCATCCATGAAGCGCTCGCCCATAATATTGCAGAAATAGTTCGGTTGACGGAATGCCTCCATAAGCTCAGGATCAACCGGATTAATGTTGTCTGTGCCGCCGCCCGGGGGAAGGAACATCATCTCCATCTGCATCGGTGTCTGGAATGCCCCGACTTCCCATGCCATCTTTAGGCCGTCTCCTGCAAGACCCGGTATCCTGAAGGACTGCATATCAACACCCCATTCATAGCCGGTAAATTTTTTAATCAACTGGGGGTTATCGCCGAAACCGCCGGTGGCGACAATAGCCGCCTTTGCCGTAACTTCAACCTTTTCGCCGTTCCGGTCTTCACCGATAACACCTGTAATCTTGCCGCCCTGTTTTATGATCTTTTTTGCAGGGGTCTGAAGAAGGAATTCAACCCCCTTTTCCTTTGCCCTTTCAAACAGTATCCTGTACAGGTTTCTGGCGCACCCTTCACCGCCTGGAGCAACGACATGCCAGGTCGGCCAGCCGCCCGGAAAGTAAGGAACCGCATCCCAGAATTCGACGCCCATTTTTTGAAGCCATTCAATGGTTGTTGTTGCCTTATCAAAATAGGTGCTTACAAGTTTGGCATCGACCTGATAATGTGTGTAATGCATCATTTCCTTGAATGCCTGTTCCTTGGTAGGCCCCATCTGTTTCAAACGCTGGATCGGGCTCTCAAGACCAAAAGGTCCCATGCCCATGGCCCCTGTGCCGCCTGTGGTGGATGCCTTTTCAAAAGATACAACCTTGGCGCCCTTTTCAGCAGCCGCATTACATGCGGAAAGACCTGAAGCGCCCGCTGCGATTACTATTACGTCAGCCTCTAATTTTTGCATTATTATTCCTCCTCATATACGGATAATTATTAATCCATGTTAACTGATACGTTATTATAACTCAAAATTTTTATTTAAACTGTAAATTGGATTTATATAAACATAATAGAATGATGTCAACGTTCTTTTGTGCAGGCAGAGTTAAAAAAATCAATTTAATTGTCTGAAGCGTTAGACAATTTTTCGCAAATGCATTTCCGTATGCATGATATCCGATAAAGTTACTGTCCCTTTAACCGCCATTTTCTATACTATTCATTTATTTCAATGAGTTATCTATTGTTTTTCTGAGTCAGGCCCTGAACCTCTCAACAGTCTCAAACAGCAGAACCGGTGGCCGATATTTTTTTAATTTATTTGACATTACCGTTTCCTTAATCTACCTTGCTGTGCTGTTTAATACATAAATATCGTCAATAACTTAAAAAATTTTATTTTCAGATACTATGGACATTTTTCCCACTTTAACAGAAAAAAACCTCATAAAGGCCCGGAAGGTATTGTTTGACGTTGTAAGCTTTCTTGATAAGGAAAAGATCAATTACTATCTTGAGGGCGGCACATTGCTCGGTTTGGTTAGGGACAAGGAACTGCTGCCCTGGGATCACGACGTTGATCTGTCAATCTCTGTGGATGATTCTGAAAAATTTGCCCGGAAAAGATGGAAAATATTTTTAAAAGGATACAGAGTAACAACCCGCAGAATGAATCAGGATATCGGGGCCCTGAAAAAAGGGCAATACAGGATATTCAAGGTTAAACAATTTCTGCCCTCAATAATCAAATGGGCCTTTCCGGTTGTTAAAAAATTCATGGTTGTTGCCGATATTTTTGTCAAGGCGAGCGATGAACAATATACATACTGGCAGGCCAATGATAAAATTATGAGGGCAGATAAGAAATATTATTCCCATCACGAAATCATTGAATACAATGGTGTTAAATTAAAGGCGCCCTTTGAATATCATAGTTATTTGACCGCCAAATTCGGAGACTGGAAGATCCCGGTTAAAGAGTGGAGCTGCGAAAAAGACGAGAAGACAATTATCGGCGATGCAATCAAGACATAAATGAGCTGCCTGCCTGAAAAACACCGGGGTGTCAAAATTTTATTTTTTTTCTAGCTTAACACACCAAGCGGAGGGGAACTAAACCTTAAGAGATAAATAAATATTAAAATACGAAAGGAAATATGGATGGATATAATCATCCTTGCTGCAGGCATGGGTTCCCGTCTCGGAAACCCTTTTCCAAAGCCTCTTACAACGCTTAACACAGGAAAATCTATCATGCTCTCGCAGCTTGATAATCTTGCATCAGCCTTCCCTGATCATCCTGTCACGGTTGTTGTCGGGTTTAAAAAAGAGATGATCATGGAGGCATTCCCGGATCTTGTTTTTATTTATAATAATGAATTCGATACGACAAACACATCAAAGAGCCTTCTAAAGGCCCTCCGGAAGGTCAGGCACTCAGGCGCGTTGTGGCTCAACGGCGACGTTGTCTTTGATAAGCGCGTTTTAGATAAGATTAAACCGCTTATTGAAAGCGAGACATCCTTTGTGTGCGTCAACAGGAGCCGCGTCGGCGAAGAAGAAGTCAAGTATGTCATTGACGGCAAGGGGCTGATAAAAGGGCTGTCCAAAAAGGTCAGGAATGCCCTGGGTGAGGCTGTAGGGATCAACCATATCAGCAGGAATGATGTCAAGACACTCGTGGAACGGCTTGAGGAATGTGCTCCCAATGATTACTTCGAACGCGGCATTGAGCTTGCCATTGAAAGGGACGGTCTTAAAATAGTCCCGGCGGATATCTCGGAGTACAACTGCGTCGAGGTTGACTTCAAACAGGACCTGGAAAAGGCGAATGAACTCTTTTAGATACTTTGCTGTTTTCTGTGTGGAGGCGCTCTATTACCTTCCCCACTTTCTTCCTGTCGGAGATGAGATGAAACGGCGGGGCCTTCCCCACGCGTGGCTCTTCTCCGGGGAAGCGGAAAAATATTCAGGCATTATTGCGGAAAAGCTGGGCCTTAAATTAATCGCCGGGGTTCCGGAGAACCCGGAGGCCAGGGCCGATTTTTTTATCTTCGGCAACGCCTACGGCAGGCTGGCCACAGTCCCGGGCATAACGGTTCTCATATATCACGGGATCGGCACCAAGATATGCTATTACGAACGGGACCTGGACAGGTTTCATATTCGTTTCCTTGAAGGTGAATACAGGAGAAGCGAACTTGATCGCCGTTCGCCGGGCCCGGCACAGGAACGCCCTGTAGTGGGTTTCTCCAAGCTTGATCCGGCGGTCCGGTTTTCATCCGCCGACCGTGATGCACTTCTGCTCTCACTCGGACTTAGCCCGTCCCGAAAGACCGTTCTCTATGCGCCCACCTATTATCCAAGCTCTATTGAACTCATGGGGGAGAAGTTTCCTGAAGACTGCCGCGACCTGAATGTGATTATAAAGCCGCACCAGTTCACATACACCAGTAAATACAGAAATGAACTCCGGATAATGGAGGGATGGGGAAGACACAAAAATGCCTACCTTGCAAGACAGGAGGAGTTTAACATACTGAAGTTTTTTTCCGTATCTGATATCATGATTTCAGATGAGTCTTCCGCAATTTTTGAGTTCGCTGCCCTGGGCAGGCCGGTAATAAGGAATCGTTTTACCAGACTGAGGATATCCTACAGGCTCTTTCCATGGAAACTCCGGAAAAGGATGGACAAAGACATAGAGCGTTACTCTGACATCGCGTTTGACGCCCATGATTACAGGGACACATTAAAGATCCTTTATGAAGTCCTTTCCAATCCCCCTGCAAATCATGCCGGGATTAAGCAATACTCCAGGGAGCTTCTGGGAGAAGTAGACGGCAGAGTTTCAGAAAGGATCGTGGACTACCTGATATCACGTTTGAAACGATAATATGAAAAATATTCTGATCATACGGCCGAGCGCTATCGGCGATATTGTTATGGCATCGCCCATGATTCGTGTTCTCCGAAGGCATTATCCTGACGCCTACATAGCGTGGCTCGTTGAACCGTCTTCAGTTGATCTCCTTCGAAGCAACAAAGATCTGGATGAACTTATTATCTGGAATAAAAAAGAGTGGAGGGAGCTTTTTCAAAGAGGCCGCTTACTGCTCCTGAAACACAGGATTTCGGAATTTTCCAGGCACCTGCACACTAAAAGGTTTGATCTTGCCATTGATGCGCAGGGGCTTTTGAGGAGCCGATGGCTGGCATGGCTTTCCGGCGCAGGAGAACGGATAGGATTCGAGTCAAAGGAGCCCGGTCGTTTCCTGATGACCAGAATCACCTCCAAGGGCGGCCATACAGGGATAATGGGATCGGAATACCGGCATATGATGGGTGTCCTCGGCCTGGATACTGAAGGGTTTCACCCTGAAATAATCCTTTCTGAAGAAGATGAAAATGCAGCGCGCGAAATCCTCGGAGAGCTTCAGACCGGAGACCGATATGCGGTCTTTGCCCCCTTCACCACCCGCCCCCAGAAACACTGGTTCGAAGATCGCTGGATAGAACTTGCTGAATTAATTTATGAAAAACTGGGCCTTCAGCCTGTCCTGCTGGGAGGAAAAGGCGATTTTGACAGCGCATTGCGCATGGAAAAAGCCGCACGTGTTCCATTATCCAATCTTACAGGCCGGACAAGCCTCGGTCAGAGCGCGGCAATAATCAGGGATGCTACACTGATGATCGGGGTTGACACCGGTCTTACGCACATGGGCGCGGCATTCGATTGTCCGACGGTTGCCCTTTTCGGGGCCACCTGCCCTTACCTTCACACGGCCGGGCAGAGGACTTCCGTTATATATAACCCAATGACATGCTCGCCTTGCCGCAGGAGCCCTATATGCAACGGCGATTTTACATGCATGAAATCCATTGAGGCAGGACATGTCCTGAACGAGGCAATGAAATTTCCGGGGGTATTATAACTTATCATGCATATCTTGCACGTCGAGACAGGAAGGAATCTCTATGGAGGGGCGCTCCAGGTGGTCTACCTTTTAAACGGGCTGAAGGCAAAGGGTGTCAGGAACACACTGGTCTGTCCGAAAGGAAGCGAGATAGCCGCTCAATCGGCAGATGCTGCCCATATTCATGAAGTGGCCTTTGCCGGGGAGCTGGACCTTTTCTTTCTGCCCCGTCTCCGGCGCATAATCCATTCCAGCCGGCCGGACATTGTTCATGTCCACAGCAGGAGAGGCGCAGATTTATGGGGCGGGCTGGCGGCCAGGCTTGAGAAAACCCCTGCCGTTGTGACTCGAAGGGTGGATAACCCCGAACGGGCGTGGGTGGTCCGATTCAAATATTCCCTTTATGACCATGTTGTGACAATATCAGAGGGGGTCCGCAGTGTGCTTCTTTCTGAGGGCCTGAACCCTGGCAAAACAACACTTATCCACAGCGCTGTTGACCTGGACAGGTACAGATATCCAGGTGACCGGGAATGGTTTTACAGGGAATTCGGCCTTGAGCCCGGCAGCATGGCAATAGGAACAGTTGCCCAGTTTATACCAAGGAAGGGCCACCGCGGCATCATCGATGCAGCACCGATGATACTCGAAAAACACCCTAAGGCCAGGTTTTTATTCTTCGGACAGGGCCCTTTGAAAGAAGAGCTTCTGTCCGTCTGCATGAAATCCGGTCTGGAAAATATCATACGCTTCCCAGGATTCAGGAAAGACCTTGATCGAATCTTCCCCTGTCTGGATATCCTGCTCCACCCTGCCTCAATGGAGGGCCTGGGTGTTTCACTGCTTCAGGCAGCAGCATCGGAGGTCCCGCTGATAGGCGCCAGGGCAGGCGGCATTCCTGAGATAGTTCAAGACGGGATCAACGGGTATCTCATACCCCATGATGACAGCGCGGCGATCGTCACCGCGGTGCTGTCACTGATCGGGGATCCGGACAAAAGAAGGCGGTTCGGCAGAGAGGGGCGGAGAATAGCTGAATCATTCTTTTCAATAGACGCGATGGTGGATGGATACAAGCGCGTTTACAGTAATATAATTAGTCATTACTGTCCAAAACAATTTTAAACCATTATATGAAGTCTTTAAGGAAAAAGATTAATATCTCGTCATGCCCGAAAAGCATGCCCCTGCGAAGGCAGGGGGCGGGCATCCAGTGGTT
>Ga0209287_10000190_pt1 | contig 40838 bp, 42 predicted proteins | sample PPLLak3cmMay2015_2_FD_187255 | JGI IMG/M metagenome (GOLD analysis project Ga0209287, IMG submission 187255) | Freshwater sediment microbial communities from Prairie Pothole Lake near Jamestown, North Dakota, USA - PPLs Lake P8 Core (1) Depth... | ecosystem: Environmental > Aquatic > Freshwater... | reverse complement strand
CGGTGGTCTGAATGGAATGCCATCCTGGCGAGATGGGGGACAATAAGACCCACGAAACCGATAAGGCCTGAAAAGGCCACCACAAGCCCCATAATAAGACTTACGATAATAAGGCTGAACTTCTTGATCATCTCAACCTCGACACCTAATTGTGCTGCATTCTCCTCCCCGGTTGTAATGAGGTTAAGGTCCTTGGAAAAACCATAAAGGATGATAGATGCTATAAGTATAAAAGGCGCGATTATGAACAGGTGGGCATATCTGCCCTGGGAGAGATCGCCATACAGCCAGAATAGCATCGTATGCAGCCTGTCATCTGCTGAGACTGAGATAAAAAACATGATTATGGCTGTAAAGAAGGCATTTATGATTACACCGGTAAGCAGGATGGTCGATGACTCTACGCCGATGTTCCTGGCACCTATCATCATAACCAGGTATATAGTAAACAACGCGCCGGCAAAGGACATGAGGGGAATCCCGAGACTGAAGCCGAATCCCAGGATCATGGCCAGAACCGCGCCGAAGGCGGAACCGCTTGATACGCCCAGAACAAAGGGATCTGCCAGGGGGTTTCTCAGGATTGCCTGAAACACAACTCCTCCAAGAGAAAGTGCGAAACCGACAAGCCCTGCCAGCAGTATCCTCGGGAGCCTTATCCTGAAGATGATCAGCCGCGTGGGATCATCCTTGGGCATGTTGCCCGTTATGATATCAAGGATATTTTTAAAGGATATATCAGCTGTACCAAGGACAAGAGAGATGAGTATGACAAAGGCAAGCATCGCCAGCATGACGAGGGATATTGTAATAACCTTTGAGGATGTTATTAATTTTTGTTTATGTTTTTCAATTATATTCATACATCACCCTCGATGAGACCCCACCTTAATCCTCCCCTAAGAGGGGAGGAAATATAAACCAGAGGGGGACACATACTGCTTATATTGAAAAAATGTAGATATCATTTTCCTGCAGGTGCCACAACCAATGTTTTATCCCAGTCTATTTCCGGGTGTATAAGCCGTGCCATGGCCTCCAGGCCGTCTATTATCCTCTGTGAAGGACGGTTAATAATGTCCGAGTCTATTAAATACACCCGGTTATTTCTGACTGCAGGGATAGATTTCCATTTCATCCACTCCTCCCTTGCCTCTTCAAACTCGCCCTCTTTACCCATCGTGGATATTATTATGATATCCGGTTTTTTCCTGATCACCTCTTCGATGCTGATCCTGGGATACGTATTAGGCTCGTCAGCGGTCATGTTCGTTCCGCCCGCAAGCCTTATAAGATCATGCAGAAAGGTGTCCTTGTTGACCGTCATTATGGGAGAGCTGTTGATCTGTATAAATACCAGAGGCCTCTCTCCGGACGCAACAGCATTCTGAACGGCCTCCAGGCGTTTATTCAGATTTTGCACCAGCTGATGCGCCCTGTCAGAGACGCCGCACAGGCTGCCTATTTCATCTATGGTTGACAGGGAATCCCTGACATTCCTGGGATTCACTACGTAGACAGGTATCCGCGCCTGTTCAAGCAGATAGACCGAGTTGGGCAGGTTCCCGTCCTTGGTTCCTATCACCAGATCAGGGGAGAGGCTTATTATCTTCTCAATGTTCGGGTCAACATAACTTCCTACGCTCGGTTTCTCCCTTGCCTCGGGAGGGTAATAGCTGTATTCAGTAACCCCTGCCACATAATCCCCCAGACCGATATAATAAAGGATCTCCGTTAGACTGGGGGCAAGGGGTATTATCCTTTTCGGAATGCCCGACAGGGTCACTTCCCTTCCGAGGGAGTCTTTAAAGGTCCCTGACCATGAGGGGACAGACCATGCCAGACCCATAATTATCGCAATAGCCCAGATGTATTTTTTAAAACTTGTCATACTAATTTTTGAGAAATTCGCAATTTAATTAAAAATTTTTAATTTGAATCATACCTTCAAGATTCTCCCCCTCCCCCCTCCTAAGGGGGACAATCTGCGGCCTGACGGAGATTCTGTCCCCCTCTCTGAGGGGGCAGGGGGAGGGATTGTGAATATTGAGGTTTCCGGGTTATCTAATATTTAATTGAAACCTTGAGCATAACCGATCTCCCGGCTCCAGGATAGCCTGCCATGGTCATCTCACCGGTCGTCTGGTTAAAAAAACTCTCCGTATAGGTATAATACCCCTTATCCAGGAGATTATTGCACTGGAGTGAAACATGCCAGTTATTCATTATCTCCTGTTCCACCTTGAAATCAACGGTTGAATAGGATGCAAGCATTACAGTCGGTTCTGCATCGGTGCCCAGGAGATAATATGCAGGACGATCACCGGTGTACCTGTACACAGCCTCTGCCTTAAAACCCGATTCATTGAAATATCCGATTGCGGATTTGAAATAGTGATCGGAGGTATTCAGGGCCTGACGCCTCACGCCGCCGAACAGCTCCTCTTCAGCATCCGTGTACGTGTAGGAAAGCGACAGGGTCATATTATAGAAAGGGCCGATATCCGATCCGATCTCCCAGCCATGGCTTTCATACCTGTCCAGATTCTGGGGCGTATAGAAAAATAGGTCATCCGGTATCCAGCTTATCTTATCCCTTATATCCCACTTAAACCAGGCAATATTCATAAAGACCTTTTTATTGAAAAAATTCTGCTCAATGCCTGCATCCAGGTGCTTTCCCGTCTCCGGTTCGAGATCGCGATTACCCTCTGTGCCCATCCCGAAACCCCAGTCCTCATAGGGCCAGAAGAGCGCATTTGGCGTGGGCGCGTTATAATGCTGCCCGTAATTAAATTTAATCGCAGTATCTTCTCCGGGTTTGATGACTATCCCGTAGCGCTGTACGATTTTATTCCCGAATTCCGAATGGCTCTCGCGTCGCAGCCCGGCTATCATCTTCAGATAATCATTGGGCCTATACTGGCCTTCGGCGAACAGCCCAAAGGTGTTAAGCTCTTCGCCGGTTGATGTCTCAGTCCCATCTAAATCCATGCCGTTTTCATCCAGGGCAATCCCCCTGTTCCCCCACTCATATTTCTTATAATCTCCTCCCACAAGGAGATTCAGTCCTTTGAGCAGATCAATGTCCATGTTTCCTTCAAGACCCCGGATCTCGTTGGTCACCCAGGTCTTGCTGCCCGAGAGCATGAGAAAGTAATACATATTTTTATTATAACTCTCCATTTCGGTATAATTGCCCTTAATGTTCAGTTTAAGCCATTCAAGAGGGCTTTCATTCACCTCCAGCATGAGATGCCTGTCCTTGGCCCCTCCGGCGTTCAGCAGGTTTGATGACTCGCTATCATAGAGCGACACTCCGTTAATGGCAAAATCCTGTGTGCCGTCAGGCGGCCTGACTCCAGGGCTGCCGTAATCCCTGTCCATGTAGTCCCCGTACAGGCTGATATCCGGACCGTTTGCACTGTCATATACAACTTTAATGGAGGCGTCTCTGTGGTCCAGGTATGAGTTGCTCCTGAATCCGTCCGTCTCATTCCTGTTTGCAGTGATATAGTATCCGATATCATCCGTCAGAAACATGCCCTGCTCCAGTGCTATCTCATAGGTGCCGTTGGACCCGTAACCTGCGCTTACCTCAAGGTCTTTTGCGTCCTTTTCAGGTCTCTTTGTAATAATATTTACGGTTCCGGCCATTGCGTTTGTCCCGTAAAGAAGAGAGCCTGAACCCTTTACAACTTCAATTTTTTCGATACTGTTCAGACTGATTCCGCTGATATCTGCGCTCCCTAGGGAAGGTGAATTGACTGCAATGCCGTTAACAAGGACCTGGGTGCCATCCGCCCCCATGCCCCTGATATGAAGCTCTTCGCTGGCCCCGCCGTAATCGCCCCTAGTCCTTAAATCGATTCCGGCCTCATTCCCCAGCATGTCGCCAAGACTTTTCGCGGTTGAACCGGCAATATCGTCCCTGTCGATCATAATAACCGAATTTGATACATCGCCTCGTCTTTCTTCGGTCTTTGTGGCGCTTACAATTATCTGGTCCAATGTATAGAAATCTTTTTTATCCTGGTCTTCCCCGGCCGACCAGGCTGCTCCGGGCAGCATTGCCATAGCAGACAACGCAATAATTGAGATATACTTCAACATACAAATTCCTCCATGTTAGATTTAGAGTTCTCCCATGGCCCGGAAATAAAAATCCCCGGACCGATTATATCGATCCGGGGATGTCCCATTTTTATCCGCTGGATGCTGTTTGCTGCCCCTGTCCGCGAAGGCAAAACACATGTCCAGGCAGGTCTTCTGACTTTCCCGCCTCTCCGGCAACCTTCCCATCGCGATTCTTCACAACAGTGGTTTGCAAGGGCCGAAGAGGTTTTCCCTCTGTTCCTGATGGAACAAAGGCAGGTTCACAGCGGCGGGCCCGTCCCCGATTTTAACGGGGTTCCCTGTTAGGCTCCTTTCGGAGCGCCTGAACAATTTATTAATACGATATGACGTTTATTTCAAGGTACTGTTAAAGTCAAGTGATTTATTTTTCACTCCCATTTGTTCCTGTCAGTCCTTTTCAGATCTATGTAGCCGGTTTTTTCCACCCTGCCCTTTTCGTTTATAAAGGAACTTAAAAGCCAGCTTACAATACTTATGATAATAGACCCGAAAAATGCGGCCCAGAATCCGTTTACATTAAAACCTGAGATGGAACAGGAGGCCATCATCAGCAGAAGGCCGTTAATTACGAATGTAAAAAGACCAAGCGTAAGGATGTTGATGGGCAACGTCAGGAAAATGAGCACCGGCCTGAAGACCGCGTTCAGGATGCCCAGAATCGCAGCCGCTGCCAGGGCGCTGAAAAATCCGTCCACCTGGATTCCTTCCAGGAGATAGGCGGTCAGCATAATAGCCGCTGTCAGTATGAGCCACCTTATAACAATACCCTTCATTGGTCATTCTCCTTAAAATTATCCCGGATTGCGGCATCATGTTGCTCATGGTTCACAATCCGGGATAATCAGTTAAATATTTTTAATCGATATCAGCTGCCGAAGGTTCCTGACTCATAATCATATTTTTTAGCCTTCTTCTTTTCCTGCTTTGCAAGTTTTTTTTCCTTTGCTGACTTTGTTGAACTCTTTTTAACATCCTTTTTGGTATCTCTTGCTTTTGACATAATTTACCTCCCGATATGAATTAAGTTAGTAATCAGTTTACTTCCGTAAATCAAATACTACCTCTTTTATCTCTTCATGATATGACACAGGGGCGCTGACGTGCCCCCACCCCTTCTGCGTCTGATAAAGCCCGTCATAGGCCGTATCGTAATAGGATTGCATAATATGGGGAATTTCCCTTTCATCGAGTATTGAATCCAGCAGGTTCGCCTCAATGTCATTTTCAAGGACCATTACCTTAGTAAAATCTTCCATCAATCATGCCTCTAACTTCTATCTTGTCCCCCTTTGGAGGGGGACAGTCATGCACTCTGCAACTGAAACCCTCATACGCTATGCACTTTGCAGAAGGGAATACCGGATGTCTGCAAAAATTTTGCCTATAGGATGACGTCCTTAACCGTTTCCGGATCTTCAGGATTATGTTCAACGGTATTAAAAGCCATTAGCACATTGGACTGATCGCTGAGATTCTTTATGGCATGAGACATCCCGGGAATAAATCTAAATTGATACGCCTCCCCTTCCGGCACCTCAAGATCCGCAATCCCGGTATTATCCCTGGTTCGAACCAGGGCAGGGCCCATCACGGCCATTGTCTCTTCGCCCTGCACATGATAATGGTTGCCCCTTATGACTCCTGGCCCGCTGATAACAACATGGGCGTTTTTATGCCTTTCAATATCATTGGTTTCAACAGGTTCAAATACCACACCCCTCGAATCCCGGACTACGCGCAGCCTTTTATAATTCAATGCCATGAAATCTATCTGGGAAACCTCCGTATTATTTTTCAGAACATAGCATATTTTGTCAAGAATGAAAATGCATATCTGCATATGCACCCTCGATGAGCTGTTTGCTTGAAATTCCCAGCCTTTTAAGCAACTCTTCTGCCTCAGCGGTCGCCGATTCAGACAGTTCCCCTTCATCCAGGACAACCTCCAATTCCAGGAAATCCCCCAATCCCTCAACCCTGTCAAGGTGGATGCGAGTTCTTCCCTTTATAAACAATGTGCGATGTTTCTTTACATGTCCGACCTGGGCATAGGCCAGTGATAAAACCTCCCTAAGGGAATCAGGCGAGGTTGTCGAAGATATGACATAGAATGACTCCTTTGGGCCTGATTTATCCGGGCGCCTGTAAAAGATCAGCTGGCCTTCATTTTCAGAAAGGATGCGCAGTTTCAGTCTCCCACCAGGGCAGAAAAAGAATATATCATCCTGATCTGACTCTATCGGGCCATTGTCGGCCAAGGCTGCAACCCGGATAAGCATTTCTTCCATATTGGAAATATGTGCTTTAATTTCAATATTCCGCGACATTTCAGATCTGCCTTTAAGTTGATCTATGCCTTACCGGTTTTTAAAACCCTCGCTGATTCAATTACAAGCCATATTCCCAGGACCAGCAGGACAATGCCGAATATCCCGGATATAATCACATCAGGCGTCATCGCCTGTCCGAAGTTCTTTATAAAGGGAATCGCCTGAAGAACAAGAGACCACATGGTCATGATCAGCATGAATATGGTGGGGATTATGGCAATCCATGCATTCTTTCCGGTCTTTTTCATCCATATTGAGATCGCCAGGAGCGTCAGGCTTGCCAGGAGCTGGTTGCTTGTTCCGAATATGGGCCATGCTACCAGGTACCCTTTTTCTTTTGTAAGCATCAGGAAAATCAATGGAAGCAGGAGTGTTGCAAACGTAGCCACTACCCCGCCTGTCCTTGATTTCAGACCGAATATCTCCTGGAAGATATATCTTCCAAGCCTTGTACTTACATCCAGTGTGTCATAGACAAATGTGGAAAAGGCAAGGAGGGCGAAGGGGAAGGCCACGTTGAACCCAATCCCCATGAGACCGAGATACTTTGCAATGCCGTTCGCATAAATGAGGTTCGGATCGCTCTTCAGCATGGGATCACCCACAGAGAGCATCATGACGGTTGCAATGGCAAGGATAGCCACAAGCCCTTCCAGGAGCATGGCCCCGTAGCCTATTACCAGTGTGTCGGATTCCTTTCTTATCTGTTTTGATGTGGTGCCGGAACTCACTATCGCATGGAAGCCTGAACAGGCCCCGCAGGCAATTGTGATGAAAAGGATCGGAAAGAGCATCTTCCCGTTCAGGGCGCTTTTTAGTCCAGAAAGGTTGACGGCAGGATATTCAATGGCAAAACCGCCGAACAGGGCGCCTATAAAACATATGATTATGGTAAGATACAGGAGCCACCCGCCAAGATAGCCCCTCGGCTGCAGGAGAAGCCACATCGGGATGATGGAGGCAAAGAAGCAATATATCAAAAGAAATATATCCCACTGTTTTACCGAGAATTGCGCAAACCAGGACAGTATGCCTTCAGGGAGCCTGGGACCGATCCATACTATAAAAAGGACAAGGGGAAGAAAGATAATCGTTGCGACAGTCAGATTAAGTCTGAATTTATAGAGAAGGACACCCATTATCATCCCGGCCAGGAGATAGAGAACGGATGATGCCGCAACGGCGGGCCCGAATGCAGTATCATTGGTAATGGTTTTAAAGGTCTGTGCGGTGATATCCGTAAAGGCAATGATGACATAAACAAGACACATCCACATGAATATGAGGAAAAGGATATGGGAGGTGGGAGACATGTTTTCCTTTACGACCTGCCCGATTGAAGATGCCTTGTGTCTTACAGAGGCGATAAGGCTGGAAAAATCATGAACTCCTCCTATGAAGATCGAACCGAGTACAATCCATAAAACCGCCGGGAGCCAGCCGAACCATATGGCGGCAAGGATTGGACCGACTATCGGCCCTGCTGCGGCGATCGCAGAAAAATGCTGGCCTATAAGCAGTGAAGGCTTTGCCGGGACATAATCAACACCATCGTTGATCTCAACGGCAGGCGTCACGACAGTATTATCAAGCTTAAAGTCCCTGGCTACAAATCTGCTGTAAAAGCGGTAACCTAGAAAAAACAAGATCATGCAAACAATCACAACAGTGACGATCATGACGAAATACCTCCTCAGTTATTTGATAAAACTTTCCGACATGTAAAAGGTCGCTGTCAAGAAAAAAATATGTTTATGTTGACATTTAACCTGAACCTGATGTATATTCCTATCTAGGAATTGATATTAAAATATCGGAGGGGTGGATAAAGAATGAAATCCCTGGATGAACAGCTGTCAGACTTTGAGATCTCCTGCCGGAATTCCGGGCTGAAGGTAACACATCAGCGTCTGGAAATCTTCCGCGAACTCCTCGAAGCCATGGATCACCCTACTGCCGATATTCTGCATCAGCGTATAAGGAACAGGCTCCCGACTGTCTCACTGGATACGGTTTACAGGACCCTCGCGACACTTGCGGACCGCGGAATTATTAACAGGGTTGACACATCTGAAAGCCTGGCCCGTTTCGAGGCCAGCCAGGTCCTTCATCATCATCTTATCTGTCGCAGATGCGGCGAAATCAAAGATTTTATCTGGCCGCTTATTGATAAAGCCTCACTTCCGGATGATATCAGCACATGGGGTGAAGCTAACGATAAAAGGTTGGTTGTCTACGGCGTGTGTAAAAAGTGCCTTAAGAAAAATTAAATCCGTATTATTTCATTTTCTCCGAATTTATAGTTTATCCTGTTATCAATGACCTATTTTCAATATATTTCAAGTGCTCCCATTCACTATTCCCGTTGAATATTTGTTTAGAGACAGAATAATTTTAGAACAATTCCAGTTTGAACTTTTCCAGTATTAAGAAAGTATTGATTTGCATCGTTTCTTAATATATATTCCTATTTAGTATATTTTCCTGAATAATATTTATTACTGTGAAAATGGCTGGCATACCTTTGACAAAAACAATTTAGCCAACGAAAGGAGAAACCAGATGAGCAAGGATAAAAAACTAACAAACAATGCCGGCGCACCTGTCGCTGACAACCAGAATATCATGACCGCCGGACCCCGGGGTCCAGCGCTTCTTCAGGACGTGTGGTATCTGGAGAAACTCGGCCATTTTGACAGGGAGGTTATCCCGGAACGAAGGATGCACGCAAAAGGTTCCGGGGCCTATGGCAACTTCACCGTAACCCATGACATAACCCGTTACACCAAGGCAAAGATTTTTTCTCAGATAGGAAAAAAGACTGATCTATTCATACGGTTTTCAACAGTCGCCGGCGAGCGGGGCGCGGCTGACGCGGAACGCGACATCCGCGGATTTGCCATGAAATTTTACACTGAAGAAGGAAACTGGGACCTGGTTGGAAATAACACCCCCGTGTTTTTTCTGCGTGATCCCTTGAAATTCCCGGACCTGAACCATGCGGTAAAACGCGACCCTAGAACCAACCTGCGAAGCGCCATGAACAACTGGGATTTCTGGACATCACTTCCTGAGGCCCTCCACCAGGTCACCATTGTAATGAGCGACAGGGGTATACCCGCAACCTATCGCCACATGCACGGATTCGGCAGCCACACCTTCAGCCTTATCAACGCCAAAAACGAGCGTTACTGGGTCAAATTTCACTTGAAAACACAGCAGGGGATCAAGAACCTGACGGATGAGGAGGCGGAAAAGGCGATAGGCAAATGCAGGGAAAGCCACCAGAGAGACCTCTATTACAGCATTGAAAAAGGGGATTTCCCGCGATGGACCATGTTTATCCAGGTGATGCCGGAAAAGGATGCCGCCAAATGCCCCTATAATCCCTTTGACCTTACCAAGGTATGGTTTCACAATGATTACCCCATGATTGAGGTAGGCGTTCTGGAGCTTAACCGCAATCCTGAAAACTATTTCGCCGAGGTCGAACAGGCGGCCTTCAATCCGGCCAATATTGTGCCGGGCATAGGTTTCTCTCCTGACAAAATGCTTCAGGGAAGGCTCTTTTCCTATGGGGATGCACAGCGTTACAGGCTCGGTGTGAACCACCATCTCATTCCGGTCAATAAGGCGCGCTGCCCGTTCCACAGTTATCACAGGGACGGCGCCATGAGGGTTGACGGCAACTACGGCAGCACACTCGGTTATGAGCCCAACAGCTTCGGCGAATGGCAGGAGCAGCCGGATTTCCGCGAACCGCCCCTCAGTATTGAAGGCGCAGCTGACCACTGGAATCACAGGGCGGATGATGACTATTACTCCCAGCCGAGCATGCTCTTCCGCCTGATGAGCCCCGAGCAGAAAAAGGTCCTCTTTGAAAATACAGCCCGGGCCATCGCTGACGCGGCACGGGATGTTAAAATCCGCCATATCGGCAACTGCCTGAAGGCAGACCCTGATTACGGCAAGGGTGTAGCTGAAGCATTTGGGATTCCATTAAGTGAAGTTCCTAAAAAATAAGGTCTGGTCCCAAATAATATGGGCGCCATCATGAGATCGGCGCCCATATATTAAATGTGAAAAAAAGTGATTTCCTCATTCAGAACAATTTTCAAAATCCATACCGCACCTTGACCAGTATCTGGTCCGAGTTTCTCAGTTTGGTGCTGTCACCAAGAAGTGTAAGCATGTCCTCATCCGGGTTATTGATGTAATCAAAACCGCCCCGGCTATAGACCACATAAATATCGGAAAGAGGGGCGATCTCGTAACGGTAGCGGAATTGAAGGCCGAAATTGCTTTGTGCAAAATTGTTCATCGCTTCATTGTCACGGATTAAACGTCCGCCCGCGCCTATATTATAACTCTGTTCCGCTTCAGCCCTCACTGCGGCCCATTGCGCCTTTAAACGAAATTCATGACCTACGGCCGGGAACCAGTTTGCGGAAATCGTTCCGGTTACCTGGCTGCGTGAGAAGCTCCCGAGCTGAGTTCCCTGCACCCATAAGAGCCAGTCACGGCACCAGTTCGGGCCGATGTTGAAATTCAGGTTTAAATTATCAGTGGGATACCATACGGCATCGGCACTAATGCCTCCTCCCCAGCCTGCATAGCCCTCCTGGGAGGCCCTCATCCCGAGATAATACTTCCAGCCGCCCTTTCTTTCCGTGGAATAGGAGATATTGCCTCCAAATCTCTGATTGAGACGAACCAATCCGTTTCCACGGGAGATTTTGTCGTCATAACCGGATGTACTGTAGTTGACACCGAACATGGATCTCGATCCGTTGCGAAAACTGGCATTCCCCATAAAATTTATGCTTGCAGGGAATCGATCGCCTTCAGTGTTTCGGCTCATACTGCCCGTTAAGCCCCAGCCTATTGATGCTATGTTTGAACTTTCAGCGAAGCTGTTTATCTGCCAGTCTCCATCAATAGAGAATTGTTCAAGGTCGTTACGCGTCAGAAAACCCATATCATTGATGTCGAATTTATTATCAAATCTACTTACAGCCATATTATAATTCTGGTCTTTACTTACGGTATAATCCAGCGAAGTCGATACGGCATAGCCTGAGGTTTCATCTGACGATAAAGTGACCTTGCTGCCGACGAGCTGCCCTTTCCAACGCCATGAATCCCCAAGTCTGAAATCATAATCAATACTGTTCACCAGGGCAGTTTTATCCTGATACGGCCTGTCAACATAGGTGGAAAGAACGCCTGCTGACCAGCTATTACCCGGAATGGTTACACGGCCTGCATAAAAGGTCCTGCCGACTTCATCGGATTCCTTCGCTGCAAAGACTCCATAATTGAATAGACCTTCTGATCCGATTATTTTCAGCGCCCCTTCAATACTGCTGGCCTCCCTGTTATCATCTCTTGGCCCGCCTATGCGGCGTGTGTAGATAAGCTGGGTCCCTCCTCCTGAGAACAGGCCGCCTGAGCCAGGGCCGCCTGAGCCGAGGCCGCCTCCTCCACCGGACATATTGACATTAAATATCGCCTGATTTTCAGTGAAAAAAGGCCGCTTATCGCTGAAAAAGGATTCAAAGGCGGAGAAATTTATAACCAGTTGATCACTCTCAACCTGGCCGAAATCAGGATTGAAGGTAGCAACGACCTGAAATTTATTGCTTGGTTTCCAGGAAACATCCAGACCGGCCTTTCCTTTTACACTGTCTTTTACCATGTCGCTCAGGACCGTAACATATGGCACCACATCCAGCTGCTGTGACGTATAGCTGGGTATCTCGACTTTGGCAAAGCTGCTCATAAAATTCGGCTGCATCTGGATGACGGCGGGATATCCGAATATCTCCTTGCTTTCCTGAACTTCACGCTTGAAGAACATGCCTATCTGACGTGTCTTTCCGTCTCCGTCACGCATTGCCGCAATGGACCAGGGCAGGAGAATCTCAACGGTCCAGCGTTCCGGCTCTTCATAGACCGCACGCTTCCACACTCCATCCCAGTCAGTATTGGAGAAGAGGGCATTTGAAGTTGTGGTTCCGTCACGATATGAGCCTGTCATGGATACGCTGAACTCATAGGCCGTCTTGGCGGTACCATCGAAATCAATGAGAACGCTCACACTGTCGGAATCGAATTCCATGGCATCTCGGGATGTAACTGTTCGCGTGCGCTTTGCAGTGCTTGGCTGCTCGCATATCATCCCTACGGCCAGGCCCTCTTTCGTTGCAACAACCCGCGCCTCAGTGGCATAAGTGGGGGTTGCAAGGGTCACAGGATCTATTACAACCAGATCGCTGAAACTTTGCGAATCGGACCACTCGGTCTCGTCAAGATGACCGTCTACATTTATTGCCGCGGACCCGATACAGGGGGAAAAAAGAAAAAGTGTCAGGAGAAACAGAAGTCTTATAGAATGCATGTCATGTCCTTTATTTTGAATCCAAAAAACGTTTCCAATAGTTATCGTTATACGCCGACTCCACCTTACAATAAAATCACGACGAATAACCTTCGTGAGATTACTCAAGCATCCGGTTACTCCGAATGCCCCTTATATAATCCCTTTTTTGATTACATGTTTCCGGATATGAGGGATGGATTCCCCTTTAATGGAAGATTAAACCATTAAGTAGTAAACTCGAACCGGTAACTTAATGCGTTATTAAAACAGAGGAATATGTAGACAATATGTCTAAATATGTAAAATATGTAAAATATCAAGACTTTTTATTGTTGTCATCTAACACTTCCCTGACGGCTTTACCTATTTTTTCCAGTATATAGGGCTTTTTGATATAGGCCGATGCACCGAGCCTTAGAATATCTTTGATACGATCCGTCTCTGAAAACCCGCTTACAACTAAAGCCTTTTGTGCGGGGTACATTTCTATAATGCCCTTATAGGTATCAAGGCCGTCAATCCCGGGGTCCATAATCATATCCAGTATTACAAGATCCACAGGGTTATCCCTAACGTATCTTATGGCATCCTCCCCGCTGGCAACTACGGCGACGGCATATCCCAGCCCGGAAAGCATTGCGCTGGCTATCTCTCTCTGCTCCCTTACATCATCAACAACAAGTATCTTTTCTCCCCTGCCCCTGTAGTCCCCTGCATGCGAACCAGGGTCATGGTTGCTGAATTGCCTCTTTGTGACCGGGAAAAACACCCTGAACAGGGCGCCCTCACCCTTCGCGCTTTTCACATCGATGAATCCGTCATGGTCTCTGACCGCGCTCCAGACCACTGCCATGCCGAGGCCTGTCCCGTTTCTTCCCAGAACCTTCTTTGTATAAAAGGGTTCAAAAATCCGCTCAAGGTCTTCTTCAGGTATTCCCACACCTGTATCTTCAACCTCAACAACGGCATAGTCTCCTTCCGGGACCTCTCCAAAAAGCGTGTTCAACTTTTCAACATGCTGATTCTTTGCCGATATCCATACGGTTCCTTCATCGCGCATGGCCTCCGCGGCATTCGAGACCAGGTTCATGATAATCTTGGAAAGATGATGTGAGGAGCCGATAACGGGCATCAGATCACTGCTCAGGTTTGCTTTAATCAAGACGCCGGGGTGTGATTCCATGAGCTTTTCATACTCGGGACTCCCCAGGTATCCCTCTATAACCGCCTTAAGGTTTATGACATCCTTCGGCTCAATCCCCTTCCTGGCAAGTGTGAGCATATCCTTTACTATAGCCGCGGCCTTTCTGCCTGACTCCTTCATTGCTATTATGAATTTTACGGCAGGGCTGTCCGGCGGAACCTGTCTCAAAATAATATCAGGGTACCCTACAATCCCGCCCAGGACGTTATTCAGATCATGGGCAACCCCGCCGGCAAGCATACCTATCGACTCAATCTTTTTTGCCCTCTGGCATTCGGCATCAAGCCTCAGGCGCTCCTTTTCAGCCGCGTCCCTTTCGGCAATAACGTTTGACAGCCGCTCTATCTCTCTGAGGCGTTTTTTTCCGGATTCAAGCGCAATCTGTTTATAATACTCTGCTTCCCTTCTGGCCTCTTCCAGTTCCTTTTTCAGTTGCAGGTATTCCTCCCGCGGATTTCCGTCTTCCTTTTTCACTTTTTCTCCTCCGAAAAAATCAGCAGGACCCCTGTCCAGTCAAGCCCCCTGCTCTTCTCAGGCATTGGAGCTATCTCGACTCCGGAATAGAAACCGAACAGCTGAACGCCGTAAAGGCTGAAGACATTCTGAATAATCTCGGCTTCCTCAGATATGATATCCTGATATTCCGCAGTGCGACCCGCGCAATCTATATAGAGGCCTAAGACAGGTCTTTCACCCTTTGCGATTATCTCCTCCATGATACCTTCCGTGTTTATCCTTGCGGAGCGCATCATCTCATCGGTATCCCTGACCATAAAACGAATAAGCGCCCCTGTTTCCAGATCAGACTCGAAGATGCTGATCCCTTCCCCGTTCGGAAGGGCGCCAAGTATCAGCCTGTTCACACATGTAGATTCCTCTGACTGGTCATATCTGTCGCCATAATTTACACCGAGAGTAAGAAGTTTTACAGGCTTCTGTTCCCTCCACCTCCTGGTCCCGTATATATCATCGATAATATCTGTTATGGGTTTGCCGTCCAGTTCGTAGATGAGAGGCCCTTCCATTCTGGTGATCCTGTAATATATCCCGTCAAGAGGCGTACAGCCGTGTGTAATCCTTGTGTAGACCTTAAAATCACCATCCAGCAGCGCCCCCACCGCCTTCTGCTCTCCGATATATGAACCGCAGAATTGCCTTGTAAAATTAAAGTCAAAATCTCCGATAAGACCTGCACCGACCACTGGTATCGGTTTATTGAAACGCCTCTCGATGCCCTTGAGCAGGTATGATGAAGAGTTCAGAACAGGGGGCATGGCGCCGGCTGGAGGCCTTCTTATGGAATCATAAAACAGCAGGACCAGCTTTCCGCCTGTCTCCTTTGACAGCGCTTCACCAAGAACCTCTCCCGCTTTTTCTTCACCTTTATCAATTGCATCGGCGCAAAATATCCTGCTGGTCAGGCTGTCCGACTGAAGCACCACAGCGCCGGAGGCAAATTCCCTGTAGGAAAGCTCATTATTTGTGATTATTCCAATGGCGGAGCCGCCTAATATCGGCGTGTTTTTTCCTGTTATCGACATGATTCCTTTAAAAAACTCATCGTGGTCAGCATGGCCCCTCCGGAAGGCTAACACCAGGTCGGCCCGGTCAAGCCCCTGTGACCGGACGGCATTTTCAGCCGCCTCCCTGCCTGCGGAAAAGGCATCCTTTTTATGGCTGTATCCCGTCCCTGCCTTCATTAGGCTGCTCCTTATAAATACTCTTATATAAAACAAGGACCATCAATATTCGAAATATATCCGAGGTTCCCTGATGTGCTGTCATGACAATTTTTAATAAGATAGTCCTGAAACAATGTTGCGTCATGTATGATAAACGGATGGGTTCGAGGCTGGAAATATACTCATCAATGTCAATATCAGCGGACCACGCACTCTTTTACCCATGGTTCCGCGATGGATTTTAACCTGTCTATCTCATAAGGTTCAAGGCCTTTTTCCCGATCCCTGAAAAATTCCGGATGAAGGACCTCCACATGGTTGAACGTTTGAAGCGCATACAGGTTTGCGCCTTTTATGAGCCTGGCTATATTTTCAATTATCCGTTCATCAACAAAACCTTTTACGCATGTTGTGCGGAACTCATAATCAGACGCTGTTTGCATTATGGTCACAATGCTTGAAAGAAGATCATCCGGATTAAAATTCCCGCAGATAAGGCCCTTATAATTCTGCGGATCGGTCTTCAGATCCATGGCTATATAATCCACGAGCCCGTTCGTGATCAGCCTCTTCAACTCTCCAGGCCTGCTCCCGTTCGTATCAAGCTTGATTGAATAGCCCCGCTGCTTTATTCCTTCACAGAGCTTAAAAAGATTTTTCTGAATTGTCGGCTCCCCCCCGGAGATAACGACGCCGTCAAGAAAATCTCTTCTCATGTCCAGAAAATCATAAATATTCTCCTGGGTTATAAGATCACCGCTTCCGGCTTTCCCGGCAGCAAGGGATGGATTGTGGCAATAGGGGCAGTCGAAATTGCATCCGGAGAGGAATATCACGCAGCTCAATCTTCCCGGAAAATCGATTAGAGAACTTTTTTGCAGACCGCCGAAAACCATTTGATTCCTACGCCACCTTAAAGGTCTTTCTCATGCCGAACTCTGCCTGCTTGCCGTTATTCCACTGTTTTACAGGCCTCAGGTATCCCACTACACGGGAATACACCTCTGTCTCCTCATTGCATATGGAGCATTTTTCCTGTCTTCCCCTGAGGTAGCCGTGTGAGGGACATACGCTGAAGGTCGGGCTTATGGTGATATAGGGCAGCCTGAAGCCTGTTACGATCTTTCTGACAAGCCCTTTAACAGCCTTCGTATCGCTGATATTCTCTCCCAGGAAAAGGTGCATGACAGTGCCTCCGGTGTATTTTATCTGCAGTTCATCCTGAAGCGTCAATGTTTCAAAGAGATCATCAGAATAATTCACCGGCAGCTGGGTGGAGTTCGTGTAAAAGGGATCAGCCCCATGACCGTATTCCTCCTCATTGGCGCATATTATCCCCGGGAACCTCTCCTTGTCTATTATAGCCAGCCTGTATGAAGTCCCCTCGGCGGGTGTAGCTTCCAGGTTATAGATGTCGCCCGTCTCTTCCTGAATTTCGGCAATAACTATTCTTAAAAAATCCATCACACGCAGTGCAAATCCCCTTCCCCGTTCATCTGCGATGTTAACCCCCAGAAAGTTCAGGCATGCCTCGTTCATGCCGACAATGCCGATAGTTGAAAAATGGTTCTTCCAGTAGCACCCTGATCCGTTTCTGATCTCCCTCAGGTAGAACTTGGAATACGGGTAAAGATCCTTCTCTGTAAATCTCTCAAGCACCTTTCTTTTTACTACCAGGCTTTCTTTAGCCAGCTCCACCATCTTTTTCAGCCTTTCAAGAAAATCCCCCTCATCCTTGGCAAGATAGCCAATCCTTGGCAGATTGATCGTCACGACACCGATCGATCCTGTAAGGGGGTTAGCTCCGAAAAGGCCTCCCCCCCTCTTCAAAAGTTCCCTGTTATCGAGGCGAAGGCGGCAGCACATGGACCTGGTATCCTCGGGCGACATGTCCGAATTGACGAAATTGGAAAAATACGGGATACCGTACTTGCCCGTCATCCGCCATATTGGCTCAAGATTGGGGTTGTCCCAGTCAAAATCCGAAGTGATGTTGTACGTGGGGATGGGGAATGTAAAGACCCTGCCCCCTGCATCGCCTTGCATCATTACCTCAGCGAACGCGACGTTGAACATATCCATCTCTTTCTGAAATTCGCCGTATGTCTCCCTGCGCTCCTTTCCACCTGCGATCACAGGCGCATCCTTTAGCATGGAAGGCACGTAGAGATCGAGCGTGATATTGGTGAAAGGGGTCTGGAAGCCCACCCTGGTCGGTATGTTTATATTAAAGACAAATTCCTGGATAGCCTGTTTTACATCATTATATTCAAGGTTATCAAAACGTATGAAAGGCGCCAGCAGGGTATCGAAATTTGACAGCGCCTGCGCACCTGCCGCCTCTCCCTGCAGGGTGTAAAAGAAATTTACCACCTGTCCCAGGGCCGACCTAAGGTGTTTCGGCGGCCCGCTCTCCACCTTGCCCTCAACTCCCTTGAAGCCGTTGATGAGCAGGTCTTTCAGGTCCCACCCCACACAATAGACGGAAAGAAGGCTCAGGTCATGGATGTGGAAATCACCGTTTTTATGGGCATCCCTTATCTCCGGCGCATAGATCTTGTTGAGCCAGTATTCACTCGTGATGTCGGATGAAATATAATTATTGAGACCCTGGAGGGAGAAAGACATATTGCTGTTTTCCTTTATCTTCCAGTCCAGCTTCTGGATGTAGTGCTCCACAAGGTCTATATTTGCACTGGTAGAGATGGCCCTTATCTGGGCGTGCTGCTCCCTGTAAATGATGTACGCCTTGGCGGTCTTATAAAAGGGCGAGTCGAGCAGGACCCTTTCCACGATATCCTGTATGGACTCGACATCCGGCAGGGGTCCGAGATGCAGTTCATTGGCCAGGGTCAATATTTTAAGGGTAAGCTTTCTTGCCTCCCTTTCATCAAATTCTCCTGTGGCCTTTCCGGCCTTTGCCACCGCGTATGTTATCTTTGATGAATCAAACTCTACAACCCTGCCGTCCCGCTTTTTGATTTTTTCAAACATTTAAGCTACTCCAAAGCCATGGGAAAAATAAGAATATAAAAATTTGATATTTGTCACTGGTTTATGCAATAGAAACAGCATGGCAAATAAAAACAAACCGGATACGAAGATACGAGAAAAAATTTAAGATTAAAATTATTGGTAATTGTTCCGGCTTGACCGGAACAGGAATAGCACTTTAACAGGCAACTGGAACGCCTATCACGCCTGGATTGAGATGTCCCTCGCAAAAATGAAAAACAGGCCTGAAAACCTGCTTTTTTTAAGATCTAAATGGAGATTACCCAACATGTTGGGGCGTGTCAAGATAAAAAAACTATATATTGGGTTTTAAAATTTTTTCCTGACAAATATGCCTTATCGAAGATATGGCCACTGTCAATATGGATAGGCCAGGGAGACGGCGGAACCGTTTTAATGATTACTGTTCATAAATGCTCTTTTTGTTTTTCATCTCAAGCTTCTTTTTTCTCCTATTCCAGATCTGCAGGATTATTCCGCTGATAAAAAGACCTATTACGCCCCCCTTGTAATAATCAAACCAGGTAGGATCATCACTTAAAGAATAGCTTATAAAAACACTCATATAGGTTACTATCACAATAAAAGCAAGGGAAAACATGATCGCAGGCCCTCCTTAACAGATATTTAATATTTTCATGGGCACCTGAAGAATTACCTTTACTCAATATATTATAATCTTTTTATTTTAAAAAGAACGTTCTTTTCTAATTTTTTCATATGCGTCCTGTATCTCCTGGAACCGTCCCGTGGCAAACTGGACAAATTCTTCAGGGAGACCCTTTGATATAACGGTATCAGGATGAAAGTCCTTAACCAGTTTTTTATAGCTGGCCTTGATCTCCTGGTCTGAATTTACAGGTGTGCAGTTAAGTATCCTGTAGTATCTGTCCGTATCCTTAAAATAGCAGGCCTTTATGCTGTTGTACTGCTGCTCGCTGATATTAAAAACGTCTCTGATCCTCAACAGCGCCTTCTCTTCATCCTGGTTCAAACTCCCGTCTGCAGCGGCAAGCTTGAAAAGCAGATCCATAAAGGATATCAGAACGGTGGGCTGCCGGCTGTTCATCCTGTAAAGCTGCTCCGCAAAATCCGTTATGGAATAGGGTGAATCCTTTGCCTCGTTGAATATCCTCCTGGCGAACTGCTTCTCCTCTTCCGGTATGCGGAGGGTTTTTATGAACCCCTCAATAACAGCTATCTCCTGCCTGTTGACTGCCCCATCCACCTTTGCCAGTTTGCCGAGTATGGAAAACATGCTGATAAAATAAGCGGCCTGCGCCTGTTCAACATGCCTGATATCTTCTTCATATATCTGATTATCGTCTTTATCAACCAGGTGATGTCCAAGAGCTGCGCCTGCGATAGCGCCGAGTGGGCCGCCGAAAAGGAACCCGGCTGTCCCGAATGTCAGTTTACCGAACCAACCCATTAAAATCTCCTTTTGCAGGATCTCATTTCTATCTCATAAATATGATCATAAGCTTTTTATCTTGACAAGAAAAATATTTTAATCTATCAATTCTTGTTTAAATCTATTTAACATAGGAGTCTTGAATTTGGCGAATCATAAATCAGCCCTGAAGAGGGCCAAACAGAGCGAAGTAAAAAGATCAATTAATACAGGTTATAAGACCCGCGCTAAAAACGTGGTCAAGGATGTCCGGTCCTCAATAGCCGAAGGCTCCGGAGACAAGGCAAAGGACAGTCTGAAAAAAGCCGTTTCCGTCCTGCAGAAAACCGCCTCCAAGGGCGCAATCCATAAGAAAAAGGCCTCCCGCAGGATATCCCGTCTCGCGTTGCAGATAAATCAGCTTTCATCCAAGTAGCCGCAAAGTGAGATGATAAGCCCCTCCAACACCGGACCGGGCCGCGAACCGAGTTTAAGGAGTCGATCGGCCCGGTAGAGGAGAGAAACCCCCTTTTCCAGCTCTTCGGTAGACCAGAGTCTTGACTGCTTCATATACTTGCCGGTCAAAAAAGACTGGGTGCCGAGCATTGACGTCACGTCTTCCGATTTGCCTCCGTGCTCAAGGATCGTTTTTATTTTCCAGAGCCTCCCTATCTGCTTGTTCAACATGCCTATGATCTGCAGGGGCGCGATCTTCTTGTCTTCCTCTTCCAGATACCTGTTCAACACCGACAAGGATCTGCCCTTTTCTTTCTCCGATATGGCATCCATAAGCTGAAAGATCGTAAAGGTGCGCCCATGAATTGCCAGTTCGCGGATCTCTTTTTCTCCTATCTCAGACTTGCCGTATCTGATCTGCAGCTTTACAAGCTCCGAGTAAAGATCTCTCGGCCTCTCTCCGACCATATTCTGGAGGTATATGCACGCCTGAATACCCATATTGAGGCCGAGCTCTCTGGCCATCCTCCTGATCCAGGGCGCGACCTGATTGCCTTTTATTTCCTTGAAATCAACGGCAAGACCCGAGGACCTTATCTTTTTATAGAATCTTGTCTTAAAATCCGTTTTTGAGGTCAGAAAGATCAGACATGTTGAGGTTGCAGGGTTGTCGAGGTATCGTAAAAATCTTTCAAGCTGATCCGCCTTGAATTCTTCTGCCCTCCTGACGACGATGAGCCGGTTTTTGGCCATGAAAGGCATTGTCTGCGCCCTGCTGACTATATCCGAGGGTTCCGTCTCGCCGCCGTAACAGATCTCAATATTGAAATCCCTGCCGGCTTCAGGGATGTATTTCTCCCTGATTCTGGAGACCACCCTCTCCATCATGAATTCATCAGGCCCGAAAAACAGGTAAAAGGGCGCCAGTTCACCTTTATCAAGTGCCTGGAAAATATCTTCAGGCTGCAGATCCTGAGCCATTAAAACCTTTCCATTGTGTTCAGATAGATCCTCTTTGCCATAAGCCCTGCGATATCTCTTATGGCCTGATCCTTGTTAAAACGGTTTTCCAGGGGGTCTTCACTTACGTTGAAACTTGTCTCCTCCTCCATGGAATCATCCTGCCATATAACCTTTCCTGTCGCGCTGTCGGTCATGCTGATATCCAGCCTGACAATCAGCTTCCTGGTTCCGCCCGTCTCATAGGAGACCGTGTTGCCTTCCACCGACTGTATGACCGTATTATAGGAGAGAGGCTGTATCTCAATCTCATATATCCTGCCGTTAATCACGGCCCCTGCCTGCCCCCTTCCAACTATAGGGATGCTTGACCGGCTTATGAATTCATTCCTGATGATCTCAGTGAACTCCTCTTCAAAACCCCTGTCGGTTGATGTGCTTTCAAACAGAGGTATGGCAAGGCTTTCAATTGATACCCCGATGGGCTCTCCCTTGGCCCTGAAGCTGTAACCGCAGGAAAAGCAGACTGCCAGCAGGATTGCAGCTGAAACCGACATTAAAAGCCTTCCCGTATAACATGCCATAACTATGCAACCACATTGACAAGTTTATTTTTCACCACTATGACCTTCCTGATCTCCTTGCCGTCCAGAAACTGAACCAGCCGTTCATCTTCAAGGGCGGCCTTTCTGATCTCATCCTCGGTAGAGGAGACAGGCACATCGATCCTGCTCCGGACTTTTCCGTTCACCTGCAGCACTATGGTTATCTTTTCAACCTCCAGGGCCTCCCCCCTGTAGGACGGCCATGAGACATCCAGCAGAAGATCGTCATGGCCGAGTATCCTGTACATCTCTTCAGCGATATGAGGCACAAGTGGCGAAAGAAGGAGCACGGTAGCCTCTATGGATTCCCTTATCACTGTCCATGCCTGATCATCCTTATCCGCGGCGCTGTTAAGATACTTGTATACTTCATTAACAAGCTCCATGATTGCGCTTATCGCGGTGTTGAAATGGAAGCGGTCCTCAATATCAACCGTCACTTTTTTGATGGTCTCATGGGTTTTTCTATGAAGGCCCTTAAGCTCTCCCGTGAGCGTGCCTTCAGCCCCTGAAAAGGGCCTGGCATTTGATATTTCCTGGAGGTTGTCGTCAAGGAGCCTCCATACGCGGTTGAGAAACCGGAAGGCGCCGTCAACCCCCTGATCGTTCCATTCAAGGTCCCTTTCAGGAGGGGATGCAAAAAGGCAGAATATCCTTACGGTGTCGGCTCCGTACCTTTCGACCAGGTCATTGGGGTCAACTACGTTCTTTTTGGACTTGGACATCTTCACGATGCTGCCGGTGATTACAGGTTCACCGCATTTCGTGCACCTGCTGTCCTCAACCTCGCTTGGGAACAGGTATCCATGTGTCCGGCATGTCTGGGTCTCCTTGCATACCATACCCTGTGTGAGGAGGTTCACAAATGGCTCCTTGAAGTCAACATAACCGAGGTCCTTGAGCACTCTTGTATAGAAGCGTGAATAAAGGAGGTGCAGTATGGCATGCTCTATGCCGCCTATGTATTGATCCACAGGCATCCAGTAATCCACCTTTGTCCTGTCCAGCGGCCCCTGTTTATAATCAGGGCATGCATACCTGTTAAAATACCACGATGATTCCACAAAGGTATCCATCGTATCGGTCTCACGCCGTGCCTGTCCTTTGCACCTGGGACACGCAGTATCATAAAAGGAGGGCTCAAAGGGAAGCGGGGACCCGCCGCCCTGCCTCAGATTGAGGTCAATGGAAAGCCTTACAGGAAGGTCCTTTTCGTCAACAGGCAACGCACCGCACCTTTCGCAGTAGATTATGGGAATCGGCGCGCCCCAGTATCTCTGTCTGGATATATTCCAGTCCCTTATCTTGAAATTGACTGTCTTATGCCCTATCCCCCTGGAGTTGAGGTGCTCTGTAATGCTGTCCTTGGCCTCAATATTCCCCCTGCCGTTGAAGATACCGGAGTTCACCAGGATGCCTTCACCCTCATAGGCCATAGTCATCTCCTCAACGTATAAGTCTTTGTCAGCAGGCTTAATGACCAGTATAAGAGGGATATTGTATTTTTTGGCAAACTCAAAATCCCTCTGATCATGGGCGGGCACGGACATGATCGCCCCGGTCCCATAGTCAAAGAGGACGAAGTTTGCCGCATAGATAGGCATCCTATGGTTCGTTACCGGATTGATGCAGTACCTGCCGGTGAATATACCTTCCTTTGCGGTAAAATCCGACGTGCGTATAAAGCTATCCACCTTCATGGTGCGCTCTATAAATGAAAGCACCTCCTTCTCCTGAGGAAGGCCTTTCACCATCTCCTTCAGCATGGGATGCTCTGGGGCAAAGCACATGAAGGTGGCGCCGAAAAGGGTGTCAGGTCTAGTGGTATAGACATCAATAACCTCGCTGGAATCCGCAAGGGGGAACTTGATTATGGAGCCGTAGCTCTTCCCGATCCAGTTCCTCTGCATCGTGATGACCCTCTCTGGCCATCCCTTCAGATCATCGCATTTATCAAGGATATCTTCAGCGTAATCGGTGATCTTGAAGTACCAGCTGTCCATCTCCTTCAGGACAACCTCCTCGTCCGTATGCCGCCAGCAGCAGCCGTTTTCAACCTGCTCCTTTGCAAGGACGGTCTGGCAGCTCTCACACCAGTTTACGAAGGTCCTCTTTTTATAGGCAAGGCCCTTTTCATACATCTTCAGGAAGATGAGCTGTTCCCACCTGTAATATTCCGGGTCGCATGTGGCGATCTCCCTGTCCCAGTCATAGCTGAAACCCATTCGCTTGAGCTGTGATTTCATGTTTTCGATATTTGCGTATGTCCATGTGTGGGGATGGGTATTATTGTCAATGGCGGCGTTTTCAGCCGGAAGGCCGAAGGCATCCCAGCCCATCGGATGGAGCACATTTTTGCCCTGCATCCTCTTGTATCTCGCCACGACATCGCCTATGGTGTAGTTCCTGACATGGCCCATGTGGATCTTGCCTGAAGGGTAGGGAAACATCTCGAGCAGATAGTACTTCTCTTTAAGGGAATCCTCCGTTGTCCGGAAGATCCCCCTGCTGTTCCAGAACTCCTGCCATTTTTTTTCGATTTCCTGCGGATTATACTTCACTTTTTGCTAAGCCTCCTCATAATCCCTGTTAATCTGCCTGTCCGAAATGATCGAAAGCTCCACCCGCGGTCCAAGGGTTTCCCTTAAGCTCTTCGTGACCCGATCAATATCATTCATGAAGTCCCTGTCTAATGAAAAAAATATCTTTAATATAAAATCCGGTTCGTCTTTATGCCTGGTGTAAAATGTCTCCGCCAGGCAGGATGCAGCCCTCTCAAGATACAATCCGTATTGTCGCACAGGCCCGTCGAGGGACGGCATCCTGACGGCAAATTCCCTTATGCCGATGCTGTCAAGAACAGCCCCTGTTTGTGAGATCTCTCTGTTCAGCAGCTCCATGCCGAACCCCTCTTCCTGACCAAGTCCGCGCATAAGAAGCTTTTCGGCCATGATGGTGTCCTGGGTTGCAAGGAGAAGGTTCTCGCCCGTCTCGCCGGTCCACACCCCGCTGTCAATAAGGTCACCGAGGTAGCCCCCCATTTTATCGTTGACATTCGCAAAGGCGTCATCTGCGACACTTGGGCGACTGAAAACAAGCATGACAATTGCCTGGCACCAGAGATCTTCGACGGGACGATTTAAAAAGCGCAGATCCAGTTTCATGATGTTATTTTTTTTCCTTAACGGAGAGGAAGACATTGTCGAGGATGCCGTTTATAAAGGCGCTTGATTCTTCGGCGCCGTATTTCTTGCCCAGTTCGATTGCCTCGTCTATTGAGACCTTTGGAGGCGTCTCATTCATGAACATGATCTCGTAGGCGCCGAGCCTAAGGATGCTTCTGTCCACAAGGGACATGCGCTCCAATCGCCAGTTCTTCGAGGATTTTCTGATTATCTGATCAAGGCAGTCAAGATTTTCACGCACTCCGCAGACGAGCTTTTTTGAAAAGGCCCTTATGGATTTTGCAGGGTTAAAATTATTGCAGAACATATCAAAGAGTTCGCCGGCATTCCCTTCGGCGAACTCCATATAGAATAGAATCTGCAAGGCCAGTTCACGGGCCTTTGTCCTGTTTCCCATTATCTTTTTATCTCAAAGAGCTGTATCTGACTATTTAATTTCTTTATAAAGATTTACCATTTCCATGGCGGCTATGGCGGAGTCCCACCCTTTATTTCCGACCTTTGACCCGGCCCTCTCGATTGCCTGCTCGAGATTATCCGTTGTCAAAACCCCGAACGTGACGGGGATGCTACTCTCAAGAGACACGGATGCTATCCCCTTTGACACCTCTGCCGCCACATAGTCAAAATGAGGGGTAGCGCCCCTGATTACAGCGCCCAGACATATAATGGCATCATATTTCCCGGTTTTAGCCAGCCGTTTGGCAGTCATGGGTATCTCGAAGGCGCCGGGCACCTTGACCAGTGTCAATTTTTCTTCATCCATGCCGTGTCTTTTGAGGGCGTCAAGGGCGCCCTCAACCAGTTTTGAACTGATAAAATCATTAAACCTGCTCACAATAACCGCGAGGGTTAGACCCTCCGCCGATATCCTGCCTTCCAATGTCCTGGGCATATCCCTGCTCCTTTATTATATTATTGCTTTTCCGTTTTTCCTATCTCCATCATGTGCCCGAGCTTATGGCACTTTGTCAGGAGATACCTCATATTCTCCGGTCTTGGTTCCGGCTCGATTGGAAACCTTTCCTTGACTATCAAGCCGTATCCCTCGAGGCCTTTTATCTTCTTGGGGTTGTTCGTCATAAGCCTCATTTTCCGCACGCCGAGGGAGGCAAGTATCTGGGCGCCTACCCCGTAGTCCCTCAGGTCGGCGTCAAAGCCAAGGTCATTGTTCGCCTCGACCGTGTCACGCCCATGGTCCTGCAGGGCATATGCCTTCAGTTTATTGGCAAGGCCGATGCCCCTGCCCTCCTGCTGAAGGTACAGGATGACCCCCAGGCCCTCCTTTTGAACGATCTCCATGGCCCTTTGAAGCTGGGTGCCGCAGTCGCACCTGAAGGATCCGAAGACATCTCCTGTCAGGCACTGTGAGTGCACCCGGACAAGGATATCCTTATCAGGATCTATCTCTCCCTTTACAAGTGCAAGATGCTCATAGTCGTCGATATCGTTCACATAGGCCAGCGCCCTGAATTCTCCGTACTGGGTAGGCAGGGTCGTCTCTGCCACCTTGTGGACAAAGGATTCGGTCCTCATCCTGTAGGCGATTATGTCCGCAATCGATGCTATCTTCAATCCGTGGATCTCGGCAAATTTCCTCAGGTCGGGCATGCGCGCCATGGTGCCGTCGTCATTCATTATCTCGCATATGACCCCTGCCGGCTTGAGGCCGGCAAGACGCGCCAGGTCTACAGACCCTTCAGTCTGGCCTGTCCTGAAGAGTACGCCGCCCCTCCTGGCCCTCAGCGGAAATACATGCCCCGGCTGCACGAGGTCCTCAGGTTTGGAGTCATCCCCTACGGCCACGGATATGGTGCGCGCCCGGTCTGCTGCGGATATCCCTGTAGTGACTCCTTCACGCGCCTCTATTGATACGGTGAAGGCAGTCTTAAAAGGAGAGCGGTTATCATGGACCATCAGCGGAAGCTTCAGTCTTTCAACTATCTCAGGCGCAAGAGACAGGCATATGAGACCGCGCCCGTATTTGGCCATGAAGTTTATCGCCTCGGGTGTGACCTTTTCGGCCGCCAGGGTGAGGTCCCCCTCATTTTCCCTGTCCTCATCATCAACAAGGATTATCATCTTTCCCTGTCGAAGATCTTCCAGTACATCTTTAATTTTTGTTAAGGGCATTTTATTTCTCACCGAATCCGAAAGCATCAAGCATCTTCATGTCTATACCTGAAGACGCCTTGTCTTTCATAATAAGTTTTTCAATATATTTTGCAATTATATCCGTTTCTATATTAAGAAGATCACCTGTCCTTTTCTTAAGCAGGGTGGTCTTTGCCGCCGTTTCAGGTATGATGTTTACTTCAAAGGACCTGTCATCGCGGCTGTTTATTGTCAGGCTTATGCCATCCATGGCAATGGAGCCTTTTTCAATCGTATATCTTGCCATGGACCTTTCTATCTCGACCCTGATAAGCCAGGACCTCTGAACCCGTGACATCTGGATTATTTTTCCGATGCCGTCCACATGCCCTGATACAATATGACCACCGAGACGGTCAGTCAGGCGCATAGCCCTCTCAAGGTTCACCTCATCACCGTGCCTCAGGGACCCCAGCGTGCTTCTGGATATGGACTCAGCCGAGACATAGGCGCTGAAAAGCCCTTCCTGTATACCGGTGGCGGTCAGGCACACACCGTTAACACAGACGCTGTCGCCTGTGCGGCAGTCGGACATATCAAAGCCAGGGGCGATGGACAGCGTCATATCCCCCCCTGGCCTGTCAACCGATTTGACTTTCCCTGTGCCTTCTATCAATCCCGTAAACATATATATCCGCAATACCTTCCGATGTAAATACCCGATTTTTAAGATTCGGGCCCTGAAGGAATTTTTTCATTTTCCTTGCGTCCTGAACCTTGTGCCTTGCGCCTATTTTCCCATTCCGGATACCCTGTTACCAAAATATCGTCCCCGAATCTTTTCAGCTCTATATCCCTCAGGAAAAGTGATTGATTCATCCTGCCAGGCCCCTTTCCCTTTGCCATAGGGATACCGTCATCGCCTCCCAGTATGCTTGGCGCCTTGAAGATGTGGAATTTATCAATCAGTTCATCCCTTATCATGGAGCCCATGATCCCGGCACCACCTTCCACCAGAATGGTTGTGAAGGACATCTTTCCAAGGGCATCAATCAGGGCTGGGAGATCTATCCTGCCGTCCTTAAGGGGACAGGCTATTGTTGAAACGCCCGGTTTTTCAATATTCCCTATCAGTTCCGGTGATACATGGTCTCCGACCGCCACTATGGTCTCCGAACCGGAATCATGATTAAGAACCTTTGCATTATGCGGTATTCTCAGGTGAGTATCAACAATAATCCTGACGGGGTCTCTTCCCCTTCGGTTCCGGGGTCTGGCAGTCAGGCACGGGTCATCGGAAATGATTGTGCCGACACCTGTCATGATCGCATCTACTCTGTCCCTGAGGCGGTGGACAAAATCACGCGATCTTTCATTGGTTATCCATTTTGAGTCACCCGTTGAAGTTGCCGACCACCCGTCGAGTGTGAGGGCTGATTTCGCTATCACAAATGGCCTGCCGGTCGTAACATGCTTTATGAAGCCTTCGTTAAGCTTCCTGCATTCAGCTTCAAGGACCCATGATACAACCCCGATTCCTTTACGCATTAAAAATTCAGCGCCTCCGCCGGCAACCGACGGATTTGGATCAGGCATGCCGATTACCACGTTTTTAATACCGCTTTTTAATATGGCTTCGGTGCAGGGCGGCGTCCTGCCGTAATGATTGCATGGTTCGAGTGTGACATATAGGGTGTCTCCGGCCATGCCTTTGCCTTCTATCATGGAGAGGGCCTCAATCTCGGCATGGTTTTGACCGGCCTTTTTATGATATCCCGAGGCAATAGCACGGCCATCCCGCACAATTATGGCGCCGACTGCAGGGTTCGGCGATGTACGTCCGAGGCCCTTCGCGGCAAGGCGGATTGCCTGTTTCATGAATTTTATATCATTCTGGCTCAAAGCGCTGGATCCTGTCAGCAACAATTAGTTTATAGAAAATTTCTGATGTCAGACAGATGATATATAAGTCCAGTCCGGTAACCGGCTGTTAGGATAATAAAGGAGGTAAATTATTCAGTTGAGACATATGATGAGGGTTTCGGGCCTCCGGCGGCCTTTATTTTTTTTCCAGTTCTTTCCTTGTTTTTAGAATATCTTCCAGTTCTGACATGAATTCATTGATGTCCTTAAACTGCCTATACACGGAAGCAAAACGAACATAGGCCACCTCATCCCAATCCTTCAGGCTCTGAATGACCCGCTCTCCGATCTCTTTGCTGTCGATCTCCCTTTTGCCCAGCTCCTGGAAATATATCTCCAGGGAATCAACGAAGTCCTCTATCTGTGTCATGCTGACCGGCCTCTTCTGGCATGACTTTTTGATGCCCCCAATGATCTTCTCGCGGTTGAAAGGTTCGCGCCTGCCATCCTTTTTTACGACCATGGGAAGAAGCTCATCCAGTCTCTCATAGGTCGTAAAACGCCTTTCGCACTTGAGGCATTCTCTTCTTCTCCTAATCGTCCTTCCGTCCTTGCTCAACCGTGAATCAATAACCTTATTATCAAGGGAACTGCAGTATGGGCATTTCATAGGCTCAACCTCTCAATCTCGAGACCGGCTTCACTCAGCATCTGGTCTGACAAAGGGTCGTCGTATCCATCCTCATAATATATTTTGGTAATACCTGCGTTTATTATCATCTTTGTACATATCACACATGGTTTATTTGTACAATAGAGAATTGCACCCCTGATGGAAATGCCGTGATATGCGGCCTGAAGGATAAGATTCTGCTCTGCGTGAAGTCCGCGGCAGAGTTCATGGCGCTCTCCGGACGGGACCGAGGAATTTGCCCTGAGGCATCCCACCTCTTCACAATGCCTCAGACCCGAGGGTGCCCCGTTATACCCGGAGGCGAGGATCCTCTTGTCTTTCACAAGGATGGCGCCTACATGGCGCCGGAGACATGTGGACCTTGTGGCAACAAGCTTCGTTATGCCCATAAAATATTCGGGCCAGGAAGGTCTCAGCAATTGAATATTCCTTTTGATCAGTTGGATTTAAAGTCTATAAAATCATAAATGGGAAACTGCTGACACAGCTCTTTTACTGTGGATCTTGTATTTCCAATAATGTCCTCATCACCAGGATTTTCAAGGACGCGGTTGATCAGGCCCGCTATCAGCTTCATCTCCTGCTCCTTCATACCCCTTGTTGAAAGGGCCGGTGTCCCTATCCTCAGGCCGCTTGTGACCTGGGGGTTTTTCTTGTCAAAGGGGATGGTGTTTTTATTGGCGTATATGCCGGCCCTGCCAAGGGCGCTTTCAGCCTCCAGCCCTGTTATGCCCTTTGATGTAAGGTCTATAAGGATCAGATGGTTGTCCGTGCCTCCTGACACAAGATCATAACCGAAAGCCATCATCTCATCGGCCAGGATCCTGGCATTCAGAATGACCTGATTCTGATAATCCTTGAAATCAGGATTGAGGGCCTCCTGGAAGCAAACGGCCTTTGCTGCGATTATGTGCATAAGCGGGCCGCCCTGTATCCCCGGGAAAATCCCCTTATCAAGGGCCTTCCCATGTTCCTTCCCTGATAATATGAGGCCGCCCCTTGGGCCCCTGAGCGTCTTGTGTGTTGTTGAAGTGATCAGGTCGGCCCTGCCCACCGGAGTAGGATGCAGCCCTGTGGCAACCAGACCTGCTATGTGGGCAATATCAGCCATCAGATATGCGCCGACCTCCCGGGCGATATCTTTGAATCCGTCAAAATCGATCTTCCTGGGATAGGCGCTTGCACCTACGATTATCAGCCTGGGCGCATGCCTTTTGGCTATTTCGCGGACCTGGTCCAGGTCTATTCTCTGGGTTGATGGATTTAATCCGTAGAAGACGGATTTGAAAATATTGCCGGAAAAGCTTGCCTTGCTGCCGTGGGTGAGATGACCGCCATGGGTCAGGTCCATGCCGAGGATTACATCACCAGGTTTAAGAACGGACAGGTATACTGCCATATTGGCCTGTGACCCTGAATGAGGCTGCACATTTACATAATCTACATTAAAGAGCCTCTTCGCCCTTTCAAGCGCCAGTTCTTCAACAAGATCCACGTACTCGCACCCCCCGTAATACCTCTTGGAGGGGTATCCTTCCGCGTACTTGTTTGTCATTACATTTGCCTGTGCCTCAAGGACCGCTCGTGATGCATAGTTCTCCGAGGCAATCATAACAAGGCAGTTCCTTTCACGTTCTATCTCTTTCCCTATGGCCGAAGCCACCTCAGGGTCAACATTGATTAGTTCCTTTTCTTCCCTCAAGACAGTCTCCTTAACAATCAATCAGATCAATTCGTTTTCTGTGCCTGCCACCCTCAAATTCAGTATTGAGGAATATCTCAACCATCTCCAGCGCTATCCCTGTACCTATTACCCTGCCGCCCATCACGAGTATATTGGCGTCATTGTGCTGCCTGCACAGCCTGGCAGTGTAGAGATCATGGCATAATGCCGCCCTGATGCCCCTATACCGGTTCGCTGTTATGGACATCCCTATACCTGATCCGCAGATCAAAATCCCCTTTTCGTATTCCCCCTTCAATACAGCCAGGGCCACATTTTTTGCGATATCCGGATAATCTGCGGATTGCCTGTCATAAACGCCCTGGTCAAATACCCTGTAGCCTGGATTTTTTAAAAGGAAAATCCTGCATTCCTCTTTCATGTCAAATCCCGCATGATCAGAACCGATGATGATTTTCCTTGCCTCGGTGTTATCGGCAGCGAATGTTTCCATCATAAATTATCCTCTATAGGATTTTCTCGATTATCATTTCAAAAAGTCCTTTTCTGTCGAAACCCCGGAGCTACGGTATTGAATGAGCAGCCTGTCGTACCGGCGGCCTATTGTTTAAATGCCTTGAAAAGGACTGTAGCGTTCGTTCCTCCAAACCCGAAGGAATTGGACATTGCAACCCTGACATCCGCCTTCCGCGCCTTGTTCGGGACGTAATCCAGATCGCATTCAGGATCAGGAGTATCATAATTGATGGTAGGAGGAATCATGCCATGCTTTATGGACAGAACGGAATATATTGCCTCTATACCGCCGGTCCCGCCCAGGAGGTGCCCTGTCATGGATTTTGTAGAGCTGACCGCCACTTTACGGGCATGTTCTCCGAATAGGGCCTTAATCGCCATTGTTTCGGACAGGTCATTCAGCTTGGTTGAGGTACCGTGAGCATTTATATAATCCACATCTTCGGGGCTAAGTCCGGCACTTCTTATAGCCATTGACATGCAGCTTATAGCCCCGTCTCCGTCAGGGGCCGGCGCCGATACATGATAGGCGTCTCCCGATAGACCGTAGCCTGCAATCTCTCCATAGATATCCGCGCCTCTCTCAAGGGCCTGGTTCATCTCTTCCAGTATCAATATTCCTGATCCTTCCCCAATTACAAAGCCGTCCCTGTCCATTTCAAAAGGACGGGAGGCCTTTTGAGGTTCATCATTCCTGGTTGAAAGCGCCCTCATGGCGCAGAAGCCTCCCAGCGCAAGAGGCGTGATAACAGCCTCCGCACCGCCTGTTATCATCGCATCGGCATATCCCTCCTTAATTATTCGAAAGGCCTCACCGATTGCATGAGTGCTGGCTGCGCAGGCCGTCTCAATTGAGGTATTGGGTCCTTTGGCGCCGAATTCGATAGCAATCTGCCCGGGAAGCATGTTAGCGATGATGCCCGGGATAAAAAAAGGGCTTATGCGCCCTGGCCCCTTTTCGAGCATCACTTTATGAAAATGTTCAATCATAGCCAGTCCGCCCAGCCCGGACCCTGTAATACATCCGACCCTGCCGCAGTTATTTGAATCAATTGTAAAACGCGCGTCTTCCATCGCCATCCTGGCGGATGCCAGGCCGTAATGGATAAAGATATCAAATCTCCTGATCTGCTGTTTATCCATGAAGTCTTCTGACCTGAAATCCTTAACCTCTCCGGCAATCTGACAGGGAAACTGGGAGGCATCAAACTTGGTTATAGTGCCCAGCCCGGACCTTCCGTTACAAACAGCATCCCAATTTTTTCCCACTCCGGTACCCAGGGGAGTCACCATTCCAAGTCCCGTGACCACTACCCTCCTGCTCATATCACACAACTCCTTGTAAGACCTGTAACATCCAATATAAATTTTCGATATTCGGTATCTGCCCGATACAATCCGTTTCCGACAGATGCCGTCAGCAGCCATTCTTACTGCGACCATAAAAAATAATCGTTTTGACTGCTGAAGGCCCTATCTGAAGATTACTGATATCCGGATGGACAAATTAAGCCTTTAATGCCTTGGTAATATAATCTACGGCATCTTTTACCGTCGTAATCTTTTCAGCATCTTCATCAGGTATTGATATATTGAATTCCTCTTCCATAGCCATTATCAGCTCAACCTGGTCAAGGGAATCAGCGCCCAGATCATCAACAAAAGACGCTGAAGGCACTATATCAGCCTCAGGAACATCCAATTGTTCAGCAATAATCTTTTTAACCTTCTCTAGAATTTCAGACATAAATAACTCCTCCTTTTATTAATTCAATTTTAGAATAATCAGTCTCTTACATGAACATTCCACCGTTCACATGTATAATCTGGCCGGTAATATACCTGGCCGCTCCGGAGCACAGCCAGTAGACCGTCCCTGCGACGTCCTCTGTGCTTCCCAGTCTGCCGAGAGGGATCTGGCTCATAAAGGCCTGTTTGACCTCTTCCGGAAGCATTGCCGTCATTTCAGTTTCAATATAACCCGGAGCAACGGCATTTATTGTAATATTTCTTGAGGCCACTTCCCTGGCAATGGACTTTGTGAATCCCATAATGCCTGCCTTGGAGGCTGAATAGTTGACCTGGCTGGCGTTTCCAATCTGGCCTACCACAGACGATATGTTGACGATTGCACCCTCGCGCTGTTTGATCATAGGCCTCAGGACTGCCTGCGTACAGTTAAACACGCTCTTAAGATTTACGTCAAGCACAAGATCCCAGTCCTTTTCAGACATCCTCAACAGCAGGTTATCGCGCGTAATTCCGGCATTATTGACAAGCACGTCAATCTTTCCGTACCTTGATGTTATGTCTTTAAAAAAGACCGCAACATCCTCCCTGGACGACACATCGATCTTATGGCTTTCTGCCCCGGCGCCCATGTCCTTAACCATTTTGATTGTCTCGCTTACAGCCGATTCATCAGGATCGAAATGAACAATAATGACGTTTGCCTTTTCACCCGCGAATTGAAGCGCAATGGCCCGCCCTATTCCTCTTGACCCCCCGGTAATTATAACTGTTCGTTTTGAATGATCCATATCTCCCTCAACCTGGTGTCTGTTAATCGGCCGTCTGACTCATTTAAATTCCTATCATGAATGAAACTGCGCCATCTTAACGGATAACCGATCCTGCACTCGGTTTTCGACATACTTGACAGCCATTAATACCGCATTCTTAATAGCCCTGGCCGAAGACCTTCCGTGACAGACGATGCCTACGCCTTTTATTCCAAGTATAGGGGCCCCGCCCCATTCCGCGTAATCCAGGGATTTTTCAAACCTTCGAAAAAAACTTCTGCCGATTACTGATGCGGCCCTGCCGTAGACTGATGTCCTCAGTTCCTTTTGGAGCCTGACGCTGATGCTTTCCGCAATGCCTTCGGACATCTTTAATACTATGTTACCTATAAACCCGTCGCAAAGCACGATCTGTGCATTGCCTGAAAGGATTTCACCGCCTTCAACATTGCCGACGAAATTAATGCCGCTTTCCCGCAGCAGATTGTATGCAGACCTGATCTGCTCATTACCCTTGCCCTCTTCCCGTCCGATATTGAGGAGTCCTACCATAGGGTTCTCTAAGCCCAGGCATGAGGTTGCTAAGGCCTCAGCCATTATACCGAACTGCAGAAGATGGACCGGTCTGCAGTCGACATTCCCTCCCACATCGATAAGAATAACAATTCCCTTTTCTCCCGGGATGATACATGCAATAGCCGGTCTTTCAACACCTTCAATCTTCCCCACTTTGAGTATGCCGGCAGCCATGGTAGCTCCTGAATTGCCGGCGCTCACAACAGCATCAACCTTCGCCTTTTTCAGCAGATCGAATGCCGCCATTATGGAACTATCCCGCTTATTTCTTATGGCCTTCAGCGGCGACTCATCCATCAACACCGCCTCATCACAATGGTGGATGCTGATTCTGACGGGGATCTTGCAGCCGTCTAAAGCAGCGGAAATTGCCTTTGAGTCTCCTACAAGGACAATATCTGCGTTGGACTCTATGGAAGCCTGAATAGCGCCCTGAACAACCACCTCAGGAGCATCATCTCCTCCCATGGCATCCACGGCAATAAACATATCACGCCTCTTCTTTTTGTATTACTGTTTTTCCTCTGTATGTGCCGCAGCTGGGGCACACATGATGGCTTAATACAGGTTCATGACACTGAGGGCAATTGGAAACATTGGGCATTTTGGCATGGTCATTAGCCCGCCTCATATCACGTTTAGATTTTGATGTTCGTTTCTTGGGTACTGCCATATCTAACCTCTATCCTTTTTAAAATTTATTCATATTGATACCAAACCGCCCATAAATTAACAGGGCTCTATTTCCTGCATTTACATCTTTGAATATTTAAATCCGTTCCGCAAACAGGACAAAGGCCAAGGCATTCCTCTTTGCAGAGAGATTTTATCGGCAATGAAAGATATAATTGCTCCTTGAAGATATCATCGAGCTCTATCTCATCTCCGTTAATAAACCCCGTTTCCATATCTTCTTCAAGCAGTTCTATCTCTGCTTTATTGCCATATCTTGAATTCTTAGCGAAAAAAAGTTTAAAACCTGTTTTTACCCCAAAGTCATAGATCCCCAGACACCTGTCACAGCGGATCCTGACTGAGCCGTTCATCTCGCCTTCCAGTATATATTTATCCCCTGCCTTATATATATCAACCGTTGCTGTTACGGGGTTGCTGATGCCTCTAATCTGACCATCCTGTTCATCAGGGTTCCACCAGCCTTTTTCGAGACAGAACTCAAAATGCTTGGGTACATCCTGAGAGATAGTCTTTAGATCAATAATCATTTGTCCGGTCCGACTTTAAATAGTTATCTTCGCTGCGGGAAAAATGTATTTCCTTCTCCGTTCGGCTCAATTCGATAACCGCATTCTTGCAACCGGCATAATCAGTCTTTACCCCTGATTGCCGGCTAAAGATAAATTTTGGAGTATACATTACATTGATGGTTTGTCAAGTAAATTAAATACCAAATATATTCAAATAGTTACGAATAGATGATTTTTTATATACCATAGGCTGAAATTGATAATTTGGCAAGAATATATTTAATGGACTGGGTGTTCTGCTCAGGAATTATAATTCCCGGGATGCGGTATAAAAATAATGGGTTTGCCCTGGAGCACTAATCAGACCGGAAGGTCTTAATCCGTGAAAAACATAAAGGGCACTGAGTGCCCTTTATGGAAGGTCTATAATATTTTTTGGAATATAATGAGGTTACTCTGAGACATTAAACAGAGTATCTTTGATGATTTTCTCAGCTATCTTTGCAGAATCCACATTGTATGAACCGTTTTGTACCTGCATTCTCAGCTTTTCTATTTTTTCAACTCTCTCCACAGGCGCCACTTCCATCTTTTCCGCCGCATTGCTGTATTCAACAGACATATTCGACAATTCTACCCTTTCAGCAGATTGGGCAGAGCTGGAAGCTGCCTGGTTTGCATTATTGTCTTCCTCTTTCTGCCTGTTAGCAGTGGTCTCCAAGTTGGCTATCTTGCTTATGTTATGTGTCAAATCATTTATCTTCATAATTGTACCCTTTTTATTAAATGAGGTAATATCTATTTACATCATTTTATTATATCTTTACGATAATCATTACCAGTTATCTGGGAAACTATCTTATCAGACAGCCTATTGAGGACTTCCTTCTTTCTAGCTTCATCAGAAATACTAATGGAATCAGATGATTGTCGCTTTTCATCACTGCCCTCCTGAAGGATCATGGTCTTCTTTTTCAAATCGTTGCCGTAGACCCTCAGGACATTTCTTATCTGATAAGTGCTTATCAAGTCAGTTCGCCTCCACTTTTGATATCGGCAAACAATAAACAGCACTTTAATGTTTTTTTAAAATAAATATGGAGGCAGTCCTGCTCAGCTTACCGCCCTCCGTGGCCGCTCAATGCCCTGCTTTTTGATCTTCTCAACAAGGGTCGTGCGATTCATGTTCAAAATCTTGGCCGCGCGATTCTTAACCCAGTCAGCCTTCTCGAGCGCCCTGACAATAAGCAGACGCTCATATTCATTTATGGCATTATTAAGAGAAAAACCCTCTTCGGGGATTACCGGCTCCACAGTGTCTTCCTCACGGTGGTGCTTTTCAATTATTTTGTCAGGCAGGTCCTGTACTGTCAGGTCATCACCTTCTGCCAGGATTATCATCCGTTCGATGATATTCTCCAGTTCCCGCACATTTCCCGGCCAGTCGTATTCCATAAACGCCTTGACAATATCCTTTGACATCCCCATTATCTTTTTCTTTCTTGATTTTGAAATATTTTCCATAAAATGGTGTATCAAAAGGGGTATGTCGCTTCGCCTTTCCCTGAGCGGAGGTATTATTATGGGAATTACCTTAAGCCTGTAATAGAGATCCTCCCGGAATTGGCCGTCCTGAACAAGCTTATCCAGATCTCTGTTTGTGGCGGCTATTACTCTTATGTCACACTTGATAGTCTTTGTGCCTCCCACCCTTTCGAACTCCTGCTCCTGGAGTATCCGCAGCAGCTTGACCTGCAGATGAGGGCTCATCTCTCCTATCTCGTCGAGAAAAATGCTTCCGCTGTGTGCCAGCTCAAATCTTCCTATGCGGGTTCTTATCGCATTTGTAAATGCCCCTTTTTCATGGCCGAAAAGCTCGCTTTCAAGAAGCTCCTCCGGAATTGCGCCGCAGTTGACGGGTATCAGGGGCTTATCCCTTCTGTTGCTGTTATAATGCAGTGCCTTTGCGACCAGTTCCTTCCCGGTGCCCGATTCCCCAAGTATAAGGACGGTGCTGTCCGTATCGGCAACTTTCTCTATGACCTTGAATACCTTGTGCATCTGGGGGCTGTCGCCGATAAAATTTTCGAATTTGTACTTTTTTTTCAGCTGGTTTTTTAAGGCCAGATTTTCTCTCTTTATATCCCTGAATTCCAGCGCCCGTTTGATAACCATAAGCACTTCTTCCATTTTAACCGGTTTAGCGAGATAGTCGAAGGCCCCGCTTTTCATTGCCTCAACAGCGTTTCTTATTGTGGCATATCCTGTAAGAATAATCCCTATGGTGCCATATGAATTTTCGTTGATATATTTGAGGACAGACATACCGTCCACTTTGGGCATATTGAGGTCAATAAGCGCTATGTCATAGACATCTTTGTCTATTAATTCGATTGCGATCTCACCATTTTGCGCCGTATCGACATCAAAATCTTCATGACGAAGGACATCCGAAAAATACTCCCTGATCTTCACTTCATCGTCAGCTACCAGGATCTTCGCTTTGGGCATCTTATCCCCTCCATTATTTCGATTTATAGGGCAGGCAGAGTGTAACATCCGCCAATATTTTGGCAATTATTATCACCCCGTCATTGTTTTAACATTTTATTTATAAAAATCAACATAATTTTAACGAAATTTTGACAGAAAGCGGCTTCACGATAGAAAAGCCCCGGCGAATACCCCTGTTTTTTCAACGGCAAGAGTTTTACCTTGACACCTCGCCAAATTACAGACTAGTTTAAAACTTTAAGCATAATATTTCAGCCACCAGCAACTCATACCAGTCAGGACTACTATGGATAATAATATTAACGGAGATTCAAACAGCTATAAGAATGAGCCTCCATGCCTGTTTATAAAAGACATTGCGGATCTCGCCGGCGCATGCGAGACACTTGCAAAAGAAATGGTCATTGGTGTGGATCTGGAATCCGATTCCATGTTTCACTATAAGGAAAAGGTCTGCCTGATCCAGATATCGGTTCCGGATCTTAATATCCTGATAGACACCCTGTCCATAAGAGACCTCGAACCCCTTTCCCCGATATTATCCAATCCTGATATTCGCAAGGTATTTCACGGTGCGGACTATGACATAAGATCCCTGTCCCGTGACTTCTCCGTAGAGGTAAATTCACTGTTTGACACACAGATAGCGGCCAAATTTCTTGGAATGACACAGACCGGTCTCTCATCGATCCTTGAGAACAGCATCGGCATCCGGCTTGAAAAAAAATTCCAGAAAAGCGACTGGTCCAGGAGGCCTCTTTCAAGGGATATGCTTCGATATGCAGTTCAGGATACCTGTCATCTTATCCCCCTCTCCCGCATGTTTGAGGACGAGTTGATTGGAAAAGGACGGCTGGCCTGGTTTGAAGAAGAGTGCGAATTACTGAGCAGAGTCCGTTTCTCCCCGCCCAGGCAGGACCCTTTATATACAAGGTTCAAGGGCGCCTCAAAATTGGCCCCGCGGGACCTGGCGATAATCGATGAGATATTGAAATGGAGAGAGGATCTCTCCCGAAGGAAGGATATCCCGCCCTTTAAAATCATCAGCAATCAGCAGATCCTGGATCTGGCGGGAAAAAAACCGACGGAATTGGATGGTCTCGATATATTGAGCAAAAAACAGATCGTCAGTATCGGAAAACCCATCCTGAATTGTGTGCAGTCCGCGATGGCTATCCCTGAAGACAGGCTCCCTATTTTCCCCAGAGAAAAGAGACAGAAACATGGCTCTGCCACCTTAAAGAAGATCAACGCCCTGAAAGAATGGAGAGACAGGTTCGGTAAAGAATCAGGGCTTGATCCCTCGATCATATGCCCCAATGCGCTGATAGAGGCTGTAGCTGTGATGCACCCGTGTTCCCCGGACGTCCTTAAGGAGCTAGGTGAAATGAGAAGGTGGCAGATTGAACTCTTCGGCAATGAAATCTGCGATCTCCTGGCCTCGATTTCCATCACTGAAAAGTAAAGGTAATTAGATAAAACTAGAAACACCCCAGCTGTTGCAGATAATGATAGGCAACTATCCCTACTGCAGTGGATAGATTCAGGCTGCGCACGTTTCCCCATATAGGGATCTTATAGCAGGGAAATCTCTCTTTTATATTGGAAGGCAACCCGATGCTCTCTTTGCCGAAAAGGAGATAATCACCTCTCTTGGCGGATGCCTTTGTATAATCAGGTTCAGCATGGCTGCTGAATGTTATAAGTCTTGACGCGAGCCCTTCTTCAGAATCTAAAAATGCCTCAACGCTTTCATGCTGCCTCACATCAATTTCATGCCAGTAATCCAGGCCTGCCCTTTTCAGCTGCCTGTCGTCAATG
>Ga0209287_10000189_pt1 | contig 40861 bp, 26 predicted proteins | sample PPLLak3cmMay2015_2_FD_187255 | JGI IMG/M metagenome (GOLD analysis project Ga0209287, IMG submission 187255) | Freshwater sediment microbial communities from Prairie Pothole Lake near Jamestown, North Dakota, USA - PPLs Lake P8 Core (1) Depth... | ecosystem: Environmental > Aquatic > Freshwater... | reverse complement strand
AAGTGCTTTTTAGTCAATCAGATCCCAAAATCACCGGGCCGGAGTTATTTTAATATCACCCTGCTTGACACAATATATATAGCGATTAGATTTATCTCAAAATTAAGCCGGAGGAAAAAATGTATTTATTGATAGAAGCTAATTGATATGCATCCGCTGCACGGCATTCAGGGGGCAGGCTTCAATGCAATCCCAGCATCCCATGCACATATCATGGAATACAAGCGGAGGCTCAAAGGGACCGTCTATCTGTTTCATAACCTTATGGGTGCAGGCCTTCGCGGATGCGCAGAGGCCTTGGCCTGGGCTGCAATTTCCAGGATCACACAGGTCATAATTCACTAAAGCGAACTCTTTTTTTGGCTGCATGGGCATTTGTGAATTCTGTTAACGATAATCGTTTTTCATTATTGTCTAAAAAAATATTAATGCTTTAATTTAAGTCTTAAAAGAAATTTCCTAACGTTCGTCATGCCCGCGAAGGCGGGCATCCAGTGGTTTATCCTTTAACGATACTTGTGGATTCCCGCCTTCGCGGGAATGACGGAATATATGGATCCCCTCTCCCAGCCTTCGCAGGGGCATGCTTTACGGGAATGACGGTTCCAGGTCCTCTATTATAAGAATCATCGAAAAAAGTATCTTTTTACTTATATTAATAATGGCATTATGATTTTGGACAGCTATGATTGCTTAAAAAAAGCCGATTCTTATGCAGAATCGGCTTTTTCGTTAATAATCATAAGTTATGAATCAGGCTGCAAGTGCTTCTACTTCGCTCAGCAACTCCTTGAAGTTGAAGTGCTTGTGGCTTACCGCACCGGACGGGCATGTTGCAGCGCATGCGCCGCAACCCTTGCAGAGGGCCTCATTGATATGCGACCTGTGCTGGGGTTCAATAACCGAGGGCGCGCCATAGGCGCATATCTTAACGCAGAGCCCGCAGCCGGAACAAACGTCCTCGTCAACAATGGCCAGGGTGGGCTCTGTTTCAACTTTACCCTTGGCCATACGGGCAAGCACTTCAGCTGCCGCTGCCTTGGCCTGGGTTACCGTGTCGCATAAGTCCTTAGGCCCTGCGCAGCATCCGGCAATGTAGACACCGTCTGTCATTGTTGCAACCGGATCCAGTTTCAAGTGCTTTTCCATAAAGAAACCGTCCGCACGCCTGCTCAGCAAGAAGACGCGCGCCACGTCCTCTGCATCAGACCTGGCTTCCATTGCTGTCAGAAGAACAACCATATCGACAGGAATACGGAGCATCTTTGAGATAAGCGTGTCCTCTACAGTAACAAAAAGTTTTTCCTCTTCCTCCTCCGGGAGCGCCTTATCCGTTACCCTTGTGGCCTTGCCTCTTATAAATTTAACCCCGTCAACGGTGCAGACCTTTTCATAGAGTTCCTCGTATCCCTCTCCGGCGCATCTCATGTCTATGTAACACTGGTATACATCTGCGCCTGTCTTGATCTTGATCAGGTGTGCCAGTTTGAGGCCGACCATACAGCATACCCTGGAGCAGTATTCGTGATAGTTCACATCCCTTGAACCTACGCAGTGGATAAGTGCCACGCTCTCAGGCTTTTTGCCGTTCTTCATGACAATCTCACCCAGAGTGGGGCCTGTGGCGTTGTTCAGACGCTCAAACTCCATAGAGGTCATGACATTTTCATATTTGCCGTAACCGAAATGTTTCAAGGGCGTTGGATCAAAGAGATCATAACCGGTGGTAACAATAATGTTTCCGACATTAACCTCTACGATCTCGTCCTCCATGCGATAATTGACCGCGTTGACCCCGCAGCGTCTTTCACATTCACCGCATTCGATGCAACCCTCTATCTGGCCTGCAAGGCATCGCCCTGCCTCAGCCTGGGCAACAGGAACACTGAATCCCTGAGCCACTTCCTTGAATCCTTTGACCCTCTCTTCAACGGCCAGTTCAGGCATTTTTGCCCGTTCTGTCCGGGGATATTTTATTTTAAGTTCAGCTATCTGCTCCTGTGTTAGTTCCTCTGTCTCCTTCACTTCCGGAGCCCAGTCAAGGGACTCGCCCTTCAGGTATCGGTTGATATATACAGCGGCCTTCTTTCCATGTGCAATCGCGTCTATGGCCTTGCCAGGTCCTGTCACCACATCTCCGCCTGCAAACACGCCTTCAATATTGGTCATGCCTGATACCGGAGAAACAGGTATGCCGCCGTTTCTCAATGTCTCAAGACCCATGTCCTTGGCAAAGCCCGTGTCCGCGGCCTGGCCTATGGCGACTATTACAGTATCGGCATCAAAGGCAGTCAGGTCCTTATCATCATATGTGGGTGCAAACTGACCCTTGTCATTGAATACTGATGTACACTTCTTAAATTCGATCCCTGTAAGCTTGCCTCCCTTAACCAGAAATTTATTCGGGCCGAGGCTGTTGTTGATTTTAACCCCCTCTTCAATAGCCATATGGACCTCGTCCTTTGAGGCCGGCATCTCATTGAAGCTCTCCAGACATGCCAGAGAAAGATCCTGTGCTCCAAGACGGAGGGCGGTCAATACGACATCAATGGCAACGTTTCCGCCGCCTACGACTACGACTTTTTTTCCAAGGGAGATCGGGTTTCCAAGGGCAGCATCCCTAAGGAAGTCAACGCCCTTGAGCACTCCTTCTGTATCCTCACCCTCGACACCCAGGCTTCTGCTCTTGTGGAGCCCGGTTGCAAAGAAGAAGGCGCTGTATCCCTCATCCTTAAGGCCATTCAGGGTTATGTCCTTCCCAAAGGTTACACCTGTCCTGATCTCGACGCCCAGCCTTTTGATGATCTCTATGTCGCGGTCGAGGACTTTTTCCGGCAGGCGGTATTCGGGTATGCCTACTGCCAGCATGCCGCCGGCCCTTGGCAGGGATTCAAATACTGTCGTTTCGTGGCCAAGCATGGCAAGGTCATGGGCGGCTGCAAGACCAGCTGGCCCTGAGCCTATAATCGCGATCTTTTTGCCGGTCTTTTCTATCTCCGGTGCTATAAAGTCATTTAGATTGAACTGGTCATCGGCAAACCTCTTGAGGTCGCGGATAGCCAGGGGGTTGTCAACCTTGCCCCTGTCGCATGCATCTTCGCAGGGTGCAAAACAGACCCTTCCGCATGTGGAGGGAAGGGGGTTAGAGAGCCTGATGAGATCATAGGCCTCCTTGAACCTGCCTGTCGCAATCAGTTTCAGATATCCGGGGACATTCATGTTTATGGGGCATGTCTGCATGCAGGATGCCTTGCATGGTCTGTCCTCCCTCTTGTCGATAACGGCCTTGTTTGGGACCGCCTGCGGGAAAGAGATATAAACGGCCTTCCTCTCTACCATTCCCAGGTCGAATTCATTCTTCATGACAACGGGACATGTGGCAAAGCAGATCCGGCAGCCCGTGCACTTGTTTTCATCGATAAACTTGGCTTTTTTCCTTATCTTTACCTGGAAGTTTCCAGAATAACCGGAAACCTCTTCCACCTCGCTGCAGGTAAAGAGCTTGATATTGGGGGTGGAACCGGTATCGCTCATCCTCGGGGTATTCATGCAGGCGGAACAGTCAATGGTGGGGAAGGTCTTGTCGAGCTGGATAACGTGCCCTCCAACGGAGGAGGTCTTCTCGACGAGATAGACCTGATAGCCGCCTGCCGCTATATCCAGGGATGCCTGCATCCCGGCGGCCCCTCCGCCCACAACAAGGGTGTTATTGTTTATCTCGACCTCACCCGGAAAAAGGGGAACATGATAATTAACCCTCGCGACAGCGCCTGCAACGATCTCCTTTGCCTTTTCGGTCGCGCCTTCCTCGTGGACCCAGCTGCAATGTTCCCTGATATTGGCCTGCTGGTAGAGAAACTGGTTAATACCTGCCTCTCTTGCAACGCGGCGGAAGGTCTTTTCATGCAGGTTGGGGGTACATGAGGCAACAACAATTCTGTTCAGTTTAAGTTCTCTGATATCCTGGCGGATCGTCTCCTGACCGGGGTCGGAACAGGTAAACACATAATCCCTGGCAATAACAACATTGGGCAGCCTGGAGGCAAATTCTCTTACCTCCTTCACCCTTACCGTCTTGGCTATATTGGCGCCACAGTGACATACATAGACGCCTATACGTAGTTCTTTATTCATAATGTTTCACCTATATAACGCTGTTGAGAATCTCAGTAATATCCCTAACCTCAAGGAGATCGGATTTTCCCATGTTCAGTACGCTATCGTCAAAATTGAGCATGCAGTAGGGGCAGCTAAGTGCAAGCACCTGTGCCTCTGCTTCCAGGGCCTGATCTACCCTCAGGTTGGAAAGCCTTTCCTCCTTCTTTGTCTCCATCCAGATCCTGCCGCCTCCGCCGCCGCAGCAGACTGCATCTTCACGGTTGTCGGCAAGCTCAACCAACTCAAGCTCAGGTATGCTGGTCAGCAGTTTCCTGGGTTCGTCATATATATTGTTATGGCGGCCCAGATAGCATGGGTCATGATAGGCGACCTTTTTGGGATAGGCCTTCTCAGGTTTGAGTTTCCCTTGTTCGATTAATTGCAAAATAAACTGGGTTATGTGCAGGACTTCAAAATTCGCACCCAGCTCAGTATATTCATTTTTAAATGTGTGAAAGCAGTGGGGGGATGAAACAACAATTTTTTTGACCCCCTTTGACATGAAGCTATCGATGTTTGACTGTGCCAGCTCCTGGAAAAGGTCTTCATTGCCAAGCTTGCGGACGCTCTCGCCGCAGCAGCTTTCTTCCGTTCCCATAATGCCGAAACTAACGCCCGCCTTATTAAGCAGGCTAACAGTGGCAAGGGCGATCCTTCTGGCCTTCTGGTCATATATGGGTGTGCAGCATGGAAAATAAAGGACCTCCATGCCCTTTTCAAAGGGCTTAAGGTCAAGCCCCTTTGTCCATGCAAGCCTGTTCTCCCTCGTGTCTCCCCAGGGATTGCCCTGCGATCCAAGACCGGACATGACCGGCTTAAGGGCCTTGGGCATTATTTCATTCATGACGCCTACTCTGCGTATGGACCTCCACACATCGATGATCTTGACTCCGCGCGGGCAGCGCTCTTCACATGCCTTGCAGGTGGCGCAGAGCCAGTTTCCTTCCTCGATCGGTTCGGTCAGGAGCCCAAGCTGGGCCGTGTGTATCGTCGCCCTGACTTGAAATTCTTTTACAAGATTCCACGGACAGACCGATGTGCATGTGGCGCACTGGTAGCATGACTGGAGGGCCTCTCCTCCGGCCTCCAGGAACATATCCGTGAATTCTTTGGATGGATTTACTGCTGTCATCTCCTTACTCCTCTCGCTTGAAGGTGGCGACAGGCAGCTCTTCGTCTACGCTTCTGCCCGGGACGTATTCAAGCTTTTTCTGGACCTCATCTCCAACGGCCTGGAACAGGGTCGAGAGGGGTATCCCCCTTGCACAGTAGCTCTCGCACATGCCGCAGCCTATACATGAAGCGGCAATGTGATTAAGCCTTGTGAGGTGATAAAGGAGTATCTCAGTGGGCATGCGCAGAGAGCCCTCTTTGTCGGCCCATCTCAGGAGACGGTCCGATTCAGGGCTGAAGGTCTCTGTCCTGAAGAAGCAGACACGGCAATAGCATATGGGACATGCTGTCTGACAGGCATAGCATCTTGTGCATGTGGCAAGGATGTCGGCCATATCGTTCATGGACTGCATCTTGTCCCTGAATTCGTCAAAGGTGCTCTCCCTTTTATAGGTGCGGGAGTTTTTCATGTCTTCAAGGACATCCTTGTGAGACATGGGCTCATCGGCTGTTTCCAGGCCCAGTTTTTCAGCAAGCTCCTGCTCAAGGGTGACAAGGACGTCATCCTCCATTCCGAGTATGCTCAGTGTAATGTCGGCCTTGTCATGCGTAAAATAATTGCAGATCTGGCAGGAGGAGCGAAGCCTGATGGGGGCGTCTTCTTCCTGATAATCCGTCTTGCCGGCATAGATGTCTTTCAATACCTCGGTTTCCTTGGCAACCGGGTCTCCAGACTCTTCAACAAGCTTTGCCCATTGCTCTATCTCGAAGGTGCCCGCGCAGTCTATTCCTATTATTACCAGGTTGTCGAGATTTGCCTGGCCCAGCTTGACAAGCTCAATCAGTGCCCTTATCTCGCACGCTCTGATGACAACGCCGACCTTTTTATCTTTATTTACGCTGCCCACCTGGGCGACAAGCTTGGCAGAGTTGATTGCCATGACAGGTGAAAATGGATTCACCCCCTCCAGGTTGTCAACTCCCTTGATAAGTGTCTGCGTTAATGTCTTTCCATTGGAGATCCTTTGAGGGACGAGAAGATAGTCGATAATTCCTTCTTCAAAAAGCCTTGCAAAAAAGGCCTTGACGGTCTCAAAGATATCCCCATTCTGTGATTTTAAAATGCTGTATACTTTCATATCTATTCTCCACGTGGCGAGTTTATTGTTTTCGGTTTCCATCCACCCTTAACGGTCTTCCATATATCCCATGGGTGCTTCATTGGGTTAGGACCCTTTGCCTTGAGTGCCTCTACCATTTCGAACATAATTTCCCGGAAAAGAACACCGTCGCTTGCGCTGATCCAGCGGAGCCATACCCTGTCTTCATCAAGCCCTAAAGCCCGCAACTGTGAATGCAATATGTTCATCTTACGCCTTGCCTTGTAATTGCCTGACTGATAATGGCAGTCACCAAGGACGCACCCTCCTACCAGAACGCCGTCAGCGCCGTCGAGCAGGGCCTTGATAATATAGACCGGATCCACTGCACCGGAACACATGGTGCGTATTGTGCGGACATTGGTGGGATAAGCCAACCTGGCTGTACCGGCAAGATCCGCAGCCTTATAGCTGCACCAGTGGCACAGAAAAGCGACTATTTTGGGCTCAAAATTATCTTTATCAGTTTGATTTGACATCTATATTCTTCCTTGTTCTTCTAGAAAATTTTTTATCGGGGCATACTAAAGCACTTGTAAAAGCATGTCAATTATTTTGATAGGCTTTATTGTTTTAAGGGGACAAGTAGTTCAGGGAGAAAATTCTGACATGATATGCGCTTGAGCCTGGCACGTCGGCATGCAATACCGTAATAGATCATGCAGAAACCAGATTTCCTCACCCTTTTAGGGGGAGGCTGGGAGGGGGTCTCAGTATATCTTTTTAGAATGGACCTTTAAGAGACCCCACCTTAATCCTCCCCTAAAAGGGGAGGAGATTTTGGGAATACTTTGCCGGAAATTTAGTCAGTTTAATGGTTTGGTGATAAAAATGCGGGTTCACGCCGGGAGGGGTCTGTTCCAGTTTCTGATCCATTCCTTCAGAGCCGGGAGTTCGGAGCTTTCCCAATCAGGTGACAGGCGTATCCTGATAAAATCCATAAAGACAGAATCCATAACCGTTACAGCCCGTTCAATAAGGCCCGTCTTTTCATAAAAAAATCCCTCCGGGTCACCCTTCAAGTCCTGAATGACCTTCGGCGTCTTTAAAAGCCTGAAATTCATCCACCGGGAATCCAGCCTGAAGAAGAATTCATCCTCTTCGTTTATTGTCAGCTTGATCGCCGCCTTTGTTATTCTTTTATTTCCCATCAGGGCAAAACGCGCCTCTTTCATGAGCGGGTTGGCGCAAGAGCAGGTTACTGAATCCTGTATCTCATCGGTCTCAAGGGTGATCTTGCCGTCGATCAGGATCTCCGCGCTCAGACCGTCATCAATTTCAAAGATGCCCCCCCGTGTTTCGCTCTTGAACCACAGCCATAAAAGGAAATCCTTGCCGATAGTCTCGGTCTTTTCAGTTTTTTCAAGTATGTCCATCTGAATCTCCGTTTATATCGAACGGCCGGATCGAATCAAGCCTGTCCGTATTTATGCCTTCTCTTGAAAGGCCCATGGCTGCAAGGGAATAGGGGAAGAGGGGGGAAAGGTTTAAATCGAATGTCTTCAGAAATAATTCGGCGAACTCGTCGCATGTCCTGCTGGAAACAGATCCGAAGATAAGAACGGATGACTTGATGTTCCAGATCATATCATAGGTGTTTGTCCTTGGTATGGCCCTCTTTAATAACTGGCTCAACGTCATCTCCTTAATCTCCCTGCGCCGCTCCTTGGACATGTAATCCAGGTTCTCAGTGACCATTATCCTGTGCTCCGCCTCCAGACAATGCTGTTTGAGTGCGCTGGATGGGACTTTCCTTGTATCCACCCGGAGCGAGAGGGAGAGGTATGGATAGATGTGAAACAGTTTCTGGTCAAATGAGGCGTCAAAGATATTCATGATGTTCACCCATCCTGTAGATCGGTCCTCATCTGAATATTCATCAAAACCGCGAAAAGAATAACGGGTTATGTTCTGTGCGTATTCATCAAGGTAGCCCTCAGGCGGGGTCCCGTTGACAATATACCTTGAGAAGCTTGCTGATCCGCGTAAAAGACCCATGAGTCCTCCATGTAAAAAATTTTCAGGCTCTATTTTTAAACAGATAACTACTAAATATTATTAATTAATTCAGCTGGTAACAATTCAAACTGCACGGGATCTTAGAAGATCGGGCTCTATGTGTCAACATTATTATCCCGGATCATGCAGGCCTGTTGATTCAGGATAATAACTGTTTTTAAAACCTTAGTGGTAAAAAAGTAAATACCCTTTTATAGTTGTGTAATATATTGCCAAATAATAGAAAATGGTTACACAAGTGTTGGTATTTATTTACATGATTTTTCCGCCGGAATTTCGTGCTTGGCGATATGCTGCTGAATTTACATCGATATTCCGGCATCCGTTTCTGGCATGTTAATTGCTGATAAGAAAGAACTTATTAAGAATTCCTAATCCCTTGATCTTATTGCAAAATATATGACAATGTCCTGAGCGCGGTTTCTGTATTAATAGGACACCGTATTGGCCCCTGTGGGCAGGTTTTATCGGTAGAGGATATTCATGCAAATATTATATCCACTATATATGGTATAAATTCGTTTGAAGTAGCTATATATTGTTGACAAAATAAAAAATGTAATATATGAAATACGAAAACAGGTCTGCTATAGTTTTAGTAAGTTATAGTCAAGAGGCGGAGTTGCTTATAAAAGTTCATTCTTGAAAGTATTTTTCTGTTATTCAGATTTTGTTCGGCAGGCACAGGTTAATCATCAGCTAATGATCAACAACAATAATAATGATAGATATTCAAAACCTGACGGCAATGGAAATGCATCCAGCACTATTTCGCATCTCCTGGCCGGAAGCAAAAATCTGCCGACCCTGCCCGAAATCAATCTTAAACTCATCAGGGCCTGCAACAGCGGGCAGGAAAACATCCGTGAAATAGCCGATCTGATAAAAATGGACCCTGCCTTAAGCCTTAAAGTCATTGACATGTATTACTCAGGCCGTCACGGGTCCAGAAAAAAACTGGAAAATCTTGAGGACGCCTTGAGCCTGCTCGGGATTGATGCGGTCAGGATTATGGTTTCATGCAGTTCAGCGGGATCGATATTTGAAGGGCTGAATGGAAGAAACTTTGACCTGAGTCTTTTCTGGCGGCATTCCCTGAAATGCGCTTTTCTTGCGGAGCTTATTTCAAAAGATATTCCCAACCAGTCCCCTTATGATGCATTCCTGACAGGCCTGTTACATGATATTGGAAAGCTTATACTGTTCACATCTCTTCCTAACATATACGGCAAGCTTTTATCGGATAACGAGGATCAGGGAGATTTCATATTAAAGGAAAAGAAGACCATAGGAATTGATCATTGCTACCTTGCCTACAGGCTGGTAGACAGGTGGCAACATTATCCATTCATGGCTGACGCTCTGCTGTATCATCATTATCCTCTTGAAAAGGTGGCGGTATCCCTTCCGCCGGTAAAGGTCCTGTATCTCGCCAATATGATGGCAGGGCAGGAGGCGCCTGATGAAGATGAGATCTTCAACTCCGCCAAAACACTCTTAGGATTCAACAGCGATAAGGTTGAAGAGTACCTTATATATGCGGAGACAAGATTAAATGACGTTTTTGCGGCATTCGGAATGGATGAAATCCCGACCAATCAAATGCCCGCGGTCGGCACGGGCAGGAATGACGCGCTGTTTAATCTGGCAAATGAAGTCCGTGACACCTCTCTGATAGCGTATACAATGCAGAACATATTGAGGGCTAAGGACAAGGGATCAGTTCTGCAGATTATAAGACAGGGCCTCCAGATATTATTCGGAAAGTCCGATGTGTTCTTCTTCCTCTATGACAGGGATGAAAACGCCCTTGTCGGACAATGCTCAAAAGAAGATGATTTTTTCAGGGTCATTGAAGGTTTGTGTGTATCCGCCCGTCCCGGCACAAGCATGCCGGCGGAATGTCTCAATGAGAAAGCTCCTGTTGATTCCTTTTCGTTCCAGAAAAAATCCGAGCTTACAATAATGGACTTTCAGCTTATTCATCTTGCCGGTAAAGAGGGTATACTATGCGTCCCGATGATCTCAAACAATGAACCTGCGGGGGTAATCGTCATGGGGGTCGAGAAAGCGGAATACTCCCTTCTTTCCAAGCAGATAAACCTCCTGAGCTCCTTTGCCCGCCAGTGCGCTCCGGCGCTCCTTGACAAGAAAAGGAAAGATGAGGCAATCAAGGAAACGCAGCCTAATGATATCGGGGCCGGGGTGATATTATCGAGGAAGATTATACACGAGATCAATAACCCGTTAAGCGTTATCAAGAATTATCTCAAGGTTCTGGGGATGAAGCTGTCTGATCATGATATTGAGCATGATGAGATAAGGATTATCAATGATGAGATCAACCGCATAGTAAAGATGCTGAAAAAATTCTCGGCGTCATCGGAAAAGCCGGCCAGGATGCCCAGAGAGCCTGTCAACGTCAATGCGCTCCTTCTTGATATTATCAAGCTCACCAGCGGGTCTATAGAGGAGGGGGCAGGTATAAAGTTCCGGCTGGATAACGACACCTCCATCCCGGATATTATAACGGAAAGGGACAACCTCAAGCAGGTCTTTATGAACCTGATAAAAAATGCCGTGGAGGCAATGCCAGGGGGCGGCAACATTGTTATTAAAACATCCGCCGTTCCGAATCGGCAGAAAGCCGACGGCGCAGACGGGGCAGGCGTTTCCGATGCAAGGATCAGGATAAGCATCACAGATGACGGACCCGGAATTTCAGATGAAATCAGGGTTAAGCTTTTTAATGAATTTTCAACCTCAAAGGTTGGGCATGAGGGGCTGGGCCTGTCTATTGTAAAAGGAATTATCAACAGGTTGAGCGGTTCGATAACATGCGAAAGTCCCGGAGGAAAGGGCACCAGCTTTATCATTGAGCTGCCTTTAAAGCCGGCGTCCTGACGAGTTTTGAGCTGACTATTGTATATTAAATAAAACTTGCTTATAAGGCAGGAGAGCAGGAATATATTCTTTTATTTCATGCGCAGGGAGACTTAAATGGAAAAAGCGCTCAAGATATTGATAGTGGATGATGATCAGATGATCCTGGAAAGCCTTAAGGCCCTTTTAAGACATAAGGAATATGAAATAGATACGACCAGCAGCGCAAAGGAGGCACTGAGGCTTTTAAATCAGAATATCTTTGATCTTGCCATCCTGGATGTCATGATGCCGGAAATGACCGGATTTGAACTGCTCGACTCCCTGGACCGGGGCAGCCTTGATACCATGTTTATGATCATGACCGGCGATGCTTCAATGGACTATGCCATTGAGGCCATAAGAAAGATGGCCAATGATTACATAAGGAAACCCTTTGAGCCCGATGAGTTGATGATGCGGGTTGAAATGGTTTTGAAACAAAAGAAGAACACAGATGAGAGGAGGAAGGTCGAGGCTGAGAAAAAAAGCCTTGAAAAACAGCTGCAGCATTCACAGAAGATGGAGACCATCGGGACCCTTGCCGGGGGGATAGCCCATGATTTTAACAACATGCTCGGGATTATAATCGGGAGCGCGGAACTGGCGATCGAATCCGTTAACCATGATGATCCGGTAAACAAATATATAAACAAGATCCTTACGGCCAGCACCAGGGCCGAAGAAATGGTAAAAAGGCTCCTGAGTTTCAGCCGTCTGGCGGACTCTGAGAAAAAGCCTACGAACCTGAAAAACGCGCTTGACGAATCCCTCAAGCTCCTCCGTTCATCCCTTCCGACAAATATTGAGATTCGAAGAGATATACCTGAAAAGACCTTTTCAATAATGGCAAACAGTACGCAGATGAATCAGGTGATTATCAATCTGTGCAATAATGCGGCTCATGCCATGGACAGATTCGGCGGCATTCTGCACGTCAGCCTGGGGAATATCAGCCTGGATGAATGCCACGTGGACTACGCTGATCTCGCTCCGGGAGAGTATGTATGTCTGAGCGTCGCTGATAACGGGCATGGCATAGATCCTAAGATAATCGAAAGGATATTCGACCCGTACTTTACGACCAAAGAGGCGGGCAAGGGCACGGGCATGGGGCTTGCGATGGTCCATGGAATCGTAAAGAACCATGGAGGGGGCATCAGGGTGACCAGCGAAGTGGGAAACGGCACCCGGTTCGATATCCTTTTCCCGATAATTGATGCCAAGGTTGCCGAGGTTTCGGCTCCTTCAAAAACAGTCAGTCCGAAGGGAAAGGAAAGGATACTGCTTGTTGATGATGAAGAGATGATTACAGACACGATGCGGCTTGTACTGGAACAGCTAGGGTATAATGTAACGTCCTTCTGCAGCAGCCAGAAGGCATTCGAGGAGTTCAGCCTGAGGCCTTTCAATTACGACCTTATTATAACTGATATGGTTATGCCGGGCATGACCGGCGATATTCTTATAAGAAAAATCAGGGCCATGAGGGCTGACATACCGATAATAATGTCAACCGGATACAATGAGAAGATAGATGCTGAAATGGCGAGAGAACTGGGCATACGGGAAATCATGGCCAAGCCGGTTCGAATGAACAGCCTGGCGAAAGCAGTCCGCAGTGTCCTGGACAAGGCGTCCGTTGACCGGAGGACAGGCAGGAGATATATCGCAGATGGGGATACTTTTGTTATACCCGGCACCGATTCAAACGTGCGTTTCGATATAATAGACATTAGCGAGAAGGGCCTTGCCTACAGATATTACAGGAATGGAGAGCCTCTTAATGATTTCAAGAGGCTTTCTATTGCGACCGCTGATAACAAATTCATGATTGGAGACATAGGCTATAAGCCTGTTTCTGATGTGGAGCTTTTGGAGGATATTGACTCCCTTGATGTCTCCATTCGAAGGAGGGGCATTGAGTTCGACGCTCTGACCCCCCTTCAGGAGAAAATGCTCGGTTATTTTATTGAGAACCATACCTCCGGGCCGCTGCACTAGCGCTCATCTGAATGCAGCCCTTTCAGGAACTTTTTTTTCAGCCTTTCACTCGATCCCTGCACCGGCCGACTTCGTCCCGCCGGGGCGGGACCACGACGGCCGAACGCGCCCTGCGCATGAATATCAAACCGCCTTCAGAAAACTTCACGACAGGTCATTCATAAACCTTTAGGTCACCAAAAATATTTTTTAAATTTCCCTTGTATCTCTTGACGTCTATGGATAGGATATAAAAGGCATTCATCCGGGGAAATGCAATATCCTGATGAGTCCTGGAGTGATCAACCTATTGTTCCGGGGATAGAAAATGGCGATTACAAAGGAAGTAATTTCACAGCTTCATAAAATTCTTGGAGATAAATCGGTCCTTGTTTCGAAGGCCGATCTTACAGCTTTTTCCTATGACGCGACAAGCAACTGGCAGGGTATGCCTGAGATAGTGCTGTTTCCGACGGATATCTCCCAGATATCCCGGATACTGGCCCTTGCCGACAGGAACGGAGTCCCTGTTACGGCCAGGGGCGCAGGCACGAACCTGAGCGGCGGATCGATCCCCGTTTTCGGAGGGATCGTGCTCTGCACCGCGCGTATGAACCGCATTATTGAGATTGATGCGGCAAATTTCACTGCAACAGTTGAGGCAGGGGTTGTGCTGAATGACTTTAACAGGGAGCTGGCAAAGCAGAATCTCTTTTTCCCCCCTGACCCACAGAGCTTCCTGGCCGCCACAATAGGCGGGTGCGTTGCCGAAAACTCCGGCGGGCCTTACGGGCTGAAATACGGTGTATTTAAACATTACCTCCTCGGTATGAAGGCAGTGCTTGCCTCTGGCGAGATTATCTCCCTTGGTGGAAAGACAATAAAGAACGTCACTGGCTATGACCTGCCCCTGCTGATCTGCGGATCTGAAGGTACCCTGGCTGTGGTGACTCAGGCAACACTGAAACTGCTGCCCATGCCCGAGGCCAGACAGACTGTGCTGGCGGTTTTTAATGACATCATTACGGCAAACGCGGCGGTCAGCCGGATACTTTCAAAGGGCATAAGGCCTGCAAAGACCGAGCTGATAGACAACTGGATAATAAGGAGAATAGAGGAGTCAGCGCCCCTCGGGCTGCCGGTCGAGGCCGAGGCCATACTTCTTTTTGAACTGGACGGCGCGACCGAGACAGTCAGGATGGAGACGGAGAAGGTGGTGCAGATGTGCTACGATGCCGGGGCGGCGGATGTGAGGCAGGCTAGGGACAAGAAGGAGGCTGACAATTTCTGGACGGCAAGGAGGATGGGGTTCTCCGCGATATACGGCAATGCGCCAACGGCCATGGCCGAGGATGTGACCGTGCCCATGGATAAGCTCCCGGAGCTGATGGAGCGGGTAAAGAGGATAGGTGAAAAGAATGACATCATGATCGTAACCATGGGTCACGCGGGAGACGGGAACCTTCATCCGTGCATACTTACGGACAAAAAGAACCCCGAGCATTATGCTCGCGCGCAGAAGACGGCCCAGGAGATATTTGACGCTGCGCTTGAGCTTAACGGCGTCATATCCGGCGAACACGGGATCGGCCTGGAAAAGAAAAAATACCTGAAAAAGGCCATGTCTCCGGAGGCGATCGAACTTCTGAAGAAGATTAAGACGGTGTTCGATCCAAACGGGATACTCAATCCCGGAAAGATATGGGAGTAGGACATGATCGATCAGAAGATGAAGATAGATCCGGATCGATGCATGAAGTGCGGATTCTGCATGTCCGTCTGCCCTGTTTATGACATCGACCATATTGAAAACCATGTGGCAAGGGGACGGAACGTCCTCGTAAGGATGGTCCGCGACGGCGAACTGTCCCTTGAGGATGATTATCGCAGGTGCCTCTACTCATGCCTCCTGTGCAGACGCTGCGATGCCGTTTGCCCGGCGAACCTTTCACCGGCAGAGATTACACTCGGGGCCAGAAATGAAGTGATTGAAAAGAAGGGCATGTCATGGCTTCAGAATATAATCTACAACGGCATCCTTTCCAAACGCTCCATGGTAGCGAGATTTGTGGGCCTTGCCGGACTCATCCCCGGCCTGTCCGTTAAGGGCGGGAGACCGCTGCGCCATCTTGCCGACATGGCATCCTTCATACCGGGCGCCCTTTCCCTTCCGAAGCTGTCCTCGCGTCCGCTCAGGAAGAGGGTGTCTGCCGTCACAAAGCCATCAGCCGGTGTGAAGGAGAAAGGCGAGGTCGCCGTATTCCCGGGCTGCATGTATGAATATTTTCTACCTGACATAGGAGAGGACATCATCGTGTCCCTTGCAAAGGCCGGGTTCAGCGTTGTCCTCCCGGAGGGCCTGAACTGCTGCGGGCTGTCCATGCACAATGCAGGAGATTTCAAGACATCAAGTCTTTTGGCCTCCAGGAATATCGAAGCACTTGCATCCTATGATCATGTGATAACCGGATGCGCCACCTGCGGGTCGGCGCTGAAGGATTACCACAAATGGTTCAGTGAGGAGGATCCGATGTACGGCAGGGCCGTTGAGTTCTCGAAAAAGGTATCGGATTTTTCGGAATTTCTGGTAAAGCACGGCTTCAGGGCAGAGGGGAGCTCCTCCGAACCCATGACCGTGACCTATCATGACCCCTGCCATCTCAGACTTCACCAGGGCGTCTATGAAGCGCCGAGGGAACTGCTCAGCTCAATAGATGGTGTAAAGTATGTGGAAATGGAAAACGCGGATGCCTGCTGCGGCCTTGGCGGCTCCTTCAGCATCGCCCACAAAGAGGTAAGCCAGGCCATACAGTCAAAGAAGATGGAGTCCATAAAAAATTCCGGGGCCCAGGCGGTAGTGACATCATGCCCGGGATGCATGTTCTATCTTGCACATGGAATAAGGCGGAACCGTCTGCCTGTAGAGGTCATGCATATAAGCAGGCTGACGAGGGGAGATAACAGGATAGATTAGTAAGAGTATCTTTATAATGATTATTTACCGATCAATAGGAAGCAACACAGTTAAGAAATCATTTCGGGATAATTTGGGATCTATAGCAGATACATGCAATCGGAGGTAGATGCAGATATGTTGGAGATATCCCAAAATCCAGCGTAATCTCAAAACCTAGAATAGGTAGCAGATATTACAGATAGAAACTTTCCTTTGTTTTGAGGAATTTTTCCGCTTAATACAGCCTCCATTCTCCAGAATCTCAAGATGGTAAAAATATTGATTTTTTTATCATTTTTATGTAAATCTTTCTCTAATTTTGCTGTTTTATATTTTCGGAAGCCTTAAGGGATAACTGAAAACACATCATGCTTAGCGGCTCAAATTTGTCGTTCAACCGATAACCCTGTCATCCCAAAAAATACAATTCAGGGAATCGGATTATCTGGTTTTTTCCTCTAGTCAACTTCAACCTTTATAGGATTGATTTTTATACGTCTGATTCATCGCATAAAAAAATAATGTTCACTTAAAGATAAGCGAGGCAGAAAGTGACTCAAATCCCTATTCAAACCCAAACACAGGAACCTCCCGCAATGGGAGAACGCCGTGCACGTTGGGGTTATGGCTATCAGGATAAAATTGCCACAGAACGAACGCTTAATCTTTTGAGAGAAAGTATTAGAGAAGGAAGCACTTTTTTTGAAGGAATACGTCTTGCTGACCTCTATGCCGGACGAGTGGATGACTTTGTTATTGTATGGGGAAGTAAGGTTGAAGGTAATTCTATCAAATGGAGTGGTGAGGCTACCCCTCTTAACTGGGGAGATCTTATTGGCGTTAATGGCCTGATAAAAGAATTGGCGGATGGATATCACTCTCTCAAGGATCGATGGCCTAGCAAGGCTGTTTCCGTTCGTCTCCAGTCAAATCGCCCCCCATCGTATGAGAAGCATCACGCACAGCTTATTACTTCATTCAGCGTTGCTGAATTTCTGAGAGACCACTGGTTATCCGGACCCACAGACCATGACCCTGTTGAAGTGAATTCTGTATGGTCAAGGATCTCCTTACACCTTGGCCTTAATGGTGTCGAATTTTTAGAATTTGTTAAAGCCTGCTCTTTTTTCCTCGGATACCCTGAACCCCCTGGAAGTGGATTAGATTCACAGGACTGGCGGCACTATGTAAAGCAGTTTAAGGACTTGCATAAAGCTATCGCAACATGGCTTACAAACAACCCAAACAGTGATTTTATTGATCGCGACATTTTACTTTCAGCAATAGGATTCCGGAGCTATCATTCAGGCTTGATTCAGAGATTTCCTAACCCTAAAATCCCTTATTCGAAAAACGAAACGTCAGCTGTTAAGCTTAAAAAGCTTATAGAAACAACTAACGGAGGTTATCTAGCGGTTGTAGGGCCTGCTGGAATCGGTAAATCCACTCTCGTTCAAGACGTCCTTTCTGATACGCAACAGTACCCATATTTTATCCCATATTATGCTTTTCTCCCTGAAATAGACGGCAATCGAGAGCGTGGTGAGGCACTAACATTCTTTCAGGATGTTATAGAAAGACTCGATAAATATTTTCCTGGACGATATAGCTTGGGAATCTCTGATGTTTCGCAGGCACGTGATGCGATCCGTGAGCATATGTCAAGGGCAAATAATCAATATGTTATTCAAGGTTATAAAACAATCCTTTTGATCGATGGATTAGATCATGTATCGCGAGAGATTAATCTTCAGAGCACCCTATTACATGAATTACCCAGTCCTGACGAAATTCCAGACGGATTTCTGATCATCTTAAGCTCACAACCACAGGCTTTAATCCCTGGTATTATTATGACATCAGTAGGCAACGCAGTGGCCTCACAAACGAATCGAAGAATTGTAGTGTCGGGTTTAACCCGTCCTGAGGTTCATGCAATCCTTGAAAAGGTAGACAAAACAACGACAAGCTTGGAACGTGACGCCTTATTCAATGCCAGCTTGGGAAATCCACTTATTATTACTTATCTATTGAAATTATTTGAAGAACGTCCGGAAACTACAGCACAAGAGGCTATTAATTTGGCTGGTAACTATACTGGAGATATTCAAGAATATTATGAGTCAATATTGTCCATACATCTCCAGGAAGCTAAAGAAAGACACCTTCTGGGACTTCTCTGCCGCGCGGCACCGACTATTCCAGTTATATGGTTACAAGATTGGCCAGAACGGATTCAGTTTGAAAATATCTTGCATCATACACTTGCGCCCTTTATTCAAGTCGAGAATGGTGAGCTCAAATTTATTCATAACAGTCTTATCGCTTTCTTGAAATCAGAAACAAGATCCAAGATTCCAGGGGCGGATCTAGCTGCTGATGAACGAAAGTTCCACTCGATTTTAGCAGATCGTTGTGGAGATCGTAGTTGTGCGAATCCACTCGGTCGAGCAAAAGTTTATCATCTATTACATGCGGGAAGGATAGAAGAGTTACTGAGATTATTAGCGTCCAAACCTTCAGATGCTTCTTCCAATACTGATTGGTTAAGACAAGCAATAGGCGAGTTTCTTCCTTACGACCTTATCAGACCATACCTGCTTTATGGTTTAAATGCTGCATGGGAGTTGCAAGATATAGGACAAGTTATTCGTTTGGTCCTTTTAGGTTATGAATTAGGACAAAGAACTTCTCGCATTGAAGCTGGTGACCTCGCTGAAAAGCTACTTAGCCTTGATAAGCCGGAATTGGCTATTTCCCAAATACGGGCCGTTGGAAGACTCCTTGTTGAAGATAGAATAACACTCGAATTTGCCTACAGCTTATGGTTTTACGCTGACGATCATAACCGACTTGATTTAAAACAAATAGCTCGTGAATTATATCTACAGGCAAAGCCCGCATCTTTTTTCTTTCAACATGAGCCGATAGACACGAAGGAACACCATGATTATTCACGACTTCTTCGATCATGGAGCTCTGTAGCACCTTTTTTCGAAGATCCCAAAAGTATTGTTGCACAAATCGTAAGACTTCATTTCAAATTTAATCAACATGGAGAGGAAGTTGATGAGGCAGATATCAAAGCCAGTCTTCTTTATGAAGTCCTAAACAGCATGTTGAATATTGATGCAAGAATGGATGAGTGCCAAATATTGTCCGAAGAAATTAATAGATTGGGGAAGGCATTTTGGAGGTTCGGGTCTCTTCTCAATCTAGCGATGATAGATCAATTATATGTTTCATTTGAAGACCTCAAAATAGCATATTATGAAGCAGAGCGAGATAATGATATCGATCTGGCATATGCTGAGTTTCTTTTCAAATATGGGTATTGTAGCGAAGCTAAAGATATTGTCATGCACCTTACTCATATTCGGTTTGATGGGATTCGGAACAATCATAGCTTTGGATTTTCTGATATTTCATACACAGTAAAATTGCGATGTCTTCAAGAATTGTTGGGACTTCCTGAAGGAATAGTCCCTTCAATTAAGGATGACTATGAAGAGGCTGTTGCCCGTGTTGAATCAGCAGCAAAACAATTAGGAATCTTACTTGCAGTTGCCAAGAAGGGAGAATTAATCCCGAACCTGGATATGTCTCTGCGTTCTCTTCTGCTTTTTCACAATCGACCGGTAAAATTCGATGAATTCGATTGGCGAAATAAATATATCGTTATTCAGTCAAAACCAGAAATCTATCAGCAATTAATGAGAGTCACTGCTCTTATAGGAAAAAAAGGCGCTGAGTTGTTAAAAGATATTCTTCTAGAACTAATAAATGGTCCAGCCGCCTATCAATTTACCGACCTGCACCGGCGCTATTTCGCCAAAGAGTTATATAGATATGGAGTCTTATCGAAAAAAGAAGCCGTGGAGTTGGGACTTTCTTTAACGAAGGATACTTTAGATGATGATCCAATGCAAAGACAGGAGGCTTGTTTTGATATAGCAATTTTTCTTCATTTGCTTAGCGAAGACATTCTTTCTGAACAATGGTTCAAACGAGCAGGCGAAGTTACAGCAGGTGCAGGAGGTCATAAAGATTATCATATGTCGTTCCTTGCAGACTGGCTTTCTCGTTCAGTCGGTGATACTTTAACTACCGAAAAGTTAAAGCTTATAGAGAAATATGCCCGTGCAGTGGAAGTGGCAGGCGGTGATGGTGCTACAGATGCGATAATGAATGAGCTTAAGATGATTATTCAGATTGCCCCACATAATGCATCTGATTTTGCTGTCGAGCTAATAGACCGAGATGTTTTGAATGTGTCACAAATTATTAGATCGCTAATATTAGGGGCTTCAAAAGCCGAAGCATCACCAAATCTCTTGTTTGCCATTTACAGTGAATTACTTTTATTGATAGATCCTGAAAGTTCTCCAGAAGAAGCCGTTGCTGTATTGCGACGCTTTCCATCTGCACAGAGAACAATTTTCGCTAAGACAATGATAGATCGTATTAGAACTAATTCACTGTCTTCTCGCCGCATAGAAATAGCAAGGGCATTTCAGGACGAACTGAGACATGATGGGCTTGGGGAGTATAATTTTACTGAAGGCCTCAAACCTGGTGAATATGATTCGTCAAAGAAACATTCACTTTATATGTGCTCTACTGGCGAAACAGAAACAATAGATCAGGTTGCAGTAAGATTAAGTAATTATGAAACTCCAGAAATATGGAATCCAAATCCTGCAAATAATGCTGAATTTGATTGGTGGTCAGCTGTTAAAAAGGCAAAAATTAAGAACATATCTCATTTAAATGACCTCCTGTCATCCTTCCCTCCTCCTAATTATAGAGAAGTCGAGCTGCTAGCTTGGAAGTCTGAACATATACTGGAAAGTGGTGACCGAAATTCTGCAAAACTTCTGGCTGAAGAAGCAATTGCTCGCGCCAAAGATGCTTCATGGTTTAATTGGATAGATGGAGCACAAAAGAAAACAGCCTACAATGCCTTGAAGCGAATTAATTCAAGTGATTCACTTTCCCGAGCTCGCACAGACTTTGGAAAGGATCTTTCATCTGGTAAACTTAGTGGGTTCTATCTTTTATCTGACATATTGGAGCTTATGGATTTTCTTGAGATTGATTGGCCCAATGACGAAGTCTGCAATGCAATTGATGATTATCTCAATCAAGTTTTGGCTGCAAATAAAGCGGTTCCATTTTATACAGCTCTGAATCAGTCCGCAGAAAAAGGTTCGGCAGACGAGGCTATTTGTAGATTCTTAATTTATCTACTTGCATTCCCTGTTATTGATGTAGGTATCGCAGCGCGAAAAGCTTTATCCCAATATGCAGGTACAGATACAAAAGGAATTCTTGCCATGCTTATAGATGAATCTTGTTATGACTCTGTACAACTCGAACATATTCTTATAAGCTTACATGTAAGCAGTAATAATTTTGTTGTGAATAGTCTTCACGATTGGATTTTAAATTTAAATAAGCATGAATCCATTGCAGTTAGGTGTATTGCAAGACGTATATGTGAAGAGCAAGGTTGGAGATGGGAACAACTCAACAACGAAGCTAAGCAGCCAGTGATCATACTCTCAGAGAGTCTGTCAACTCCAAAAGACTACAAAGAAGCTCGTAAATTAGTAGGTGGCGACATTGCGACTGCTATCCTGTTATATCCCTTGCTTTTCGCCATGCTTGAAGATTCTGGAGTTGATCCTGATGAACTAAGATCAGAATTTTATAGCCTGTATCGAGAAATCGAAAAGAATTATCATTGGAAAGATGATAATCGTTTAAAACTCTGGATGAAAATGGTCTGCGCCAAGCATTGGCTCCACCCAAGGGCTATTATTGGGAGGGAGGCTGCTATGCGGATTCTTGGGAGGCGGTCGCTATCAGGACAGGCTCCTGCTAATGTTGAGCAGTCCTACGATTATCTATATCCAATTTATGACCCAAAGCTTGAATTAAGTCAACCTGTTGAGCGACCGATAGAAATGACTGCGATGGATTGGGAATTACTAGATGATCGCAAAGAAGCTTGGCGTAGAGGAGATAAGGCTGATTCATGGACCGAATATCCTGAGACTCTTGATGGATTGTATATCATTGGAGAGAGGACCTGGTTCATTCGACCAGAATGGGAGTGGCCAAGGGAAGAGCGTTATCGAGGTCTAATTATTGGTCCGCATGGCGCTGATGAATCCAGAAAGTGCCTTGAAACAAGTCATGCATTAACAATAGAATCTTATTTAAGAGGATATGGACAGAATAACAAACAGCTAATCGTATTGAATTCAGAACGAGAACTTGTTGGACCAGCCTATAGGTGGGCAGCTATCAACAGTACGTTTGCAAGACGACTCGGGTGGCACCCTGTAAAGGATGAACCATTCAAATGGGTTAATTCTTCTGGGCATTTAATGGTTAAGTCTGTTTATTGGAAGGACGGTTGGATATGGATAGAACCACCCAGATTCGAATCTTTGGGTGAAGGATGGCTAGTGCTAGCCAATGAAGAGGGCATTAGTTCAATACATCAAGCCTTAAACAATATTGAACTCCATTTATGGGTAGAGCGGTATTCTTTCAGTGAGAATCCATATGAGGGTAAGTGGCATTTATATAAGAGTTTATAAATAAATTGAAAGGTGGTAATGCTCCCCTTAGCTCTTGGTTGTGAATGAAATGGGTAAACAACATGCCGATCCCTTTTTAATTCCTTAAAACCTGTGATACCTACTCACGATCTCAGCCATACGGCCTGTTGTGATATATTGAGAATATCTCAAAAAACTTGGACGTGTTAAAACCTTTGATCTCTTGCCAGACTCTGAAAGAGTGGAAAGGGCAAGTCCACAAATTCCACAATTCAAAAACGGGATAAAATGGTTGTCGTTTATAAAAAGTTTTATAACAAAATGATATTGGGAGTTGTTTTAATCTTGATTACTAATCTAATCCTTTCCACATCTATTGGTTTTGCGCAAGAAGACAAGGCTTCGACCGATAATTTCGCTTCAGAAACCAAAAAAGTAATAACAGCTCCTGAATTTCCCGGGGGGAACAATGAGCTTACCAAGTGGCTTGCTAATAATCTCAAATATCCTAAAGAGGCAAAGAAATCCAGAATACAGGGGGTAGTTGAGGTTGAATTTACTATAGATAAGACCGGCAAGATCTCTGATGCGAAAGTAATAAAAGGTCTTCACCCACTATGTGATAATGAAGTATTACGACTGGTAGACTCTATGCCAAACTGGATACCAGGAGAAAAAAATGGAGAAAAAGTTGATGTCAAGTATAGGCTTCCCATAAGGTTTATCATGAAATGAAATATGGGACACACATCAAAATATCGATCCAGAAATAAAAAGGATCTGCCCAGCGAAATTATAGATATCTTGCCATAACCTGCGAAAGAGCGGGGTCAAAAAGACCGGGTCAGAGCTTGAATCTTGAAAAAATCGATTAAGGCACAACAAGCAAGTCTATTGAGGATTTTATCTTTAATCACCTTTGGGGAAAGGGGTCCATAAGAAAGTAAGAAACCAATAAATAGCGTGTTCAGAATTATTGGAATAGTGAAGGGAACATTCTAACTTTCTTTGATCCAGGGAATCTCTGTTATAAAATGAGGAGTGTTGTTCATTCACCTTTAAGGATTAAAAGGAGGATATCATGCAAAGCACAAAACGTATCATTGTTGCGACGTTGTCCGGCGTGGTCTTTGGTTTTGTTTGCTTCGGCCTGGCTGCAAGCGGTTCCAGCGAGCTCCAGTGGCCTGTCATTGTCCAGATCGTCACAAGCCGGGCTCTCATAGGGTTTGCCATCGGCATAAGCGTGTTATCAATGGGTCACTGGTCGCGTCATGGGTTGATAATGGGATTGATATTCAGCTTACCATTGGCATTCAGCGGGCTTATGGCGACTGATAACCCTGAATTCAGGAAAGTCAGCATGTTTACATGGACAGTAATATTGGGGATGATCTATGGGTTTCTTATCGAATTGATTACATCCGTTCTATTCAAAGCAAAAAAGTAAAAGGTTGATCTTTTTAATGTGATTGTGTGTAAATAGGGACGCTCTTTCGTTATCAACTTAATATTTTTAAAGAAAACATTTTGTGGGCAACGCTGTTTCCAAAACAGTCTGAAATACTGATTGACATATCTTGTATTATTATGCAGATTGAATATCAGATATTCAATCTGCAAAATTTATAAGGTGCCATAAATGATAAAACGCGCCCTTGAGACAGTATTAAAAAAGGCTGCTGCCGGGTATCCTGTAGTTACACTTACAGGCCCGAGGCAATCCGGAAAAACCACCCTTGTCAGGGCTGCATTTCCAAAATATGATTATGTCTCTCTCGAAGACCCGGATCAGAATGCATATGCCATCGAAGACCCCAGAGGATTTCTGTCCCAATTTAAAGGGAAGGCAATTCTGGATGAAGCGCAACGCGCTCCTTCACTATTTTCCTATATACAAACTATTGTCGACAGTTCAGGCGATCCCGGCAAATATGTCTTAACCGGCTCGCAAAATTTTCTTCTGCTTCAAAAGATCAGTCAGACCCTGGCAGGGAGATGCTCTGTCCTGCACCTGATGCCATTCTGCTTGAGCGAACTGGAGACAAGAAAGCCTTTCACGCTTTCCAAAATCGGACGAACAACGCCTGACCCCGGAAGAAATTCTCAAAGAGATCTTATGGATGTCCTTTTTACAGGTTTCTTCCCCAGAATCCATGATAAAGGGCTGGAGCCGATGGATTGGCTGGCAAACTATTATCGCACTTATGTGGAAAGAGATGTGAGGGACATTATAAATATCGGGGATATGGAATCCTTTGGACGTTTTGTTCGCCTATGCGCCGGAAGAAACGGGCAGATACTAAATCTCTCTTCGCTGGCAAATGACTGTGGAGTGACGCATACTACTGTAAGGAGATGGATCTCAATTCTTGAAGCGAGCTTTCTGGTCATATTGCTTCGTCCTCACTTTAAAAATTTCAACAAAAGACTGATAAAAAGCCCTAAACTATATTTTTTAGACACCGGGTTGCTTTGTTTCCTCTTGAAGATCCGTTCGCCTGATGATCTCCGTCTGCACGCATCAAGAGGAGGCATTTTTGAGAGTTTCGTCATATCCGAAATTATAAAAAATATTCTGAATCGTGGCAAGGCACCCAATATCTATTTCTGGAGGGATTCCGGCGGACATGAAATCGATATCATAATGGAAGAGGACAGCGGACTGATTCCGATTGAGATAAAATCCGGCCAGACCGTTTCAGGAGACTTTTTTTCGGGCATTGAATACTGGCGGAACCTTGCAGGAGAAAAGGATGCCCCGGCTGCATTGGTATATGGCGGCGATCGTTCATATCAACGCACTGGTTCCATGGTATATTCATGGTCTTGCCTGTGATGCGGGGAGTGGGACGTTTAAATGAGTGAAAAACTTACGCAATATACAGAAAAAATTGTGTAGGGCGTTTACTTGAAATATGACCATTAGATTCTCTTAAATGCCATAGCTGTTGTTCATGCTGAATTTTTGTTGATTCATCCATTCCGAGAAGGAAATGGAAGATTGGCCAGATTATTATCAGCCCTAATGGCCCTCCAGGCTGGATTGCCGTTGCTGGATTTCAGTGATATTAAAGGAAATGTCAAAGAAAAATATTTTGCTGCTGTGCGGGCAGGTCTTGACCGGGATTATTCACCGATGATACGAATTTTTAGCGATGTGGTTTCCCTGACTTTACGGAATTACGAGAGGAATTAGCTATAGCCTTAATTCCTGAGCAAGCCCATATTGCATCGCTCGCGAAAACGCCCTCTATAGTCGTGGAAGAAACCACAGTTTGAACAAGGGATTTCTTAAGTTTGGCGGCATCCTTAAGATATGGGTTTGTTTGTTGCAGGGTTCTTTTTTTCATATTTACTTATACCACAAAACGGAATTAGAATCATCAGAAAAATTATTCTTGAGAAAAAACATGGGGACAGGCGCTGACATTGACACATTCCGATTGGCTAATTAGTGTCCATTCGAAAACACCAATTTTCTGATTCACGAAAAGACCGGGTTCAGAGCTTGAATCCTGAAAAAATCGATTAAGGCTCAACAACCAAGGCAATCGAGGATTTTATCTTTTATAGCCTTTGCTTTTCTTCATGGGACTTGTCCTGGGCTTGTCAAAGGGAGCCTTTTGGGGCGGACGGGCGCAAGGGTAACTCATTCCATATAATTCCGCTTAATAAGCCAGCCGATATATACGCCCAGCATACCTCCGATGACGCTGAAAATATATCCGGTCATCAATCCGATTTTGGCGCCCAGCCACCATCCGATCCAGCTGAAGAACGTTATGCATATCAGCATGAAAATCTTTTTCATTTTATCCTCATGAAAGAATACACAAAATTAAAACGCGATACATAAGAGGGCAAGAGCTATTTTTTATCATGTCCCAAACTCCCGGTCACTAAGCCGTTGGATTTATGAAAATCTGGGCAAGATATCTTGAAAAATTCCTCCCCTCTCAGGGGAGGAATTTTGGTTCCGGTTCGGTCGGTTTAGGGTCTGCGTATGAATTTATAAAAGCGCATATCTCATCCATTGCCTGTTTCGCCTCGGGAAACAGCGGGGAGCAGGCGGGGTAGCAATGGAAGAGGCCCTTTCCTATCCTCAGAGTGACATCCACACTGGCATCTCTCGCCTTTGCCGCAAACCTTGTTGAGTCATCTCTCAGGAGCTCATCTGATCCGGCATATATAAGCAGAGGAGGCAGACCCTTGAGATCCCCATATAGAGGTGATATCAAGGGCAATCCCGGATCGTTTTCTCCTGCATAATATTTGGCGAATACCTCCTGTGCATCCTTCCAGCACAGGGTGTCCAGTTCTAAATTTGTTATCAGGGACTCGCCGGTGTTTTTCAGGTCTGTCCATGGTGAGAGGACCACGGCCGCTGCCGGAAGTGGTATGCCTTTATCTTTCAGTGCAAGCATGGTTGCAAGACAAAGATTACCACCCCCTGAGTCTCCGGCAAAAACTATCTTAGCCGGTTTGATGCCTTCAGCCAATAGGTATTTATACGCGGCAATAGAATCGTTTAATCCCTCGGGAAACGGATGCTCCGGGGCAAGTGCATAATCAAAGACCAGCGCGCCTATCCCGCTGCCTTTAACAAACTTGGCTACAATGGAACGATGCGCCCTGACTGACCCGACAACCAGCCCGCCGCCGTGAAAATATAGGATCGCCTTCTCCTTCTGCGCACTAGGAGGAAACATCCATTCGGCCTTGAGCCCGTTGATGGAAACTGGTTGAAGTTCGAAACCGGGCGGCAACTTGCCGAAGAAACCCGCCCCCCTTTCCACCTCTTCCCTCAATCGTGGTATTGAAGTCTTCGAATCGACAAAGGATGTCCTTTTTAATTGAAACCGCAGCAGGTGGCGGTATTTCAATACAAAGACAAATAATCTGCTTCTGATGCTAGACATATTAACTCTTTCCATAATTAATGTTGAATAGATTTTATTAACTAATATAATATGAAAAAAATAGAAAAGAAAACTTTTATGCATAATTATTTCAGAAAGGCATAATATTGAGATTCAAGCTTAAATAAAAAAAATATGAAAGGAAGAAATCATGTCGGAATTTAAGAATGTAACAATTGTAAAAGAGGCTAATATATATTTTGAGGGCAAGGTGACGAGCAGGTCGGTTATTTTTCAGGACGGCTCAAAAAGGACGCTGGGTATTATGCTCCCCGGTGAGTATGAGTTCAACACCGACAAAAAGGAGATCATGGAGATCATGAAGGGGGAGCTGGATGTAATGCTTCCCGGGGCGAGCAAGTGGAAACCGATCAGGGGCGGGGAGAGCTTTGATGTGCCGGAAAAATCCAGCTTCAAGCTGAAGATAAAATCATTGACTGACTACTGCTGCTCGTTTGTTGATTAGGTATGAAATTATGAGATCATAGCTATGTCTCGACCGCAGAGGGTTTATAAACGATATTTTCTGGATACTGCGGTTAATCCTTCGACCTGCTCAGGACCATGAGGTTGTCGAATGGGCCGCAGGATGACCCTAAAAAGTTATTTATTATTTTGAATATGAGATGCAATAAATTGCCCTATGTATTGAATTACCTGTTTCTTGCGAAGCCCAGGTTTATTACACCGCCGCTTACGGCGCCAATTGCCAACTTTCTTAAAGGAGGACAGGGTGGATTTTAATACTTTTTATGAGACCCCACCTTGGTCCTCCCCTAAAAGGGGACGAAAAATTTAATCCCAAAGGAAGGTCTGCCTTATCATTTGTATCTTCTTTGGAGTCACATCATTAATTAATCCATGGAGGTCCTATGGCCCGGTTTATCAAAATATCTTTATTGATGGTGTTTTTGATTGTTCTGGATGCTTCTCTTATCTGCGCCCTCAGCTCAGGTGAATCTGCCGGCGGAGGACTGCCGCTTGAGATCCTGAGCATTACGCCGAGCGGCGATGATGTGCCGGCAGGTCGTCAGATCGTATTCCAGTTCAACCGTGCTGTCGTGCCTGTGGGCCGCATGGACCGCAAGTCCTCTGAGATACCCATCTCCATAAAGCCTGAGGTCAAGGGGCAGTGGCGATGGCTGAATACCTCCACACTGGCATGCATGCTGGATGAAAAGTCGGCGCTTGCCCCTGCAACACGATATGAGATCCTGGTAAGTCCCGGCATCAAGGCGGAAGACGGGGCGATCCTGAAGGAGTCCGTAAGACACAGCTTTATCACGGAGCGTCCCGAGGTGGTTTATACGTGGTTCCGGACCTGGAAGGCGCCGGGCATGCCGGTAATTCGTATGACCTTTAATCAGCCCGTTTCACAGGACTCTGTTGAAAGGCACATATTTATTAAATCCGGCGGACAGAAAGAGGGCCGGATCAAAGTGGCCGCAGGCCCTGATCCGGATGATAAAGAGACCCCGATAATACTGCCCCTGCCGGGTGAGAATCTTGCACTGGTTACAATCCCTCCTGACACGGCCTCATCTCCGGAACGGTCATCCCTTGGAAACTTCGCAAGATTACTTGCCGAGTCCCTCGGCAAGGTAAATGCCTATGGCGCACCAGCCGCCAGGGAGGAGCAGAAGGAACAAACCTCCGATACGAAAACAGCTGATACCGAGGCCAGGCGGGTATGGCTCATCTCTCCGGAAACGGAACTTCCCGGCGATGCCTCAATGGAACTCGGGGTGGAGCCGGGCCTGTTGTCAGCCCTCGGCCCTGAGAAAGGCGTGGAGAGACGAAATCTTGCGGCCTTTGACACGTTCCCCGAATTCGTCTTCAAGGGCATTGAATGCACCGATAACAAAGGCAAGGCTATCTTCATCGAGCCAGGCAAGGCCTCCGGCGAACCGTGTCTCTGTAATCCTCTGAGATCCGTGGGCCTTGTCTTTTCATCGCCCGTCATAAATTCCGAGGTGAGGAAAAACGTAAAATTCAATCCTGGTATTTCCGGCGGAGGAACGGGATATGATCCGTGGGAGGACCAGGGCGATTATTCCAGCCTGAGATCTCCGCATAACCGCGGCCAGAAATACCATGTGTGGCTGCCCGGAATCCTGAAGGCTAATCAGGTGTACCAGGTAAAGAGCGGTTCCGGGCTGCGTGATGAGTTCGGGCGGACACTGAAAATCCCCGTCGACATAAAATTTGCCACAGATCACCGGCTGCCTGATTTTAACCTGTTGAATCCCATATCGGTCCTGGAGAAATATGTGGATACCGACATGCCGGTTGTTGTAACTAACCTTGATAAAATGACCCTGACCTATGACAGGCTTACGGCAAAAGGCAGGTCGGATTCATTAAAGCAGGAGCTTGCAATGCCGGGGGTCAGGGACCTTGGTGTGAAGATCCCAATGCAGGTCCGAAAGATGCTTGACGGGCAGTCCGGCGTAGTCCGGGGGACCGTTGCTTCCTCCCCTGACGTATCAAAATATTCCAATGCAAAGTTATTTTTTGCCGAGGTTACACCCTTCCAGGTGCATGCAAAGATCGGCCATTTCAACACCATGGTATGGGTTACCGACCTTCAGACGGGCAAACCGGTTGAAGGGGCAAAGGTCAGGATCTACAAGGATACCTATAGAGGCCTTTTACAGCGGCCTGTAATTCTCACGGAGGGCGTTACCGATTCAGAGGGCATTGCGAGGCTGGCAGGGTCGGATAAAATCGATCCGAACCTGAACTTTGCCTATGTGTATGAAGACACCCAACCTCTGCTCTTCGCGCGTGTTGAAAAGGGGGATGACCTTGCCCTGTTGCCCCTGGATGATGAATTCCGCGTCAATACATATCAGGCATCGAAATATACGGTCTGGTCCTCAAAGGAGAAAAAGTATGGGCATATCCATGCATGGGGCACAACAGCCCAGGGCGTTTACAGGGCGGGGGGCACGATTCAGTATAAGATATACGTACGCGACCAGGACAACGAGAGGTTTGTCCCTGCGCCTAAAGAAGGCTACAGCCTGAAGGTCGTTGACCCCATGGGCAAGACAGTGCATGAGGAAAAAGATATTACCCTTTCGGAATTCGGGGCGTGTGAAGATGAATTCACTATCCCCAAGACAGGGGCGGTGGGATGGTATCAGTTTTACCTCTCCATGCCTTCTTTGGACCTGTCCTGGGAGCCCATGAGGGTCCTGGTCAGCGACTTCACGCCGTCTCCGTTTAAAGTCACAACGGATATCAACGGACAGAACTTCCAGCCCGGCGACAAAATGGAGGTCACGACGCAGGCAAGGCTGCACGGCGGAGGGCCTTATGCGGATGCATCAACCAGGGTAACCGTAACTCTGAAAAGCATGATATTCAGCTCCGATGATCCGTCAGCACGGGGCTTCACATTTGACAGCTATGCCCCTGATACACCCTCGGAGCAGATGCTGCATCAGGGAGATTCAAATGTTGATGATAAGGGTGATCTTGTCACCAGGTTTACGCTTCCTGAAAGCCGAATACTCTACGGCAGGCTGGAGACCGAGAGCGCGGTGCGGGATGACCGGGGAAAATATATCGCCGGGAGCGCATCCGCGCACTATGCAGCCAGGGACATGTTCGTGGGCCTGAGATCCGGCTCATGGGTCCTTGAAAAGGACAAGCCCGGCACAATAGATGTGCTTGTAGTGGACGCAAAAGGCAGCTCTGTAGAGGGTATTCCCGTTACCATAAAGGTGGAGCGAAGGGAGACAACCGCTGCCAGGGTGAAGGGGGCGGGGAATGCCTACCTGACCCAGTTCACCCATCAATGGGTAGAGGCGGAAAACAGTATTATTGAATCCGCCGGCCAGCCTGTCAGTTTTTCATTCACGCCCGGGTGGTCAGGCTCCTACAGGATAACTGCCGCAGTAAAGGACTCTAAAAACAGGGAGCACAGCACACAGATCTCTCAGTGGGTCATCGGCGGCGGATCGGTCATATGGGAAGAGAATGAAAACAACAGCCTCGAGATTGTTGCTGAAAAGAACGCATATAAAGTCGGTGAGACAGCCAGGTATCTGGTGAAGAACCCGTTCCCTGGCGCAGAGGCCCTTATCACCATTGAACGCTACGGCGTCCTCAAGCACTGGGTGCAGGCGCTCGATACAGCAACCCCTGTCATAGAATTCAAGGTTGAGAAGGATTTTATCCCGGGGTATTTTCTTTCCGTAGTGGTCATGTCTCCCAGGGTGGATAAACCGCTTGGAGAAAATGAAGTTGACCTGGGAAAGCCTGCCTTTCGAATGGGTTATGTAGAAACCACAATACCTGATCCCTACAAGGAGATCGCAGTTGAGGTCAAACCTGAAAAGGATGCCTATAAGCCGGGAGACAGGGTCAAGGTTGATCTTCATGCATCATCCCGTGACGGCAATGAGCCGATAGAGCTGGCCGTGGCAGTCCTTGACGAGGCGGTCCTTGATCTTATAGCCGGAGGGACGGACTACTTTGATCCCTACAAGGGGTTCTATACGATTGATGGCCTTGACATGGATAATTTCAGCCTTCTTATGCAGCTTGTGGGCCGCCAGAAATTTGAGAAAAAGGGCGCAGACCCCGCCGGGGACGGCGGGGTTGAACTCGGGCTGAGGTCGGTGTTCAAGTTCGTCAGCTACTGGAACCCATCGATTAAGGCCGATGCAGAGGGAAATGCAGGTGTTGAATTTGAGGTGCCTGATAATCTGACCGGCTGGCGCGTGCTTGTCATGGCCGCAACTCCTACAGACAGGTTGGGGTTGGGCCAGGGGCATTTTGCAGTCAACAGGCCCACTGAGATAAGTCCAGTGATGCCGAACCAGTTGACGGAGGGAGACAGCTTCCAGGCAGGCTTCAGCATCATGAACAGAACGGACAAGGCCCGTGAATTGACTGTAACGATTACCGCAAAAGGCCCGATCGAAACGCCGAAGGGACAGGAGATCCAGCAGATTACCAGGACAGTAACAGGGGAACCCTATAAACGCACCACCCTATGGCTGCCCTTGAAGAGCAGGGGCGAAGGCAGGATAAAATTTACAGCCAGGGGAGGGGATGCAACCGATCAGGACGGTATTGTCCACGAGCTTGAGGTGCTCAGGAGGGTGAGCCTTGAGACTGCCGCCACGTACGGCACATCGGCTTCGGAAAAAATAACCGAGTCCATTCAATTCCCTGATGATATGAGGACGGATGCGGGAGGTGTCAGGGTTACCCTGTCGCCCACGGTTATAGGCAATGTGGAAGGCGCCTTCGAGTATCTGCGTGATTACCCCTATGACTGCTGGGAGCAGAAACTGACAAAGGGGGTAATGGCATCTCATTTCCGGAACCTTGAAAAGTACATGTCCGATGGGTTCAAATGGGAAGGTTCAAAGGAACTGCCCCAGTCCATGCTTGACCTGGCATCCTCCTACCAGGCCTCCAACGGCGGCATGGTTTACTACATCCCTGAAGACCGCTATGCTGATCCCTACCTGAGCGCATATACTGCCCTTGCCTTCAACTGGCTGAGGAAGAGCGGTTACAATGTATCTTCCTCTGTGGAGGATAAACTGCATGAGTATCTCATTGCCATGCTCAGGAAGGACGTTGCTCCGGACTTCTACTCAAGGGGCATGGCAGCCACGGTGAGGGCCGTTGCCCTGGCAGCGCTGGCTGAAAACAATAAGATCACAATAGATGATCTCAGGCGTTATCAGCCCTACGTCAGGGAGATGGACCTCTTCGGCAAGGCGCATTTCCTGATGGCCGCCACAGGGACCAAGGGCGCTGAAGACATGCGTCAGGAGGTCTTTAACATGATCCTCTCCCATGCGGATCAGACAGGGGGCAAGTTTATATTCAACGAGGCATTCGATGACAGCTACAGCAGGATACTGACATCGTCATTGAGGACCAATGGGGCGGTGCTGAGCGCACTTGCAGCCTATGGCGGGACGGAAGCCGGAAAGATTGCAGTCGGCGATATCCCATTCAAGATGGTGCGGTACATCACGCAGACTCGCAGGCAGAGCGGTCGCTGGGAAAATACACAGGAAAACATATTTTGCATGAATGCTTTGATTGAATACAGCCGCGTTTATGAGAGCGAAAGGCCTGAAATGGCAATAACCGCCATGCTGGATAGGAAGACCATGGGCAAGGCAGATTTTAAGGATGTGCGTGATGAACCGGCAGAGTTTAAGAGGGCCATAGAGAAAAAGGACCCCGGACGCAAGGCGACGGTAACAATAGAAAGGGAAGGGCAGGGGAGGCTTTATTACAGCGTTGCCCTTTCATATGCCCCAAGGTCGCTTAAGCCTGATCCGATAAACGCCGGCATTGATGTCAGGAGAGAATACAGCGTGGAGCGGGGCGGCAGGTGGATTATCCTCAAAACCCCGATGGAGATCAAAAGGGGCGAGCTGGTGAGGGTGGATCTCTTTGTCTCGCTGCCCGCGGCGAGGAACTTTGTAGTGGTGGATGACCCTGTTCCGGGAGGGCTTGAGCCGGTCAACAGGGATCTCGCGACATCATCGGCAGTGGATGCGGACAAGGCGGAATCCGACTATGGAGCCGACTCCTGGTGGTTCCATTATGGAGAATGGTCCTACTACGGGATGTCGAGATGGAGCTTCTACCATCAGGAGCTGCGCCATCACGCGGTAAGGTTTTACTCCGAGTATCTGCCGGCCGGCAATTATCACCTGTCCTATACGGCCCAGGCAATCGCTCCCGGTGAGTTTACCGTAATGCCGACACATGCAGAGGAGATGTATTACCCGGATGTATTCGGCAAGGGTGAGCCTGCAGTGTTGAATGTTAAGATGGAAGAGGAGAATAAGTGAATTTGATGGACAATATATGTTATGCAAATAATGAAGAGTGAATTGGAACCTTCTCAGATAGCGGCCAAATTGAATATTACTCTTGAGAAAGTTTTGCGCTATATTCGTTTTTTAAAAAACAAAAAATATCCATCGGTTATTGAATTCATTTCGCGGCAATAAGATCAACGCAGGAAGATAAGACGTTATTAAGTTCCTTCCCCCCTTGTGGGGGAAGGTCAGGATGGGGGGGATTATAATGAACTTAACCGCCCGTAAATTAAGATCCAGATTAACAGAGGCTGAAAAAAAACTCTGGCAGCACATTCGATATCGACAGCTGATGGGTTTTAAGTTTCGAAGGCAGGCCCCCATCGGAAGATATATCGTTGATTTTGTATGCTTTGAACAGAAGTTGGTTATTGAACTGGATGGAGGCCAACACGCGGTCAGGCAACATTATGATCATTCCAGGTCGGAATGGCTACAGTCACAGGGTTTTAAAGTGCTAAGGTTCTGGAACAATGATGTAATGAATAATGTTGAGGGAGTAAAAGAGGTTATTGCTTTAAATCTGGTTACCCCCCCCATCCCGGCCTTCCCCCACAAGGGGGGAAGGAGATAATTGGTCCGACAAAGGGTAAAGAGATAAATCCAAATTAGCAGGATTACAGGAAAAGGGATCTATTTACCTCAGATGAACTATATGAATTTAATTAATATTATTAATTGGAATTTATGGTCAAGTAGAGCAACTACCTATTATATACAGGGATTGCTGGTATTCCTAATCGGAGCCGGATTTGGATGGTGGCTTATTTACAGGGCAACAATAAAATATAATGCTTTTTATGGAGGGGCGATCACTCTCCCGATATGGTTGCTGTATTGTATTGGAATATCGATGCAGATATTGCTGATAATTTATGTTTATCTGGGAATTCAGGCGGGGATATTTTTTTAGCATTTTACTAAACCATCGTGAAATAACGGTATTGAGAAAACCTATTATTCAAGTTCTCACTGAACGGAAAAAGAATGATTGTCAGGACATAAGGACAGTAAGGGAAATACCGTATGAAAGATAAAAGAACCAAGATATTTATCACCACAATCATTATCCTATCAGCTATTCTCGCTGCATTTTTCTGGAAGACCAATGCAGACCTTCTGCCGCTGCCTGATAAACTTATCCCTGACGTCTCGGATGCCGGCAGGATACGCATCCTCGACCGCAACAATGTCCCACTTACAATGACCTATCAGAACAGGTGGAACACCCATGACTACGTGCCCCTTCACGAGATGCCTGAATTCCTTCAGCAGGCATTTATTATCTCGGAGGACAAGAGGTTTTACAGCCACAGAGGTGTTGACCGGCTGGCCAGGCTTAATGCCATATGGCAGAACGGCAGGTCTCTGGGCGCTGTGCGAGGGGCCAGCACCATCACGGAGCAGGTAGTGCGCATGTGGCACCCGCGGCCAAGGACCCTGTGGTCGCGCTGGCTGGAGGGGATTGAGGCGTCAAGGCTGGAAAGGAGTTTTTCAAAGGCGGATATCCTGGAGTTTTATCTTAATGAGGTCCCCTATGCCAGCAACCGAAGGGGTGTTGTCCAGGCCGCACGCTTTTATTTTGACCGGGACCTTGAGACCCTTAGCAGAAAGGAGATCCTTGCACTTGCGGTCATGGTGAGGTCCCCGAGCAGGCTGGATATGCATAAAAATCCGGAGGCGGTTGAGAGGCCTGTTGCCGGGCTTTCTGCATCCATTGAAAAAAGGGGGATAATCAATAACAGCGAGGCAGGGCTGATAATGCATGAGGATCTCCGGATTACGGACTCAGAATTGACGGTTGACGCGGCCCATTTCATCGACTTCCTTTACCGGACGAGGTCCGCATCCATGCTCCCGGTGAACGGCCAGGTTAATACAACACTTGACGCATCCCTGCAATCAAAGGCCAAGACGATTCTGGATCAACGGATGAGCGACCTTTCCGCGAGCGGGGTAAAAAACGGGGCACTGCTGATTTCGGATAACAGGACCCATGAGGTCCTGGCATGGGCCATCAGCGGAAAAAGATCCGGTGATATATCCGGCAGCTGGATTGACGCTGCGTCCGTTCCGCGCCAGCCCGGCTCCACCCTTAAGCCCTTTGTCTATGCCCTTGCCCTCGACAGGGGCTGGACTGCCGCCACCCTCATAGACGATTCGCCCCTGGCTGAACCTGTGGGAACCGGACTGCATTCCTATCATAACTACAGCCGGGTGCACTATGGGAAGCTGACATTGAGAGACTCCCTGGGCAATTCCCTGAATGTCCCTGCCGTGCGTACGCTGCAGTATGTGGGGGTTGAAGATCTTCTTGAGCGTCTCCATCAAATGGGCATGAGCAGCCTCCAGCAGCGCCCCGATTTCTACGGCGACGGTTTGGTCCTTGGAAACGGGGAGGTCACACTTTATGAACTGGTTCAGGCATATGCAACACTTGCCAACCGGGGGGTCTGTTATCCGCTTAAACTGATGTTGAACGAAGAGACCAATACAAACAGCACAGTCCGTGCCTTCTCTTCAGAGGCTGCCTCCCTTATCGGGAACATCCTGTCCGACTCCGGCGCACGAAGGCTCGAGTTCGGGGACGGAGGGCTGCTCAGCTTCCCCGTGCAGACTGCCGTCAAGACAGGCACCTCCAGCGATTACAGGGACGCCTGGGCCGTGGGCTATAACAATTACTATACAGTCGGCGTATGGATGGGGAACCTGGATCGTACGGCAATGGACCGCATTACAGGATCAAAGGGTCCGGCGATGGTCCTCCGCTCCATATTCACCGAGCTTAACCGCAACCGGGAAACCAGTCCCCTCTATTTAAGCCCCAGGCTGACAAAAAAGGACATATGCAGGGATACAGGGTTGGCCGCGGATGGAAATTGCGCATCATACAGTGAATGGTTTATGCCGGATGAAATTTCCCGGAGCGCCATTGCCTGGACCCGAACTGATGAAAAAGATTTCATGATGGTTCAGCCATCTTCGGATCTGCAGATGGCAATGGACCCCAGGATACCTGATGATCATGAGGCGTTTAGCTTTAAACTCTCAGGGGTGCCGGAAGGGGCGTCAATTGAGTGGTACGTGGATGATAAGCTTATGGCCACAACCTTACAGGACAACTATCTCTGGCCCATGTGCAGGGGAGATCATACGGCCATGGCCAGGGTGAGGACTGAGAGCAAAGGCAGCATATCAGAGACTTCTCCAGTAAGGTTTGTAGTGAAATAATTTAAAAAACAGGCCGGAAAAGAGACACCCCCTTTCCGGCCCGCTGTTTACGATTTGAAAAATTATCCCTTGATGATCCTTGGAATCATCATGTGGTTCTGCGGGCATATTGATGTAGGATTCTGATAAACGCAGCCTGCAAAGGCGACGATATATTTCCTGATATCCTCATAGGATACTATCTCATCCACAAAACCCCTTTTTGCGCAGTAAATGGGTCTGGATTTGTCATAGTATTCCTGCGCAAGTTCATTCATCTTGTCAATAATCGGCTTCAAAGGACGACCGGCATCCTTCTCCTTGACAAGCCTCCTGGAATAGGATGCGGCAGACGCCGTCTCGCCATGCATGACGTATATCTCCGTTGTGGGCGTTCCAAGGGTAAAGGCGTTGTGGTTGTTGGCCGTCGGTCCACCCATTACGTAATGGGCCGCAGCTGTTCCCTTCCTCAGAACGATACATATCTGGGGAACGTCAGTCTGTTCTATAGAATATATTAATGACTGTCCCAGACCCAGGAGTTCCGCTTTTTCGGCGATATCACCCACGTCAATTCCCGATGTATCCTGGAACCATACTATCGGTATCCTGTCGCGTCCGCACAGTGTCACGAATTCATTCATCTTGATAAGGCCCTGTCTGTACAGCTTCCCGCCGATACCGGGATAATTCGCATATTCCGGATATTTGGGCCCAAGAAAACCCTGCCTGTTGCCGATGAATCCCACAAGGAATCCGTCTATCTTGGCAAGGCCGGTATAGACCTCGGGTCCGTAACCAGGCCTGAATTCCATGTGCTCGCTGTTGTCAAAGATACGGGCCATCATCTCGTCCAGGCTGTAGCTGCGCTTCTGGTTAAAGGCTATGATGCTGTTGATGTCATCGCCAGGGAACTGCGGCTCCTTCGGCTCAGCGACACGGAAGACGGCCGGGTCATAGGCAGGCATCATATCCATGTATTTTTTCAATGCGTCAAGGACACCCTGTTCGGTATCGTAGACCTCCTTGAAAAAGCCTGTCGCGCCGTGATGTATGGGTACGCTTCCCGGCGGGACCTCTTTAAAATGTCGGGTTGCCTCTATAAGCTGCTCGGCGCCTTCTTCATCAAAGCCGCCTTTCGGGGCCATTCCACCCACAATGCCTCCTCCGCCTACTGCGATGTTGGCATCCTTATGTGCAATGAGGATGGTGGGGCTGATACCCTGGTATCCGCCGCCGGCAGGGTTGGTGCCATATATGCCTGCGAGTATTGGTACGCCAAGCTTTTCAAGCTCTGCGTGTCTGAAGAAGGTTGTTCCATTGCCTCTGCGGTTGGCATAAACTTCTTCCTGCTCCATCAACTTTACACCGCTGCAGTTTACAAGCCAGACAAGGGGTACATGAAGCCTCTTGGCCATATCTGTGACCCTGAGCTGGTTGTCGGCCTGTCCGGCAATCCATGCGCCTGCCATAACCTTGTTGTCAAAACCTATGATAACTGCCCATTTCCCCTTGATTTTTGCAAGACCGTCAATAACTCCAGTAGTTCCCTCTTCGTTAGACTGGGGATCATAAATCGTATGTAGGGGACACCATGTGCCTGCATCAACAAGGTATTCAATCCTGTCCCATATTGTCATCTGGCCTCTTTTATGTATTGTATCAGCGGGAATGCCGGCGTTTTTTACGGCTTCGACTGCCTTGGCAACATCCTTTTCAACTTCCCTGATCTGTGCAATGTTCTCCTTAGCTGCTTCCTTCTGTTTATCTGTAAGCGCCTTTCCCAAAGGCGTCATCTTTTCAAAATAAGGTCTCATTATTGCCTCCTGAAATTATTTATTTGCCTTGCGGATATCCAGAAAATCAGTGCCTGTTATCATCTTGCATACGTTAGATGAGCCTTCCACGAGCTGATATGTGGGGGCGTCCCTGTAATACCTGGCAACAGGATATTCCGTTGAGTAGCCGTATGCCCCGAGAATCTTCATGGCCACCTGGGATGCCTTTACCGCTATTTCGCCGGAAAGGTATTTGGCCATGGCAACCTCGAGGGTGTTTCCAAGCTCTCCCTTGTCCTTCTGGCAGGCAGCCTTGTAGACCATCAGGCGGGCCGCTTCCAGTTCGCATGCCACCTGGGCGATCATATCCTGGTTCATCTGGAAGTTGCCTATGGCTGTGCCGAACTGTTCGCGCTCCTTGCAGTAGGAGATCGCCGCATCCAGAGATGCCTGGGCGACGCCTATTCCACCTGCTGCCGCTGATAGACGTGTCTGGTTAAGGGAGCCGAACACTATCTTGGCGCCGTCGCCGGGTTTTCCCAGTATGTTTCCCTTGGGGACCTTTGTGTCCTCAAGGATTATTTCGCCGGTCGGGGATGATCTGGAGCCCATCTTGTCAAGATCAGTGGTGGTTATACCGTTAAAGTTCTTCGGCTCGATCACAAAGGCCGAAAGCCCTCTGCCCTTTGCCGCTCTGTCAGTGTATGCGTAGTATATGAGGACATCGGCGGTTGTGGCGTTTGAGATCCATGTCTTGTATCCGTTTATAAGCCAGTGATCGCCCTTGTCTTCTGCTGTGGCTTTCATGGCCATAACGTCAGACCCGGCATTGGGCTCTGTTATGGCAAAGCCGCCTATGTAATCCGCCGATACCAGCTTGGAGATGTATTTTTTCTTCAGTTCGTCCGTGCCGTACTTGAAAATCGTAAAGGCGCATCCCAGTGCCTGCATGTTGATCTGAACCCTCAATGAACTGGATGCCCTGGCTATTTCCTCCGTCAGTATGATTGCAGCCAGCCAGCCCATCTCATTCCCGCCGAACTCTTCGGGGATCACTGTCCCGAAAAATCCCAGATCGGCCATGGGTTTCATGGCCTCCTTATAGGGGAAATAATGTTTTTCATCCCATTCATCCGCAAAGGGTGCAATCTTTTCTGCCGCGAAATCCTTGGCCATCGTTCTTAACATCTCTAATTCTT
>Ga0209287_10000187_pt1 | contig 41142 bp, 37 predicted proteins | sample PPLLak3cmMay2015_2_FD_187255 | JGI IMG/M metagenome (GOLD analysis project Ga0209287, IMG submission 187255) | Freshwater sediment microbial communities from Prairie Pothole Lake near Jamestown, North Dakota, USA - PPLs Lake P8 Core (1) Depth... | ecosystem: Environmental > Aquatic > Freshwater... | reverse complement strand
GGCACAGGTCCGCCGGGACCCGACTGATTTTTTATTTTAAGATACTTAAGGGGGATCTTTGCCTCAAGCTCCGGCGTCAGAAGGTCGTCATTAGTCTTTGTATCATAGTGATGCGCTTCGATAAGGCCCCTCTTAACATATTCCATGGCCACATCATCAAAGGTCTCCTCTATCCATTCGCAATGTGAACAACCGGGCTCGCTGAAGAGAATAACGATGGGCAGCCCCTTATCATTTGTGCAGATATCTATGCCCATTTTCACGAATGTTTGGACCTTATTTCCGGATGACGTGATATTTACGCTTTCTTGTGCTCCCCGGGCGTTAATTTCCGCTTCTTTTATGCCATTACCGCCTGTAACGGCGTATTTTTTTATATTGGCTTCCTTTCGTAATTGTTCCGAATAGCTGCGCAATTCCGAGTTGATGTGTTCTTCTTTAAGATCCTTTTGAATAGACTCCCTGGCTTCTTCAAATGTGATAGCGCGCGCTTCCTGCTTGCCGGTAACATATATTATCTGATATCCGAAGTCTGTCTCGACTACATCGGATATCTCACCTGCATCAAGATTGAAAGCGGCTTTCTCAAAGGCGGGTATGGCCTGACCTTTATATATATCACCCAGGTCGCCTCCACTCGATCGTGTGTTGTCATTGGAGAAGCGTTTGGCAAGACTGGAAAAGCTCTCAGGCGTAACGAGTTTCCGGACATATTCAGCCCTTTCCTTTGCTTCCTGCCGTGTCAGGTTGCTTATACATCCCTGACTTTGTTTATGGCATATCAATATATGGCTTACAGTTATTTTTTCAGGATGATTGAAGTATTCATTTCTGTTTGAATAGGACTCCCGACAATCTTCATCTGAGATCTTTATATCGCCGAATTTCTTATCGCCAAGCCGATCAATAATAAGGGAATTCTCGAAATAGCGATCAGCATCATCCATGGCAAGCCCTGCCTTGAGCAGATTCTTTGAGAACACCTCCTCCGTTAGACCGGTCTTAGTCAGGGATATATTTTTCTCATTTTCAACTTCATCGCGTCCTGCACTGATTCCCATTTTTTTCGCTTCCTGGAGAAGGAGTAATCTAAGGATATAAGTATCAAGGTATGATTCGAGTGTTGTGCTCTTTATGTACTCTTCGGGATGTCCGGATATTATTAAAAAGAGTTTATAATGCTTCAACAGTTCCCGGTTCGTGACAGTCTGCCCGTTAACCTCGGCAGCTATGTTGCTTTTATCATTAGATTGCTCTTTTGAAGCCCTAATCTCTTCTTTTTCTTTGTCTCTAATGACAGTTTGACCTTGATTGTCCGCATAAAGCACTGTCTTGAATCCTATTATTACGTATAGGATAATAAAGGCGAAAACAGCCGTAAAAATAATTAAGCCGCGACCTTTTTTATTTCCAGAATTGCCTTTACATGAATTCATATGTTTCTTATCTCCCCTTATCCCTATGTTCCGGCCCTTCTTCTCTCCTCATCCCTGGTCTCACGGTAAAGAATCTCAACCCATTGCCCCATTTTTTATCCGATAACTTCTTTCAAATCAAGTTTTAATCATGTGTGCGTGCGTCAGGGTGTCTGACAAGTGTTTCAGCGGAAACATAAAAAGTGCCCGAACCAATAGGGACGCTGTGCTTGGCGTTTTGCCGTATAAAACTATCTGTATTTATAACATAAAATAATATAGTCAAAAAGTACTGATAATCACTGTTATTTACCTTGTAATATCTCTAAAACTCTATAATGGTCATTCTGTTTTACAATATCCCATGAGGATCAGGTAAAGGAAGGCGTCAGGCTGGATGCTTAGAAATCAAAGATAATCGGCTACTTGTCTTTTGGGATATTGTTATTTTCCATGTAAAATTGAAGCCCTTTATTAAATATGTCCAACGGATTACAATTATCCGGCCTTATAATTTATCTTCCTGAGAGCGGAGAATAAGGATATTTATCCCCGCGTTAATTGCGTAGAATAATCTTGATTTTGCGGAGAATAGTTATTATATTCACCGCAAATGATGCGGAGGATATTATGCATATCTATAAGCTAAAAGACTGGCCAAATTTTCGCTGGGACCTTGCGAAACTGGCCGAAAAGCTCGCAGCAGTGCGTCATCATCAGGGGAGGCTTCTTGGGAGGATGGAAGCGCTTGGTTTTGATTTGCAGTCAGAGGCTGTCCTACATACCCTTACTGAGGATGTATTAAAGTCAAGCGAGATTGAGGGAGAATCACTTGACAGATTGCAGGTCCGCTCATCAATAGCACGTCGCCTTGGCATAGAAATAGGCGCTCTTACCCCTGCTGAAAGAAATGTCGAGGGCGTTGTCGAAATGATGCTTGATGCTGTCGGAAAATACAATGAACCTCTAACAGATGAACGCCTCTTTGCATGGCATTCTTCATTATTTCCAACCGGACGGAGCGGTATGAAGAGAATAACGGTTGGCGCATGGAGGACTGATAAATTAGGTCCCATGCAGGTTGTATCTGGCCCCATAGGTTACGAGCATGTTCATTATCAAGCGCCTGATGCCGAAACACTTAATAAGGAGATGGGCGTTTTCATTCATTGGTTAAATACCGAAGATGCTGTTGATCCGGTGCTGAAAGCTGGAATTGCTCACCTGTGGTTTGTGATCATCCATCCATTCGATGATGGCAATGGCCGCATAGCCAGGGCTATCGCTGATTTGCTGCTTGCGCGTTCCGAACAGAGTTCTCAGAGGTTTTACAGTATGTCTGCTCAGATTCGTAAGGAACGTGATTCGTATTACGATATCCTTAAAAAAACAGTGACCAATAATCTTGATATAACAGACTGGCTGGAATGGTTTCTCGTCTGTCTAGGTCAGGCTATTAACGGTGCAGAAAATGTTCTCATAGCAGTGCTAAAGAAGGCACGGTTTTGGGAAATGCATAGGGGCGAGCAATTCAACAAGCGTCAACTTATAATCATCAATAAGCTTCAGGATAGGTTCGAGGGCAAACTTACATCATCAAAGTGGGCAAAGCTTGCCAAGTGTTCACAAGATACTGCGTTGCGCGATATCGGTGATCTTTTAAAACGAAATATCCTGATCAAAGAAAAAGGTGGCGGGCGGAGCACATCCTATACTTTGGCTAAGGTGATTTGAGAACATAAACCCATTGAAAATACTTATTACTGAGAAAAATATACTTGCTGTAAAGTCTAGTTCCATCAGCCGTTAAGATTCTTTTATAATTGGATAGTCTGTAATTTATCAACGAGGACCAGGGGTTTCGGTTTTCTTATTTCAACCTTTTGTGGTGTGGATTCCCGGCGACCGGGATTCTTTTGGATGCAATCACCTCTTAAAATCTTTTCAATTATCCTCTCAGGGGCCGGATAGCACCCTTACTAGGACACTCGATAGACCGCGCCTCCTTTAAGTCTCAACGTTAATCATTACTGTCTAAAACAATCTTAAACCATTATCTTATAGTCTTTAAGGAAAAACATTAATACCTCGTCATGCCCGCGAAGGCGGGCATCCAGTGGTTTTTTTCTTTAACTGCAAACTCTGGATTCCCGCCTTCGCGGGAATGACAGTTCCAGGTTCTCTATTAGTATATTTAGCGAATAGCGCATCTTTATTTGCGCTCATAAGCAATTTCATTATTGTTTTGGACAAGATTGAACGTTAATAAATTTTCATTCTCTCCTCCCCATGCCTATATTCGACATTTTCGGGGAGCCAATCCTTTACATAATCTTGTAGTAGTTTTATAGGAGCAATTTTGAGATTTAATAGGTGTAACTATTTGATATGATTTAAATGAGTGGCGGAGAGGGTGGGATTCGAAAAAACCCTCCCAGTCTTAACATATCAAATTTATTAGATATTTAACATTGTCTTTTTTGTATTTGCATGTCATTTGCAAAACCAAGTCCATACATTCATGCCATTTTTTATCTTATAATACCTTTCAAATCAAGTTTTATAGCACCTGAGTGTGTATTCAAGTCGATTTAAATTTTAAAAGTAAGAGTGTGTTCATTCGTGTCCCTGGCAGGTGTTACAGCAGATATACAGAAAAGTGTTTTAGTCAATAACGACGGGTCATACAGCTGTTTACAGTGTATACATAGCTGTATTTATTACACAAAAAGAATAGAGCAAAAATAGGTGAAAAATAGGGTTTAATTAATGGAAATATAAATAATAAAAATTATACATGCTTACCCATATTGATTTCTAATCATATATCTTAAGTTTAAATAATAATATTATTTTGAAGCTGTTTCATTTAGTTTTTGATGCGAGCCTTTTTTAAAAATGTCCTTGATTAAGAACTTTATCTATTTCTGGAGCAGCCTGATCTAATTGGACTTGTATTTTGTCTATCATCCGCTGAAAAACATCCTCATAGTATATCGCAGATTCGAGGAACTCTGCATATTCCTTTCGATGTTTATGTCTGGCTGCAGCATCTTTGTATTCCTGTCTAATATTGGATGAAATTCTTTTTGTTTTTCTGACAATAAGTACATCATCAATTTGAGTTGATGTAATGGACATAGGAGTCATATCGAGAAATTCGCATATAAGGAAATATAAAGATGAAGGAACTGCTATTTTCAGATCGCGGCTTGTTGCTACGGCTTCTTGAAACATAGTTTTGTCGAGGTTAGTTTTACACTCGGCACATACATATCCAAGGTGTGATTCAATGATTTCAGAATTAGTAAAGTTTTTATCAAAAGATGTCATCATGTAGAGTTGTTTGCCTAAAATAAAATCCTGATCTTTTGTCCGTATTCGAGGATGTCCACCATGTCCTATATCTGCTATCGAAGATGTAAAGCTGATTCCTGCAAATGTCTTTAATGGTCCAAATTCGAATTCTTGACTGTTGAGGTGTAAGCTTCGATATACAATCTGCGGCAAAAACTCTTCGAGAATTGTATTATCAAGTTTGAGCTGTCCTTTTTGTCGATATAGAAAGTTTTCAGGGCTATCAAAAATTAAATCCATTTCGATAAATGTTTTGTAGCGATTAGTTGCATCAACGAGTTGTTTAACAGCTTTGTTCTGTCCTGGAGTAATTTGGCTCAATTCTTTGATCCAGTCATTGTATCGAAGCAAAGCCTCCTCAACACGAGGTTTATCAAGATTTGGAAGTCTGGGGTTTTTAAGAAGTGCTTTCAATTTATCTAAATGAGGTGTTGGGAGCTTTGGTTCTGATTTTTGCATTGTAGATCTCCATTTTCTTTGATCATCATAACACATTCCCTTGTCTGGTAATGTGAGTATTGTGAACTATTAAAAAGCGGTGTACCATAAACCTGCCCAACTTTCTGAATTGCATCATGAAGCAGTGCCGCATTTTTTTCGGGAACAATTTTTATTGAAGATTGAAATGCATCCTGGGCGACTTGTCTTCCCAATGTTAATGGGATATTTTCGTATTTATTCTGAGAAGTCCTCTGTAAGTTTAATATATCTTCGCGAATATTTTGTCCATATCGATTTAAAAATACTCTTTGTTGTCTAAGCACTACTTCAAATTGACATGATTCCTTTGCAATCCTTTCCAACATGTCCGCATTGTAAAAAGGAGTGCCGAGTACTTTTGATTCATGACCAACAATAAAAATAGCACGACCATTTTCTTTAACAACTCTGGAGAGTTCTTGGATTGTATATGCCATGTCTATACAATACTGTATAACCGTAAGGAAACGGTTCCCTCTGTTAGCTCTATTAGAGCCTATTTCAGATCTTGCTACCCGCAAGACATCCCATCCAAGAAGTTCAACAGATCGTCGATAGTTTTGATGATAATTGAAGACATTAATATATGGCGGAGAGGTAACCAGGAAATCAATTGATTCATCTTCTAATGGTAGAGATCTCGCATCCTGCAAATCAGCTTTTATTGGATGGTTAGAGAAGGGCAGGTTTAATATAAGATTAGAGAGTTCCTGAAATTTATTATGTACTAAGCTATTGGTGATTGGATTGTTAAAAACATCTAATAAAATAAAAAGAGCATTACATAATATTTTTGCATGGTCATCAATGTGATTGGCGATATTAGTAATTTTTTCCTCTGTATCTTTGGGATCTATTTTTTCATCAGATAATAAGAGAAAATTGAATTGAATATTTAATGCATTTTGAAGTTCAACAATGACTTGTTTTCGTTTATTTATATCAGTATTTATGAACTCATAAAGTTTACTAAAACACCATGCTGCTGGATTAAGTTCAAATCCATATGCTGGATAAGACATTAATGCAGATTCAAGTAAAACAGTTCCACTTCCAGCGAATGGATCGAGAACGACAGAGCCAGGAAGACAATATGCTTTAAGAAGGTATTCAATTAATTGTGGTGAAAATTGACCGCGCCATGCAAAAAGATTTGAACGGTTCTTATCTTCAATATTTAAAAGATTTGGTTGCAATTTTTTTGAAAAATCTTTCACATTTAATCCTAATATTATATGCTCAGATCTAATATTATTTAATTATATTAAATTTTCAATTATTTTTAATATTGATAATTAATTTGTTTTTATCATTAATAATATCAACAACATATTTTGATTAAAATATCAAGAGGTTTCAGTTTTATTTAAAAATATCCGTGCCTTGGGTGATAATATGTTTTCTCTGGTTTTCATCAATTTTTTATTAAATAAATAATGGTCGAACCATAAAATATTCAATGGTCGTGGATCTGGGACCCTCTTCTTACTCATTTGATTCAAATTCCATTTTTCAAAAAATTATACCCCATAAGCCTTAACCCACCAAAGAGCAGCACAGGTCATATCAAATCCCATAAAAAGAAAGGAGGTGAGCAGCCTATGAACAAAGGTCAGTGGTTGTCCTGTGTCAATGTACTCATCTTGCTTGAAGCTTCGAGGCACCGGGGATCCTGTCTCGCCGTTTTCGTCGTTCCGACATAATGCGGGGCACCTCATTCCATTCGCAAACAATCATCTTGAATACGGAAGTCCTTCTACTCCAATGAAAGGGAACAGCTCTTTCATTTCCGTATAAGGCATATACTAAAAACCAATAACACAAGGAGATAATCACTATGAATGCCATAGGATACATAAGAGTATCAACAGAAGACCAGGCACGAGAAGGGGTCAGCCTTGATAACCAGAAGTCTAAAATCGCTGCTTACTGCCTGCTAAAGGATTTAAACCTGTCAGAAATCATTGAGGATGCTGGTATAAGTGCCAAGAACCTCAGACGGCCAGGTGTTCAAAGGGTTCTTTCACTTGCTCGTAAAAAACAGGTAGAGGCAATCGTTGTCTATAAGCTCGACAGGATATTCCGCTCCACAGTGGATGCGCTGGAAACCACCAAGATGCTTGAACGGCAAGGGGTATCGTTCCATTCGATAGAGGAAACCCTGGACACAAGGTCTGCAATGGGAAGGTTCTTTTTCACTTTGACGGCAGCACTCGCAGAGATGGAAAGGAGACTGATAGGGGAAAGAACCAAGTCTGCATTGGCTCACAAGAGGTCGAGGAACGAGAAGACAGGGGGAGATGTCCCTTATGGTTATGACCCTACCCCCGCAGGAATTCTGTTAAAAAACGATGCCGAACAAAAGGTAATCCGGTTGATAAGGCACCTGCACAGGCAGGGAGTGTCCTTGAGGGAGATATGCAGGGAGCTTGAAAAACACGGATATAAAACAAAAAGGGGAAATGAGAGATGGCATCCTGCTACCCTTGCGGGGATATTACAGAGAGTTTCATAAACAAAATGTCTGACTACGGTCGATGACAGACAAAAAGACTATGAGAGGAGGTGATACCGATGGACTTTGACTGGCAGGACATGGCTATTGCAGGAGCATTGGCAGAAGAAATGTCGGAGGACGAAAAGGAACGAATAAAACTTATAAAAGAGATGGAACCTCAAGACCCGCCTGATGAAAATGAAGACCCACCTGATGACATCGACATCGAAGACCTAATACCTTAAACAACAGACAACTATATCAACAACTGAAAGCCGCACTGGACAAGTTCCTTGCGGCTATTTTTATTTCTGGAAGGAGAAGACTATGTGGAACTTACCCGATGAAAGCACCATCAAAGCATTACCAGCCTTATATTCAACAGAGCATACACCATTGCAGGATAAGCTTATCCATCTACATTTTTTCATTGGCGGCTGTGACTGGTTCATTTGTGAAGGAGATGGGGAAGACCTGCTATGGGGCTTTGTTATCCTGAACAACGATTATCAAAATGCGGAATGGGGTTATATCAGCCTCAGCGAGTTGAAGGAAATCAGCATACGGGGATTAGAGATAGACAATGACCTATACTGGAAGGTCCGTCCGGCCCGTGAAGTGGATAAAATCAGAAAGGCGGCAAGAAGGTTCATTGAGAATGATTATCACTCCCCCGCCGACTTGATGGAGACCGCATAAACAAATGGATTGATTTTAATATTACTTTCTGTAAATATACCTTACTTGTATGGATTATGTTTTATTTCTCATCAGTACTGACACTTTATGGAGGCATTGAATATGAAAAATAGGACTGCAATTATTTCCATTACCCTGCTGATTTTTACAACCTGTTTTATACCAACTGTATCCGCAAGCGAGATGAGTAAAATCAACGACTATATCAAGGTCGGTATGAATAAAGAGGCGATTGAGGCGCTTCAAAAACTTATAGTCGATGACCCTACAAATAGTGAGGCTCATTTCCTTCTTGGGAAATTGTATTTGCAGGAAGGGAGTGCATCCGCTGCTGAAGAACGCTTTACAAGTGTCCGCAAACTATCAACCTCCTACAACACTAAAATTGGAACCATCTATAAAGATGCTTCTGATAAGGCGCTTGCCACAAACAATCTTGATGCCGCCGCAAGGTATTTTTCAATAGCGAGTTCATATAATCCTGCATTGAAAACAGAGGGGTGCAACTTTTATATCAATATAGGCGATAGATTTATGAACCAAAAAAGTTGGAGCATGGCTCAAACTTATTATAATACTGCCTTGGCTAACTCTAACAATGATGCGGTTATAAAAAAGAAGATTGGCGAAAAGTATTTGAGGCTCGCGTTCTACAACGAAAATGGCAGGGAACAACTTCTTTCAACTGCTAAAACACTTGGGATTGAAGAGAAGAGAATTAAGGAAGTATTCCCAGACCCATATGATAAAATTGTATTTGAGACACCAAATCCTCTCACTAATGATGATGCTTATGACAAGGAATATGGACAAATAGAAGTATTTGATTCTTCCAAGTATCCTCTGGAAAAGGGAGATGTGATTGAGGTTTTTTCTAAAATAATTGGGGGTGAAAAATTTTCTGGCACGGAAATATCAATTTTTCGTGGAAAAGGATTTTCACCAGAATGGGAAAAAACCCAAAATGGCTATTTCAAGGAAATTGCAGACATCAGTGGAAAATCTGGGAAATATATCATCAGCCTCTGTAAAAGAAAAGATATTGAGGTAATAGTAAAGGTAACGCGGCATATTATCCCAAAACCTAATATCAGTACTCTTGAATAGGCATTCTACAACTATACATTGATTTACACACATAGTTCAAATCATCCAAGAACCCTGTAATCCTTGATTACGGGGTTTCTTGTCTGTATTCAATCATACCAAGTATCACAGTATCATAATAACAATATCAACAAACAGAGAGCCGCTACCACCAAGCGTGGGGCGGTTTTTGTGTTTTATGGAGGTAGAGACAATGATAAATAGTAAGGTTGAAAAGATAATCTGGCAGGAAATCCGCAAACGGGACATTACCTTTTATGACATGGTGGGCTTGCCTAATCATGCCGTTGACCCTAACCCTGATGATAGGTCCAATGGCTTCAGGGATAGTAGGCGCAATAGGTTCACGGAGATGCTTGGCAGTGAAAGGATGAAGGAACTTTTATGCCAAGGCGATTGTCACCCTTATGATGACTACCCACCCTTAAAGGTCTCATTACAAGACCTGTTTCAATTCTGGTGGGACAGATGCATTGACCGCAGTTTATTTGTTGATGAAATCCTGGAAGACATATACGATTTTTTCACAGAGCAGATGAGGCCACCAGTTAAGGAACCTGAAACAATGGATATGGAGTTGGGCTTTGAAGCCGCTTTATCGGAGGTTAAGCAGAAAAAGGCAGCCTGATTACATATAATAAAAAAATGCATATAGTAGTGTGCACCTATGCACACCAAATTGTTCAACTACTAATCCACACCAGCAATTCAGCTTGCCAGCCCTAAAATCCTAATACCTCAAAGCCCAATAGCAATAGGCTTTCCGTCATTTGAAGAGCAGTAAATAAAAAATGCCTTTCTATGGCATATTAATTGCGAAGCGATGCTTAAACCCTTCCAGGAGGCCCATATATGGACTTTGCCCAATACCTAATTTCTATACGAGATGTTAATGAGGCGGAGATGGAGGCACTCAAAATCGCAGCAGCAATATTACGACGAGCACAGGAACTACCATTGCAGCAGCGGCCGTTTATGCTGGCACTTGTCCAGGAGCTGATAGCGGTTCATGAACGGGATTGCCATACTGAATAGTAGCATGTTCCTGTTGTGCATCTTATGTTTATATTGTTAATATGTAAATATTACAATGTATTATAAAGGATACCACTCTTCAAATAATTGTTAAAAATATTGTTTATTATACAAGCTTGACAAATAATATTTCAATGCGTATTATTAAAATGACGATGTTTCTTTGTGTTTGAACACAGGATAAAAAATCGTTAAGCCAATTTTAAGACTTTTAAGTTTTAAAATTTTAAGGCAAGCAACAAAAATTCGGTGATGTATACACGCCTATAAAATGTGTAGCCTATTTCCCGATTTGTTGTGATGGAGCCAGAAGGCACCATACCAAACAAATGCGGGGATTTTTTTATGCACACATTTTTAACCGAAGCCAAAAGACTAAACACATACCTTGTATCAGACCATCCAGAATTAAAAAGCCTTGCAGACCGTCTATTTCCAGACATTTTAGCCCACACAAAAATAAATAATAAATACAGGCTGAAAGAAGCTTTAAAGATTATCATTATCAATCTATATGAAGCCTATGTTAAAAACAGGGCCGTCCGATATTCACGGGATAAAAATTCCTACCAATGCGGCACCCGTTACACTGAAATATGGTTTAAATATAATCGTATAATCCCCATTATAGATGCTTTAATAACTCTGGGGTATGTCCATTACAAGGATGGTATTCACAGGCCCAATGAGAATGTTCTTTTTCAATCGAGAATATGGGCAGCTCAAAAGCTTGTAGAACTGTTTTATGAATATCAGTTCAAAAATATCAAATATATCAGGAAAAAGCCGCCAAAAGAAATAATCCAGTTAAGAGAACGGAAAGAGAAAATAAACGGCAAAAAGGTAGGTGGCCGCTGGCTGGATTATACAGACAATCACAAGACCGAGACGATGCGGGACCGGCTGTCCAGGTACAATAAATTCATTGATAAACAGGATGTCCAGGTAAGCCTGTCAGGGGATGTCTGTGTAAATTTGCTTTTCCTGGAAAAACTGAAGAGCAATATAGTCAGTCAAAGGATTGAGATTATAAAGCTCTCCACAGATGCAGATGCCATTTTCAAATTTGGGGACGAGGATAAAGAATACTCAGGCTATGTCATAAATGGCTTTGAGTTTATCCTTGCCGATGAAAATATCACCAAGTCAGATAATCAGAATATTTTTTCAAATAATAAGAACATTCACAACTCTAATCCTAACCAATACTTTACCCATTACATTAACCATAAGTACATATCCCACAATACCACCCAAACCCCAAATTCCCATAATAAACACCTTTCCATGTCCCAGTCGAAACACGCTGAAAGCCCCGTCAATCCTACATCTCCATTTCCTTCGACGCCCACGATAGACATTTCAGAGGCAAAGCATTCTAAGGATAAGAATAAGAAAAAGGAGAAAAGGCCGCTGTCTGAATACGGGATAAGCCATTTAAGCTTTAAGTGCAACCAACAGCTATTGCACAGGGTATTCGTCAAAAATGAAGATTTCAGTTTGGGTGGCAGGTTCTATGGTGCTGTACATGAAGATTTACCCAAGGAAGTACGACCGCACATTATCATTAATGGCTCTCCTACTGTGGAGCCTGATTTTGGTGCCCATCATGTTCGCCTTTTATATGTCCTGAAAGGCATATCCTATGAGGGAAAAGACCCATATGTAGAATGCTGTAATAGCGAGGACGAAAGGCCAATCTTGAAAAAAATAATCCTGGTAGCGATAAATGCCAAGGACGAAAGAGGTGCTATTCTTGCCGCTAAAGAGGAATTGTGGAAGAAAGGATTTAGAGGGGCTTGCCTCAAACATCATTATATCAGTGATTGCATTAAAAGGTTTAAAGAGCATCATCCAACCATTGCAGGGCTTATCCATAAAGACAGAGGCATATCTTTACAGAATGACGACAGCCATATCACGGATGAAATCCTTTATCAGATGGTGAGCAAAAATATACCTGTGTTGCCCGTGCATGATAGCTACATAGTGCCACGGGAACACGCTGACACTTTACGGGCTGTAATGGTCGAGGCTTACAAGAAGAGAATAGGAAAGGAATTTACACCGGTTATTAAATAGGCGTTTAACGCTTCAAATGTAAACCACAATCGTAGCAAGTTGGAACAAAAGGGTTCAGCGGAGCCCTAAATTAAATAAAAAGGAGAAAATTAATATGAGAAGTTTAAAAGCTGAAAAAGTTTCATATGGCACATGGGAGTGGGCAATCGCAACAATAAACTGCTGCACAGGCTGTTTGCATAATTGTCTTTACTGCTATGCAAGGGCTATGGCGGAAAGATTTAAACAAGTAAAGCAGGGAGACTGGAAAAACGAGAAAGTCAGGCAGAGAGATGTTGATAAGACCTATAAACACTATAAAGGCACAGTCATGTTCCCCTCATCCCATGACATCACAGAGAATAATTTTGAAGCCTGTTTTAATGTGCTGAGCAAATTATTAAACGCAGGCAATAGAGTGCTGGTCGTTTCAAAGCCGCATGTAAAATGTATCACAGATATTTGCGACCATTTAAGAGATTATCGGGACAACATTTTATTCAGGTTCACGATTGGCGCTATGGATGACAGCGTATTGTCATTTTGGGAGCCTGGTGCACCGCCTTATGAAGAAAGAAAGGCATCTCTGGAGTATGCATTTGATCATGGTTTTGAAACTTCTGTAAGTGTTGAACCCATGCTGGACAGTGAGCATATCTTTGACCTGGTTGATGATTTATCACCTTATGTGACAGATGCAATCTGGATAGGCAAGCTGAACCAGCCAAGGCGAAGAATAGACATAACAGATATGGTCATCGAGGCGGCGGTTGCAAGGATTGAAGCAGGTCAAACAGATGAACGAATAATCGCAATATATGAAAGGCTCAGGTCGAACCAGCTAATAAAATGGAAGGAGAGCATTAAAAAGGTCCTCGACTTGGACTTGCCTGATAGACCCGGCTTGGATGAATAATAGAGGTGAGGGGAATAGACGGCATCCTGTTTATTCCCCGCATTGAAAAAAATAATAGCCATTCTGTCCAAGGTTAATGGACAGGCATAGAGGGGGTGATAAAGACCAAAAAACAAGTTTGATAAAAATTTACTCTTCAATTTCGAGACAGTCCTTTCGTAACTGGAAAAGGTGATTGACCCCACCAAACGGAGACATCTTTAAAAAAATTCAATTTTAGGATGTCAGGGTCTCCTCACAGATTAATTCCTGTGTGACATGCCAGGAAAGGATCTGGTCATGAAATGTATCAGTTTAAAACGCATTGTCGAAAGGCTTTTGCCCAGACAAGTTTTTACAAAAAGCGAGAAACAACAGAAGAGTGAAAAGAAAGTTGAATCGTTGGAGTCAACTCAGGCTCAGTCTTCATTGACTTCAAAAATAACAGGAAACACCTTATCGCAAGGCAGTAAGGGAGGAATATTTGTTATGGCGAATTGGGGAAAGGTGTCTTTTAACAAGAGTCAAGGGGCTTGGTGTGTCAAGGGAAGGTACCAAGGGAAAAGGGTTTATTATTCAACTTATCGAACGGATGTAGGTTCCCGGACATGTCAAACAGAGGAAGAAGCGAAATTGCTTCAAGTGATTATTTCCTCTGAGATGAAAAACGGAAACTTTAACCCTCTTAAATATCAGCGGTCAAAGCCATTGCATCTTAAGAAATATGCACTTCAATGGCTTGAAAAAATGGAGCCGTCCTTAAAGTATGCCACATATAAAACATATCGGGCTGCGATTAATAACTGGCTTATTCCTATCCTTGGAGATGTCTTTTTGCCGGATATTAGATATGACCATTATTTCAAATTGTGGACTGATATAAAGAAGTCGGAAAAATATCGGAAGAATATAATTACCTGTCTTTATGCCATCATGGGAGACGCTAAGAAAGCGGGGTATATTTCACAGGTTCCTGATAAGATAGTTTTTAAGGGTAAATTCACTATCCCTGAAAAAGACCCCGCATGGATTGAAAAACAAGACCAGGACAGCATCTTGGAACACATAAGACCTGAAGACAGGGCCTTGTTCCAGTTTATCTTTATCACAGGGGTTAGACCCTCAGAGGCGCGTGCCTTGCAGAAGTCAGACTTACACAGGGATAAAGGTTATATCTCTATCCGATACACTATGGGTCCGATTAAAGGCGGTGAGGAGATAAAAGAAGTGAAACAAAAGCGAGAAAGGAGAATTCCTTTTTATGATGCGCTTATTCCTCTATTTGAAGCAATGCCGAAGACATTAGGTACTTATATGTTTATTAACTCCAGGACAGGCACGCCATATAGCAAAAACATTAACAGAGATATATGGAACCCCGCCTGCAAAAAGGCAGGTATAAATATCCCTCTTAATAATGGCGGTCGTCACTCTTGGGGTAATCAGTTGTCTGAGGCAGGAGTTGATATTGAGACGATAGGAAAGGGATTAGGACACAGCACGACTGCAACGACAAAAAGGTTCTATGCCAATCCTTCTATGAATACCCTGAAAAAGGCAGTTGATAAGGTGCGAAGTTTTAAGAAAAAAGAAAGGGCAAAAAATTGAAAGTTATTTGCACTTCATTTGCACGGGTATTTGACAATATATCTAATTATTACACTAAGTTAGTGGCGGAGAGGGTGGGATTCGAACCCACGTGCCCCGTTATTAGCGGGACAAATCGATTTCGAGTCGATCCCGTTACGACCACTTCGGTACCTCTCCGTTTACTTTCTGCTTTATATTCTTCATAACCTTTGAAGAAATTGGTATCATCTGCAACTATGTCACTCCTGGGAAGGATTGAATCTAATATACTAATTTAGTTTCCGGATCATCCACCCTCCGTAGCATAGCTACTGCGGAGGACGGGAGTCTGGAATGACGGATTAAGAAGTTAACTAAGGATTTACCTTCTTGCCCTGAAAAAGGCCTGAAGCATTTCCCTGCATTCCTTTTCCCTTATGCCGGATATCACCTCAATCCTGTGATTCAGCCTTGTGTCTTCGGCCAGGTTATAGAGCGAACCCGAGCCGCCTGCCTTGGAGTCAAAGGCCCCGAAAACCAGTCGCGAGACCCTGGCATTAAGCAATGCGCCCATGCACATGATGCATGGCTCGATAGTGACAACCAGGGTTGTGCCGGGAATGCGGTAATTCTCACACAGGGCCGCGGCCTCTCTGAGGGCGATTATCTCTGCATGGGCTGTAGGATCGTTGAGAGAGATGGGCTGGTTGTGGCCCCTTGCAAGCATCTCCCCTTCAGGTCCGGCAAGGACTGCCCCGACAGGGACCTCTCCTTTTTCCAAAGCCTTGCCTGCTTCAAGCAAGGCCTCGCCCATTAACTGATCGTAATCAATAGCCATATGCAGGAGGATTTCTATCATCTCCCTTTGTTTCAGTCAACCGGTTAGTTCATCCGGGATAGGGATTCCCGGATGAAAGCTTTCAGTAGGCAGCACTCAGCGTTTAGAAAAAATCAAAAACATTTTTTTATCACGAAAACACGAAAGGATGAAAACACGAAATAAAAACAGTTAGATAGATTTTTCGTGCTTTCTAATTTTCGTGTTTTCGTGATAAGATCCTTAGACTTTAATAATATAGAAGCAGAGGAAGACATTGGAATTACTTGCGCCTGCGGGCACACTTGAAAAACTTAAATGGGCGGTCGTTTACGGGGCCGATGCGGTTTATTTCGGCATGGAATTCGGCTCGCTCCGAAACTTTGCCGGGAATTTCACATTTGAAGATGCGGCGGAGGGCCTTTCATTCCTGCATGCCAGGGGCAAAAAAGGCTATGTCACCTTCAATATCTATCCCTTTTCCGATGAATATGACCGCATTCTGGATACGGCCAGAAAACTAGATGAGATGGGGGCTGATGCATTTATCGTTTCAGACCTTGGGGTTTTCAATGAGCTGAAAAAGAATAAAATTCATGTGCCTCTCCATATTAGCACCCAGGCCAACACCACAAGCCGGCAGGCAGTTATGGCCTACAAAGAACTGGGCGCAAAGAGGGTCAACCTGGCAAGGGAACTTTCCCTTGAACGGATAAAGGATATACAGGCAAATGTCAGGGGGCTTATTGAAACAGAGGTGTTTGTACACGGGGCAGTGTGCTTCTCCTATTCCGGGCGCTGTGCTATCAGTGACTATCTGACGGGACATGGCGCCAACAGAGGCGAATGCAAGCACCCGTGCAGGTGGAGATATTTCCTGATGGAAGAGACAAGGCCAGGTAAATACATGCCTGTCTTTGAGGATGAGAGGGGGCTGTATCTCTTCAACTCAAAGGACCTGGCCCTTTTTGAGTTCGTCACCGCACTGAAAGAGGCAGGCGTGGATTCCATCAAAATAGAAGGAAGGATGAAGACCATCCACTATATCGCCACGGTTGTATCCTTTTACAGGCAGGTCCTGGATGGCAGGAAATTTTCAACTGAAGAGGCGCTCAGGCTTCTGAACAGGATTCCCAACAGGGGCTTTTCAACAGGTTTCATGAAGGGCTCCATCAGGCCTGAGGACTATGATTTTAATGTGGCAGATTCTGTTTCAGACACAATCCTTGTTGGAAACATCACAGAGGAAAGTATAGACGGCAGATGCGTCATAAGGGTAAGGAATAACATCATGGCCGGGGAAACCCTTGAGACACTCAGCCCTGACGGCGAATTATCAACCGTGACCATGCCACAGATACTTGAAGCAACCGACGGAACCCGGACCGAGTGCGCCAACAACTCCCAATCCATTTTCTCAAATCAGGAATTAATGCCCTACACAATACTGCGCCGGGTAAAGCAGTCCGCACAAGATTGCTATATTCAGGACTAAAGGGACAATTAATCATTTCCCCATTTATCCTGATCCTTTTAAAAGCGGAACTAAAGTCTTTCCCTTCTGTAGGATCAAATTACAGGCAGGCGACAATCTGCAAAAGCACCTGGCTTAAAACACCTTCCCTGCTGCCCATCTTGTGGATCTGTTATCAGAACAAATCTATCAACGTCAACCAAAAGAACCACCAATAAAAGGGGTCAGCATTTCTGCTGACCCCTTGATATCTCCGGCCGGGACGATCCTGCTGCAAGGCGGATCTTGTCTGAATCCTTCTTTTCCTCGTAACCAGAGGGAAGACCTCCGCATAAAAAAACTATTTTCTTGACAAACAGGTATAAAAAATCAAAAAAAACCGTACGGCAGGTAAGTATTAACATTGAGTTTAAATAAGGAGGGAAAAATGAGAGTGTTGCGGAAAAATAGCAGCAGAAGAGACTTTCTCAAGCTTCTTGGGCAAAGCGCAGCGGTTGCTGGCGTGGGCAGCACGGGGCTTTTGGGAAGGTGGTCATGGGCTCAATCAGGAGTCCCGGCAGATATGCATCTGGCGGACGGCGATGAGTGGGAGACTTTTAAGCCAGGCGTATATGATGCGGATGACCAGAAGATTCTCAAAGATTTCCAGGCCCAGCTCGACCAGATCAGCAGCAGGGGCAAGCTTGCCTTTGCCGACCTGATAAAAAAAGATGATTGGAAGCACGGGGCTAACGTCCGAGGCCAGGTTACTCACGAAGAAAGGATGAAGGTCGTCAACAACTTTGGGGGCGAAAACCCATTGTTTAAAGACGAGGAATACGCCAGGAAGACCAAATACGGCAAGCCGATCGTTCCACCCGTAGTTGTTGTAGATGAATTTATGCCGCCCATGCCAGCAGGTGTCGGCGACTACATGGTGGTCAGCCGGTGGAATGGCGCCACGAATATTTATAAGCCGGTTTATGAGGGCGATACCCTTTACTCCGTCGTCGATCAGCAGCAATATAGAGACATCACTCCGGCGGCAGGCTGCAAATACCGCACATTTGTCCTGAGCGGCACAGGGAGGGTATTCAACCAGAAGGGCGAACTGGTGGGAGAGGGCGCCAATGTCCTCACAGAGAGCTTCCGCCGTCGTAAGGACAAATCGAAGAGATTCAAAATCCGCGCCTGGGAGAGCCCGGACTGGTGGCATCAGCGTCCGATCTACCAATACACGGATAAGGACTGGGACACCATAATCGGCATGTGGAAAAAAGAGAAACGCCGCGGTTCCACACCGCTGTATTGGGATGACGTAAAGGTCGGAGATCAGCCGGATCCCCTCACAAACTCCCCTATCCTCGCGGATATAACCGTGAACATGATGTTTACCATGCCTCAATGGGCCACCGACCTCAAGAAGAATATATTGGACCCGGCCGCCTTTAAAACATTGGTGAAAAACAATCAGGGCATCTACGTCCCGCCGGAGCATTTGGAAAAAGGGGTGGATAACGATCCCAATCACAAGGCAGAGGTAGAGCAGGCAAACCGGGACGGACGCTCAGTTGTACAAAATTCCTTCTGCGCAAAGTGGGCCGCCATTATGCTTTACAACTGGATTGGCGACAACGGGTGGATAGAGAGAATGGGCTGGGACATCATGGCCAAGCCGCCGGGATATCCCGAGTCAGTAATACCCCCTATTCCACAACAGGATATACCGGCTTTGTTTGACCAGCTCCCGTATCTGGATAAGGTCCCATTCTTGAAAGGGAAGTGCGCAGAGGCTCACCCCCTGGAGGGCGACATCATAACAAACAGGGGCTATGTAACCGGCAAATACCAGAAGGACAATGAATATTTCGTCAAGCTTGTATGGTGGTGTGAGACCTTCGACAAGTATATTGTGCAAGAGGGTTTCGCCACTGTAAAACTGCCAAAGAAGGCTTAGTATTAATTCATTAATTAAACAGGAGAATAATAATCATGGAAAGGAAAAACGAAAGAAGATATTTTTTGAAATATCTACTATCCGTGTCGGCATTTGCAACCGGTTCGACTCTCTCACTCAATAAGGGCGGTGGATTCACAATCGGAAAAATAGAATCAGCAAAGGCCCAGGTTAAGAGCGGCGCCAAGGTGAAAAAGATTGCGGTAGAAGAGCATTTTCATACAAAAGAATACCTAGCGTTATTAAGCTCTAAAACAGATCACAAAGGGGGAGGTGCGCCCTCCGCTGCGGCTAAGGTAATTGACATTGGAGAGGGAAGAATCAAGGAGATGGATGAATGCGGCATTGATATGCAGATGCTTTCTTTATCCTATCCTGGACTTGATGTGTTTAAGACCGAAGATGCGATCAGCACAGCCAGGATGGTAAATGATCAGCTTTCCGAGACAATAAAAAAATATCCTAAAAGGTTTGCCGGCTTCTGCTGCATTCCTCTTCAGGACCCGGCGGTTGCAGCTGATGAATTAGAGCGGGCTGTTACAAAACTCGGATTCAAGGGCGCTATGGTAAATATAAACACTCCGGAAAGATGGCTTTCGGATCAGCAATATGAGGTTATATTTGAGAGGCTGGCAAAGCTGAATGTCCCGTTTTATCTTCACGCCGATGGACCATCCACTGAAGATTCGGGTTTGCATATCGTTCCCGAGGTTATGCGACTAGTCAACGGCAATCTTCTGGATAAATATCCTAACCTGCAGCTTATACTCGGACACGCAGGCGAATCACTGCCATTCTGGCTGAATCGGCTGGATGGACGGTGGAGATATCCCGACAGGCCCAAAAAATTCAGCCAGTATTTTAAAGATCATTTTTATGTTTCAACCAGTAGCCAGTGTTCTCCGACCCTGTTGAATTTTCTTATCGCCGAGATCGGGGCGGACAGGATCATGTTCGCCACGGATTACCCCTATGAATCAATCAAGCAGCATGTGGATTTTATTGATTCAGCGCCCATAAGCAACAGCGACAGAGAGAAGATCTGTCACCTGAACGCGGAGAAGCTGTTTAAATTATAGACATCACAGGTAAAGATTCCGGATCGATTCAGGATTCATCCAAAAAAGGAGGAGAAAATTATGGCTGGAAATCCCAGGAGAAGATTTTTTAAACAATTATTCGCATTATCAGCCTTCGGCGGGAGCTCATTTTTATCATTCCACAGGAATGAAGGATCTAACACCGTTAAATTCGGACCGCAAGAGGCAAATGCTATGATCAACCCTGATTATGCAATGCCGATTTCCAAGGGCAGGTTGAAGATTGACTACTTTGGTATGTCCTGTTTCCTTATCACCGCAAGCAATGGAACCAGGATTATCATGGACCCGTTCTTTGCCGACCTGGAGGTGCTCCACAGCGAATTGAATAAAGAGCCGGCTGACGTGGTAACAGTCAGCTGCGGTCACTATGCCCACTGTTATGTATGGGCAGTGGGAGGAATGCCCTACATTTATCAGATAACAGAACCGACAGAGCTTAACGGCATCACGTTCAGGGGTGTTGCAACCCGTCATCTGACCATGAGTGAACTTGCAGAGCAGGACCCTGGCGATAATATCGTAATGTGTTTTGAGGTCGATAAAATTAAGTTCTGTCATCTGGGCGCACTGGGGCACAAGCTATCCGATGAGCAGGTAAAGAAGATCGGCAAGGTTGATATCCTGATGGTGCCGGTAGGGGGAGTCAGCACATTGCCTGCAAAGGATGCCTATGAAGTATGCAATCAAATAAATCCCAAAGTCATAATACCGATGCACTACCGAAGCGAGCGGTGCGTTTTTCCAGCCTGGGCAACTCTTGATGACTTCCTGAAGGATAAGAAAAATGTCTTAAAGTTAGAGCCGAAAGGTTTCAACCAGCTTTCATTCACATTAGCCGAGCTTCCATCTGAGACCCAGATTATTGCGCCGGATTATCCCCGCTAGCGCAGGTTGACCGGTTATTTCTGATGGCTATCGGCGTCAAGGTTGAAAATGAGTTTAAACTTTAAATAATTTTTCCAATTGACCTTATAAAGGAGGTTTAAAAGATATGAAGATAAAATGGTTTAACGTCTCCAGTTTCATGATTACAACAGAAAAAGGGACCAAAGTCATAACAGACCCTTTCGCATACAATTACAAACCCCAGCTTCTGCCCCTGCCCCCGAATTTTGAAAAAAATCGCCCAGCGATCGGAGAGTACGCCGATGTTGTCACTCTCTCTCATGGACACTTTGACCACAGTTATGTAGGGGCCGGCAATATCAAAGGTGTGCCCAAGCTCTATACGGGAGGGCCACCGAGAGAATATAAAGGAGTCAAGTTCAGCGGCGTCACTGCCTATCATGACCCTGTGGGCCATAACCACCATGGTTTCGTTACTCTCAACGTGATTGAGGCTGACGGCCTTAGAATCATGCATACCGGCGACTATGGGCAGAAGAGGCTTTATGACGAACAGGTTGTGGCCTTGGGCAGGGTGGATATCTTAATGACCGCGTGGGGTGAGTGGGTTCAGGCGCTTTTCGAACAACTGAAACCAAAGGTCGTCTTCCCGATGCATCATGCCCGCATTGATGATTACATGAGGAGCTTTAAGGGGTTTAAAGATTACACTAATAAAACAAGCGAGCTTGAATATACAAAGAAAACGCTTCCATCCGAGATGGAGATTATCATGCTCAAGCAATCGATGGAAACCAATCTGTAATGAGATAAACAGGAGTCAATAATTGAATTGGCATGGTCATCTGTTCGAATGAATTTGACGGTCCGCATCAGTTTAAACATGTGTCCACTCATTAATAAGAGGAGGAGGTAATAATGGCAGACAGGAAATCGAGAAGGAGATTTTTTAAACAATTATTTGCGTTATCAGCCTTCAGCGGCGCTTCAATATTGTCATTCAAGAAACCGCTGGGGGAAAACATCGGGGGGCTCGTCCCTACAGAAGCGAATGCCATGGCAAATCCTGATTATGCAATAGGCAGGTTTAAAAATAGGATTACTATTGAATACTATGGAGTATCCTGTTTTGTGATTATATCGAGCAACGGGACCAGGATTATAACCGATCCCTTCCTCGCCAACGGCTCTATGTACCAGCCGATGAAGGTTAAGGGATATAAAATGCTCCACAGCGAGTTGAGAAAAGAGCCTGCCGATGTAGTGACGGTAAGCTGCGGGCATTATTCACACTGCTATGTCTCTTCAGTCGGAGGCACCCCGTATATCTATAAGATAACAGAGCCAACGGAACTTCACGGCATCACATTCAGAGGGATTGCCAGCAAACACCTGGATATGACGGAGCCGATACTGAAGGCCGCCCAGAATATAATCATATGCTTTGAGGTTGACGGCATTAAGATATGCCATCTGGGGGCACTGGGGCACAGGCTGTCCGATGAGCAGGTCAAGCAGATCGGCAAGGTGGACATATTGATGGTGCCGGTTGGCGGGGCCGAAACGCTGCCTGTCGCCGATGCCAATGATGTCTGCAGTAGAATAAATCCAAGAGTTGTCCTTCCGATGAAGTATCGAAGCGAGCGGTATGACAACCCTTCCTGGGCGTATGTTGACGAGTTCCTTAAGGATAAGAAGCATGTCCTAAGGTCCGATACCAATGTGAGCTCAAGCTTGTTGGAATTTGCATTAGATGAAAAGACGAAACGCGTAAGGATTACTTCTCCTTCACCAGAGCTTTCATCTGAGACAACAGTTATGGTTCCCAGATTTGTTTACTAGCAGCGTGAATCCGAAAAGAGGTGTTTTCGGATGAGTTCTAACTAATTTTTCCAATATGCTTTCCAAAGGAGGGTAAACGATATGAAGATAAAATGGGTAAACGTCTCATGCTTTGTTATTGAGTCAGAAAAAGGAACCAGAATCGTAACGGATCCTTTCTTTCACCTTTACATACCCGATGATCCGCCTCCGGGTGGAAATCCGATCCGACCCGGAATCGAGGAATATGCTGATGTTATCTCCCTGTCTCACGGACACTTTGACCATAGTTATATATATGCTATCAAAGGGGTGCCGAGGCTTTATACGGGAGGTGCACCGGTAGAGATCAAGGGCGTTAAATTCAATGGCGTCTCAAGCTATCATGATAATTATGGTGAGGGAGGACGCGGTCTCAATGAGATTATTTGCATGGAGGTAGATGGAATCAGGATTGTCCATTTAGGAGACTATGGGCAGCCGGTGCTTAATGATGAACAATATAAAGAGACAGGCAGGGTGGATATCCTGATAACACCGTGGGGCAATTGGGCAACCGGACTTCTCGATCAACTGAAACCAAAGGTGGTTTTGCCCTGCCATCACACCAGCGTGAATCAAGTGAGCAATCTGAAGGGCTTTGTCGATTATTCGAATAAAACAAGCGAGTTGGAATACACGAAAACTACTCTTCCATCGGAGATGCAGGTCATTATGCTCAAGGCATCGCTGGAAAGCAGTATGTGATTTGAGGGATAAATTTCTTCGATGATCCTGTGCCTTTTATAATATCTTCCGGGCTATGTCCTGGTTATTCAAGGAGGCAGTGCAGTTAATTGAATCAGCGCCTTTAAGCGACGGCGACAAAGAAAAAATCTACCACCTCAATGCGGAAAGGATTTTTAGAATCTGATTATTATTTTGGAGGATAAAATGCATATTAAAAAAATCATCGGGATCACAATCACCTGTCTGGCGTTTGCCGGCGCAGCTCTGGGGCAGGGCGGGCCACAGGGACAGGCATCAGGCGCCGCTGCTCCCAACCACAATGTCCCGGCCAAGTTTGACTATGGTCCGGTATTTGATGCGCTGGATACAAACCATGACGGCAAGGTCGCCAAAGAGGAATGGCTTGCATCAGGTCTGAGTCAGCATACCTATGATAATCTTTTCATCAAGATGATTGATACCGACAAAGACCTTGTTATCATCAAGACCGAGTTTACCGCGTCATCGCCGCAGTTTGAGGTGGATGCCGACAAAGACGGGAAGGTGTCTTTGCGGGAATATATTGCTGCCAATAACGGCAGAGAGGCTATCATGAAGGCGAGCGGCGGTTCTGCACCTCCGGCAACCGATCATGGGGGAGCCCAGGGCGGCGCTGCACCTGCCGCACAGAAGTAATAAGCAGCCGATGATATACTGATTCCAGGCTGCTTTTTTTAACGCCCGGCCTGACAAGGCCGGGCGTTTAGTTCCTGTTCCGTCATTGCATATGCAGGTGAAAAGGAATCCGCATTGACAGCGCAAGCTCTGTAACGGTTAGAATTAATAGTACCTACATATTCAGCGCCATTTTTTCTTCATCAGATAAGGTCGATTTGAAGTCGTTAAGCTTTGCTTCCCCTTTATCGGTAACACGGGCTTTTTGGTCTGCAATCACCAGATAATCCAGGACCTGGAGCTCTTCAATTAAAGGGACAAGCAGTTGTTGGCTTAAAGCCGGGTATATCCCTTCTATCTCATCCCTGGAAAACTCGTTCAATATTTTGTCAACCTGGATTTCAGGCCTGTTCAAAACCTTGTTCAATATCGACATCTGTCTCCGGTAGTAGGGCACGCTCACGCCTTTATCCGACAGGTCGAAGGCTTCAAGCACGAAAACGGGCGCCGTGCGGAGGTCGTGACATGTCACCGTAATATCTCTGCAGACGGTTCTGCTAGAATAGGGCGGCCATTCATAGGCATGGGGAGGCTTCAGATTGCCCATATGATATAGAGGCTCTGTTTGGGTCTTCAGTACATTTCTCCATCCCATTCCGTCGAAGGGTTTTTTTGAAGGGTCATCTATGCTTGTCGGGGCATACCAGAATGGCAGATAATACTCTGATGGGATATACCTTGGACCGGCTTCCCAGAGCGTATTTACTTTAGGAACAATTAGAGGCCACAGGTCTGAACAAAGCCTTCCTGTATATTTTTCGCCGTCAAATATTACTTCGTCGCCAATTTTGTGTTGAAAGTGGCAAGGATATTTGACCGGGTCTCCTAAAAATTCAACCAGTGTAGCTTTAACTTTGAACATGTTAACCTCCGGTACTGAAATTGATAAAACATATCCCAAATAATTTTAAAGGCATTCTTTGAGGAAATGGAGCGCTCAATAAGTTGACATGATAATCAATTGTCCCTGAGAAAGGAAAGGGCCAGGCTTTCACTGGCTGAATAAGGATCGGTTTCGCCCCTCTCTACTGCATCGACAGCGTCTTTGAAGTCCTTGCTTGCAGAAATGAGATCAATAAGCTGTTCCAATATCTGATTCTTAACCAAATCTTTTAATTCTTCGCTGATTTTTTATTTTTTCCCTCTTGATCCAAAGCGGATGCCGGTATTGAAAAGGTAATTGCGATGCCTCTCCACTTCAATTAGAAATTCCTTAATCCCTTTGTCGAGTATGGCCTCAATTTTTAGAATCGGGGGCTTCCATCTTCCGCCAACATATTTTTCCGGATTCCCCTCAATCATTAAACTCAGATCATTCAGCGTCTTTTCAGCGCCTTCTCTTTCCGACTTGTTTATTACAAATATATCCCCGGTTTCAAAAATTCCTGACTTCATTGCCTGGACAGAGTCTCCCATGCCCGGTATAACTACAATAACTGTGGTGTGTGCGATTTTTACAATGTCGGTCTCGTCCTGGCCGGTCCCCACTGTCTCAACAATAATGTAGTCTTTCCCCATTGCGTCAAGTATGTCAATAGCGCCTCTGGTCGACCTTGTAAGCCCTCCGGCGTGTCCTCTTGTGGCCAGAGATCTAATAAAAACGCCGTCATCCATGCTGTGTCGCTGCATCCTGATACGATCACCCAGTATAGCTCCTCCGCTGAAGGGGCTTGTAGGGTCCACAGCCAGGACCCCTAATGTTTTTCCATCCTTACGGATATGGCTTATCATTTGATCGACGAGTGTGCTTTTGCCGACGCCTGGAGCGCCGGTTACTCCTATTATATATGCCCTCCCGGTATATGGATAAATTTCTTTTAATACATCTCTGGCATTCGCAACACCGTTATCGATATTACTTATCAACCGGGCAACAGTCCTTATATCTCCGGATCTGATCTTCTGGACAACCGTGCTTGCTTTATCCATATCGATAACCGCGGTCTACCATTTATCCCGGGGTATCCCGTATGATCTCAGACACTCATCCATGGCTCCCGTGTCCGCGCCAAGGGCAATTAATCCGGCCCTGGCGATGACCCCGTCCTCCCATGTTGCACCTGAGGTTCCAAATCCTCCGATAATTTTATTCTCCATAATAACCGGGAATCCGCCCATAAATGTTACCCAGTTGCTGTGGAACCATAATGGTGATATCTCAGGATCAGTCCCCTTGAATGTGCCACCCCACATATATGTCGGAATTTTGCCGAACACGGCAGTACGCGCCTTGTTGCCTGCGATCTCGATACTCAGAAGCGCGGCATCGTCCATTTTCTGAAGGGCCACCATGTTCCCCGCCGCGTCACAGACTGCCATGGTCATGTTTAACCCCATTTGTACGGCCTTCTTTTTGGCGCCCTCGATTAATATTAAGGCCTTTTCGAGAGCCATGCCCGAATGATCATAGGGCAAATCCGGGGGCCACATTCTTTCACATGTCCTCTGTCCCATATTTTCTCCTTTTCCCGAATCGATTGCTCAGTATGTCCCATCATCCATTTGTTAGAAACCTTTTATACAATGAACATGCCGGACCGGCAGAAGATTTATCTATTGCACCGACGGTTCAAGGATGATCCTGGCGTCAACCACTAAAGCGCCTTCCTTGTACAGGAACACAGGATTCAGATCGATCTCTTTGATTTCCGGACGATCTTCAACGAATTTGGAAACCTTCAGCAGCAGGTCAATCAGACAGGGGATATCGGATCGTTCATGCCCCCTGTAACCTTCCAGCAATGGATAACCCTTTATCTCCTTGATCATCTCCTCTGCATCCCTCTTTGTCAAAGGCACAATCCTGAATGAAACGTCTTTAAGAATTTCAACAAGAACACCCCCGAGACCGAACATCAGCAGCGGTCCGAATTGAAGATCCTTACTCATGCCTATAATAACCTCAACACCGGGGGGCGCCATTTTCTGAACAGAGACTCCCCAGATTTTTTTATCCGGATATTGCCCTGCAATTGATTCGGTCATCCTGACATAGGCTTCAGCCGCCTGAGTGCTGTCAGCCAGATTCAGCATGACGCCGTTGGCATCGCTCTTATGAATGATATCAGGTGAAATTATCTTTAGCGCTACAGGAAACCCCAGTTGATTGGCAATGCGAATTGCCTCTTCTTTATCCCTGGCCAGGCTTCCCTCAACAACAGGCATCCCGGCTTCCATGATGAGATTTTTTGACTCAATCTCCGTCAGATACGTTCTGTTTTCAGTCTGGGCACGATTTATAATCTCGTTCATATTTATTCCTTTTCCACAGGAAAGTTTAGATTGTCTTTGTTATTATCAATAGCGTTGGGCTGTAAAAATTCAGAGACACCTTGAAAGAGGTGCGTTCAGCTGTTTTCATTCATCATGTCCTGCCTCTGCCGGTAATAACGTATCATTCGTCCGAGGGATTTTAAGGCACGGTCAGTGGTTGGATAGACACCGACATTATTCTCAAGATAGTAATCACGAAGCCGTCGTCTCTCCTCTTCCCAGGAGAGAATGCCAGGCTTTTCACCCCCCTCGCGCAAAACCATGATTACCGGGATCTTATATTTTTTGGCTATTCTTACGGGTATTTCCGAAATTCCAGGATCATCCTCCCAACCGATCTGATCAGTATATCCTATAACCTCACGGGCCTTGATTGAAGGGAATACCTTCTCAAGTATAATACTGCCGACCTGACCGGAGGATGCCAGGGCATCCATTATTTTTTCAAGATTTTCAGCCTGTGGAAAGGGCGGCCCGACATCAATGGGATTATTGGCGCTTGTACCGAGAGGCGCAAGGTAACCGGCGATTTTATTCTTTACTGCTCTGCTGAGTTCCGCCACAGCCAGACCTTCCCGATAGCAGGAGTCACCGAAAGCTACACCGACTCCTCCTCCTCCGCAAATAAAGGCTACACCTAAATCGGTTTGGGGAGGGAGGTTGCAGAATGCCGAGGCCGTATCCAGAAGCTCTTCGATATTGTTAACCCTGACTGCGCCGGTTTGCCGGAATATCGCTGACCATACCTTCTCACTGCCTGCAAGCGAACCCGTGTGGCTGGCTGCTACCCTGGAACCGCTTGGAGTTAGTCCCCCTTTCCAGATTATAAGGGGCTTTTTCACTGCCAGGGTCCTTGCCACGCTCATGAATTCTTTTCCGTTTTTGACTCCTTCCAGATAGGCGCTTACAACCCGTGTATTAGGATCGGCATCAAAGTATTTCAGAAGATCGATTTCATTTACATCAATTGCATTACCATAACTTATTCCGTGGGTAAACTTCAGTCCATAATCCACAGAGTAGCGAAAGACATCCTCGGACAATCCTCCACTCTGGGATAAAAAGCCCAGTGAGCCGCTATCCTTTTGATAGTTCTCGCCCGGGATCTGTGTTACCCCGCCTCCAGGCGAATAGACACCAAAGCAGTTAGGGCCGATTATGCGCAAACCGTTGCCCGCCTGGGTCGACAACTCCGCCTCCAGTTTTCTGCCCTCATCGGTTCCGATCTCACTGAAGCCGCCGGTAAAGATTTCCACCGCCGGAATACCTTTTTGCCTGCATTCCCTGACAATATCGAGCGCGGCGGCAGTAGGCACATAAAGTCGTGCAAAGTCTATTTCTCCGGGGATTTCGGAGATTGAGGGATATACCTTCAATCCCATTAATTCGGTCATTTTAGGATTTACAGGATAGATATCGCCTTTAAAACCGAAACGCTGGAGCGCCCTGACCATACAGGTTCCCACACCTGCAGGATTTTTAGAGACTCCCACTACGGCGATGGAACGCGGGTAAAAAAAGGATTTCAGTTCCGTTACTATGTTAGAATTTGATTTATTGCTCATCTCAGTCCTTAAGAATCCCGTTGAAGAAGATTTCACTGTATGTATCGCACAACTCTTTGGCAGAATCCTTTCTCGTCGGGTCGTACCAGTTAAAAGTCCAGCGACACATGCCGATTAATGCAAAGGTGGCGAAAATTTTATTAATTTTCTTGATTTTGCCGGAGGTTTCCAATTCAGAGAGTGTATCCCGGATGATATTAAAAAATCTCCGCCAACTCTCTCGTATTATTTTGCGGTGTTCAGGGGTCAGATTGCCGAGTTCATGAATAAGCATTTTCTGCGAAGGATCCCTCGTCATACTTGATTCTGTATATTTTTTTATTATGAAGGAGATGCGCTCTTCAGGGTCAGTGATTTTTTCAGCGGTCTCTATTATTGGTATTAAGTCCTTCTTCATGTTAGTCTCATGAATGAAAAAAAGCAGGTCCTCTTTGCTGCTGAAATAATGATAGAGACCTGCCTTGGTAATTCCCAGGGCTTTAGCGATCTTTGATAATGGTGTCTGGTTATATCCTTGCGAAATGAAGAGTTCAATTGCCTGTTCATAAATCTCTTGTCTTTTATCCATGGTGTCTCCCTTATTGAAGTATTAAAAAAATATTTTAAAAGAATCTAATAAGCATTGTCTCCTTAATTTCAGGAACGCTTTAGAATCCTTTTATGATACATTGCTATATCGCCTTCAATAGAGTATATCTGCCCGTTTACTTACCTGCCGACAGGTAGACATACTTGATTTTTTTATTTTTTTTGTCAAGAAATATTATCGAGAGCATCTTTTTGTCAGGTGTCCTATAGATAGTGTTCATCCAAAAACACCTAATTTTGGATTCACGCTATCAGCTGTCAGCTTTCAGCTAAAGTCTTATTCTTATAATTCAATAGGTTGGCTGACTGCTGATCGCTGACCGCTGAACGCTCCATCCATAAAAGCCTTATTTATGGATGGACACTAGATCGAATTTTTATATATTTTGTTTTGATCTGAGTAGCTTAAAGATTACAAGGTAAAGCTATTTTGCATGGAATATATATACAATATTTCTTGACAAAAATGTTAAAAAAAATAAGACAATTACCTGACGGCAGGTAAGTTTATTAGTTCTAAAACCAGATCCTTTGGGCCAGTTCAGAGAATATAGGTTCCGCCATCATATGGGGATATCATTATTTCAATTACATAATCATTATAAGACGCTATGCATTGTAACAGCTTTTCGAAGCATTTGAGAATTTTATATAAGAAGCGGCGATTGTTCATAAGATAAAAAAATGGGGGAGGAAGACTTATGATGAAAAAATGTTGGATTTTTTTATTGGTTTTGTTTGCGGTCATGAGTTTTTCAGGGATTGCAGGTGCAAGCTTAACGGTGATCGGCACGGCCGCTTACAACGGCAATAAATATAACCTGATATACGAGGATGATCCGGGGCTGATATGGCTCGATTATAGCAACAGGGCAGGAGGGGGCTGGGACGATTATATTAAGTGGGCCTCCGGATTGAACACACCGGATGTCCTGACATACAACTTTAACCCCGGGGTAAATGTTTCATGGGCAGGTGATTGGCGGTTGCCGAAGACCGTGGATGGTTCAAGGCACTATGGATATGACGGATCGACTACCGCAGGGTCCAATATAACGACCAGTGAACTCGGGCATTTGTATTATAAGTCATTAGGCAATCTTGGGCATCATGACTCGAAGGGGCAAAAATTACCCGGGTGGGGCGATGAAGCCGGATGGGGCCTTAAAAAGAAAGGCCCTTTCACTAACCTGTACACCGATTCCTACTGGTCCGGCACCGAATATTCAATTTATGATCAGCATGCCTGGTCTTTCAGCCTTGCATTCGGCTCTCAGAGTAACAAGGCATATAAGGCAATGAATACTCTCTCAGCAATTGCGGTTCGCCCCGGTAAAGTTGTATTTGCCCCGGGGCAATAGCGGGATGTTGTTTTTGCAAAAGCAATCTAATGACAGGAGAAATAATAATGGACGATAAAAACTCAAGAAGGAGATTTATAAAACAATTATTTGCATTGTCCGCCTTCAGCACCGGTTCAATGTTATCGTTAAAGACAGGCATGAATTCGATAACCGCAGGCCCTGGCATGACAGGAGCAGCTGCCATGGAAAACCCGGATTTTGCTGCGCCTGTCCCCGACAGAACAATAAGAATTAAATACAAGGGATACTCATGTTTTATGATAACCGCGAGCAATGGAATGAAGATCATAACAGATCCTATAAGCGCCTTAGGTAAAGAGCCTGCCGACATAGTCACTGTCAGTTGCGGGCATTACAACCACTGCGATGTGTACTGGGTTGGGGGCTTTCCATATATTTATAAAAGGACTGAGCCGATAAAACTAGAAGGAATCACATTCAGAGGCGTCGCGACTCACCATCTGGAAATGGATGAGGGCCGGAAAATGAGACCAGGCGATAATTATGTGATATGTTTTGAACTCGAAGGAATGAATATCTGTCATCTTGGAGCATTAGGAGAAAAACTTACCGGTGAGCAGGTAAAGCAGATCGGGAAAGTGGATATTTTAATGGCGCCTGTGGGTGGTGTAAGCACACTGAATCTTGTTGATATCGTTGAAGTTTGCAGTTCATTGAATCCCAAAGTTGTTATTCCGATGCACTATAAAAACAGGCAGTCTAATGATATCCCAGGGGCGACTGTCGATGAATTTCTCAAACTCATGGACAAAGGCGGGAATCTGAAGGGAGGCCGAGGCGGTTTTGGATCAAAGGACTTTAAATCATCCGACCTGCCGTCTGTGACGCAGGTTATTGTGCTTTAATACCAAGGAGGATAAGAATATGAAATTTCAATGGTTCGCAGCTTCCCATTTTCTGATTACTACAGATGCAGGGGTCAAGATCGTAATCGACCCTTTTCAGAATAATGACATAGTCGATCATGAGCCGCTTCCACCATATGGCACCGCAATACGTCCGACATATACAGGTGAGGCTGATGTTGTTGCTATGTCCCACGGAGACGGAGACCATAGTTATATATGGAATATCCAGGGGGTGCCCAGGCTCTATGCAGGAGGAAAACCGCAGGAATACAAAGGCATAAAATTCAGCAGTGTTGCAACCTGTCACGGCGGTGATACTACTTACAGAAATAACTTTATAGGCGTTGAGGCTGATGGTATCAGGGTCTGGCATTCAGGTGACAATGGGCAGGTGCTCAGCGACAGGCAATTAGCACAGATCGGCAGGGTAGACATTTTAATGACTAATTGGGATGATGATCCGCTTGAAATGACCTTCGACATTCTTGACAGGGTTCTCGATCAATTAAAACCCAGGGTCGTAATACCTATGCACCATGTCCTTGTGGATGAATTTATGACCAGTAGAAAAGGCTTTATCGATCACAGGACGGATAATGTCACAGAGGTCGAGTTCAAGGCAAACGCGCTTCCGGCTGAAATGCAGGTTGTATTGATTAAGCCGTCGCTGGGAAACCCGCTGGATTTTTTTGATCCGGCAGCCTATGTGGACTCAAAGCTTTAACTGAAGGGATAAATTATGAAAAAATATTTCACGATGCTTTTTATGCAGGCTTTTATTCTTTCGACCTTCGTAATTTTGCCGTCAAGTTCAACAGCTCAATCCGTCGCAAAATCTGCCGGTGGGACAGAACTGAAGGATTGCCCGGATTGTCCTCAGCTTGTGGTGATTCCTCCTGGATCATTCACCATGGGATCTCCGGAAACGGAAGAGGGCCGCGAAGCCGGCGAGACTCAGCACCGTGTTACCATTTCAAAGGCCTTTGCCCTTGGTAAAAATCCGGTTACCAAAGGTGAGTTCAGCCAATTTGTTGCTCAGACCGGGTACAATGCCAAAGGTATATGCTTCAGCATGGATGACCAGGGCAACCCGAGTGAGAGCGAGATCTATAACTGGGAGACGCCTGGTTTCGATCAGAGAGACAACGAACCCGTTGTCTGCGTCAATGCTGTTGATGCAGAAGCCTATGCTGCATGGCTCTCGAAGAAGACAAAAAAGACCTATCGTCTTCCGACCGAAGCTGAATATGAATATGCAGCGCGCTCAGGAACAACAACTGCGCGCTATTGGGGTGAGAGCCAGGATGACGGGTGCGCATATGCAAACGGCATAGGCTATGAAGCGCAGAAGGTATTCTGGGGAAAACTGGCGAAGTGTGATGACGGGTATGTTTATACCTCGCCTGTGGGAATATATAAACCGAATGCCTTCGGTCTCTACGACATGCTCGGCAATGCGTGGGTCTGGCTTGCCGATTGCTGGCGCGACAGCTACGCCGGCGGTCCGGATAGTGAGGCGCCCTGGATGGACCAAGGGTGTAGTGCCCGCGTAATGCGCGGCGGCTCCTATATAAGCAATTACACAAGCCTACGGGCTGCAGCCCGCCACAAGGCAGGGGCAGAGCAGCGATTTCACAACTATGGCATTCGCATAGTGCGTGACCTGACTCCCTAAAAATAATCAGGATTTCAGGCTGATAGAAGAACCGTGCTATTCCATCCCTGAAGCGAAAATTTTTAAATCCTATATATTATATTATTTCTTGACAAATGGTCTTAAACTAAATAATAATCTACCTGTCGGCAGGTAAGTTTATTGGTAAAAGGGATAATATTGTGGGCCTGGTTCAAAAAGATACGAGATGATAGAGCTATAAAAGAAGGCATTTCTATAGTAATATTATAATAGGATTCAAATTGGGAATGCATAATGATTTTAGATATTATTTATTAGGTTAAAGCACTCAATACATCAATAAAGGATAAAGAACTGACAAATGAGGCTTGATGTAAAAAATCTTGAAGCATGGTTAAAACTGACCATGGAGGAGCCCATAGACCCGGATCTTCCAATCTGCGATCCCCACCATCATTTATGGGACGGTCCGGGGGACAGGGGCAGATATATGCTTGATGAGTATCTCAAGGATGCGGGGGGCGGCCATAATATTATTAAGACCGTTTTTGTAGAATGCGGGACAGGATACAGGCATGACGGCACTGAGGAGATGCGACCCGTAGGTGAGACGGAATTTGCGTGCAGGGAGGCCGAACTAAGCGCGAGTGGAAAATATGGGAAGACCTCCGTTGCCGAGGGGATTGTGGCCTTTGCCGATCTTTTTCTCGGAACGGATGTAGCCCGGGTGATCGAGGCCCATGCCGGGGCGTCCGGGAACCGTTTGAAGGGTATCCGGCATTTATGCATATGGGATAGTGATCCGGCAGTAGTAACCATGGGCAATGCCATGGGCATGATGCTGGAGTCCGGATTCCGGCAGGGCATTGCCTGTCTGCGCAATTACGGGCTTGTCTTTGATGCATGGCAATATTTCACCCAGCTTATGGAATTGAAGGACCTTGCAGAGAACTTTCCGGACACAACAATCGTAGTAAACCATACAGGCGGCCCTCTGGGTGTGGGAGGCTACAGGGGAAAGCATGAAGAGGTCTTTAATGGATGGAAGAAGAATATAGCTGAGCTGTCAAAGTGTCCGAATGTCTTCATGAAGCTCGGTGGGCTTGGAATGCCCCGTTGCGGGTTCGGCTGGCATGAAATGTCAAAACCCCCTGACTCAATGCAGCTGGCTGCAGCTATGAGGCCGTATTTTAATTTCTGTATTGAAAAATTCGGGATTGAGCGATGCATGTTTGAGAGCAATTTTCCTGTTGATAAGGTTTCCTGTTCCTATACCGTTCTATGGAACGCATTCAAACAAATCAGCAACGGGTTCTCTCCTGATGAACGCGCTGCACTGTTCCATGACAATGCTGTAAGGGTATACCGTCTTTCTGAAAAGAATATGTGAATAAGGAGAAATACATTGGACGTTAAGACTATAATCAACCGTTATGCTGAGTATTATTCAGAAAAAACAGCCATTATTTATGGATACCGGCGGCTGACCTTTAAGGAAGTTAACGATAGAAGCATCAAGCTGGCCAACGGACTTCGCGGGCTCGGCGTAGAGAAGGATGACAGGGTGGGCACGGTTTTAGGGAACTGTCCCCAGTACATAGAGGTGATGTTCGCAAAACATAAAATCGGGGCAGTGGATGTTATACTGTCTCCCCGCATCAGCACCGACGATATGGAATACCAGATAAATGACGCCGGGATCAACACCCTGATCGTGGGAGAGGAATATATCTCCCAGCTTCCGGAAAGATCAAAAATACCCGGCGTCAAAAATTTTATTGCCGTTTCCAATGCCCCGGGCGGCTGGCTTGACTATGAGAACCTCCTGGCTCAAGGAAGTCCTGTTGAGCCGGATTACGAAGTGGATAACCGTGAGTTAGGTCATATAGTATACAGCTCCGGGACCACCGGAAAACCAAAAGGCATCATGTGGCGCCGCGATTCGTACCTGCTGGTGGCCCGGAATCTGCTGCTGGACATATTATCAGATCTTGGCGGCAATGATATCTTCCTTGGCCTTCAGCCCATCTACCATGCCGTATCTTCATTTGTCCTGCCTTGCTGGATGAGGGGGGTTACCCAGGTTGTCACACCGAAATTTGACGCCGAAACAGTATTTCCGATCATAGAGAAGGAGAATGTTACGGTCATAAAAACGATACCGATCCTGATAAACCGTTATATTGTTCATCCGGACATTAAAAAATATAATTTTGAAAAAATACATTCCATAATTTATGGCGCCTCCCCTATCGCAACGGATAAACTAAGACAAGCTATTGGAATTTTCGGGCAGGTTTTCATACAAAACTACGGGCAAAGTGAGGTCCCCCTTACACTGGCCTGTCTTAAGAAGCATGAGCACGTTACGGATGGAACTCCGGAGGAGATGGCGCCTCTGGCTTCCGTGGGCAGGCCCTATACTATGGTGAAACTAAAAATAGTTGACGATAATGGGATAGAGGTCCCCGCCGGGAAGACCGGAGAAATTATCGTACAGAGCGACCATGCGATGATTGCTTACCTGAATCGTCAAGAAGAAACAGATGCAAAGCTCAAAGACGGCTGGATCTATACGGGTGATATAGGCAGGATCGAAAATGGTTATGTCTACCTTATGGACCGCAAGGGGGAAATGATTATCAGCGGAGGGCTGAATATCTACCCCAATGAAGTAGAGCAGATAGTTTACGCCCATCCTGCTGTTCTGGAGGCCTCTGTTTTCGGCGTGCCTGATGAGACGTGGCAGGAGGCGGTCAAGGTTGCGGTGGTCCTTAAACCCGGAATGGCTGCCACGGAGAATGAAATAATAGAATTCTGCAAGCAACGGCTGGCGACCTATAAGAAACCGCAGTCAGTGGACTTTATGGACAGCCTGCCTAAAAACCCGCAGGGTAAAATACTCAGACGCGAATTAAGGGCGGCCTACTGGAAGAACTATACAAGGACCATTGGCGGTTGATACTAATCTTAGAACAAGAGGCATGGTATGTATGATCCCAAATTTTTAGAAGAACTGCGCAAAAGCTTTTCCGACTGGGAAACCGGCACACTGAAGGACCGGCTGGCTGCTGTCAAGGAAAACAGGGCCGAATTCACATCCGGAAGCGGTGACCTGATTACCGAACGGATCTATACGCCTCTTGATGCCGGTGACACAGACTTCCAGAAAGACATCGGCTTTCCCGGACAATATCCCTTTACAAGAGGGATAGATCCTGTCGGATACAGGGCCTTCCATTCTCCTCTCGGATTCTATGCAGGCTACGGTTCTGGGGAAAGTGCAAATAAACGATACCGGCAGCTTTATGCGGCAGGGTCTCGTGATATAGGGCTCGCTTTTGATCTGCCGACACAGCTGGGCATGGATTCGGATGATCCATTGGCCGCAGGTGAAGTCGGCAAGGTAGGATTAGCCGTGGACACCGCAGCGGATCTTGAGCGGGCTTTAAAGGGCATCCCTCTTACTGGTTTCAAAACGGGCACAGTCGGAAACTGCATCGGCCCATGGGCATTAGCTATATTTCTGGTGGTTTGCGAAAGAAGCAAGCTTCAACCTTCCCAGATTGGGATACGCATACAGAACGATCCGTTTAAAGAATATACCGGCCGGGGTACATACATCTTCAACCCGTCGGTTGCCGTTGATCTGGCCTCCGATGTGGTTGAGTACATGTATAAGAATGTTCCGAGCTGGGAACCGCAATGGAGTTGTACAACAACGATGAGATGGGGCGGTTGCACAGCTTCGCAGGAGGTCGGTTTCGGGATTGCCAACCTGCTATGCTACGCCGAGGCTGCCATGAAAAAAGGGGTAAATCCGGAAGATTTTATCCCTCGCGTGGATCTGCATATGAGCTCTGATAACGACCTGTTTGAAGAGGTTGCCAAATTCAGGGCGGTAAGGCGTCTCTGGGCAAAGATAGCCTCGCCAAGATTCAACACCCGTGATCCCAGGGTGCTGGCCCTGCGTCTCAGCACCTATACAGCCGGCGACAAATTGACTGCCCAGGAACCGCTTAACAATGTGATACGGAGCACGATGCATGTCCTCGCTTCCATGCTGGCAGGAATTGACCATATCACGACCGCTGCTTATGATGAGGCCTTAGCTTTGCCTACCTTCCAATCAACCCGTCTGGCAAGCTTGACCAAGCATATATTGAATAATGAATGCTGCATCGGTAATACCGTGGACCCCTTAGCCGGTTCATATTATATCGAGAGCCTGACCAATGAGATGGAAGAGAAAGGACGATACTGGTTCGATCAGGTGCAAGATATGGGAGGAGCCAGGGCAGCCATTGATAACGGTTTCTATCTGAAGGAAATGGCAAAGGGCCGATACCGCTATCAGAGGGAGATAGAGAGCGGCCAGAGACAGGTGATCGGGGTTAACAAGTTCGTTCAGGATGAGAAAATTTCCATTCCTCTATTCAAGGGCGATGAAAAGGGCGAAGCAAAGCAGGTGGCACGTTTGAATAAAGCAAGGGCAAAGCGGAACAAGACCCGCCTGAAGAGCAGCCTCGATGCACTGGCAAGGACAGCCGAATCAAAAGCAAAGGGATCGACTGTTAATATTGTGCCGTCAATTCTGGAAGCGGTCCGGGCTGATGCTACGGAGGGAGAGATATTCGGCGTCCTGCGCAATGTCTTCGGCCAGTACCGTCCGCCGTCAGTTTTTTGATCTGTGGGAGTATTATATGAGTAAAAAAAAGATCAGGGTGTTGATTGCAAAACCTGGACTCGACGGACATGAGACAGGTGCAAAGATAATAGCACGAGCGTTAATGGAGGCCGGGATGGAAATCATCTACACGGGGGCCAGGCAGACTCCTGAAATGATAGTCAGGACGGCCATAGAAGAGGATGTAGATGTCCTCGGGCTCAGCATCCTCTCAGGCGCTCATAAAGAGTTATGTTCGCGTATCATCAAGTTATTTGAGGACGAAGGAATTATTAATTTTCCGATTATTGTCGGTGGAATTATTCCCGATGTCGATGTGCCTGCCTGTAAAAAGATGGGTGTTTTAGAGGTATTTGGTCCAGGCACTACAACATCCCGTGTAGCAGACTATATAAAAGGACTGGCAGCCAAAACCAGTTAAATATAAGGAGATCATGACATATGCCTGAATTGAACAGCCTTGATAGAATGGCCCTGGTATTTAAAGATGGTGAGCACGGATATTATCTTATCGGCGGGAAATGCAGTTCCTGTGAAGAAATTGTTTTCCCCAAGCCCGCTATTTGTCCGCGATGCACCGGAATGCGAATTGAGGAGGTGCCGCTTTCCCGTAAGGGAATACTCTATACCTACACTGAAGTCTATCAAAAACCGCCGGACTACGGCGGCACATTACCCTATATTATCGGGAGGGTCCTGCTGCCGGAAGGAGTTTTCGTTTTATCGCAGCTGGATGCTGAATTTAATGATTTAAAGGTAAACATGAAAATGGAATTGACTGTAAAGAACCTGTATGTAGATGACTGTGGCAATGAAGTAACCGGTTATATGTTTGCTCCGGCCAATTAAAAAAGAGGAATTTAATATGAGAGAAGTAGTAATTGTAGGCGCCGCAATGAAGCGGTTCGGAAGATATGAGACAAGCATTATCGACATGGGGGCAGAGTGCTGTCTTGATGCATTGAAGGATGCAGGCATCGAGTGGAAAAACATAAACGCAGCATATTGCAGTCATGTGTTAATGGGTGTCACGGTGGGGCAATCCATTCTGATTAAACTGGGTGCCACGGGAATTCCCATATTTAATGTGGACAATGGCTGTGCCGGCGGTACGACGGCCATGATACTGGCTCGTCAGGCTATAGGTGCAGGCATTTATGATGCGGCACTTATTGTCGGGGTGCAAAAGATGGGGAAAGGCGTCCTCGGACCGGAAATTGCCGATATGGCGGAGATTGACAAATTACAGAGAAGCATGGGGCTGTTATCTCTGCCGTCAAAATATGCAATGATTGCGAGGAGGCATATGGCCGAGTATGGAACCACGATAGAACAACTGGCCCAGGTTTCCGTGAAAAATCACAGGCACGGCGCGCTTAACCCGTATTCTCAATACCAGCACGAATTAACCCTTGAAGAGGTATTGCACTCCCGAATGATTGCCGATCCGCTGAATCTGTATCAGTGTGCGCCGACCGGCGACGGCGCAGCCGCCATAGTGCTCTGTGCAAAGGATCAATTACCGAAATATGCCGGCAGGACTCCCGTAACCATGGCAGGCGCGGCTTTGGCCAGCCAGGTGTTCGTACGCGACGACCCGACCAGCATAGATGCATATACGGTTAAGGCTGCGAACGAGGCTTATGAAATGGCAGGTTGCGGACCGAAAGACCTTGATGTTGTTGAGCTCCATGACTGTTTCAGTATTGCCGAGATCTGCCACTATGAGAACCTGGGGTTATGCCCTAAAGGCGAAGGCGGCCGCTTCCTGGATGAAGGTGAGACAACGCTCGGCGGGCGTATTCCTGTGAATCCCAGCGGAGGCCTGCTGTCACGTGGAGACCCGACCGGCGCCACCGGACTGGCGCAGGTAGTGGAGATCGTCTGGCAATTGCGCGGAGAAGCGGGCAGGCGACAGGTTCAGGGCGCCAGGGTAGGCTTGACTCATAACCTGACCGGTCTGGCTTGCAGCGTCCAGATATTAAAAATATAGCATCCTTTGAACCGCCTTAAAGGCCATCAAGAGATACTTATAAAACATGCAAAAGGGAAGCAATCATAATGGGACGGAATGATCGATGGCGATTAGTTAATCCTGAGGGCACAACCGGGCTGCAAAAAAATACCGTAAACCGCCATCCCCGGAGTCTGTCCCATAAGACCGTTGTTCTATACTGGAACGGCAAGCCGAATGGTGATGTATTTCTCAATCGCATTGGTGAAATACTTCAGGAACGAATAACGGATATAAAGGTTATTAAAGCCTGGGAGATTGACCCGTCAACCAGGCAGACTGAATCCAATACGGCGGCCAGTCAGGAGGTCGCAAACAAGCTGGCGGAACTAAAACCGGATATGGTTATCGGGGCTCCCGGAGATTGTTCCGGGAGTGCAACCTGGCTTGTTACCGACCAGCTTAACATAGAAAAGCTGCGTATTCCGACCATTACCATCGTATCATCACCCTATGCCGTGCTGGCAGGGACTATCCCGGTCAATGAAGGTTTCTCTGACGCATGTATTGTCGATGTGCCGCCTCCGATCGGAATGATTCCCGTTGACGAAGTCAGAGGAAAGGCTGAACAGGTATTTGCAAAAATAATGC
>Ga0209287_10000186_pt1 | contig 41175 bp, 37 predicted proteins | sample PPLLak3cmMay2015_2_FD_187255 | JGI IMG/M metagenome (GOLD analysis project Ga0209287, IMG submission 187255) | Freshwater sediment microbial communities from Prairie Pothole Lake near Jamestown, North Dakota, USA - PPLs Lake P8 Core (1) Depth... | ecosystem: Environmental > Aquatic > Freshwater... | reverse complement strand
CGTGTGCCGATAACAAAGCAATTCGACAGAGATGCGATTTGGTACTGGTTTCCTATTCCCGTCATCGGGCCACCCTGAGGAACAATGTACTTAAAATCTTTAAGCAGTTCATAAACCTCCTCGGTGCTCAATGGGTTTGGGTATCGTTTTTCGATTCGGGCTATCTCCGAAGCGAGTCTTTTGTGCATATCATCGGGCGATTGCTCGAAGATATTCCCAAAAGAATCTTTTAGGGCGTATTTACTAACCCATACTTTGGCGGCCATCTCGTCGCCGTTAAAATACTTGATGCTTGCCTCTACCGCTTCATCGTGTGAGTAGGTCTTAATACTATTCTTAAGTTTGCTCATTACGGTTGCATTATCCTCCTTATTCATACTGTTTGTAGGGTTGCTATAGTATAACTTGGTCTGTTTTTCTAAGTTGCTGAAAAAAAAGAGAATCGGTGAAAATTCTCCCGGTGAAAAAATATTTACGAAGTTATTAAACTCAAGCTGTTTTAGAGCTATGGAATTGGGTCGAAAATATTAACATTAAATCATAGTTATTAACACGATAATATATTGAAAATTAAAAGATTATGTAAATGCTCTAGTATTCAGCTTGTAAGCAAATTTGATATGGATGAGCATTGAGAATGAATCTTTTAACATAGAATTAAACTTAAATCAATATATTTAGATATGATTTAAGTCTCGGTATAACAATCATTTAATAGAATTGTTTATTGTTTATTATGGATAGGCTGAATTAATTAACAGAGATTCAGGGGTGTAGTAAAAGTCAACCCCAAATTATAAATTGTTATTAACATAAATTTATCGTTTAAAGGTTACCCTTTCTTACAAAGAAGAATAATTAAAGGAAAACCCATTGTGTAATTATTCAGCCGTAATCGAATTGAACAAAAACCACTGAGACACGCCTGCCTGCCGGTAGGCAGGGAGAGCACAGAGAATTTATTAGAACTAAAACTCATACAATCTTTTGTAACTATTCAGCCGTAATCGAATTGAACAAAAACCACTGAGACACAGACCTGCCTGTCGGTAGGCAGGGAGCACGGAGAACCACAACTTGTCCCGATTTATCGGGAGAGGCAATTATAAAAAAACGACTGAGTATCAAAATGCAAAAGAATCACTAACACGAAAAACATAAATATTTTCTCTGTGAAACTCTGTGCCCTCCCTGCCTACCGGCAGGCAGGCGTTTTTCCGTGGTGAATAGTTACCCCATTGTTAATTAACGTCAGTCCGACGTAAGAAACAATTTAAGTGCCATGTTATCAGTATTTTACTTTGTTGTAAGAAATAGAATGATGCCTGCCGGTAGGCAGGGAAGAAAAAGGTTAGAAGTAACCCCCAATATTCCCTGCCTACCGGCAGGCAGGCATCATTCCATCATTCCTTTATTTCAGTCTTCCAAAAACATAATACTAGCATTAAAGCCCTAGTAAATAATGATATAACAAGTATTTTATATCGAACTCACGTTAATTATTAGGATATGAATAAACTCTAAAGATTTGGCAGATGAATGTTATCAAGTATCGTATTGGTAGCACCAACTCTAGCGGAGAAGTAGTTTACTGATATTCCCTTAATTCTTTGAAGTTCACTTTCGGTTTGGATAAGTTGGTTTAGAGCGTTTGCAAATTGGTCGTGATCACCAACAGATTGAGCCGCACCAATCTCGATTAGCTCAACCGCTTCTTGGAATCGTTGGTAGTTGGGACCGAATATAACGGGAATCCCGAATACGGCAGCTTCGAGGGTATTGTGAATACCTACCCCAAATCCTCCTCCAATGTAGGCTGCGGTGCCATATCGGTAAACGGAGGATAGGATGCCGATGGTATCGATAATCAGAATTTGCGCCTCGCTCGGCTCACATTCGTTGGGCATGGTGTAGCGTAATGATTTTAACCCAAACCGCTCCCTTAGCTTCTCGATATTCTGGTCATGAATCTCGTGGGGAGCAATGATTAGCTTAAGGTTATGGGGGTTTGCTTTAAAGTATTCAACAATCAAATCCTCATCCTTTGGCCATGTACTACCTGCGACCAATACCCTTGAATTAGCGGCAAACCGCTCGATTAGCGGGATTACCTTTGCTGCTTGAGCGTTGGCAGCAACCCTGTCGAATCGGGTATCACCGGCTACAGTAACGTTATTCACGCCAATACCAGCAAGGAGTTCCTTAGAATTCATGTTCTGAACGAATAGGTGCTGAAAGTTGAATAGGAATTTACGGTACCAACCACCATACGATTTGAAGAAAACCTGATCGGCTCGGAAAATAGCCGATATAATGTAAATAGGGATATTCCTTTTTTTGAGCTGGTTAAGGTAGTGATACCAAAATTCGTATTTAACGAAAATTGTAGCGATGGGGTTAACAATGTCAATGAATTTCTTCGAGTTCCAGTACGTGTCGAGGGGTAGGTAGAATATGAAATCTGCGCCCGCATAGTTTTTTCTTATTTCGTAGCCTGAGGGAGAGAAAAAGGTTAATAGTATTTTTATGTTGGGATACTTAGCTCGAAAAGCTTCAATTACGGGTCGCCCCTGTTCGAACTCTCCCAGCGATGCGCAATGAAACCATACAATTCGATCGTCCTTCTTAACTGATTCACTAAGGCGCAGCTCACATCCCTTACGACCATTCCTAAAAAGTTTTGCCTTTCCATTGAATGTTGAGGCAACCGCAACTAAGAGCTGATAAATTCTTACTCCTAGATTATAAAGAAATACCATTCGCTTATTATTAGGGTGTAAATTTACTCGCTGTTATCTACATTCACAATAAAACTTTTTATTTAATCGTTTAATAGTTCTTAAAACTCTGATATTAAGACTCCTTTTCTTGCTAATTATTGCAGAACGGTTTTGCTATACTTCCATTTATAAATTGAACTATCTTAGTACTCTCACTATTCAAAGTATTTTTCGTTTGTATCGAATAATCCATATACTAGTTTTCTTATTAATAGGTGTTGGGGCATACGCTCAATCCCACAATAATAGGCGGTTAAAGAGATACTCCGAAATATCGGATACCATAAAGCTCGATACCCTTAGTATTATCCCTAGATCTTGTTTTATTATCGATGACAAGGGCAGCGTAATTGATTCTAGCCATTACGTAATTAATTATCCTAAAGCATTTCTTATTACAAATCGGAAATTTAAGAACTCCAATTTTAAAAGCATTACCGTAACGTATAGGGTATTCCCCATCTCCTTTTTAAAGGTATATTTCAACAAGGATTGGCGGAAGCTGGTTTCTTCGGATAGCCTTTTAGGAGCTGCATCGAAGAGGTATGTTGCAAAGGCTAATACATCAAAGCCTTTCGGTGATAATATTGAGGCATCGGGGAGTATATCGAGGGGTATAAGTTTCGGGAGCAATCAGGATGCGGTTGTGAGCTCCGGTCTAAACCTTCAAATCAGCGGAACGATTGATAACAATATCAATATTGATGGGGCAATATCGGATAAAACAATCCCTTTTCAACCACAGGGGAATACCCAAAGGCTCGAAGAGTTTGATAGGATTTACCTACGAGCGTACAATTCAAAATTCGAGGTTCAAGCTGGAGATGTCGAGATTCGCTCAGGGGGAAGTAGTTTTCTTAGGTATAACCGAAACGTTCAGGGGCTGGCGTTGGACATTCATAATATTTTTTTATCGAAAGATGATTCAACCCGAGTTCAGGCATCAGCCTCAGTTGCCAAGGGAAAGTTTTCGCGTAATGCCTTTATTGGCGTTGAGGGGAATCAAGGTCCCTATAAGCTGACCGGGGTAGAGGGGGAGACCTATATCATTGTTATTGCCGGTAGCGAAAGGGTTTATATTGATGGAACGCTATTGACAAGGGGAGAAACAAATCACTATACCATTGATTATAACACCGCTGAGCTGACTTTCACTCCGCTAATGCGGATTACAGGTAGTAGCCGAATTAGCATTGAGTTTGAATACACCGAGCGAAGCTATGCCCGATTTCTGATTACATCGGGGGTAGAACAGCAGATTGGGAAAACCGCCATTCGGGTTAACGCCTTCTCAGAGCAAGATGGGAAGAATCAACCCGTTGATCAGGAAATGGGTGACGATCAGGTTGAGCTACTAAAGGGGATTGGTGATAGGATTGATGAGGCATTTACTCCTCAGGTCGATTCGGCGGGGTTTAACCCCGAGAAAATCATGTACGAGAAGCGTGATACTTCAGTAAACACTACTGTATATAGCATATATAGGTACTCAACAAATCCGATGACCTCGCATTTTGTTATAAACTTTTCGTACCTCGGCGAAGGGAAGGGAAACTATATTCCTAAGTACAGCAGCGCAAACGGGAGGGCTTACGTTTGGGTTGCACCCGTAAATGGAAAACCATCGGGAAGCTATGAGCCCGTAAAGATTTTGGTTACCCCGAAACGTAAGCAAATGGCTTCCCTTTTCATTGAAAAGAAGTTTTCAAACTCCGATTTCATCAGCACCGAGTTGGCTTTTAGCCGCAACGACATTAATACATTCGCTTCAATTGATAAAAGCAATGATGTTGGAGAAGCCATTCGGATTGCTTTTAAGAAAAGTCTAAATAGCGATTCCATTCGGAGCGCATGGGTTTTTGGGAATGGGGCGATAACATCCACTAATTTTACCTTTGTTGATAGGTATCGACCCGTTGAGTTTGAAAGGGATTGGAATATTGGCTACCCGCTAAACGGGGGTGATGAGAAGGAGCTATCGGGCGGTTTTGGGTTTAAATCGAGACGATGGTTGATTACAGAAACATCGCAGGGATTAAGAGTTGGTAAGGATTATGAGGGGTTTAAGAATAGTATTAGCTGGGGCTATAAAACGTCAAAATTCAGCAATGAGCTTGAATTTAGCAACCTAGCATCATCCGATTCGTTAAAAACAGCACATTTTAATAGAATCAGGGTAAAAACGAAAATCACAATGAATGGGCTTGTTGCAGGGATAAGCCTCGAAGGGGAGGATAACAGCCAACGGTTGGTTGGTTCGGAGAGGGCTTTACCAAGCAGCTTCCGTTGGATGCAATCAGAACTTGGGATTGGCCTACCCGATTCACTTCCAAGGATGGTTGGATTTACGTATAAATATAGAAAGGATTGGAAATCGCCCGACAGCTTGCTGAGATTGTACTCATACTCACAGGATTTTGGCCTAAAAGCACGATTGGCAAAGAATCAGAATAGCAGGCTAAGCCTATATGCAGGCTATCGCCTATTTAATCCCGTTGATTCTACCCTTTCAAAATCAGCTATACGTGAGAATACCATTTTGGGAAGACTCGATTACTACTTTGCAGTTGCCAAGGGTTTTATCACCTCTAATCTTGCTTACGAGATTGGCAGCGGGCTTGAGCCCAAATACCAATTCTACTACGTTGAGGTATCAGCAGGACAAGGGGTTTACACCTGGAACGATTATAATGCCAATGGCATCAAAGAACTCGATGAATTTGAAATTGCCGCTTTTAAGGATGAGGCTAAGTATATACGAATAAACCTACCATCGAATCAGTATATATCGGTTAACAATAATGCGCTGAGCGCACAATTCGATTTTCGTCCTGAAAATCTGATAAAAGATACGTCGGTCTTTAGCATTTTTACTAAGAAACTCTCGGACCAATTCTCATACAGCACAAGGCAAAGGAATAGCTTTGCCGATTTCTCAAAATCAATAAACTCTTTACGGTATGATGTTTACGATACGAACGTGGTTAGCGTTACCAGTAATTTCAGAAACTCTATCGCATTCAATCGATTTAGCAGAGCATTTGGGGCTGAGTGGATTAACAGCCGCTCAGCTGCAAAAGGGATTCAGGCCAACGGATACGAAATGGCTAAGGTTAGAAGCAATCAGCTTATCGTATGGGTGGGAATTTCATCGGGGTTCAGTTTAAGACTAAACTATTTTGTTGACAGGAAGATACAGGAATCAGAATTTTTTCAGCAGCGAGGCTACAATATTAAGAGGAGTACCCCTGCATTAAAACTTAGGTATTCGGGGATGTTAGGTTTTAATGCTGAACTAGGCTATGAATACGAGTATGCAGAAAACGTTAAAGGGTTAGAGATTAATAAAACACAGACTATTTCTGCGGAGATGAGCTATAGCATTCGAAGTAAATCGTGGATTAATATTAAATCAGATATATCGAAAATAGACTTCAATGGAGGATTAGGAACGCCCCTTGAATATGAATTTTTGAGAGGGTTTAAACCTGGTACAAACGCCACATGGGAGTTAAGTTACCGCAGAAAAATATCTACCTACTTCGAAATGAATATCGGTTATAACGGAAGACGCATAGCAACAGGAAATGTTGTACATACGGGCAGCATGGAGGTAAGGGCGGTGTTTTAGCTTATTAACCACAATAGATACATAGGGTACAATGGATGGGATTCGTTTTTCTGCAAAAAACAATAACAAAAAACTGTAAAGCATTTTATGTCAAAACAATGTAATTAACGTGAGTTCGATATAAAATACTTGTTATATCATTATTTACTAGGGCTTTAATGCTAGTATTATGTTTTTGGAAGACTGGAAGACTGGAATAAAGGAATGATGGAATGATCGGTAGGCAGGGAATATTGGGGGTTACTTCTAACTTTTTCTTCCCTGTCTGCCGACTTTGCTCCGCTGAAGCTATGCGAAAGCGATGCAGGCAGGCAATATTGGCTCCGCCGTCCGGCAGTTGCCGGATCGCTCCAGTTCCATTTTTCCCTGCCTACCGGCAGGCAGGCATCATTCCATTTCTTACAACAAAGTAAAATACTGATATCATGGTACTTAAATTATTTCTTACGTCGAACAGACGTTATATTAACTTGATGCAGGTTTAATTATATCATCAAAGAGCTAAAAAAGGATTCCCGATGCGATAATCGCTTACTGATAAAATAGTCCATACCAATAAAAAATAGACCACAAAAGGTAATCATCAAAAGGTACTTGCTAAGGGCGTATATGGATATCATATTCGTTACTTTGGGTACAAAATCTAGGTAGCTAATATTCAATGAACCAATGGAATATAGAGCTAGCCACAGGATGATTACACCTGGTATTGCCGCTAGAATCCAAAAGATAGGAGAATCGCTAAGAGGATTTGGTTTAACCTCGATTTGCTCCATCACCTTTTGAGTGAAATCAAGGGGGGGTGCAATCTGAGTAAAGTTAAGGTTTTTGGTGAGCCATTCATCCTGTAGCCCATCGTTTTCCTTATCGATATTGTTAATATCTTGATTCATAATTAAGTTATTTAAAGTAACATTGAAACCTCTTCTTTTAGTAGCACATTAAGCTGTGAATATAGCTTTTTTCTTCCGCGATGGAGTTTTACCTTTACATTCGATTCGGTTAGGTTGGTAATAGCTGAAATGTCGCCAATGCTTTCCCCATCCATGTAGTATAGGGTGAGCAGTGCCGATTCCTCCGATTCAAGCGTTTCCATCGCTTTATTTAAGTATCTCGCTCTATCCTTCGCCGAGAGGCTATCGAGTGCGTTGGGCGTATTGACGGGGAGGTCGAATTTTGAATCCACATCCACCTGAACCGGTTTATAAACCCTTGCCTTTGAGATGGCGTTGTTGTAGCAGATACGGTAGAGCCATGTCGAAAACTTACAATCGAATCGAAACGTTTTGATGGCATGGAATGCTTTCACAAAGCTATCCTGTGCCGCTTCCTCAGCGTCGAGCTGGTTTTTTAGGATACGGAATGAAAGGGTAAAAACCATCCCCTTGTACCTATCGACAATATGCGATATGGCATGGGGATGATTTTTTACGACAAGAGTAATCAGCTCTTCATCGGAGAGTTTACTTATCTCCGTCGGGGTCATTTTTCTTAGCGATTAAGAAGTAAACCAGCAAACCTAAACCACCAAACAGCATGATCATTGAAAAAATAGCCGGTCCTTCATCTTCCATATAATTTGAAAGGAATCCACCAAAAAGAATTCCCAAACCAATTCCAACCATCAATAGGCCCCATTTAAGTGAAGAATACCTATTAGTTGTTGGTCTTGGATAAAAAGTTTTTGGATCTACACCCTTTTCAAGCATAGCAAGACGTTGTCTGTTACGGGTGTGTAAATAGTAGAAAATTAACCCAAAGGTCGTACCGAATGTTGATAGAATTGCAATAATTGGAACCCATGCATTTTCTTCCATAATAGTAAATTTTTTAGTTCACAGGGTATGACGCAAGCGTTTCTGGTTCGGTTACACTTTATTTAAAAAAAAACAGCCAAAACCCCATTCTCTTTGAAATCAAGGCTTTGGCTGAAAATTATAGTATAAACATTTCTGGGGGGGGGTTCTATGGTAGTTTATTTATCAATGTTTTTAATTCTACTTTGACAAATTAGATTATGTTTTATAATGCTGATCAATAGCCATTTTACGTTGTCGGTGTCGATTTTCCATTTGGTCTATCACGTCCTCAATAGAATTAATTTTACTGGCATAGGTATGAATGATAAATTGTCGTGCATCGTATGCAGAAAGTAACGGATATTGATCTGCAAAACGAATCTTTTCGCTTAAAACGAAGAACATACTCATCATGACCATTGCCATGTGATGGTGCCATGCTAACCAACCTCGTACCTGATATTCTGACATGCCAGCCTGTTGCTTGGTTTCTTGAAACGAGCGTTCTACGAAATAGCGCTGTGCTTGTACCTGTGCCAGTTCCAACCAGCTATATTGATTTTCCAACGCATTGCTCAAGCTACACTTGTATTCGTAGGTACCTTTTTCGTTTTTAATCCGCTGTACAACCAGCAATTCCTGACGATGTGAAGAGCTTTTCCCATCCCATGTATAGACCTTTTGTACCCATATATTTACCTTGAGCACGCCTTTGGTCGTATTGCGGATGTGGTACTCCTTCCATGAGGACTCCTCTAAACTCTCGGCAAGGTTCAGTGCTTTATACCGCTGGGTACTGGCTTTTAGCCTGACAGGGGTACGGCCTTTGACCGAGGTCCGCTCTGGAACGAAAATGTCGGGACGTTCCAGATAAACGCCATCATCATGATGCACATCGTACATGTAGAGTATTCCCAAGGCATCGGTACTTTTACGAAGATCGGAGTCATGCCCGTAAAGGCCATCAGCTACTGCCCAATGAAAACGTGTACCCAACCTCTTCTGATGGCTAAGTATTTCTAGGGCCAGCTCAGGCTTGGTCCGGTGTTTGATTTCTTGATCGGGAACACCTGCCCCTTCGCACCGTTTTCTGTCGACCGTCCACTCGCGGGGCAAATATAACCGGGTATCAATCAGATTATAATATTCGCCAGCTGACAAAGCTCCGTAAACAGCAACCTGACAGCTATCGACTTTGCCCAATTGCCCGCTATACTGCCGACTTACGCCCACGCTTTTTAACCCTTTTTTCGTATGGGCGCTCTCGTCAATTAGCAAGCATACGCGCTCTCGATCTTCAAATATTTTACTGGTGTCACGCGATACCGAATCATAGCAACCCCGTGCTTCCCATGGGGATTCACTTATAAAATGCTGAATGCTGTAATATTCGCTATCGGCTACATGTTCTACCATCCGCTCCATGTTTCGCTTTGTAGATTGAAATAATCCACAAATATAGTATTCCGCTTTGGCTAGCTGTTTACTTGTTTTTGTGCTGAATAGCCGTGTGTTACCAAAAAGATATTCACAAAGCCGCTCTCGTGCGGCTGGATACCTGGTTGGGTCATGGGCTATATATATTAGTGGTTATTTTCTATATGCAAATTATGGCGTTTGACCCTTCTAAAATAGCTATAAATACCGCATTATCAAAGAACTTCGTGTATATTTGTTATTGTTCTTCTAATTTGTCAAAGTAGAACTAAATAAATATAAAAATGATATCCAAAGAAGAATTGTTTAGAAAAGCACAGAACCTAAATGCTGAAAAAAAATATTCTGAAGTAATAGAAATTCTATCCGAAGAAATTCTAGAAAAATATAATGATGCTGATTTATATTCTGAGAAATCACAAGCATATTACAGATTAGAAAGATACGACTTATGTGAAGAAAATGTAAAAAAAGCATTGAAGATTGACCCAAATCAATTTAATGCTATTTATTATTTTGCCAATATTTTGTATCACTTAGAAAAATATGATGAAGCAATAGAAAATTACAATAAAGCCATAACCCTTAATCCTATGATTGGAAATCCTTATCTTGGATTAGGAATTGTATATTTTCAATTAAAAAAAAATAATATCGCTATAGAGTATTTAAATAAATCAATTGAATTAGATCCTAAAAATGATAATGCTTTTTATGCTTTAGGGAATGTTTATTTTGAAATTAAGGAATATGACAATGCAAAAAAATTCTATAACCAAGCCATTAAACTAAATCCAAATATTGCATATTATTTTTATGGGCTAGGAATTACTTACAAAAACTTAGATGAATTTGACAAAGCATTAGATTCATATAACAAGGCTATTGAATTAGACCCAAAATATGGACCACCTTACTATACTCGTGCATATATTTATGATAAAAGAAATGAATACAAGAATGCTATAAATGACTATATTAAGTTTCTAGAACTTACAAATGATAAATCTGATTATTTTGCAGCTCAAGCTCAATCGAAAATTGATGAACTAAATAAATCGATTAACAACCAAGACTACAGTAGTATTGAGCAATTAGTAAAGAAAATTAAAGGGCTTTTATTGCTTAACGATAGCAATGTCACTCATTATACAAGTTTATCAGCAGCAAAGATCCTAATTTTAGATGAATGTAAATTTAGATTATCTGAATGTGCATTCCTTAACGACCCATCAGAGGGTATAGAACTATTAAATTTCCTTGAGGTTTCTGAAATACCTAAAAATTATAAAGAGAACAATGCTACAACTTTTACTCGAAAACCATTCATAGGAAGTTTTGTTTCAGAAACAAAGCACGATGACCTAACCCTCTGGCGAATGTATGGAAAAGATAATAAGGAAGAGGCTAAGGGTTGCTCTATCACAATTGATTGTTTGAAAATGCAAGAGAATCTTAAAAACACAATAATATCTACTAATAAAACGGCAGTCCCAGAAGAAATTGATGATGACTTTAATTTCTACAGAGTCGTTTATAGAATTCAAGATCCAAAAAAACCATTTAAAATTCTTGGAGCTGAGATTGATGATGTTAATTTAAACAAAGACCTATTTGAATTAAAAGAAAAAATAAAAAAATATAATGCAAAAAGAAATACTACCTTTTCAAAAATAAAAGACTTACATGAACTCCTAAACTCAATTGTTTATTTATTTAAAAGCGGTGAATATCTGTATGAGAATGAGATTAGATTAGTAGTAAATGGAGTTGGTTTAGAGAAAATAATAAAAATCGATGAAAATCTTCCTAAGGTTTTTATAGAATCAGTAACTATTAATCCAATGATAAAAAAAATTACCCTAGGTCCAAAAGTTGAGCGTATCAATGAATGGGCTGCGGCTTTTCACTATAAACTTGATAAACTAGGCTATCACCCAGATATCTATATTTCCCACTTACCATTTAAATAGAATTACTTTCCACAAGTGCTGATTTGTGATCGTGAATTTTTAATTGGTTGAACATTTTACTTGAATAAAATGGATAATAGCCAGAACAATAAACTTAAGATGTTTGATTTGGTAATCCTAGCATTATCAGTATATGTATTAATTGCCTTGCTAGCTGATACCTTCTTTAAACTACCTCCTGAACTATCCAAACTACTTAACTTCATTGATAATATTGTTTGTGCAATATTCCTAATCGATTTTTTCTACCGATTGTTTAAAGCTGAATCAAAGCTTAAATTCCTAAAATGGGGCTGGATTGATTTTATCTCAAGCATTCCTATGGTTGATTTTTTAAGGTGGGGCAGAGCGTTTAGAATAATGAGACTTTTCAGACTGTTAAGAGCTTTCAGATCAACAAAGTATTTAGCTAGCTATGTATTTCGGAATAGGCAACAAGGCGCATTTACCTCTGTTGCAATAATTGCAATACTAATGGTAATTTTCTCATCTATTGCAATGCTTCAAGTTGAAACCGATCCCAATAGTAATATCAAAACAGCCGAAGATTCCATATGGTGGGCATTCGTAACTGTTACAACCGTTGGTTATGGTGATAAATATCCTGTAACAACTGAAGGTAGAGTAATTGCCGCTTTCCTTATGATAACTGGAGTAGGTCTTTTTGGAGCTTTTACAGGATTTGTTGCTAGCTGGTTTGTGGAGGATAAAGGAAAGGATAAAATTACTGACAGCCCAAATACTTAATTATTTAAAGACATCAGTATGAAAAAAAGATTTCTATTTAAATGTTTAGTCCTCACTATCTTCTTTTTTTCTATAAGTCTTTCATGTGAAAAAAGTGATGAAACAAGTTGCGGTACATACAATGGTCATCAACTCTATAAAGGTCCAGAGGGAGGCTGTTATTATTACAACAGCAATGATAACAAAACATATGTAGATAGATCCTATTGTAATTGTTAACCTCCGTTCGGCTTAGGCTGCACCCAAGTCGGTTCTATCGAATCAGGCTAAGCCTGTTGAAAAATATTCGGCTGAGGTAGAACCTCTGCTGAACAGGGGAATCCTGTTATAGTCAAGGATAACGCTTTAAAGTATGGTTGGTTTGAAAATAACGAAATTGAGATAATAAATTAATAAAAAAGCAAAGCACATAACCATTTAAGAATCGTATGTTATCAATATTTTGCTATTGAGAAACAACATGTTGTAAACAACTAAATAAATTGGAATGGAAAAAATATTACAAAAACGAATTACTTTTTTCACCAAAATCTATTACATACTATTTTCACTAAGTTTGTTAGTTCTCATCTACAAAATTGATTCAGAGGAGAGTAGACTTGATATGAACTATATTTTGGAATGCAAAAAGTATAAAAACATTAGTCTGGCTGAAATTGAAACAAATGGGACTATTGAAGATAATATTTATACTTGGTTACGTTTAAGTGATTCATTAGTATGGAACAAAAATAAAAAGGTTAGAGAAGCTGTGGTAAACGTTTTGGTAAAGGAATACGGTGCAACTTCAAATGAAATAAGCATAGTTAAAGGATTTGGCAATGGAGAAGATTTGCCTGCAACAAACAAGCATAATTTTAATCTAATTGGCATAGATACTAGCTATAAAAAAGAGTTAATCGAATTCCATAAACAAGAAAGTGAGTATTCAACAGTAGAAGAGTGCCTCTTGAAAATTAAACTACTTTCAAAACCTTTTTTTTCAGAAGTACTCGTATCCTTAGATATAGATAATTTGAGACATTCTATCGATTCTTTATTTATAAAGCCTTTCAATGGTTATAAAGATGAATACTAAAATGAAAATTTGTACATGAATCATTTCAGACCTAAAGTTTTTCAAAGAGCAACTAAAGTCAAAGGTATTGGCTTCAAAAAAGGGCAATTCTATATATACTCAGAATATGGAGGAGTTAATCCTCAAATCAATCCATATGCTAAACCTGATATTCCAATTCAAGGAGTTAATAAACACATTTTAATAAGTTCTTTATACACATTACAATACGCTCATTCCCAATACATTGATGAGTTATTAGATAATCCAAGACTATATTATCGGATAAATAAAACTTATGGGAAACTTTACATTGATGATTGTATCAAACTGCTATCTGAAGAGAATTCTAAAAGTTTTAAATCCATATCAATATTTGGCTTCCAGTTTTCAAGACAACGATTACTATTTGTCTTTTTATTTTTTTTCCTATTTGCAAGTGCAGGTATTTATTTATCAGTAATGCAAGCAAAAAAAATTGGGTTGAAAATTATATCAACGGTTAATGAAGATGATGTTTTATTTATGTTAATCGAAAAAAAGACCTTGAGGTTTTTTATATGGTGTTTAAGTCCTTTTATAGTAGTATTAATGAATTATGAATTTGGCATTAGTTCAATAATGTCTATAATTCTTTCAATATCAATTCTAATAATTGTCATGTATCTAAATATAAAATCATTTATTTTATCATCCAATTTATAACATTTTGACAAGGTCTAAAGTTCAAACTAAACCTCGTTCGGCTTAGTCTCCCGATGTATCGGGACAAGTTGCGCCTAAGTCGGTTCTATCCAACCAGGCTAAGCTTGTTGCAATATATTCGGCTGAGGTAGAACCTTAGCCGAATAGGGAAAGGTTATGCTCAAGGTATACATACACTGTTCGTGCGCGTCTTATGACGCGTGCTAGACAAAATCAACTCAATCTCGGCTCGACTTAGTCTTGTGTGTTGGTTTGAGGGTTGGCTGACTACTTCGCGGCTAAGTAGCGGTCTCCTGACCGCGCATATTCAACACCACTCTGCTCAGCTTAGGTGACCTGCAAAAAGGCCGTTAAACCTGTAAGAATTGAAGGCAGCTAATTTACCCCCTTGTGTTCCCCCTAATATTAGGGTGAAAACCTGAGCGTAGGGCTTTCTCGGAGGTTCTAGGTGCGTGTGTTTAATCCCAACCCTGTTAAATTGATAAGCATAGGGTTTTGTGTACGTATAAACCCCCAACCCCCTTGAAGGGGGCTATAACAGGTTATTGTGGTGGGTTTGACCTCAACTCTTCGGGTGCGATTTTCTCTGTGACCCTCGGTGTAAACTCCGTGGAACTCTGTGTTAGAAAAGTAGCAGTGCCAATTTCATTTACCCCCTTGTGTTCCCCTCTGATAATAGGGGGAAATCCTGAGCGCGGGGTTTGGTTTGCGGTTACTAAAAATTGCTGCCAGTAGTCAAAAGTAAGCCATATAGTTTGCTACGCCATTCTTCAGCAAACAAAATCGGAGCTAATTTGCAGATTTGAGAGTATTTAATAATTTTGCGAACGTTTTACCTCAGATTTTATACCGATAGCGTAGCATTTTTCTACCTTTAAGCAATTAATAGGTTGATTTTAAGCAATGCTTGTTCATTGCTCAACGCTATCCACTTTAAAACGTAACTTAATTAATTTAAATACTAACATAGAGATAAGTTGTTATGAGAATCAGTATAATTTCTACCCTTTTTCTTCTATCATTTTCCTTTCCCAGTATTGCTCAGAGCAATAATAATTCGAAAAACGTGCAGGACAATAATTTATATGCACGGATTGGCTATCACCTGCCATTTTTCGATTTTACCATAAATGATGCAGCAGACAAAGGCGAACCCATCGATTATAATGCAAATGTTCCTTTTGCGGTTAATGTGTCGTTAAATTACAAATCATTTAGTTTATCAGTATCTAAGAATTTTAGAAGTTCCGTAGAACAAGGGGCACTTATTGAGACAAATTACACTGATATTCAATTCAGCTACCTCAGAAATAGATTTGGCGTTGAATTGTACTATCAAAATTACAAAGGATACAATTTATACGATGGCAGTAAGTTTGGATCTGTTGAAGGTGACTTTATCTCAGCAAGACCTGATATAAACACCCAGAATATTGGATTAAATGCATATTACCTTTTTAAAAAAAATAAATCGCTTAAGACATTACTAAACCATTTCACAAGACCCGATAAATTTGATTTTTCATTCTTGCTGATGAGCTCATTCAATAGTTTGAAACTAAACAGCAGCAGAAATATGATTCCTGCCACAGAAACTATTTATTATGGTGATAATTCCGATTACAGAGGTGGGCGATATAACGTTTTATCAGTTGCACCAGGGGTTTCATTATCTATACCTATTCGTAAGTTCTATATATCAACCGTATTGAATGCCGGGTATGGTATATCGTATAGCGAGAATAATTACTCTAATATAAATCAACAAGGGATTGAGAATTTTGTGAAATTCAATCTGAAGTTTGCATATGGTTATAGTGCTAAAAGATTTATTGTAGGTATGGCATCGAATCTGGATAGTCTCCTCCCAATTAATGGCGAAAGTGATTTAGAATTTCAAACCTTTTCAGGGACTGTTAATATATTTTTAGGGGTTAAATTTTAAAAGACAATTTGTTTCAGCAATCTAAAATACCCAGTTCTCAGCTAAGCGCAGTCTACTCGCCTAATGGCTCATGAGATCGCTGCGCTAAGTTCCTGACTACGCTTTTTTAAATAGCGGTCTCTGACCGCACAAACTTCGAAGAGCCATTAATTGAACGTGCTTGTGGTTTACCTAATTTTAGAATAACTTTGAAATGTGCCGCATAAATCAATTATTCTTTATAATGCCAATTAAAAATAGCTAAGTAAATGAAAAAAGAGCCTAATGAACTAGTAAATCAATTAACCAAGGAGCAAGATATTGAGTGCGCACGTCCCGAAAAAACTGCAAAAGCGCTAAAAGATTGTATCGATAGGGATTACGTGCACGTGATGTTCAAAAAGACAGGAACTGAAGTGGGCATGAAGCTGGACCGTCGGTTCTGTAAATTTGATGAAGCAGATTTTCAGAATGCCAAAGGCAAGGTATACATGGTAGGCGGATTAACACTGAATTACGATAAAGTTAAGTGTACCGCAGAAATTAACCTTGAAACCTGCGAAGGGAAAGGGTCTCTCGAACCAGTAAGCGATGAAGATTACAAAGTAATGATGGCGCAAAGTGATAAATAGCAATTATTAATTTACTAAATCCCCGTTCGATCGAGGTTGCACCTCGGTCGTATTATTATCGCTGGCTAAGCTCAGCTAAGCGTAGTCTCCTGACTACGCTTTATTAAACAGCTGTCTTTGTCCTCGCCAATTCAACCCACAGAGCCTTCTGTACTCTGCTATTCAACCGTTAGCTTGATTAGTTTTTTCGTTTTTAAATCCATTGCAATGGCACATCGTAAACCTTAAGTTAATATCCTGATTACAAGAAAGCCTACAGCAAAAAAAAAATACTAAAATTTTTCAAAAATAATTTGAACAAAAACTAAACCTCATTGTTTTCGCTGTAATTATTAACCTTAATACTTAGTATTATGTCAAAAGAAAAAGAAAGCAAGGAGAAATCCTCAAAGAAGGCTCCCCAAAAAAGTGCAAAAGAAAAAAAGGGAGCAAAAAATACTAAAACCCAAGACAAATACAAGTAATCCAATTCTTGGATTTAGTTAATTGTTTGCAATTTATTGCAAAATAACGACAAGGGCCTTACTTCGTGTAAGGCCCTTCTATTTTCAAACAACTAGATTTTTAAACTAAAAGTCAATGTTCTTATTAGCTATTTTGGTATACCCAACCAAAGGTTTTAGCAAACTCCTCGTATGTTGTAGGTGTTGTATTTGCTGCTGTTCGTGTATGCCCATTAGTTAATTTTCCGTCGTTTACGGCACGAGCTAAATCAACCATTAGCTTTGCGGCATCCTCGCCACAAAAGCCAGCATCAACCATTCCTTTAACGGAATCATCGTATGGAAACTGAACGTACTTTAAATCCTCTTTTCCAATTGATTTACCAGCAATAGCAGTAACCTCAGCATAGGTGTAATCCTTTGCGCCAAGCACAAACTCAATCGTGTTTTTTGTGAAATCCAAATTGAGCAGACGTTTTGCAGCAACCGCAGCGATATCCTTTGTTGCAACCATTGGCAGCTTGGCATCTGGGTTTACAGGATTTCCAGCAACCCCCATGTGTTTGATGGTACCAATCATACCAAGAGTATTCTCCATGAAATAGGTAGGGCGAAGGTTCAGCACGTTGGTATCTTTAAGCTGTAAAAAGAGCTCCTCTGTATAACCAAGCCCATCAACAATTCCAGCCCCTTTACGCAAATGGGCACCTATACTGCTCAGTAAAACAACATTTGGAACCTTATTAACCTTTACTGCCTCAAAGTAGTTTTCTGAAATTGTATTCTGCTCTTTTCGAACATCCGCTACAAATAGGTTTGGTGTAACCAGACAGAAAACAGCATCTGCGCCAGCAAATGCTTTAACTACAAAATTCTTGTCGGTTACATTACCTACTAACGCTTCAGCACCAAGTGATACTAATTCCTTGAGTTTTTCAGCATCTCTGCCTACTACTTTTACATTTTGCCCCTTGGCGAGCAATTCCGTTGCTAGGTTCTTACCGATTTTACCGGTTGCACCTGTAATTACGTATTTTTTCATTTTTCTATGATTTAGTTGATTCTACTTTGCAAATACAACTTTTGGACTTAAACTGTTATCCTTATCAGCTGTGCGAATAGAAACAACTACAAAATACTTTTGTTTTATAGTATTGATCTATTGATTGTTAATTTTATATACATTCCTGTTGAGGCTGCGCCTAATTCGGTCCTATCCAACCAGGCTAAGCTTGTTGTGATATATTCAGCTGAGATATCTACCTGTCGGTAGACAGGCAACCCTCCGCTCGTGCGGAATACTTGTCCCGCAAGGCGGGATGCTTTCCGTGCGTTACAAATTAACCACCACCAACCCTCTATAAGGGGGTAATAACAGATTGTATCAGATTATTTGTGGCCATAAACATTGTTTTATATAAAGGCTGTTAGGCCCCCTTTTTAAGGAGGAAGGGGGTTGAGAAAAATTTTACCCCCTTGTGTTCCCCCTCATATTAGGGGGAATGCCTGAGCGCAGGGCTTTCCCGGAGGCTCCCCAGCTCAACGAAGTCGCAAACTTCGTTGAAGTTAAACAGCGGTCTTTAACCGCATCAAATATTTTCGAAAGAAAAATATCATAAATTTGTAATAAATACTAGCTTGCAAATCATTTAAAATAGTGACCTATGAAAAACGAAATTCAATGTGTAGGTCCTGCTGGCGCCGTTTACGGATTAGGGCTTATTGGCGCCGCAGTGTACTTTATATCCCATGCTATAGGTTTTTGGATGGGGGTTCTTGGTCTCCTTAAAGCCATTGTTTGGCCCGCTATTCTTGTATATGAAGCATTTAAGCATTTAGGGGTATAAAATTAAGCCGAACAGGTGTAGATTTACTTAACCCAAGTTGCTACTTATATTATTTGTTCCTTATTTTGATATACGAATGATGATTAACGATTTAATATCTTTGACTTGTCTTCAACACAGTACTGAATATCAATACATTATAAAACAGTTAACCTTTTCTTCTTAAATCAAAAATCGTTAATCCTTGTTCTTAAATCTATTATCTTTACAACTAGCAACTTGAGTTACTTAGTTTAACGCTCTTTGCGCAGTTACAAATCGTTACCTGCTGGTAAAATTCGATGTGCAATTATTTGTTTCTGTGAATTAGTTTGCATATTTGGATTAAATAATGGGGCTTTACGAACAACATCCCTAATCGCCGAGGATTTATTTGTGTTAGCCTTATTACATCAAATAGTTGTTCAAGTTATCGCATTAATGACAAATGGCTCTTGTTATAAATTTCATTAGCTATTCTACATAAATCAACAAATTGATAAATTTTTATGCATAAGGAAAGGCTACTATCACTTGATGTTTTCAGAGGGCTACTGGTGGTTGGCATGCTAATGGTTGATAATCCGGGTTCATGGGATATACGGTTACCAATTTTTGAACATGCCCATTGGAATGGATTCACCCCGCCTGACTTCATATTTCCATCGTTCATTTTTGCAATGGGAATGGCCATGGCATTCTCATTAGGGCAGAAAAATTACGTGGGCAGCGATAAGGTAAATGTTTACAAATCCATTATTATCCGTTCGGTTGGTCTTTTTATTATCGGTTATATTGTCAATATCTGCTATCACGAAGGACCGTATAGTTTTAGCACAATTCGATTATTAGGGGTACTCCAAAGGTTTAGTATTGTATATTTGATTGTTTCCATCTGCTTCCTGCATTTTAATTTGAAGAAGCTTATCATCCTTGGATGTTCCATTTTATTGGGTTATTGGGCCTTATTAAGTTTAATTCCAGTCCCAGGCTATGGAATGCCGGACCTTACTGTTTTTCCTGATAAAATTACACCCAATATAGCTGTATGGCTCGACTATAAATTACTTGGTACAAAAGCCTGGGTATATTCACGTCCATATGACCCTGAAGGGATTATTAGCAACTTACCTTCAATATCTACAGCCATATTGGGCATAGCAGCCGGCCGCTGGTTAAAATCGGAACGAACCTTGGAACACAAAGCCTTGGGGATAATAGTTTCTGGTATAGGCCTAGTTATTTTAGGCGGAATTTGGAATTACTGGTTTCCAATAAATAAACAGCTTTGGACAAGCTCATTTGTACTATTTGCAGGGGGATTATCAATGATGGTTTTCGGCACGGTGTACTGGATTCTTGATGGCCTAAAAAAGAAACTATTTATTAATCAATTCTTCTCTTATTTTGGCACCAATGCATTGTTAGCCTTCTGCATGATCGCTTGTGTTGATGCAATAATTTCGGCAATCCCTGTAGGAGGAACTAACCTTAAAAATTTGTTTTACTCCAACACATTGGCAAATTGGTTGCCTGAAATACACGCATCGTGGATATATTCAATAATTGTTCTAGGGTTGTATTCACTATTGTTTAGATATTTGTACCATCGCAAAATAATAATAAAACTATAACAATACTCAGCCTTTAATAAGGGTTATTTTAGAACCTGTTTAAATTTTTAGTGCCGGCTTTTAAAATAGTTATATTTAGAACTATTGATTCTAATATCATTTATGGTACAAAAACTGTAGCTTTTGACCAGATTGCTATCTTCGACTTTAAATTTCAAAATGGGATACATCAAGTGACTGCTAGAGAAGAACAATGTGATTTTTACCAATGAACTACCCCGCCGCAAGCGGACGGGGTATCAAAAAGCCTACGCACAAGGCTAAAATGTGCGCCCCAAGGGGGCGGGGAATTAAACCCAAAAGAGATTAAAAAAAATTAAGTATGAGTATTGCTAAATTAACCGAAACAAAATTCAAAATAAATCTTGGATTCCTTGAATTAGAATCTACATGGGAAATTGACGAAATTCAAAAAAAAGCATCATGGGAAATGTACGTTGAACTTGCAACCCGAATAACAACTGCTGAGTTAAAAGAAAATGAAGGATTATTGCGAGAAACTCTTTCTTCATTATACCCTTTATTTGGCATAACAAGGGAATTACTTAAAAGATATGGCCCACATATTGCAACTCCAACTAATCCAAATGACACAACCTTTGGTCATTTGGCTGTTAATATCTTAAATAAAATCATTAGACCTGTTTTAGCAAAATGGCATCCACTACTATTAGATTGGGAACAAAGAAAGCCGATAGAAAAAACTGTAACCCAGCATGAATCAGAATGGACTCAAAATGAGAATTTAAGAAACGAACTAAATAGAATTAGAAAAATACTTATTGAATATGCAAATATTTTAGGTGCTGTATCCGAAGTGCCCAATCTAATTGAGAAATAAAGAGCTTAGCAATTCATGGATTCTAATAAGAGTCCTTTGAATTATATTCTATATGGTATCAAGGATGGCAAGTATAGAAAACATAACCAATCTACAAACCATATAATGGAAAATACTAATTTCGTTATTATATTTGATAAATAACCAAAAACAACACATGATTAAAACTATTGTGGCTGATGATTCAATGGGATGTATTTTGCACGAAAGTAGATTTCCTTGTGATGAAGCCGATACAGAAACAAACTGTGCATTTTTTCTGCAAGTTTGCCACAGACAAATCCCCAACCCTTTAGTATGAAAATATTACGTGCAATATAATTCACTAAGCAAGTGAGTTTTAAATAATAAGCTGAACTAAAAATATTCCCAGTATGAAGATTTTCTTAAGTCATTCTAGTCAGGATAAAAAAATTATCAGAAGAATACGTGATGATCTTAAATCTCACGGACATGAGCCTTGGTTTGATGAAGAGGATATTCCCTACGGAGGAAGTATAACAAACCATGTTAGTAAAGGTCTTGAAAATTCTGAAGTTGTACTTGTTTTTCTGAGTCATAATTCAGTATTGAGTAATTGGGTAAAGACTGAGTGGCAATTACAATTTTTTGATCAAGTTAACAAAGGATTAGTTCTAATAATTCCTGTACTTTTAGAAGAATGTAGTATTCCAAAATTATTACAGGATAAGCGTTATGCAGATTTTAGGGACAAAGAGTCATATGAAACAAATCTTGCTAACTTATTACGAAGTCTACAGAAAATTGAAAATAACAATAAACCTGTGACTAGTTTAGCAACAAATGTTTTTGAATATACAAAGGAATTACTTGATGAATTAGAAGATGAATTTATAGCATTTCCTGTTCATAAAAGACTCCCAATTGTAGGTACTTTAAAAAGAATACCTCGTTCAGGAAAGAAAATCCGACTAGAAAGATTACGCCAAACTGTAAAACCCAGAAGTATTTATGATCATATTTTATCAGTCGCATATTTAGCAGATTGTTTGCTACCCCATGTTGAACATGGTATTTCTCCTGATGATTATTCTGAACTAGCAAGAATTATAGCATTTCACGAATTAAATGAAGTAGTCCTTGGAGATATCCCCTCATATACGAATTTAAGCAATAAGAAACGAAATTCCTCCCGAATTTACGCAGAGAGAAGCCTTCGAAGCGTACCTCCTGATAAAAGAGAAAAAATAGCTAATGAATTAATTTGGTTATTTCTAAGTGAGAAACAAAGAGAATCAATGGAAACTGTTCTGAAATACCTTTCAGAACCTAGATTACCTTTAACCGTTTTTTTTAAAATGCTAGATAAAATTGACCCAATTGTTGCAACTTGGAGATATCTTCATTGTTATCGAGGAAAATTAGGCAATTCACCAATGGAATTTTTAAAGAAAATGAAAGATTTTTTTGAAAACCCCGATGTTAGAAACTATTTAACTGCGAATAGAATAAGTAATGATATTTTCGAACTAGTAACAACTCTTCAAAATAGAACTTTGGCATTTGAATATTATAATAGCGCCAATTGTTTTTCAGATCAACAGAAACTCTTTAAGCTTCCAAGCAAAGTCATTATAGATATTATTGAAGGTTGTCCATTATTTTTCACCCCTATGAAAAACTAAAATTAAACTACCCTAGTTCGACTTATGCATGTAACCTCCGTTCGAGCGCGTCTTATGACACGTGCTAAACAAGTTCAACCATTCCTTGCTAAGCGTAGTCTCCTGACTACGCTTTTTTAGTAATAAACACACCAAGCACACTAAAAATGGGCAATAACAGATTGCTGTAGTAGAGTTAGACCACCATGCTAATATATAAAAAGAAATACAACATATCCCGGTTTATAAAAACTCAAACCAATATGGTACTATATCACGAAGTAACTCATTGCCACATTGTAGGCGTGAACAAACCATTTAATAAGCTGTTTAACTTATAAATTATATCATTAAATAAGCACTAATAAACTTTGTAACTATTCAGCAATACTATGAAATGAAATATTAACCACAGAGACACAGACGAGGGTGTCTAAAAAGACCATTTCACGCAAAGAACGCTAAGATTTTCGCTAACCTGCCCGCCGTACTTGGAGTACTAAGGCAGGCGGGGATCGCAAAGTAAATATAGTTACTAATCAATGCTTTGCGGTCTTTGCGCCTTCGCTGTAGCTTCAGCGCAAGCGTTGCGTTTTCACTTTGTGGTCCCTGCCTGCCGGCAGGCAAGGTTTGCGAGAAACTATTATTGACTTTTTAGACAGCCTCGGTAGGCAGGGAACACAGAAAATGTTTATAAATATAGTTGCTATTAACAAAATCTTAAACGTTTAATTTAAGGTTTTTCATTGATGGAAAAGAACGAAACAATCGATAAGTCTAACTAGTAAATAGAAGAAATCTCCGTGTTCCCTGCCTGTCGGCAGGCAGGTCTGTGTCTCCGTGGTGAATGGTTACTAAACTTTAAATATTTACACTATGAAAAAGAAAATTCTATTCGGCATAAGTATTCTTTTTGGGTTGATGTTCATTAATTCGGGGTTAAACAAATTCTTTAACTACATGCCCATGCCCGATGAGATACCAACAGGATTGTTAAACTTAATGTCTGCATTTATGCAAATTAGCTGGCTAATGCCGCTTATTGCAATTGCGGAAATTGCAGGTGGTATACTATTCATATTTGCTAGAACTAGAGCACTGGGAGCTATCGTTATTTTTCCTATAATGGTTGGCATACTTCTCACTCATGCAATCAATGCACCCTCGGGTCTTCCTATTGCACTAGTCCTTTTAGCGATTAACCTCTGGGTACTATTTGAGAACCGCGAAAAGTATTTACCGATGATTAAGTAATAGAAAAAATACATAACAAGTAGTTTCTTAGCAAAGAGGGTGTCTGCCGGCTAGGCAGGCTTGTTCATTATTCAATTTGATTTAGAATTTTTTACTTTATAGACAGACTCTTTTTAAAACTCTCCTCTAGCGCAGATTTGACTACGTCTAACTCTCCGGCGGTTGCCAGATCGGTTGCAATCCGCACTTGAGTTCAAATTTGGGAAGAATAGGAGGTGCGGACTGCAAGTTGCACCAGCAGGAGCATCTTATAACCGTGCTTTCAAACAACCTGTCTCTTTTTGTTCCTCATTCCACTTACCCATCAACCCATTTAAGAGCTGATATAATACAAAACTTTTTGTATAGCTTTTATACCTAACCTAAGTAACAAATCAGCAGGATTTCCTATTAAGCAGATATTTTCAATTTTAGGCAAGGTTTATTTGACTTTTAACTGTTTCCCAATATATAAAGACATCAGCGTTAGAAACTTCACAATAAAAATTGAATAAATGAAAACAGATCCGATTCTAATCACCTTTAAAGAGTTAAGGCAAGCTGTAGGTTGGCTTGGAATTCTTTTACCTTTCGTGCTTGCTATTTTATTATATGCTCTTACCTGCTGCTCCATACAGGATTCCATCAGCCAGTATTACTATACCCGAATGGGCAGCTACCTTACAGGCACCCTGTGCGCTGTGGGGTTATTCCTGATTGCCTATAAAGGGTATCCAGGCGAAAACGACAGCAAATTCTGCAATTTTGCAGGGGCTTGCGCTTTTGGCGTAGCCTTTATTCCCATGCAGCTGAACGTTGGCGATGTGCCTTGCCCTGATTGCATTGTGTTTTTTACCCAAGGAGACCACTGGTGGCGAATATTTCATTTTGTATCAGCGGGTCTTTTATTCCTAACCATGGCGTATATGAGCTACTTTAAGTTCACATTAAGTAACGAAGAAACAGTTAGTAAAGGGACGAAAAAATATACCCGTAACACCATCTACAAGATTTGCGGTATTATTATATTCATTTGTATTCTCTTTTTACTGGTGTATAATATCATTAAACACTTCAACCCCGATATCAAAATAAATACATTAACCTTTTTCTTGGAATCAGTTATGCTGATAGCCTTCGGTACATCATGGTTGGTGAAAGGTGAAGGGGTGAGTTTTTTAAATGACTAATTTTAAGTAACCAGCACAAAGCAAAACATTTGAGTTTGAGCTAACCATTAAGCGTAGTCAGAAGGCTACGCTTTTTTTAAATACCCCCTTGTGATCCTCCTACCATTAGGGAAAAATCAGCACACAGGCCACTAGTGCATACCGAGCTAACCATAAATATCCACATCGCTAATCTATTTACTTACCACAGCTGCTTTATGCTTTATTAAACTCTTAGAATAGGTCTCTCCCCGTGTTAGGTAGCGTTGTCTGGCATCTTCTTCGCTAGCACCGTATTCAATATAAATTACAGTCCTGAGGTCGATAACTACGGCCTTCATCTTCGACAGATCGGGTGTTTTAGTGTTAATCATTGTGTGTCTCCTTTCGTACATAAATACTCCTTTGTTTTACTTAAATATGATATCAATTCAGCTGAAATAGCTGTAACAATGGCAATAATCTATCTATTGGGTCAGGATAGATCGATCTGAGATTTTAAAAGAGGTGATCTGGTTTGGTCAAGAACCAGTAATTAAAAAAGGAAGTGTTGTTAGGTGATAACAGCAGATATTGAAAAACTTTAAAATCAGACAAATATAACATTTTTTTCGGTAAGTAGAATTAATATTTTTTACTGGCTCAATTCGAAAAGTGAAACATTGCTAAGCGTAGTTTCCAAACAACGCCCAATTAAATGCAGCCCCCCTTTGAGTTTAGCACCTCTGTTGCTATTGGAATTATACATTCGTTTCACACTTTTTAACTGGATTGCAGTCAATTAAATATATTAAAATGATAAATTAGCCGTCTAAATCAATAAATAAAAAACTATGCTCCTGATAATTATTGCTATCCTTGTTATTCTTGGATTAATCGCTATCAATCTGTACAACAGGCTAGTAGTGCTAAGGAATAACCGCGAAAATGCCTTCGCAGATATTGATGTGCAGCTAAAACAACGACTCGATCTTATCCCTCAGCTGGTCGAGGCAGTTAAGGGGTACATGAAGCATGAGAGTACTGTGCTTACCAATGTTACTAATGCGCGCACTAATGCCATGCAGGCCACAACGATTAACGATAAAATCGCTGCCGAAACACAGCTATCAAGCGCTTTACAAGGGCTCAAGGTTGCAGTAGAAGCATACCCTGATCTAAAAGCAAATAATAGTTTCATACATCTTCAGGAAGAGATATCGGATATTGAGAACAAGTTAGCAGCTGCTCGCAGATTCTTCAATTCAGCAACCAAGGAGCTCAACAATGCTGTTGAAACCTTCCCATCCAACCTGTTGGCAGATATGTTTGGATTCAAACGTGAGCCCATGTTCGATTTGGGTACCGACCAGCGTGCAAAGGCAGACGAAGCTCCAAAGCTAAATTTCTAGGTTACAATGGAATATTTAGGGCTTCAGACACAGATATGGAAAAACAATATCAAATCGTTGATACTGTTGATACTCTTCCCTTCTTTAATCTTTGTACTGGTATGGCTCTTTCTATTTTTCATCAACGAGGAGCCTGAGCAAAAAATCGATTTCGTCAATGAAAATTTCATTCAGTTTATTCCTTGGATCTCGGTTGGAGTAATCCTGTGGTTTATCATCGCATATTTTTCTCACTCAACAATGATAAAGAAAGCCACAGGATCCAAACCTCTGGAACGTACCGAAAATAAAAGGGTTTATAATCTTGTTGAGAACCTATGCATTGGAAACGGAATGCAAATGCCCAAAATTAACCTCATTGAAGATGATTCCCTCAATGCATTTGCCAGTGGAATTGATTCTAGCTCCTACACGGTTTCCTTATCAAGGGGTATTATCAATAAGCTCAACGATGAAGAGCTTGAGGCAGTGATTGCCCACGAGCTTACCCATATCAGGAATCGAGATGTTAGGCTACTAATTGTCTCAATTATTTTTGTTGGGATATTCGCTTTTCTTACCGAGATGCTTTTGCGGTCAATCAGATTTAGCGGAAGAGGAAAAAAGGATGGAAAAATAATTATAATCGCATTGCTTTTGATAGCAGTGGGCTATTTACTGTCAAGCATCTTCCGATTTGCAATATCAAGGAGTAGAGAATACATGGCCGATGCCGGTGCGTCAGAAATGACAAAAAAGCCATGGGCACTGGCTGCAGCACTAGAAAAAGTTGCCAAGGATTCTCGTATTGAAGCGGTCGAACGCAAAGATATTGCACAACTATTTATTGACAACCCACAAGAAAAAGAGAAAAGTGGTTTATCAAATTCATTATTTTCAATTTTTGCAACCCATCCTCCCATTGAGAAGAGGATTGAGGTTCTTAAGGGATTCTGATAGAAGCAGTATGCTTAATGGCGATTTCATTGAAAATATTGGCTAACACAATTTAACTTTGTGCAATGAAAAATATGGTGTAAACAAAAAGAAAAATACCTTATTTTTGAAGCAGTATTAACCCTAAAAACTTACAGCTATGTCAAAGGAAAAAGTTAATAAAGAGAAAATGACTAAAAAAGAGCCTACAAAGAGCTTGAAGGAAAAAAGAGCTGCTAAAGTCGCTAAACGTAATGAAAAGAACAGATAAACTTAACAAGGCTTAAAGTTTGTCTTTGCTAAAGTAATATCTTGCTATGCGTAGTCTCCCGACTACGCTTTTTTATTAAACCACCCTCCAAACATGCCTGCCTACAGGTATGGGGGCTATAACATTGAATAGGCCCCGTTTCTATTTGCTTTTCAAAAAAATAGCCACTATGGTACAAAGACTTCAAGCAATACTAAGTATCATAACGTCAGTTCGACGTAAGAAACAATTTAAATGCTATATTATCAGTATTTTACTTATTGGGGAAAATGGAATCGAACTTGCGAACCGAACGTAGTGAGCTCAGCGAAGCTAGTTCGGCGTAGCCAATATTGCCTGCCTGCATCGCTTTCGCATAGCTTCAGCGGAGCAAAGTCGGCAGACAGGCATTATTCCAGCCTTCCAAAAATACAATGTTAGTGTTAAAGTATTAATTAATAGCAATATAACATGCACTATTATATCGAACTCACGCTATCATACTATCGGTTTTTTACATTTTGAGAAATCTGCGCAACTTCGTGGAAAAATTTATTCGTTGGTTACTATTGATTCCGTATATATTCTAATATTTGCGGCCTTGAACTTTTATTTTTAATCATTATTAACCGAGAAAAAAATCTAAATTCAATAGATCGCAGCGATGCTGCTTCTAGTTAAAATATAATCATCTATTTTACAAATAGTTCGCAGCAATGCTGCTTTTTAAAGCCGGAGAGCGACGACCTATTTGTAGTAATTCTTATTATAACGAAAATCAAGCCCCATTAGACCTGCCTGCCGATAGGCAGGGGTGACCTATACATTGAATGTAGTAATATCAAGTATTTCATAAATTAGTAATATTTTAGTCGGTCAGCAGTGATTTTTAATAATCTGTAAATAAAGCGATGATTAAAAGCCTAAACTATTGACTTCTTATATCATTTTCGTAATTTTATCATTCTACAAATGTCCACTTAATACAACGGGTATGAAATCAAATTCTTATAGAATAATACTTATTCTCATGGTAATGAGTATAACACTTTCCAGCGTTTCGCAGGAAAGGTTGGATGATTGGCGAAAAGATATTACTACTTATACATCCTTAAGCAACGCTGCATCCGAAAATCCTGAAAATGTGATTAAGCTTTCGCTCTTCTACGAGAAGATAGATAACTGGGAAAGCGTATGTCAATACAAAAAACTTGAGGGATTGGAGCTTATCGATATGTTTGGAGAGAATTTCCCTGTTTGCATCCTTGAACTGGTCGATCTAAAATTTTTAAGCCTGAGGAACAATAAGCTATATAATCTCCCCAAGGAGATCGTAAAACTTAAAAACATCGAATTCCTTAACCTTTACTGGAATGAAAACCTCAAGGAGCTACCCCAAGAGCTGACAAACCTGACCAGCATTCGTTATATTAATATTGGAGGAAATCCCAATATGGATTGGGGTTCGACTTTTTCACTGCTGTCCAAACTACCCAATCTAAAAAGTATAGCCCTAAGTTTTAATAATATTAAGGCTTTACCATCTGAAGTAGGCTTATTAACTCAGGTTGAGGAGTTGATTATCGACAACAACCTAATGAAAAACCTTCCTAACGAGATGTCGAAAATGAAAAACCTCAAAAGAATAGTACTAACAAACAACAGTTTTACGACTATGTCTAAGGTAATAGCAACGCTATTAAACCTGGAGGAGATAGTAATTTCAAACACTTATGAAGAGGATCACGATAAATCTTTAGCTGGCAGATATGGGCATAACAGGATTACAGATGAAGATATTTTGGCTTTAAGAAAAGCGAATCCAAATTTAAAGGTTACAATGAGATAGAACCTATTGCTCGAACAAAATTTCTTGCGGCAAATTCTCTAGTAACTGCCGGACAACGAAGTTAACCGATCCGGCAACTGCCGGAGAACTCTACGAAGTCAATAATTCGGGTTATAGAACATGCTTTGACTTATTTTATAATTCACAGTTATTACATTTTTGTTTTAACCGATGGGTTAACCCATCGGTTATAGCTCTGAACACTATCACGTCATAGTATGATTTCTTATTTCGAGCTGACGTTAGTTTAATGCATAGGCTTTATCTCTGACAGCAACTATTAAAACCTAGCTTTTACTTATGAACTATCGTTCCAAATAAATCATGTGGTTTAACGCTGAAAAAATCGTTGAACAGGATTGCAAGAAGAATTATTAATCCGATCATGCCAAAAACCATGATGATTTGAATAAAGGATATTTTTTGAATGTCGTGCTTGCTTTTTACCTCGCAAATCTCTCCTGGACAGTGTTGTGCCTTCTCTTTGTAAACCAAGTTGTAGAACAAGCAGCCTAAGCAGATACCAAAAGCCGATTCAAAAAATAGGAACGCCAAACAGATTAGGCAAATAAGACCGGTAATAATGCTATAAGAGTTAACTACCACCATAAGCAAAAACATGGCGACCGAGAGAATAACACCGATAATCCAAGCAAATTTCTTTTGAGCTGCACCTACATATTCAGGGTTTTGCCTGCTAACAATCCATCTGCTAACAATAAGGGTTGGAGCGAACTTCGGATTAATAAACACACGGATGATAAAATCCGTCATAAAAGCGGTAATCACATATTTGATCATCAGGAAATTGCCCTTAAGCAAGATTAACAAGAGCGATAGGAAGGTGAAAAAAAACAGTATCCCTGCCGCAGCCCTAATTTCACGTTCATTCAAAACGGGAATATTATAGCCTTCTACTATTTCTCCAAATTGGTCACCTCTTTTCATTTTTTCATTGGTTTTTTATGTAATCCATTTAATCTCCCTTCATAAACACGGCTTCATTACTTTTGTTTTCCTCGCTAAGCGAAGTTTCCCAATGATGGCTTTTTTAAATAGCAATACCCTGAAAGCAATTGCAGAAGAATAAAACCTGCTTATAATGCGAATAAGGGTTGAAATGTCAATTATGTTACAAGGAGTAATATATTAGATACCAACAATAAGCAAAATATTATCTTGGTGAAACCTTGTGTCTTTGAGACTCTGTGGCATTTTTTATTTTGCCACGAAAACACGAAAGCACTAAGACTCAGAAATATTTTATTATTTCATAAAGCCTCAACCCTTAATTCGCATTTATAGTAATTTAATTCATACATTTATAAATCGTTTTCGGGTTTTGGGATCAGTATTCCTAATGCCCTAGCGTGAATAAATTCATCGAATTCTTCTATACACACCATAAAACAACAAAATGAAAAAAACAGCTCTACTCTTACTTTTGACACTGGTGTCAGTAACAGCTTTTTCTCAAAGCGAAGAATTCGTTTATACAATTTCCCCTTACGGTTACAGTGTTGAAATTAGATTTCCATCTAAACCCATTATTAGCGGAAGTGTAAGTTCTCTTTCCGACCCTCCGAATGCAACATTAAATCTTCAAGTGGACGGGGGCTTAAATTATCAGATAATGGTTCAGAAAAAAGTTGCCCTTCTGAATTGGGTTAATACTTTTAAAAGACTAGGTGGGGTGGTTAAAAGCACGTATGAAATAGGCAGGTTAAAGATTACGGAGATGGAGATACAACGTCAGGGCGTAAGCTATAGGTATAAAATAGTGTCTTACAAAGAGGCATACATTCTGGCATACGTTTCTAGCCAGTCATTTGCTCAGGATAAAGATGTGTTTCCATTTTTCAATTCCCTGAAGGTTGATGGACAATTAGTCCAAAATCCGATTACCGACAATAGTAAATTCACAGCGTATACCATTGATTATCCTTCCAAGGGTAAAACCGACACCATTACAAAATTAGTTTACGTCAATTCCGAATCAAAAAAGGGCTATCAGTACGAGAAATTATCGGATGTTGATAAAAATATACCTCAAAATACCGCTACAAATCCATACTGTTTCGCATTAATCATTGGTAATGAGGATTACACATCCCATCAGATAGATTTGAAGAGCGAAAGCAATGTTGAATTCGCTCGAAATGACGCATCAGCATTTAGGGATTACTGTACAAATACGCTAGGCATACCGCAAAAGAATATTACCTTTTTGCTCGATGCAACGGTTGGGCAGATTAATCAGGGCATTGCCAAGTTAAAACTCCTTTCAAAGGTAAGCAATGGGAAGTCACAGCTAATTGTTTTCTATGCTGGACACGGGCTACCCGATGAAACGACAAAAGAGCCATACCTAATTCCAGTTGATGTGAACGGAGCAAATGTTACTTCGGGAATCAAACTCCAGAACCTATACGCAAACCTAACAGAGTTTCCATCGGAACGTGTTACAGTTTATCTTGATGCTTGTTTTACAGGTGGAGGTAGAAATGCCGGATTAGTCGAAAGTCGTGGCGTTAAAGTTAGGCCTAAAGAAGGAGTTTTAGCAGGAAATATCGTTGTTTTTTCATCGAGTAGCGGTGAGCAATCGTCGCTACCAAAGGCTGATGAAAAGCATGGGATGTTTACCTATTTCCTGCTGAAAAAATTACAGGAAACAAAAGGGGAGATTACCTATTCAGAACTTTTCGAATCACTAAATGAGAAAATTCCTATTGAAAGCTTGCTATTGAACTCGAAAGAGCAGAACCCAGTGGTTAACACAAGTCAGGAGGTTACTGATAAATGGAAATTGTGGCGATTAAAGTAATGTTTTCGGGAAATAGCAATGACACCCTTCATCGATAGAACAACGGTAGTTGATATCCTTTGCCAGTCGTTCGACACCAATAAAAGCGTTAACTACGTAGTAAAACAGGGTAAATACAGAAAACAGCGCATTAGAGCATTGATGGAATACTCCTATGATGTTTGCCAAATGTTTGGCAAAATTTACCTGTCGGACGATGGGTCGGCATGTGCGTTAACCCTAATGCCCGAGCAGAAAAGAACCAGTCTTAAATCGATAATACTTGATGTAAAACTTATTTTTTCCTGCATAGGACTTTGGCGGGTTTTTAAGGTATTGAAACGTGACTCAATGATAAAAGCGTCCTACCCCAATAAATCGGTTTTCTACCTATGGTTTATTGGCGTTAGAATAGCCGATCAGAATAAAGGACAAGGAAGTGCTTTGCTATCGGAGATTATTAAGGATGCAGACTTAATCCAACATCCCATTTACCTCGAAACATCTATGTCCGAAAATGTATTTTTCTACAAAAAGCATGGTTTTGAGGTTTACAAGGAGCTAGTTTTTGACCATAAACTTTTTCTATTAAGACGATTTGTTTGTAATAACTAGTGTAATGTTAAGTATGTATTATTACGTTTTTATTTTAACCGAAGGGTTAACCCTTCGGTTGTAGCTCTGAATACTATTATGTCATGGTATGATTAACATAATGCTAGTATTTGAAAAGAAATGGACTTTGAGTAAGGTTAAGTAAAATCAACAGGAAAATATTAGAAACTGTTTTAATTTCTATATTATATTTCACTACTGACCGACTAAAATACTATACAATTCATGAAATACTTGATATTACTACATTCTATGTATAGGTCGCCCCTAATGGGGCTTGAATTTGATTTTTCTCTAATTACTACAAATAGGTCGTCGCTATGCGACTATAGAAAAGCAGCATTGCTGCGAACTATTTGTAGAATAGGTGATTACATTTTAGCTAGAAGCAGCATCGCTGCGACCTATTGATTTTAGATTTTTTTCTCGGTTAATAATGATTTTTTTAGAATATTCCTTAAAAAGGGATAAACAAAATGTAGGGCTAAAGCCCATCGAACTTAATGATTACAGCCTCCGCCTTAAAACCTGCCGGCCGGTAGGCAGGGGCTGAGTTATTGATTCAACCCTTAATTCGCATTATAAAGAAATAAATTCGACAAAACTAGTGGATAGTTGTAATTCTACAAGTGAAGGATTTTATCGGTAATCTCTTGAAAACCTTACACACTTTTTATTCATTGGCTTTCTTAATCCCAGAGGGATTATATGTCTATAGAAAATATCTATCCTCATGAACATTCGACCCCATCCGGGGTCGCACCATAAATGGGCATTGTTTCTATAAACATCCGACCCCTCTGGGGTCAATATTGGAGCAAAACCAGATTATCTCTCTTCCTTTCCATACCTTTTGTCGAATAACCATAAAATTTGCCGACTAACCAAATCAGCGTAAATAGATTACCGCATTAATATTGGCTATTTTCTAATTATTAGGATGATAAATAATTGAATTGTTTTAAGTCAAAGAATGACTAATGAGATGAATCATCTTATGTTGTGATTCATCTCATCCTATTTATGCCCTAAATTATTGCCGTTTTGTAACTTTGTTTTAATTACCATTTCAGCAATAGTTTAAACGGAAAATCAATGAAAGTACTCATGTTCGGTTGGGAGTTTCCTCCCCATATTTCAGGCGGACTTGGTACTGCATGTCATGGTCTAACCAAGGAATTGATTTCCTTTAGTGATATCGATTTAACTTTCGTGGTTCCAAAAGTGTTTGGCGATGAATGTAAAAGGGGTATGAAGCTGGTGGGGGCAAGTGATGTTGAACTCTCAAGCGAGATAATCACAACCCAGATGGAATTGGAAAAGAGGAAGTTTTATGAATTTAACCAGATTGTCTCTGCCTATACAACACCAGAGCAATACGAAAAAATGCTCAGCGAACAGAAGGAAAAGCTATCAACCCTTCATGGAAACGCTCCAACAGGGAAAATTGAATTCAGCGGTCAGTATGGAAGCAGCTTATTCGAGGAGATATATCGGTATGGAGTAGTAGCCACCGAGATTGCCCGAAAGGGAAACTATGATATTATCCATGCCCACGACTGGTTGACCTATCCTGCAGGGATTGCAGCAAAAATGGTTTCAGGCAAACCTCTAGTTGTTCACGTTCATGCAACTGAGTTCGACAGAAGTGGCGAAAATATCAACCAAAGCGTTTATGAAATTGAACGAAGAGGAATGAACTTAGCGGATAAAGTTATTACGGTAAGCAATCTTACCCGAAATATTGTGATTACTCGATATGGGATACCTAAGAAAAAAGTTATTACCGTTCATAACGCTGTGGATTTCAGCAACGAACCTGTAATATCAAATAGTAACAGAGTAATTCCTTATAAGGTTGTTACCTTTTTAGGTCGGGTAACATTTCAGAAAGGGCCCGATTACTTTGTTGAAGCTGCGAATATGATATTGAAAAAAAATAGTAATGTTCGTTTTGTTATGGCAGGTAACGGTGATATGCTTAACAGGATGATCCGATATGTTGCCAAACTTGGAATATCCAATAAATTCTATTTCACAGGATTTCTTAAAGGTTCTGATGTAAACAAAATGTTTCAGATGAGCGATGTTTATGTGATGCCATCAGTATCTGAACCATTTGGTATTAGCCCGCTTGAAGCGATGCAATCGAACGTTCCGGTAATCATCTCAAAAAATTCTGGGGTTAGCGAAGTTCTAAAACATGCTCTAAAGGTTGATTTTTGGGATATTGATGCCATGGCCGATGCTATTAACGGGGTACTCAATTACCCGGCGTTAGCAAAGCACTTAAAAAGCAACGGTAGGCATGAGGTTGAGAATTTAAAATGGATAGATGTTGCAACCAAAGTGAAAGATATTTATTATTTATTAGCTTACTCTAAGGCAAGCTAATATTCAGTATAACCTAAAATCATTTATTATGAGCCTAAAAAAGCAGTACAACAAAAAAACGCCTGTATGTAAAGTAACATTTATACTGGCTAAAGACATTGTCCATTCTGCCAACCATGTTAGCTTAGCAGGTGACTTTAATAATTGGGATGTTGAGTCTATTCCTATGAAGAAGTTGAAAAGCGGTGAGTTCTCAGTTTCCGTTAATCTCGAAAAAGGTAGGGAGTATCAGTTTAAATATCTTATCGACGATGGAACATGGCTAAATGAAAAGGAAGCGGACAAACATGTGCCGAATGTATTTCATAGCGAGAACTCGGTGGTTATTGTGTGAGGGAATTCAAAACCGGTGAGATGAATCGAACGAATGAGCAAGACAAAGTCAAATAAACAAACGGTAATCAATGTCGTTTACTTAAGAATTTTGCAATTGACGCTTTCAGGTCTTCCGACTCTGAAAGGTCAATCAAGGTGGTTAACCTGACAGAGTTCGAAGAATCTGTCGGCGTTTTATCAACCTTAAGTAAACGACACTGAAATGGCAATGTTTATTTACAAACAGATGTTCATTTTTCCTTTACAGATCCTTTGGCAAGGGTATCTTATAGATTGTTGTACCTAAAAATTTTTCGATTATTTCGAAGTTCTTCCTTTGCTTTCTATTGATAAAGGTTAATGCAACCCCATCGGATTGGGCTCGGGCGGTACGACCGATGCGATGAACGTAATCCTCAGGGTCGCGAGGAACATCGTAGTTTACTACTAGATCAATGTCCTCAATATCGATACCCCTTGAGATTATATCGGTGGCAACAAGTATTTGAAACTTTCGGTTTTTAAATTCACGGAGTACCTCCTCGCGTCCATGCTGATCTAAATCGGAGTGGATTGCTCGTGCGCTCGCCTTATCCTTAATCAGCTTTTTCTCAATATCCCTAACCTCCAATTTGGTTGAGGCAAAAACTAAAGCGCTTTGAATATTGCTTTTCCCCTCAACGAGAGAGGTTAGCAGGGCAAGTTTATGCTGATCATCGACAAAGTAAGCTGCTTGTAGAATGTTCTCGGCAGGTTTTGAAACCGAAAGGCTTATCTCCTCCGGTTTATTTAAAATCAGCTTCGCCATTTCCCTAATTTTTGCAGGCATGGTGGCAGAAAACATTAGGGTTTGCCTTTTCTTTGGGAGTTTCTCAACAATGGCGATAATATCCTCGTAGAACCCCATGTCTAACATCCTATCGGCTTCATCGAGTATGAAATGTTCAATTCTATCGAGCGAAACGTAGCCCATTTGAAGGTGTTGTAATAATCTTCCTGGTGTGGCAATTAAAAAATCTACCCCGCTTTCGATAGCAGCCCTTTGACGATCCCAGTTACCGCTGTCGTTTCCGCCGTATATCGCGATTGAACTTGCTGGCGAAAAGTATGCAAAACCCTCCACCTGCTGGTCAATTTGGATGGCTAGTTCACGGGTAGGAACAATTATCAGGGTATTAATATAGTTCAACTTAACGGGAAGCGAAGCTAGTTTATTCAGGATGGGCAGAACAAATGCAGCGGTTTTTCCAGTTCCTGTTTGGGCGCAAGCAATTAAATCTTTGCCTTGCATTATCATAGGGATTGCAAGTTCTTGAACAGGGGTGGGCTGTTCAAACCCCATTGTTGTTATTCCTCCGATAATATCAGGATGAAAATTAAAATCTTTGAAAGTCAAAATGGTACTAATTTATAGTTTATGAATTTTACAAAGTTAAGTATTTAAAGAGAACTCGATGTAGCGAAAGATAAAATTGATGGTCTATTTGAAAAGACGTATTATTCGATGTTGTTGCTCTTAATAATTTCATTGCTTGTTTAAATCGTTGAAATAGGATTCGTATCGCTTTCGAATTCTTGGTCAAACTTTAGGTAATTTTTAACTCTTGAAAAGTAAAATTGATCAAATAAGTTCGAAACAAATACAGTAAAATCTCCGTTAGAAGACTTGTTTGATTATTTTTAGCATTTTAAAAAAGCTTTTCGAGTTATGTTCAACGGTCTTTTTAGCAAGAAAGTAAAAGTTTACAAGCATATCTTTTTTGATCTCGATCGAACCCTATGGGATTTCGATCAAAACATGATCGATGCCCTACGTGATATTTTTTTCGATTTTAACCTCGATAGTATTTTCCCAGACATCCATACATTTATAAATGTTTTTACAAAGCATAACGATTACCTTTGGGAGAAGTATAGGCTAGGAGAGCTGAAGAAGGATTTACTGAGGTTTAAAAGGTTTGATATGACGCTAAGGGATTATGGGGTTAATGAACCGTTGATATCAAAAAAGATGGGGGAGGAGTTCATTCGTATTATCCCTTTAAAAACAGCCTTAGTGCCTCATGCCCGTGAGGTACTAGAATACCTCAAACCAAAATACAAATTACACATTATCACCAATGGTTTTGATGAGGTGCAGTTTCCCAAGCTCGAAAAATGCCATCTCGCCAATTTCTTTGAAAAGGTGGTTACATCAGAAACGTCGGGTTACCATAAGCCATGCCCCGAGGCTTTTGGCTACTCTCTTTCATCGGTAAATGCCAAGAAGGAGGAGAGCATTATGGTTGGCGATGATTTAGAGATTGATATTGTTGGGGCAAAAAAATTTGGGATGGATCAGATATACTTCAATCGTTATAGCATTTCCCATAAAACGAAACCAACCCACGAGATAAATAGTTTAATGGAGATTAAAAAAATCTTATAAAGATTTGTAGCTATTCAGCGGCGTAAAAATTGCCGCAGATTCACAGATTATCCCTGTCTTTGCAAGGAAAAGGGTTATTCGACAAAACTAGTGGATAGTTGTAATTCTACAAGTGAAGGATTTTATCGGTAATCTCTTGAAAACTTTACACACTTTTTATTCATTGGCTTTCTTAATCCCAGAGGGATTATATGTCTATAGAAAATATTTATTCTCATGAACATTCGACCCCATCCGGGGTCGCACCATAAATGGGCATTGTTTCTATAAACATCCGACCCCTCTGGGGTCAATATTGGAGCAAAACAAGATTATCTTCCTTTCCATACCTTTTGTCGAATAACCAAAAATTATTTGTACCACTTAATAAAATTTGCGTTGAATCGATGTTTTGTTGAAAATCATTTACTTGCGAAAGAAAAATGCATCTGAACAATTATCCATTTTCCATCTCTCTTTTCTAAGACACCTGTCCATCTTGTATTTTCCCAATTTGCAGGTTGACCTTTCCATTCATTGATATCATCAAGCATGCCGTACCACCATGCAACATCTCCTGATTTTGAGATATTTATCTGCAAATCTCGTATTTGATAACGAATTGCATTAAAATCGGGATTCATCCAGAATGCTTCTGATTTTCTGAATTCTTCAAATCCTTTTACGACTCGGTCATTTGGATGTACTTCTAAATATGCTGTATCATTAGCTATTGCGCTATATAGAAGTTTTAGGTCTTTTTCTTTCGCCCATCCAATGCTATTATTTATAGTTTTTTCAATTAGGCGTTTTTCGTCACTGATATTTATTGTACTTTTTGCATCATTATCACATGAGACAAAGCCAATAAAAAGACTACTCAGTAACATAAATTTTAGAGGTAATAACTTTTTCATGGAGTTAAGTTTTAAATTAGATGAATACTTAAACTACTATTGAACTTCTTATAGATAATATTTTGATATTTTAAAATCAAATTTAACTTTTTTAATACAAGTAAAGCAAGTCGTTGTTAATTATAAGTCAATGTCGTTTAGTTAAGATTTATTGCTTGATTATCAATATATTAATAACCACGCCTTTTAAGGCGTGACTTAAATGTAATATGATTTTTTTTGGCTTTAGCCACATGATTTTAGGCTTTTGGGCTAAAGCCCAAGTTTATAGTTTGGCTTGTCCCACGCCTTAAAAGGCGTGGTTATTGAGAGTTGTCATTTTTATGCTTAACTAAACGACATTGCTATATGAATTATAAGGACTTATAGCCTTAACTAAACGACATTGCTATATGAATTATAAGGACTTATAGCCTTAATTAAACGACATTGCTATATGAATTATAAGGATTTATAGCCTTAATTAAACGACATTGAATTATAAGTATAAAAAAAGTCGTCCTATTTTGCTTTTGAGACGACTTCTTTCAAACAATATGATAAATTTAAATTTTCGCCAACGCCTGCTCTAAGTCTGCAATAATATCCTTAATATCTTCAATACCAACCGAGAATCTTACAAGCCCATCGGTAATACCAGCCTTCAGTTTATTCTCTTTCGACATCTTGGAATGAGTCATCGATGCGGGGTGCTGAATCAGGGTTTCGATACCTCCCAATGAAACGGCAAGCAATGCGAGTTTCACATTATTCATTAGAATTTTACCTGCTTCCAAACCACCCTTTAGCCCGAAGCTGATCATTGCTCCAGGGCCATCCATCTGCTGTTTAGCCAATTCGTACTGTGGGTGTGAAAGCAACCCAGGGTACTTAACCCATTCAACCTTAGGATGTTTTTCTAGGTATTCTGCCACTTTAATGGCGTTCTCTTGCGCTCTATCGATACGAATCGATAACGTTTTAACCCCCCTTAAAACCATGTAGGCCTGATGCGGATCCATGTTACAACCCATACCGACCATGGTTGGTCTAACTATTTTGTAAAGCTCTTCATTCTTGGTAACAATAATACCAGCAACGATATCGGCATGGCCATTGATGAACTTGGTCATGGAGTGGAAAACAACATCAACGCCATACTCAATAGGGCGTTGAAGGTAAGGGCTGCAAAATGTATTGTCAACAACCACAATAAGCCCATGTTTATGGGCTACCTCAGCGCATGACTTTAGATCGGTTATCTCCATGGTTGGGTTGGTTGGTGTTTCAAGGTAAAGCATCTTGGTATTAGGCTTGATCGCCTTTTTAACCTCTTCAAGATTTGCTGTATTGATGTATGAGCTCTCAACCCCAAATTTCTTGAAGTAGGTTTCCATTATACCACGTGAAGGTCCATAAACCGCATCGGTACTTACAATATGATCCCCTGATTTTAGAAATGCCATGTAGATTGTTGATACAGCAGCCATCCCCGATGATGTAGCAACACCACCAAATCCTCCTTCGAGAATTGCAATTTGCCGCTCAAGCGCCGATATGGTTGGATTTCCGATACGGGTGTACATATACCCTTTGCTTTCGCCCGCAAAGCAGCGTGCACCCTCGTCAACGTTGTCGAATGCAAAGGTTGATGTTTGGTAAATAGGAACGGTAGCGCTTCCCATCGGATCAGTGCCCATGCCACCATGTATTAAAAGGCTATTAAAGCCTAAGTCGTTGTTATGCTCCATCTATTTTCTAATTAACGTGAACTCGACATAAGATGATTTGTTATATTGCTGTTATTTAATGCTTTAATGTTGATATTGTGTTTTTGGAAGACTGGAATGATGGAATATTGGAGGGTGCGTCCAACTTTTCTCT
>Ga0209287_10000185_pt1 | contig 41390 bp, 31 predicted proteins | sample PPLLak3cmMay2015_2_FD_187255 | JGI IMG/M metagenome (GOLD analysis project Ga0209287, IMG submission 187255) | Freshwater sediment microbial communities from Prairie Pothole Lake near Jamestown, North Dakota, USA - PPLs Lake P8 Core (1) Depth... | ecosystem: Environmental > Aquatic > Freshwater... | reverse complement strand
CCATTCCCTTTTATCAAGTATGACGCTGCCGATGTGGTCAACACCCGCCTCGATGCAACCCTCTGCCTCCCCGGGCGTCTGTATCTCATATATCTGAACGATCATGTTTAAAAGCTCCTTTTACCCTTTCCTGTATTACCACACAACTCAAGCTTAGCAAAAGAATTTAAGCGTTTAGGATACTTCTTTCCTTTTCTTACTTATATGCTGAGAAATAATTATTTGATTTTAAATGTAAATTTAGTTAATCTTAATCGAATCCAAGGCTCTTGACTTTATAAACAAAGCTGCCGATATTGTATATATGATAATAACACACCATAGAGAAAAATTAGTAAACGCAATAACTTATTTTGCTAAAAATACAAATTATTGCGGTAAAACCAAGTTGCTTAAGCTCCTTTATTTTTTAGATTTTTCCCATTTTAAGCAAACAGGAAGGCCTGTAACAGGATTAGATTATTTTGCATGGGAGATGGGACCTGTCCCTAAAGAACTTTTTGAAGAACTTTCTGGCAAAATGAAACCTGACATGAAAGAGACAATCCAACAGCTTCCAATAGAAGGTTTCCAGCAAATAAGGCCTAAAAGAAAGTTTGATGAAAAATATTTTTCCAAAAGGGAATTGGAGCTTTTGGAAAACATATCCTTTATCTTTAAAGACGCACAAGCTGAGACCATGGTTGAATCAACCCACTTAAAGAATGAACCATGGGATAAAACTCTTAAAGAAAAAGGCCCTTTTCAAAAAATAGAATATATACTTGCAGTTGATAGTGAAATAATTAGTCTGTCTCCCGAAGAAGCAAGAGAAAGGATGGAGGAACGTTCAGAGATGTTCAGGATATTTGGAGCTAATTAATTGCAGACGCGAGGGGTCATCTATCATCATCCCAAATTAATATTTCATGACGGGGCTATCGGGAAAAAATATCTGATCTTATTGAACTCCCCTAAGGAAAACGAACCTTATCTTTTTGTAAAAACCACATCTCAACAAAAGAATAGACCTATAAAGGCTGGGTGTATTAAAGAGCGAAGCTTGTTTTTTATCCCCGCAGGTAAAACATTCTTCCAGAAAGACACATGGGTTCAGTTTTATGATTTATATGAGTTCACACCATCTGAAATAGATAATAATAAAGAGATAACAATTGAAGGAACTCTCAGCGTTAAATTGATTGATGAGATTGTGAATTGTCTCTTCCTCTCTGAGGGAAACAATATCTCAAAATACCAAAATGAACTTCTGCGGCCACCATTAACAGATTCATTACTAAAACTGAAAGAAAAATTTAACAAGAATCGATGTGAAAACAAGTAGTAGAAAATTTTTTATTTTAATAATGTAAGATCCTCTTTAAAATCTACTGAAAAAATCTCGGCAACTCGGATTTAATAACTTTATTATATAGAGCTCCCAAACCTAGATATCAAAGAGGTAATTGGAGCCTCTGGATGGAGGTAGGGCGATTGAATGCAATCCTGCCTCCCATTCCTATTTTAAAACTGGAAATAAAATGACAGACAAAAAGGAATTAAAAAAGCAGTATAAGCAGTCCCTGCCGCCCATGGGGATTTACAGCATCAGAAACCTGGTCAACGGCAAGCTCCTCATTGGAAGCAGCAAGAACCTGCCGGGGAAGGCAAACAGCTACAGGTTTCAGCTTAAGCAGGGATCACACATGAACAGGGAACTGCAGAGAGATTACCTCCGGTATGGCGAGGAAAATTTTATCTTTGCCGTTGTGGATCAGCTTGAACCGAAGGATGGTCCGGATCATAATTACACAGGCGATTTAGCCGCACTTGAAGAGATGTGGCTGGAAAAGCTTCAGCCCTATGGTGAAAAAGGGTATAACAAGATAAAGCAGAAGGGAGATTAATGAATAAGATCGCGATCATAGACATCGACAATACCTTGTGGCAGTTCTGCGATGCCTTTTATCTGGAGATGAAAAAGATAAATAAAAATTTTCCTGCTCCGGATCTATGGTCATCCTCCAGCTTCTGGGAGGAATATTGTTCTGAATCGGAGTTTATGGCCTCCATCAACCTCATTCACTACAACCAGGACAGCGAACAATACCGGCCCTATCCTGAAGCCAGAAATTTCCTCTCAACACTCAGGGAACAGGGTTTTTATACTATCCTTGCCAGCCACAGGCTTGCTGATACCAGACAGGCGACTGAGGCCTGGCTGAAAAGGCATGGAATTCTCTATGACGAACTTCACCTCTCTTTTGACAAGACGGTCCTCTTTAACGGGGCGGATGTAGTTGTTGACGATATCCCTGAGACACTTAAAAAGGCGGTAGAACACGGCGCGCTCGGCGCAGGATTGCTATTCCCCTGGAACAGCGCCTATACGGGCGACGGCTACGGCCTTTTTGGGAATCTCGATGATGTCCTGGATTACATCCTGAATTTCTATAGGCTGTAGCTGTGAAGGCTTGAAAGATAGTTGACCCCGAAATAGGTAATGAGGACGCAAATGAAACCTGTCACCGAGAACATCGCCAGCCTCTTGCCCTGCCATCCCCTCATCAGTCTTGCGTGCAGCATGGCCGCATATACAAGCCACGTTATGAGGGACCATGTCTCCTTAGGGTCCCAGGTCCAGTAACTGCCCCAGGCGGTATGGGCCCATACGGATCCGGTTATTATACCGAGGGTCAGGAGGAGAAAACCGATCACCACCATCTGGTAGCTTAATTCATCAAGGACATCCAGCCCCGGGATGATTTTATACAGGATCCCGCTGCCGTCAGTCCCGCCGGACATCCTGATAAAGTACATGATGCTCATCCCGAAGGACAGGGCGAACGCCGCATACCCGAAAAAACAGGTGATGACATGGGCGGTAAGCCAGTTGCTCTGAAGGGCCGGGACCAGGGGCTGGATGCTGTCCTGGACGTTGCTGGAAAAGGAGGCATAGGCAAGAGAGAGAAAGGCAAGGGGGGTCACAAAAGTCCCGATACTCCTGTTCCTGGTCCGCTTTTCAACAACCAGATAAAGAAGGACAATTGCCCATGAGAAAAATATGAGCGATTCATACAGATTCGACAGGGGGGCATGACCTATGCCGAGTTTATAGGACTCAAACCACCTGAACCCGATCCCGATGGTGTGTCCGATAAATCCCGCAATAGTCAGAAATGTTGCTGCCCTTCCAAACAGCTGTCTTCCGGTTACGAGCAAAACCAGGTATGCCAGAAAACAGAAAAAATAGACGAAGGTTATATAACTCAGGATAACAGTATTAACCATTATGTTGCAATTCTCCTGTGACTTTTTTCAATTTTTGAAGAAGCCTGTCAAGCTCCCTTTCCATCCCGACAGGATTTTTACTCGCTGTCCCTGCAAGCCCTACCTTTACATTACCTTTTTCGCCGGCGATCCTTATCCAGAACCTCCTGTGGGAAGTAAAAAAGGTTAGGAACAGGCCGATTATAATCATAAAAAAACCCATAAAGACAAATTTCACCCCGGGGTCCCTTGAGACCTGAAGACCGGTATAGGCCACGGACTCTATCGTATCAAGGCTTAAGGTGAAGGGGCTGTACGCGGAGGGATTGAACTTCTGAGACAGATCGAACATCCCGGAAAACTTTTCCTTTACCATCTCCCTGTCCTGAAACAGCCATATCTGCGTTTCCTTTCCCTCGGGCGACTTGATAGTGACAAGGACAGCCGGCCCCAGCATGTTCATGAGGTTATCCTTTATATCGGAAAGGGTCAGTTCTCCCCTGTTGTCGGGAAGCGTGACTGTCTTTCCCAGTTCAGCCTCGATCATTGTCTCCTCTGCGCCCTTCTCATCGTTGATTGCCCTGATGAGGGCCTTTTCCCCCGGCACAGTGCCGTAGCTTGACTGATAGAACGTTACGCCCATGAATGTTATAGGGTGATTAACACGAAGACTCCCACTCAGGGCCTCTTTCCCGCCTGCAATAAAACTGAGGTCTGATCTGTATTCCTTCGGGCTTCCGTTATCATAGTAATCAACCAGGAACTTTTTACACGCCACAGTGAACCCCAGTTCTCTGTGGCTGTGATTCTCCCCGCCTGTAATCATGATGCTGTTTATAGACCCGCCCTCAGGGATGTTTACATAGCCGCTGAATCCGAAGATCGATCCTGCTATCGCCCCTATAAGTATGATTAAAACGCTCAGGTGGACAAGATAGACCGAGAACAAAGAGAACCGCCCTTTCTCGAAATAGATAAAGGAGGAGCCGCCGCTCTCCTTGACGGCAGGTTGGCTATACCTGCCCTTCAGGTATTCCTTCACAGCCGATGAGACCTGATCAACACTCGCATTACTTAATTTTATTGTCCGGGGTGTCGCCTCTTCAAATACCCTTGCCCTGTCTGGGCTTGGGGTCAGCCTTAACAGCTTCAGCGTCGCCGGAAATCTGTCCAGGGAGCAGACCAGGAGATTTACTGCGAGACAGAATATTATCATCCTGAACCATATTGAATGATAAATGCCGGCGCTGTCCTGCTGCTGGATCAATGTGCCGATCACCGATGCAGCGGCCAGCAATGCAAGCAGGACAAGGGTGAGTTTAACGGACTTTAAAATGTTCCATAAGGGATTTGTCTTTTTATCAGTCATTCTAATAACCGGAATATTAAATATTGAGTTTTATCTGGATCCCGCAACTCCCATCCTTCGATAATTTAATTGCCGTATCTCTGGTAAATGGAAACATTCATCGATGCGGATCTCTGCAACCTTTAATTCGGATTTTCAGCCTATAGCACAATTTATCACAAACGGCAATGCCCGCATTATAAAGGTCAAAATAATTGACGCCAGGCAATAATTCATGGTAGAAAAACAATATGTTAATAGAAACAATAATAACCGTAAGGAGATCCTATGCTAGATCTTAAATTTATCAGGTCCAATCCGGATAAAATCAGGGAGATGCTCAAAAACAGGAAGTATGACATGGATCTGTCCGTCTTTGATTCTATAGACAAAGACCGGCGGGAGAGGCTTTCAGCAATTGAGTCCCTGCGGTTTCAGCGCAACAAGGTAAGCGATGATATCGCGGCAATGAAGAAAAGCAGGCAGGATGCTTCATCCATTATCGCTGAAATGAAAAAGGTATCCGCTGAGATCAAAGACCTTGAGACAGGCCTGGCTGAGATCCAGGAGAAGCTTGACGCCATAACCATGATCATCCCCAATGTCCCGCACGAGTCCGTGCCCGTGGGCATCGATGACAGGGACAATCCTGTAATCCGGACATGGGGAGAGATAAAGGCAAAGGATTTTGAACCCCTTCCCCACTGGGAGATCGGCGAAAATCTGGGAATACTCGATTTTGCCCGCGCTGCAAAGCTGGCAGGGGCAAGATTCGCCCTTTACATGGGCGCGGGCGCCAGGCTTGAAAGGGCGATAATAAATTTCATGCTGGACATGCACACTAAGGCCCATGGCTATACCGAGGTCCTTCCGCCCTTCATGGTAAACTCCGCGTGCATGACCGGCACGGGGCAGCTGCCAAAATTCAAGGAGGACCTTTTCAAGATTGAGGGATGGGACCACTACCTTATCCCTACCGCCGAGGTCCCCGTCACCAATATACACAGGGAAGAGATATTGCAGGAGGAAGACCTGCCCATCCATTATGTCGCCTATACCCCCTGCTTCCGCTCGGAGGCCGGGTCCTATGGAAAGGACACAAGAGGGCTCATAAGGCAGCACCAGTTCAACAAGGTGGAGCTTGTAAAATTCAGCCGCCCGGAGGATTCCTGGGATGAGCTTGAAAAGTTGACCGCGGATGCTGAAGACATACTCAAGAGGCTGGGACTGCCCTACAGGGTGGTCACCCTGTGCACCGGGGACATGGGCTTTTCATCAGCCAAGACCTATGACATTGAGGTCTGGCTGCCCGGGCAGAATCTCTATCGCGAAATATCTTCATGCAGCAATTTTACGGATTTTCAGGCCAGGCGGGCGGAAATCAGGTTCAGGCGGAAGGGCACAACCGGCACAGAGCTTGTCCATACCCTCAACGGATCAGGACTCGCGGTCGGGAGAACCCTTGTGGCTGTGCTTGAGAACTATCAGCAGAAGGACGGGAGCGTGGTAATACCGGATGCCCTTGTGCCCTATATGGGCGGGACCAGGGTAATCAGCTCAAGAGACTCATGAATCGCCTGGCAAGATAAAATCTATGCATAACCAATTATTTCGATCTTCTCAAGACGATATGATTTTCAGGCACAAGGCACATGGCGCAGGGCACAAGGAAAGACAAAAATGAATAGTCGTTTTGCCTTGAGCCATGCACCCTGTGCCTTGCGCCCTGCGCCTTAAGGCTATGCCTCCGGTAGATGCATGGGCTTACAGATTGAAATTATCTCAAATTTAGAAAAAGGGAAACCATATGTGCGGAATTGTATGTTACGTGGGGAAAAGCAAGGCGGAACCTATCCTTATCGAAGGTCTCAAACGTCTGGAGTACCGGGGCTATGATTCGGCCGGACTGGCCGTGCAGGATGGAAATCATGTTGATTATATAAGGGCCGTGGGCAAGATAGTCCAGCTGGAGAAGGCCATCAACGGGATTGATATAAAGGGCACATCAGGCATCGCGCATACCAGGTGGGCGACCCATGGGGAGCCGACCGAACAGAATGCCCACCCCCACAGGGATGAAAAGGAAAACGTATTTGTTATCCACAACGGGATAATAGAAAACTATCAGTCCATAAAAACACGTCTGGGGAAAAAGGGGGTTAAATTCAGGTCTGAGACCGACACTGAGGTTCTTGCACACCTGATTGCCATGAATTTTGAAGGGGACCTTAAAGAGGCCGTCCGCAAGACCATGTCCCAGGTTGAAGGCACCTTCGGCATTGCCGTAATCCACCGGGAACTCCCCGGACAGATCGTGGTTGCAAGGAGAGGCAGCCCCCTGATAATAGGGGTTGGAGAGGATGGAAACTTTGCGGCATCGGATGTCTCCGCAATGGTGAGATATACCAACAAGGTCATTCACCTTAACGATAATGAGCTGGCCACTATTACAGGTGACAACGTTTCCATATTCACGGCACAGGCAAAGGCTGTTACCAGGGATGCAGAAACGGTGGAATGGTCTGCTGAGGACGTTGACCTGGAAGGCTTCCCTCACTTTATGCTCAAGGAGATATTCGAGCAGCCCGAGACCATCAGGAACGCCATGAGAGGTCGGGTGGACAAGGGCGAAGGCGTCCCCAAGCTGGGAGGAATAATGCCCGTATGGGATTCACTCAAGAAATGCAGACATATTGTTATTGTCGCCTGCGGGACATCCTTTTATGCAGGCTGCGTAGCCAGGTATGTCTTTGAAAAACTGACTGATATAGACGTCGAGGTGGAGGTGGCATCCGAATTCCGTTACCGGAAACTGAACTTCCCCCCCAATACCTTTATTATCGCCATGAGCCAGTCAGGCGAGACGGCAGACACACTGGCCGCGATAAGGGAGGCCCGCAGGAAGGGTGCAAGGCTTCTCGGGATCGTCAATGTGGTCGGGAGTTCCATATCAAGGGAGACCGAGGCCGGGATTTATAATCACTCAGGTCCTGAGATAGGCGTTGCCTCTACCAAGATATTCATTTCTCAGCTCACCATCCTTACGCTCCTTGCCCTGCTGCTGGGCAGGCACCAGAACCTGTCGCTTACAGACGGCGTTGAGGCCATAAGGGCAATGGAGGAGTTGCCGAACCAGGTAAAGGATATATTGTCAAAGGCCAATCATATCCAGGCCATTGCCGAAAAATATTATAATTGCAGCAACTGGCTGTTCCTCGGCAGGCAATTTGGATATCCCATTGCCATGGAAGGCGCATTGAAGCTGAAGGAGATCTCCTATATCCATGCAGAGGGATATGCCGCCGGAGAGATGAAACACGGCCCTATTGCCCTCATCAATCCTGACATGCCCACGGTCGCCATAGCGCCCGTAGATTCCATGTACGACAAGATGATAAACAACATCCAGGAAATAAAGAGCAGGAAAGGCCCTATAATTGCGATAGTTACAGAAGGCGACACTACAATTAAAGACATGGCTGATGATGTTATCGAGATCCCGCCTACCCTGGATTTCCTCTACCCTATCCTGGCAGTTGTGCCCTGCCAGCTGCTGGCCTATTACTGTGCGCAGTTTCTTAAGAGGGATATCGACAAGCCCAGGAACCTGGCAAAGAGCGTGACAGTGGAATAGTGGAGAAAACACAGATGTCGGAACTTGAAAGGGTCTTTAAAACATTAGACGGCTACAGGGATGAGATAATTGCCCTCCAGTCAGAGCTGACGGCAAGGGCTGCCCTCGGCCCTGCCAACGGCGGAACAGGCGAACATGAAAAGGCCGCATTTCTGAAAGAGAAGCTGCGGGAATTGTCCCCGGATCTTATCGAGGAGATCAGGGTCCCTGATGAAAGGGCAAAGGATGGATATCGTCCGAATTTGATTGCCCTCTGGGATGGTCAGGACGGCCAACCGAGGGTATGGGTGCTCAGCCACACCGATATTGTTCCTCCGGGAGATCTTACCCTCTGGAAAAGCGATCCTTATGTCGTGCGCGTTGAAGGGGACAATATAATAGGCAGGGGTGTAGAGGACAACCAGCACGGCATCGTCAGCTCGTTCCTGGCCCTTAAGGCCGTAAGGGAATGCGGGATAAGGCTTAAGAGAAAAATCGGCCTTGCCTTTGTTGCCGACGAGGAGACAGGTAGCAGATACGGGCTTGAGTATCTGGTGAAGCATCGCAGGGAATTATTCAAACCGGAAGATCTTATTATCGTGCCTGACGGCGGCAACAGTGACGGCTCCATGATTGAGGTCGCTGAAAAGTCCATGCTATGGATAAGATTTACAGTCATAGGAAGGCAATGCCACGGAAGCACCCCCGGGGAAGGCAGGAACAGCCTTTATGGAGCGGCAAGGCTGATCGTGGCACTTCAGGGATTGAAGGAGAGATTTAAACTGACGGATGAACTGTTCTCTCCCCCCGAATCAACCTTTGAACCCACCAAAATTGAGGCCAATGTCCCCAACATCAATACAATCCCGGGCAAAGACATATTTTATATGGACTGCCGGATCCTCCCCGGATACAGCGTTGATGATATTATTGATGAAATAAAGACAATCTCCCGGGGACTGGAAGAGGAGCTGCAGTTATCTATCCAGGTGGAACCCGTACACAGGCAGGACGCTGTCAGTCCCACGCCTGCAGATGCGCCTGTTGTGGCGTCTCTTGCCAGGGCTATAGGAAGGGTTAAAGGTCTGGAGGCAAAACCTATGGGCATAGGAGGAGGGACAGTTGCTGCCTTTTTCCGGGGGGAGGGCCTTCCCTCAGCCGTATGGGTAACCTCTCCTGATACGGCCCATCAACCGAATGAATTCTGCCCTATAAGCGATATAATTTCCGACGCCAAGGTATTTGCACATGTATATATGGAATAGGGGTGCAAGGCACAGGGCGCAGGGGGCAAGGAAACAGACGGCAGGAGTAAGGCGTGAGGCGAAAGTGGTAAGACGTGAGGGGCAAAGACCTAATAAGTCAGATGAAAAATCTGGTTTTGGTTCCGTCCCCTTACGACTAACGCCTTACTCCTCACGTTTCTTATCCTTGCGCCTTGAGCCCTAAGCCTTGGGCCTGAGTACTTCAAATGCAACATCAACTTGATAAATTTACTCAGAACTTAACTGATCTCCTTGAGAAGGGAGTCACTGATGGGGTCTACCCGGGGGCCGTCCTTCTTGTCGCACAAAAAGGGCAGATCTTTTTTTTAAAAGAGGCCGGAAATCTCTCAATAATTCCCGAGATCCTGCCGATGAAAAAGAATACGATATTTGACCTTGCTTCACTGACAAAACCCCTAGCCTCTGTCCTGGCGATCATGAAACTGGTTGATGACAGCAGGGTTGATCTGGATCAGCCGTTATCCGATCTCATTAAGACAGACAGCCTTAAAGACAAGAAAGACCTGACCCTGCGTTTCATCCTCAGTCACAGCGCAGGTTTCAGGGACTGGATGCCCTTTTATCCGGATCTGATGAAATACAGCGCGGATTCAAGGAAGAAGGTCTTAAGAGATAGGATAATAGAGGAGCCCCTGCAGTATCCCCCGGGGAGCAGCTGCCTCTACAGCGACCTTGGTTTCATGGTCATTGAATGGGTTGTTGAATCAACATCCGGTCAGACCCTGAGGGAATTTGTCCACAGGAATTTTTATGCTCCCATGGGATTAAAGCGGACCTTTCTTTCCGGGGCTGACGCGCATTTCAATAAAGAGGAGTTTGCCGCAACAGAAGACTGCCCCTGGAGAAAACGGATAATCATGGGGGAGGTGCACGATGAAAATGCATTCGCCGCAGGCGGATATTCCGGCCATGCCGGCCTTTTCGGGACCGCCGAGGAGGTCTTTGTTGTCGCTGATATGTTGCGAGAACATTACACCGGAAGGAGGAGCGATTACCTTTCGCCCGACACTGTAAGGATTTTTTTTAAAAGACAGGATATTATCAAGGGCAGCACATGGGCGCTCGGGTGGGACACCCCTTCAACTGAAAATTCAGCTGCCGGCAGATACATCTCGGCCAACAGCGTAGGCCACCTGGGATTTACAGGCACATCGATCTGGCTGGATCTCGATAGAGAGATACTGGTTGTTTTTTTAAGCAACAGGATCCATCCTGACAGAAACAACCTGAATATAAGGTCCTTCAGGCCGGTACTTCATGACCTTATATTTAAGGAGATCCCCGTGACAAATAATGCCGGCAGATAGGGTGCATCAGCCTTGAGAATGAGGGCCGGCGTCCGGCAGGGCATAACCGGTCATAGGCAGCCTGCCGCAGATGCCCGGCGCAACAATGGGTTTGACATGTACGGTTTATTCAGGTTATATTTAAGCCTGTCATTTTAAGGATAATTCCCCTGAACTTAACAACTTGAACGGGCAGATGTCTTTTTTATATAGAAAAATCTACCAACTTTATTAGATAAGCGAGGATAAAATGCAAACAACCGGGAAATACAGGGTCTGTCTCTTAATCATCTTTTTCATGTGCCTTTCCCTTATCTGCTCAGGCTGCTCAAGCAATGAGGAAAAAAGAGACAAACACCTTGCAAAGGCCAAGGAATACATTGCCGGCAGTGAATTCAACAAGGCGGTTATAGAACTCAAGAACGTCATTCAGCTGGATCCGAAAAACGACTCCGCTTATTATGATCTTGGTGAGACATATCTTAAGCTTAAGCAGGGCAATGACGCCTATCAGGCATATTTAAATGCCGCTTCAATAAATCCCGACAATATCAACGCCCAGTTAAAGGTAGGGCAGATACTTCTGCTGGCAAAGGAGACTAAACAGGCCAGGGAAAAGGCGGAACTCATCCTGAAAAAGACACCCAACAGCATCGAGGCGCTCAGCCTCCTCTCCGGCATTCAGCTGCAGGAAAATGACATTGATTCAGCCATCTCCACCCTGGAAAAGGTCGCAGCCCTTGATCCCAGGCACTTTAACACACAATTGTCTCTTGGACGGGTGTACCTCTTGAAAGGCAACAGGGACCTCTCCGAAAAGGCATTTGTCAGCGCCAGGTCTCTGGACCCGAAGTCCACGGCCCCCTATATTGCGTTATCCAGCATTTATGCCTGGAAGGGGGAATGGGATAAGGCTGAAACCACACTAAAGGAGATGCTCAATTCGTCCGACTCCAGGTACCAGGACCTGTACTATCTTGCCGTCTTCTATGAGGGCAGGTCAATGTGGGATGAGGCCGAGAAGACCTATAATGAGGCTGCGTCGACAGCCCCTGATGACGACATCTCTCCTCTTATGAATCTTGGAGGGTACTATGCCCGCAGAAAATCCTATGAAAAGGCGCTTGAGACCTTTAACAAGGCCGCAGCCATAAAAACGGAAGACGTGAATGTCATGGTGAGCCTGGCGCAGCTCCATTTTGATTTTGAAAAAATCAGCGAAGCAGAGAGCGTTACGGATAAAATCCTGGAGAAGGACAAAACCAATCTCTCCGCAATATTTTTGAAGGGCCGCATATTCCTATATAAAAAGGATTATGCAAACGCCCTGGAACGGTTTGAGGCTGTTATTAAGGATAAGCCTGATAACTATACGGCCCATTACATGAAGGCCCTGTGCCTTCTTGCAAAAGGAGACACCGATCTTGGCAGGGAAAGCCTTGTAAAGGCGGTGGAGCTAAATCCTAATTTGACGGACGCAAGACTGATCCTTGCTGAGCTTTATATAAAGTCCAGCGATAAAACGCTGGCATCCGAACAGGTTGAGGCTGTGCTCGCGCGGTCCCCGGAAAATACCAGCGCCTTGACCTTGAAGGGAAGCCTCAGGATACTTGAAAAGGACGCAAAGGGAGCCGAAGAGGCATTTCAAAAGGTTGTGGCGCTCAATCCGGAAAGCCCTGCAGGATATCTCCGGCTCGGGGTCCTCTACAACCTTATGGGCAAAAAAGATGATGCCTTAAAAAATCTTCAGAAGAGCCTTGACATAAATCCCGTTCAGACAGATGCCCTGGGCCTTATGGTATCCATCTATCTGAAGGAGAAGAATTATAGTGAAGCCGTAAGCATCTGCGAGAAACAGAAGGCAAAGGCAAAAGACACCCCGTCCGCTGTTGCCCTGATAGAATATCTTGAGGGAAACATCGCTTTCTCGCAGAAGGACAACAAGAAGGCGAAGGAGCATTTTGACGAGGCCATAAAGACTGATCCTAATGTCCTTTCCCCCTATGTGGCCCTGGCAACGATCTATGCAAGCGAGAAAAATTTCGATGAGGCTATCTCTCAATATAAATCAGTCATTGAAAAGAACCCTAAGTACACATCGGGTTATATGGCCCTTGGAGCCATATATGACCAGATGGATGACAGCAAGAATGCCGAGGCCAATTACAGGAAGGCGCTGGAGATAAATCCGAAATTCGGTCCGGCAGCCAACAACCTGGCATGGATGCTTGCTGAAGGAGGGGGCAATATTGATGAGGCCCTTAACCTGGCCCAGGTCGCAAAGGAGCAGCTGCCTAAAAACCCATCCGTTATGGACACCCTGGGCTGGATTTATTACCTTAAGGGCAGCTACCTTAACGCGATCTCGGAGCTCAAGGACAGCATCGAGATTTCACCTGATAACGCTACGGTCAATTACCACCTCGGTATGGCCCATTTCAAGAACAACCAGAAAGCTGAGGCAAAGGAATATCTTAAAAAGGCCCTGGAACTGAAAGCGGATCTCGATGGCGCAGATGAGGCCCGCAGGGTATTAAAAGAAATAGGGGGCAATTAGCCCGGATATCCTCCTGCGTTTGAACCCCTGAGGAGCGTTCATCAGGAGACCGCTTTTCTCCTGATGAACGCCGGATATTGCTTTTAATCTTTTACCTTTGACAATCAGATGAAAAACTTCCCTTACAGGTTACTGTTTATCTGTATATTCGCCCCGGCCATATGCTACATCTTCACATTACAAGCCCTGGAGATTTATCTTCAAAAACAGGCCACTGCAGAAATCAACCAGATACTTATCAAAAATCAGGAGGCCCTTTATCAGGGCAGATATACAGTCAAGGATGAAGTAAACAGAAATATCGGCGAGTATCTGATAGATCACAGTTTAAGGTATAAACTGGGCATAGGCACCGAGATCATGGTGAAGACAAAGGATGACCGGATACTTTATCCTGCCAGCCTGAAAAAAGACATCTACGATTCATCGGGGGATTCATCAGAGAATGCGATGAATTATATGGATGTTGCTGCCGAGAATTACAGGATTTTAAATAACCTTATAGTCTCCATAAAAATAACCTTAAAACGCAACAGCTGGCTGTCAAACAGCATACTGCTTGTTTATTACCTTTTATCCCTGTTTGTCATACAATACTTTATCCGACGCAATATCCGTGAAGCGGAGATCCATGACAGCAAACGCAGGGATTATATCAACGATCTCACAGAAAAGCTGAATGCCACGGAATCAGGACTTTCCGATATAAGGCTTAAAGAGGACAGTTACCTTAAAAAGATTGAGGAATTAAAAAAGGACCGGGAAAGTCTTTCAACGGATATTGACGGCCTCCTGGAGGAGATGGAGTCCCTTGAAAAAGGCCTTACCACACAGAGGGACCTCAGGGAACAGAGGGAGTCAGAACTCACAGACCTGCAGAACGAAATCAATGACCTTAAGGAAAGGATGCAGAATCCGAAGAAAAAGACCAAAATGACGGACTCGACCCGCAAAAGATTCAGGGTCCTATACAAAAACCTCGAATTTTCCGATAAGTCAATTGAAGGGTTCCTTGCGCTTTCAGATGAATTTCAATTAAAGGCGGAAGAATTTATTCACAGGCTTAATGAGGACAGAACGCTTGTGTCTGTAAAGAGAAAGGTATTCGGTAAAGGAGGCAAAATGAACGTTCTTGAAGCAGATTTTGCCTACTCCGGGAGGATCTATTATCAGGCCGACTCTCAGACCAAAATCAGGATTATGGGCATCGGCACCAAGAACACCCAGGACCAGGATATTGGCTACCTGGAAAGGGAAATCAAATCGGGCGCGGACTAGGTTTATATATCGGCATTATGAAGATCCTGACTGCAGCCTGATGAACGGAATTAAGTGTTATCAAAAAGACATTTTATTTTTTCATTTTTTAAAATACATGATATTATCGCATTTTAAAACTGTTAAAGGGAAAAAATATGACAGACCAGGAGAAAAAAACTATTCTAATTATTGAAGATGATCTTGATGTCCTTTCCGCCTTTGTCAAACATTTTATACACCTGGGATACGAAGTCATTTTTGCTACTGACGGCATGGAAGGCCTGAAGAAGATAGACGCCGGAGGTTATGACCTGGTAATAACCGATATTGTCATGCCCTTTGTGAGCGGTGTGGGCGTAGTGACTACACTTAAAGAGAAAAGACCTGATATACCTGTCATAGCCATAACAGGTTACGGCAAGGAGCCTGAAGCCGCGGCCATGGAAAAGAAGGCTGATCTGGTGCTTTCCAAACCGGTCAGGATGTCTGATCTTAAAAATTACGTCGCAGATTTTTTAAAACCAAAGCCGTAATTCCATTATAATCCTGCTGGAGGATACGGACAGTCTAAATGCCGTTTCATGCTCTCCTTTCTTTTAACTTTAAACCTATGCAAGGCAGATTATGTCAAAAATCTTCGTCATGAACGGACCCAATAAGGGAAAAATGTTCAATTTCAGCGGCAACACCGCCTATATCGGACGCTTGCCGGACAATGACATACAGATCAGGGATAAGACCATCTCACGCAAGCATCTCCGCATCCAGCGCAGGGGGAACAGGTTTGTAATCAGAGACCTGAACAGCAAAAACGGCACATTCATAAACGGCAAGATCCTTAAGCCCGGAATAGACATCGAGGTGGACGAGGGCATCCCCATAGCCCTGGGCAAGGTGTTCATATCACTCGGCGTCATGTGCTCAGAGGAACTTTTTTCCGGCCATGATATGGAAGGGTTTTCAGAGGAGTTTTCCAGCACGGCAGTATATACCGCCTACCATGACAGGCCATCAACCCAGCCCAAGAATATGGACTTCTTTTTTAAGGTCTCAAATGTCCTTAATCAATCCCTGGATATCAATGTAATTATGGAGAAGATGCTGGATTACATCTTTGATCTCCTGAAAAGGATAGACAGGGGGGTTATTATCCTTATGGACAGCGAGACCGGCGAATTTTCTTCAGTAATAACAAGGCTGGAAAATGCCGGGGAAGATAAACCTGCCGAACAGCCTCTTTACAGCAAGACCGTTGTAAACGCTGTAATAAGGAACAGGAAACCCATCACCATACTGGACGCCTACGGACAGGATGAAATGGATGTTTCGAAGAGCATGGAACTGATGAAGGTCAGGTCCGTTATGTGCGTGCCCCTGATAAGCAAATCCAAGATCAGGGGGGTTATCTATGTTGATTCGGTAAGAATACCATACGGCTTCAGAGAGGAGGATATTGCCCTTATTACATCCCTGTGCAGCCCTGCCGCTATTGCAATAGAAAATGCCATGCTCTATTCAAACATGGAGAGGCTTGTCAATGAAAGAACCGAAAAGCTGAGAAGGACGGAGACCATCATCAAAGAGAATGAAAAACGGTTCAGGGCGATGTTCAATAACATGAGCAGCGGCGTACTGGTCTGCAGGGCCGTTGACAACGGGGATAACTTTCTCATCATGGACCTGAACAAGTCCGAATGCAGGCTCGACAGGGTGAAGAGGAGAATTGTCCTGAATGAAAACCTTTTAGAAGCACTCCCTGAACTCAAGGACACGGGATTGCCTGAGGCCTTTAAAAGGGTATGGCGGACGCACAGGCCGGAACGTTGTTCCATATCGCTCTCAAAGGATGACAAGACCGTCAGCTGGCGGGAATATTATATAGACACCCTGCCCGGCGATGAAATCATGGCCATCTTTGATGATGTTACAGAGAAGATCAAGCATGAGACGGAACAGAAGGCCCTGCAGGAGCAGCTCTTCGCCGCTCAGAAGATGGAGTCGATAGGGCAGTTTGCAGGAGGAACGGCCCACAATTTCAGGAATATTCTCCAGGCCATTTCAGGAAACATTGAATATCTGGAGCTTATCTATGGCGAAGAACCCGAGATAAAAGAGCTTGCAACAAATATCTATAACTCAATTGAAAGGGGTGTCGGGCTCATCAATAACCTTCTTCACTTTGCAAAAAAAGGATGGAAGGTCGAAATGGAGGATATTGACCTCTCCGACGTCATAGATAAAACCTACGAGATTATCAGAAGGGTTTTTAATAAGAACATTGAGATCAATATAGACCTTGAAAAGGATCTGTGGGTAAAAGGAAATCCTTCTCTTTTAAGCCAGGCGTTTATGAACCTCTTCACAAATGCAAGGGATGCCATGCCCAAGGGCGGGGAACTGACCATAAAGGCTAAAAAGGTAAAGAATACGGTGATTGCCTTTGTCTCCGACACCGGCTGCGGCATAGAAAAAGAGGTAATAGACAAGATCTTCGATCCGTTTTTTACACTCAAGGAGGTCGGATCAGGCACGGGGCTGGGGCTTTCCACCACGCTCGGCATCGTTGAACAGCATAAGGGTTCCATAACTGTTTCATCAAAACCTGATAAAGGAACTACATTCAAGATAATAATGCCATTAAGCGAAGATAAGGCATTTCATGAAGAAAAGCCAAAGGACGACATTATTTTTGGAAGCAGGCAGAAGATACTTATCATCGACGATGAGGTCTTCGTGCTTGATTCGATTGCCGGCCTGCTTGAGCAGATGGGATATACTGCAATACCGGTCAACCGTTCGGAATACGCCATGGACAGTTTTTTAAAAAATTCGCCTGATCTTGTCCTGATAGACCGAAACATGCCGGGTCTTGATGGCGTTGCCTGCATCAGGGAATTCATGAAGGCCGACCCGGGAGCCAAGGTTGTAATTATTTCTGGCTTTGAAAACACCGGCGTTGACGGATTGGATGAAGATGTCAAAAAGATGATAAAGGGGTATCTGGTAAAGCCCTGCGGAGCGGCTGAACTGAGCCGGATGATCTCTCAGGTCCTGGGAAGTTAAATTTGCGTAATTTATATTCGGAGTCGAATGCCTGTGGAACAAAAGAATATTGTCGTTATTGAATCCGATCAGACCGTATCAAGGGCGCTGATTGCCCTTCTGAGGGATCTCGGATATGTAAACTCCTACCCCCTGGAAACAGATGCAAGCGTATTCCAGATAAACACCATTAAGCCCGCATTGACCATACTGGGCCCGTCCCTTAAAAAGGAGGAGTGCCTTTATAATATCCAGAACCTTAAAATAATAGATCCCCTTATGCCGATACTTACCTCTTCCTCAGATTGCCTTACCGAAGGGCTCGGGTTGTCCGCCTTTGAGGGAATTCATTTTTTAGATGCTGAAGCCGGCAAAGAGATTCTCTCTGGCGCCATAGAGATGTCAATAAAATGGAGGGATGGCCATAGAGGAAAAAAGGAGTTCCCGGTAATAATCGGACGAAGCCCCGAGATCATGGCGGTGAGGCAAAAGATCCGCAAGGTAGCAGATAAGGATATTACCGTTCTGGTCACAGGCGAGACAGGCACGGGGAAGGAACTCGTTGCCAGGTCAATCCATTTTCAGTCTCAAAGGGCCGGAAAACCGCTGGTGAAGGTGGACTGCACATCCCTGCCTGATGAACTGCTCGAGAGCGAGGTCTTTGGTTTTCAAAAGGGTGCATTTACCGATGCCTACCGGGACAAACCCGGCCGCCTTGAGATGGCCCACGGGGGGACATTGTTTATTGATGAAATCGGTGATATCTCCCTTTCGCTCCAGATAAAATTCATGCAGGTCTTTGAGGAAAAGGAGTTTTCAAGGCTCGGCGGCACAACGGATAAAATGATAGATGTCAGGGTCGTAGTCGCTACCAACGCCAAGCTGTGGGACAAGGTCCAGAAAGGCTCTTTCAGAAAAGACCTTTATTACCGGCTTAACGTGATGCAGATAGATGTGCCACCCTTGAGGAAAAGAAGGGAGGACATCCCGCTTCTTATCCATTATTTTCAGAACAAGTACTGCTTTGAATACAAAAAAGAGCAGTTAGCCATCCCTTCTGTAGTCCATGATATCATGATCGCATATTCCTGGCCGGGCAATATAAGGGAGCTTGAAAATCTAATACGCAGGGCCATAGCGGTTTCAGACTGGGATTTTGTCATGGAAGAATTGAAGCGGAAAGAGGCTGAGCCTGAGCCGGTAGAGGAGGCCCCTGCAAATGAAGATCCCTTCGCACCCGGGCTCAGCCAGGAGCAGCTATTGCGTTTATTCAAAGACAACAATTTTTCATTAAAAAAAATCAGCAAGGCCTATCTGGCCAAAACAGAACGGGATATTATCCTGAACACATTGAGGGATACACACTGGAACCGGAAAAAGGCGGCCCAGCTCCTTGATGTGAGCTATAAGACCCTGATCAACAGGATTGATGAGCTTAAACTGAAACCCTACGAATAATTAAGATGTTTAAATCCGAGTATAATCAGGCATTCCATATCCGATTCTATTCTCAGTTTCTTGATATTCTTAAAATCCGAATCTCGAAATCCGAAACAAGAAACAAATTTAAAATTCAAAAATCTAATGCTTAAAACAATAATCCTATACGGTTATAGATGCTAGTTATGTTTTTGAATTTTTGCTATTCGATATTGTTTCGAATTTCGGATTTCTAATTTTATTTTTGTAATCTTAAAAAACATTAGCCTTCAATTAAAGGCCGGGCGCCTTTAATCAGATCAAACCGTTTATGACGCATTCTTTAATTTGTTCCCTGATTTTGAGACCTCAGGCTTCTTCCCTGCCGATAAAACGATAGACCCGTGCACCCAGGATCGCGCCGATAATCGGGGCAATCCAGAACAGCCACAGCTGCGCAACCGCCCAGCCTCCGACAAAAACCGCTACGCCTGTGCTCCTTGCCGGGTTCACCGAGGTATTTGTAACAGGGATGCTTATAAGGTGTATCAACGTAAGGCACAGGCCTATCGCAACCGGCGCAAGCCCCTGGGGTGCGCGCTTGTCTGTTGCCCCGAGTATTACGATCAGGAACATCATAGTCATGACAATCTCCGTTACCAGGGCGGCAGGGAAGGAGTAGCCGCCGGGAGAATGTTCCCCATAACCGTTTGAGGCGAAACCCGCAGCAAGATCGAAGCCCTCTTTGCCGCTCGCGATAATAAAAAGAATCGCCCCGGCGACAATCCCGCCAAGGACCTGGGCGATTATATATGGAAGGAGCTTGCCCGCCGGAAACCTGCCTCCCGCCCATAATCCGATAGAGACGGCAGGATTAAGGTGGCATCCTGAGATATGCCCGATGGCAAAGGCCATTGTCAGTACAGTAAGGCCGAATGCCAGGGCCACGCCGACAAAACCAATGCCTAACTCCGGGAATGCTGCGGCCAAAACGGCGCTTCCGCAGCCGCCAAGAACCAGCCAGAACGTACCGAGAAACTCCGCTCCATATTGTTTCATCTTGTTCTCCTTTCCTTGTTATTGGTTATTGTGATAGCCAAAAACCGGGCCGCAAACTGCAGCCAAGATTTTCAAATTCATACTGATTATATAATGATTTTCATAATTTTCAATATTTTGATTAAACGACGAAGGAGCTCATTTAATTTATAGCATCTACCCCTCAATTATTTATTGTGCTTGATTTTCCGGCCGGAAAGTAATAATTTGCAAATCCTTCGGGGCGTGGCGCAGCCTGGTAGCGCACCTGCTTTGGGAGCAGGGTGCCGGAGGTTCAAATCCTCTCGCCCCGACCAGCCTTCTATCAAACTTTTAAGTACTTCATTATGACAATTCTGTACGTTCTGAAAGGCAAATCAGGAAAAAGATATGTCGGGATAACCAATAACTTGCCAAGACGCATATATGAACATCGCTTTAAAAAATCAAAGGGGAGCCAAATTCTTGATGATTTTTTTCTGCTACTAACGGAAGAATTTCCAGATTATGAGGCCGCTCGAAAAAGAGAAAAATTTCTAAAATCAGGGCAGGGTCGAAAATGGCTTGATGAATTTGAAAGTTTGCCGGAGTCCGCCAAAGGCGGATAAATCAATCCAGCCAGGAGGCTTGTGCGCCTCGGGCGCACTTTCCAGCCTATGGCTGGTTCAAATCCTCTCGCCCCGACCATTTATAACCAAACAAAAAACCTGCCATGACAACCTTGTATGTACGAAGGGCAAATCAGGAAAGAATCATTCATGAAATGCCAAATTCTTCTCAAACCCAACAAATAATTTACGAAAAAATTTATAATAAATAAAAAGGCTAAATTTGAAGGAAGGACAGAAGTGTAAGGCTAATATTTAGTCATCCACGGGCACTCGTCTTTAATGCTGCAATTTTTACAGCCTACCGACTTTGAAATCAGAGGAATAAAAATAAAGCCTATCACACAAAAGATAATAAACATCCAGAGCCCGGAAATATTGAAATCAGAAATAAGCAGATAACCGCCGGCAATAAGCGGCACGAACCATGATGGGAATACAATGATAATATTTCTTTTAAATATTCTGCGAAAATCATCACTGGTTGCCTCTTTTGATTTAAAAAATAATGGGGAGATGGCGCCGTAGCCGCATGGGCACGCCTTTGTTCCATAATGGTGGCAGTAGGGACAGATTCGTTTCCAAAACAGGACTATCGATAGCAGGGAATACATGAACAATGCTATGGCCCATATTTTCCCAAAGGGTAATAATAGAGCTGCACCCAATATATAAAGCGCCAGCGTGGGAATATTATCGAGTAATACAACCCAGATCGGAATTGCTCTTGCACAGGCTCCCGATATTTCGCAGCCGCTTTTTTCGACGTTCATCTCATCATCCATTTTAAACAATTTAGAACCTCAGCCATGTCCTGAAGCCGAAGGTCCGCGGCGGGCCGTTTTCGCCCACGAGCCGCCCCGGGCCGTATTCCAGCGCAATGGGAATATATGACCTATCAAAGGCGTTTCGGACCCAGACCTCAGTATTCCAGTTCCTTCCCTTTACGCCGGCGCGAAAATCTGCCAGGCTGTAAGCGCTCTGAGACACGGTATTAACAGGATTGTAATAGTAAGAGCCATAGGCCACCACTTCAGCGCGGGCATATAATGTGGCTTCAGGAATGATGGCCCATGAATATTGCATGCCGCCATTTGCGGTGTATTCCGGCGTGAAGATCAGGCGCTTGCCACCAACCCGGGCGGCAGCATTGTTCCACATGGCCTCGGCGCCGCTGCAAAACTTTGCGTCAGTATAGCTGAATCCGCCGAAGATATCCCAGTTGGCCACCGGACGCGCATTAATCTCCAATTCCACACCTTTGCTGTACGCCGCACCCGCGTTGGCAATATAGTATTGCATGTCCACAGTATTCATGGGCAGATTCAATTGCAGGTGCTGCCAGTCAATATAAAAAAAGGCGAGATTGGCCGACAAGCAGTTGTCCAGCCACGCTGTCTTGGCGCCGATTTCATAGCTCCAGCTTGTTTCGGGATCGTACTTTTCCCTGCCCGCAGGCGACAGCGTGTTGAATCCGCCTGCCCGATAGCCCCTGCTTGCGTTCATGTAAACCATCATGTGCCGAGTGAAGTGGTAGGCCAGCCCAAACTGCGGCGTCACATCGGAAAAACTTTCTTCAAAGCTTAGAGAGACCGGAGCGGTTGAAATGCCGAACACAGGGAGGATAGGATCAGGGGCTTCGTAAAATGTATTCAGTTCCGCCTTTTTGGATTCATAATCGCCGCGCAATCCAAGAATTAGATCGAGCTGTTCCCAGGCCGTAAGGGTTGTTTGAGCATAAGCCCCGAAACCGGTGTCGTCCAGCCTGGATTTGGGCGAGTGCTTGCCGTTCGCCGCCGAGTTGAAGGGCGGGAATCCGGCCATGATCTGGCCGGCCTGGTATAAGCCGCCCGCCAAAAAATTATTTACGGCATCCTGCTCGTAATTCTGGGTGAACATCGAAACCCCCGCCTGCCATTTAAGCCTCAGATCGCTCCCCCGGCCCACCGGGGTGTCCTTGGCCGAGGCCAGGCGCAATTCAGCGGTTACCTGCAGGTCTTTCTGGTTATCTTCACGCATGCCGCCCGGGTACACAGTGTATTCCAGGTCGGTCATGTCCCGGGTCTTCCACTGCACCAGGCCGGAAATAAAACTGAAGTCTATTGCCGGACCCTTGCCGTTCACCAGCAGGGTCGGCGCAATAATGTCCCGGTGGCTAGAGCCCTCGAAATCACGGGAAACATGGTGCGGATGTGCGCTGAGGTAATCCAGATCACCCAGGGCATAGTCCCCATCCCGAGCACGCTCGCCGGAGAGGATCAGGCGTACATCCCACTTTTCCGAAAAAGCCCACAACAACTGCACTTTGCCGAAAAAGGCCTCCCGGCTATCCAGGCGGTTTCCGGTAAGATCATTGATGGTGTAGCCATCCCGCGCTGAGTAGCCCGCCGCCAGGCTGAAACCGACCTGGTCCCCGGCAATGGGGCCCGACAGGGTCATACGCACATCGCGAAAATTATAATTGCCATATTGGCCTTCGAAGCCGGCGCTCCAGGCATCCAGGGCAGGGCGCCGACTGGTCAGGCTGATTAATCCGCCCACTGTGTTGCGACCGAACAGCGCACCCTGAGGTCCGCGCACGAATTCAAGCTGCTCAACGTCAATCAGCTCAGTACTGGAGGAATGCCCATTCAGTTGGGGAACTCCGTCCACAAAGGTAGTAATGCCCGGATTGGAAGGGCTGCCATGCACGCCGCGGAAAAAGGGGTTGCTCAGGGCGCGCACGCTGAACTCGTTCATGAAGACATTGGGCGCATACACAGAGGCGTCCTTAACGGAACGCACATCGGCGTCCTGCAAAGTATTTTCAGTGACAGGCGTGACGCTGACCGGAATCGTTTGTGCCCCGGCAGGTTCCTTTTGGGCAGTCACCGTCACCGCAGGCAGACCGAAAATGGCATTGGGATCCTCTGCCGGAGTTGCCGTGTTCGTTACGGCCAGCAACCCGGCGGTCAGCACTATTTGAATTGCGGATGGGAAAGTTATTTTCCTCCTTTTCCGGTTGGACATTGGATCTTGGACGTGAGATATGGGAGACAGAAGCAGGGATACGCGGTCGATCATTTGAATCCTCTTTACCTTATTTATCGTTAATGGCAATAATATAGCCGCATTAAGGCTTCCCATAGCTTATGACTGAAAGGAAGCCGTGTTTGCGGCCTTTGTTATGATCCTTATTTCACCTGGACGCACTTCATCTGCTTCTGATCTCTTATCAGAAGCTTCCCGTCACTCAGCGCCAGGGGAGCCCACGCCAGTTTCGTATCCAGAAGCTGGGCCTTTGACAGCACCTTGAATCCTGCGGGGCTCGGTTCGATCAGATATAACATCTTCTCACCGTCACTGCTGATGATCATATCATCAACCAGAATAAATCCACCCTTGTCAAAAAGCGGGTCCTTTTTAGTTTTCCATTTGATCACGCCATTGAGGTCCATGCAGACAAAACCGTCCTGCTTCTCATTATTGCTGCAGTGGCCGTACAGATGATCCTTGTACAGGATTGCAGGATGGACATGGGTGCCGAACTCCGCCGACTTCATTATCTCTTTTGCCTTATATGAATTAGCGGACTTCTCAATCTGGATAATGGCGCCTCCTGCATTGTATCCTCCGGTGATAAAAAGCCGGTTATTGCCGAGTTCAGTGACGTTCGGAATGGGTATCGAACACTGAAAGCCGGTATAGGACCAGAGAAGGGCGCCGGTTTTCGGGTCATATCCGCTGACACCTCCTGATGTCCCGCTGCTGGCCTGCGCACCGCCAGAGGCCCCTGCAGGCGCACCCTGTACGGCTGGTGGCGCCCCACCCTGTGCGCCCGGTCCGGCCGGCGGTCTTCCGCCGCCGAATCTCATTTCAGCGGCAGATACCATGATCACCTGGTCTTCTCCGCTGATTTTCACTATTGCCGGCGACACATACCCGGTAGATCCTGGCAATTTTGGGGTCTTCCAGACAACCTTCCCGGTCTGCTTGTCATAGGCGACAAGACCTGCATTATCTGTCTGGGCGGCAACGATGACCATATTCTGATAGACCAAAGGATTCTGGGAAATTGCCCAGCGCGGCAGATCCGTGCCGCCTAAATCGGTCCAGATATTCTTTTTCCAGAGGACCTTATGGGTATTCTTGTCCAGGCAGTGAAAGTTGCCATGAAAATCACAGATATAGATCCTGTTGCCGTCGATTGCCGGGACTGATCTGCTGCCGTTGCGGTCAACCGTTCCGGCTGCCTCATTGCTGAAGGTCCACTCTTCTTTGCCGGTTGCGAGGTCTATACAGCGGAGGATATTGGTCTTGTCAGCAACCCGGTCATAGACATAGACCTTGCTTTCGCTGATTGCAGGGCCGCCGAACCCCTCGCCCAGGGTAACGGCCCATAGGACCTTCGGTCCATCCGCCGGCCAGGACCTCAGAAGCCCCTTTTCACTGGAGACGGCATTTCGATCAGGCCCGAGGTACTGAGGCCAGTCAGAAGCAAAAACCGGACTGGTTGCCAGCAAAACAAACATTATTGCAATTGCTCGAACGGTTTTCATATTTATTTTCCTCTCTAATATGAATAGGCGCTATTTCACCTGGACGCACTTCATCTGCGTTTTACCCCGTATCACAAGCTTCCCATCGCTCAGCGCAAAAGGTGCGAACTCTTCGTTTTTATCTAAAAGCTTTGCCTTTGACAGCATTTTGAATCCATCGGGGGAAGGTTCAATCAGATAAAACGTCCCATTACTGTTATTGATGATCATATCATCCACCAATATCAGTCCGCCTCTCTCAAATAACGGGCTTTTTTTGGTTTTCCACTTGATAGCGCCATTGAGATCCATGCAGACCATGCCGTTCTGCGCCTTAAGTGTAATCCAGTTGCCGTACAAATAATCCTTGTAAAAGATTGCAGGATGGATCTGGGAACCGAATTCATTCGGTTTCAGCAGCACTTTTACGTTGTATGAGTTGTTTATCTTCTCAATCTGGATAATGTAAGAAGATCCTCCGTCTCCTCCGGAAATAAAAAGCCGGTTATTGCCGATTGCAGTGATATCGTTAACCGGTCTCATGCACTGGTAGTCGTTAAAGGACCAAAGGAGTGCACCGGTTTTCGGGTCAAATCCAGAAAGCGCACCCTTTTTTGTTTCATCAATAGTCGGTAAAGCACCGCCTTGTTCACCCCCTGGTCCACTACCAGTCGCACCCTGTCCTGCTCCAGTACCAGGACCCTGTGCTCCACCCGGGGCTCCCTGTCCGACCTGCGGAGCGCCGCCCCGTGAAGCCTGTTCACCAGGGCCTCCCGGCCCGGACATCCCTGCTGCGGATTCCATCACCACCTGATCTGTTCCACTTATTTTTATCAATTTGGGTGACATATATCCAGGCACTCCCGGCAATTTGGAGGTTTTCCAGATAATATTCCCGGTCTGCTTGTCATAGGCAACAAGACCGGCCTTCTCGGTTTGGGAGGCAACGATGACCATGTTCTGGTAAATGAGTGGACTCTGCGTAATTCCAAAAGTCGGCAAATCAGTCCCGCCGAAATCGGTCCAGATGTTTTTGTGCCAGATCGCTTTATGGCTGTTCTTATCCACGCAGTGAAGGTTGCCAAGTTCATCACAAACGTAAATCCTGTTGCCGTCGACAGTGGGCACTGATTTGCTTCCTTTATAGTCGCTGGGCGATCCGGACGCCTCATAACTGAATGTCCACTCTTCTTTGCCTGTTGCAAGGTCTATACAACGCAGGACATCGGTTTTGTTTTCAACCCTGTCATAGATATAAACCTTGCCCTCACTGATCGCAGGGCCGGCATATCCCTCAGCCAATGAAATTGTCCACAGTACTTTTGGTCCATCCGCCGGCCAGGACCTCAGAAGCCCCTTCTCACTGGAGACTGCATTTCGATCAGGCCCGAGGTACTGAGGCCAGTCAGAAGCAAAAACCGGACTGGTTGCCAGCAAAACAAATATTATTGCAATTGCTCGAATGGTTTTCATATTTATTCTCCTCTCTAATATGAATAGGCGCTATTTCACCTGGACACACTTCATCTGCGTCTTACCTCTTACCACAAGCTTGCCGTCGCTCAATGCAAAAGGCACAAACTCTTCTTTTTTATCCAGAAGCTTTGCCTTTGACAACATTTTAAATCCTTCGGGGGTCGGCTCAATCAGATAAAACGTCCCGTCGGCATTATTGATTATCAAGTCATCAACCAGTATAAGCCCCCCTCTCTCAAATAACGGTTTTTTTTTGGTTTTCCATTTGACCGCGCCGTTGAGATCCATACAGACCATGCCATCCCGCGCCGAAAGTGTATACCAGTTGCCGTACAAATAATCCTTGTAAAAGATTGCCGGATTGACCATGGCGCCGAATTTATTTTTCAGCAGTTCTTTTACCATGTATGAATTATTAGTCTTTTCAATCTGGATAATGGCAGATCCTCCGTCTCCTCCGTACATAAAAAGCCGGTTCTTACCGATTGCAAGGACATTGTTAACGGGTCTATGGCACTGAAAGCCGGTATAGGACCAAAGAACGGCGCCGGTTTTCGGGTCAAATCCTGTAACCGTTCCCTTTGTTGTTACATTGTGGGGCTGAGCAGCGCCGGCCGGTGGCGCACCCTGTACAGCTCCGGGAGCAGTGCCCTGAGCGCCACCGGGGGCGCCTCGCCCAACTGCTGAAGCTGAATCCTCCGTTGCATTCGGGTCCATTCCGGAGCTATGGTCTGCCTGCTCCGTCTCTTCTCCTGCAGGTATCATCACCACTTGATCTGTTCCACTGATTTTTACCAGTGTGGGTGACACATATCCAACATCTCCTAAGTTGGCGGTTTTCCAGACAAGCTTCCCGGTTTCCTTGTCATAGGCAACAACTCCTGTACTCTTGGTTTGGGAGGCAACGATGACCAGGTTCTGATAGATCAGCGGACTCTGCCCGATTCCAAATTCCGGCAGATCAGTGCCGCCGAAATCGGTCCAGATGTTTTTGTGCCAGATCGCTTTGTGGCTTTTCTTGTCCACGCAGTGAAGGTTGCCAAGAAGATCGCAAATGTAAATTCTGTTACCGTCGATAGCGGGCACCGATTTGTTTCCGTTATACCTGCTTACCGATCCGGGAGCTTCATAGCTGAAGGTCCAGTCTTCTTTGCCGGTCACAAGGTCTATACAACGCAGGACATCGGTTTTGTTTTCAACCCTGTCATAGATATAAACCTTGCCCTCACTGATCGCAGGGCCGGCATATCCCTCAGCCAAAGGAAATGTCCATAGTACTTTTGGACCATCCGCAGGCCAGGATCTCATCAGTCCCTTCTCATTTGAGGTCGCATCTCGATTAGGTCCGAGGTATTGAGGCCAGTCAGAGGCAAAAACCTGATTAGTTGCCAGCAAGACAAGGATTATTACAATTGATCGAACGGTTTTCATATTTATTTTCCTCCCAGAATTAATATACAGTCAATTAATGTCCATCCAAAAGTTGGGGATTTCTGGATGGGGCACTCAGCGATCAGCTGTCAGCCAATAGCCTGATTTAAAAGGTTTTTACTGATAGCTGATGGCTTGAATCCGAAAATTGGTGTTTTCGGATGAACAATTAATATTGATATTGCCCTGTCCGGAATTATAAAAGAGTAATTTAATGCATCTTTTTAGATTTATAAATACTTATTTCTGTTAAAATATTGCCTGACCCTACAATCGTAAAAATATTTATTGAATATTTTCATTGTAATTTATATTTTTTTATTACATTTAGCAACATGAGAGGCTTACATATGACACTGGATACAGAAAAAAGCGCCTGGTCGAGTTACTGTAACCACTGGCGACAAAGGAATGACTTACAGACTCCGCATTGAATAATGTGAGGGTTATCCGCTCAAGCAGGCACCTTCCAAGGTATTCCAGAGTCTATGAACCTGGCATCTTGATTATAGCCCAGGGACGAAAAATTGTTTATCTTGGAGATGAAATCTATAAATATGATGCTAATAATTACCTGGTAATAACAATGCCGCTTCCTATGGAGTGTGAGACGATCTCAAGCCCGGATGAGCCCCTGCTTGGGGTAGGAATTAAGGTCGACCCAGTTATGATAAGCGAGCTCTTAATTGAGATGGATTCAATAACTCCCATTTCTGGATCGACACCAAGAGGGATATATTCTTCAGGTATTACAAAGGTAATAATTGATGCTCTTATACGGTTACTGGAGTGTTTGAGTGACCCTGTTGACGGGCGCGTTTTAGGGCCGCAGATTGCAAGGGAGATTGTCTATCGGATCCTGTGCGGCGAACAGGGTGAAGTCCTTCGATTGCTTGCAATACGCCACGGTCGCTTCAGCCAGATGGCCAAGGTTTTGAATCGAATACATATGAGTTTTAATACTAAACTTGATATAGCGACCCTGGCTGACGAAGCAAGCATGAGCGTTTCATCCTTCCATAGCAATTTCAAGGCCGTCACCAATACATCACCTATACAATACATAAAAAAATTCACCTCCAAAAGGCAAGGATATTTATGGTCCAGGATGGTTTCAATGCCGTCGACGCAGCCGTTAAAGTTGGTTATGAAAGCGCCACCCTGTTCAGCAGGGAACTTAAACGCTACTTCGGACATGCCCCTGCAGAGGAAGCTGTCAGGATGCGGAATTTTGTCGGGGCGCCTCCGCTCAGCGAGGCGGCAAATTGATAAATGAATGGAACAAGGCACAAGGCGTAAGGCGCATGGAATAAAACAAAGGCTTGCGCTTCGATTCCTGAACAGACCATTCTCCGTTTGTAAGGTCCGACCACCGGACGGACCTCTTGATTTTTTGTGTTTACCGTGCGCCCTGCGCCTTGGGCCCTGCGCCATTTTTATAAAGCTCCAAGAAATTGCAATATGGTTATTAGGAAAATGATTACAGAAAGATCTATTACAGGCATCATGTAGTAATTTATGAGCGTTATATCCCGGACAGCACTATGGACAATAATAACGGTAGTGATATGCTTCGTTCTGGCGTGGGGCATGCACCGGTATTATTGGCAACAGAATCAACCGGATGCCGATTCGAAGCAGGCGGATGGGCAGACGGTGGCAAATCCGGGGGGTGACTGGCCGCAGTTTCATGGGGATCAGGCTCAGAGCGGCTTTGTTACTGGCAATCTGCCGGAGCAGCTATCCCTCGCATGGCGATTCAAGGCCGGGGATGAAGTCAAGTCATCTCCCGCAATTGTGCAAGGCCGGGTGTATATCGGCTCTTCTGATAAACATATATATGCACTTGATGTGAAGACGGGCAAACAGATCTGGTCAACTGTCCTGGACGATGCGGTTGAGGCATCACCGACCTTGGTAGACAATGTGCTCTATATTGGCACCCTGGCAGGCACGCTCTATGCCCTGGATGCCGGGTCCGGGACCCAGCGCTGGACATTCAGTACAGGCGGCAAGCTGGTTGGCGGGGTGAACTGGTTTAAGAATTCGGAGGACCGGCTGCTCATCCTGATGGGCAGTTACGATTCTTTCATGTACTGTATTGATGCCCAGACCGGTAAGCCGGTGTGGACATATGGGACCGGCAGCTATATAAATGGTTCACCAGCCGTGGGAGCCGGGTATTGTACATTCGGAGGATGTGATGCCAGGATACATATAATCTCGATCGCCGACGGAGCCAAGCAAGGCGAAATCGATACGGGCGCCTATATAACAGTATCCGCCGCTCTCATGGGAAATAATATCTATGCAGCTAACTATAATGGCGAATTATTAAAGGCATCGCTGAACTCTGATGAAGTCTTATGGCGTTACTCAGTTGACAACGGCTCCTTTATGTCTTCTCCGGCCGTTTCCGAAAAGGCAGTAGTAATAGGCGGAGAGGATATGCGTGTACATTGTGTCGACAGCCTTACAGGCAAGGCCCTCTGGACCTATAAAACCCTGGGCAAGGTCGGCAGTTCCCCTGTAATCGTCGGTGATAGGATGCTTACAGGCAGTGATGACGGAAGATTGTACCTGTTGAGTATGGCAGACGGCAAACTTTTATGGTCGTATGAAATCGGCCGATCGATAACCTCTTCCCCGGCTGTGGCCGACGGCATGGTCTTGGTCGGGTGTGATGACGGGATGGTGTATTGCTTCAGATGAAAATTGTGCAGATAACCCCTGGTTCCGGTGATAATTTCTACTGTGAGAACTGCCTGCGCGACCAGGCCCTGGTAAAGACACTGCGCTCACAGGGCCATGATGTGCTGATGGTGCCGTTGTACCTGCCGCTGCAGAATGAATCGCCGGAGACACTGACTGAGGCCCCGATCTTTTTTGGCGGCGTCAATGTTTATCTCCAGCAGAAACTGGGGCTGTTTCGCAGGACGCCGCGCTGGCTGGATAAGCTTTTTGACAATCGCATGCTGCTGTCCTGGGTCTCGCGCAAGGCGGGGGTGACCAGTGCCAGGGATCTGGGGGAGGCCACCCTTTCCATGCTCAAAGGTGAGCATGGCCGCCAGGTCAAGGAGCTGGATCGCCTCGTTGAATGGCTGGCCAGGGATACTGAAAGGCCGGATGTAATCATCCTGTCCAATGTCCTGCTCAGCGGGCTGGCTGCTGCATTGAGGCAGCGCTTAAAGGTGCCCGTGGTTTGTCTGCTTCAGGATGAAGAGGGGTTCGTCGACAGTCTGGGCGAACGCTATACGGAAAAGGCATGGGAACTGCTGCGGATAAACTGCCGGGAAATCAGCGCCTTTGTGTCGGTCAGCCGGGCCTATGGAATACGCATCTCCCCGAAGCTGGGTCTCGATGAAAGCCGCCTCTACACCCTGCATATGGGTTTAGACATGAAGAACTATCAGCCGGCCGGATCGCCGCCGGATCGGCCGACCATCGGTTTCCTGTCACGTATGTGCCCGAAACGGGGGCTGGATAAGCTGGTGGATGCCTTTATCCTGCTGAAGCAGGCACCGGGGCTTCAATCCTGTCAACTGCAGGTCACCGGCGGCAAGTCCCGGGCAGATGAACCATTCCTGAGTGGCATTCACCGTCGTTTAATAGTGGCCGGGGTGGTCGAGGACGTGATCTTTATGCCGGAATTCTTGGGGGAAGCACGTCAAGGCTGGCTCCGGGGTCTGACCCTCATGTGCGTCCCGGAGCAGGAGGAGGCCGCCTATGGCCTTTTCGCCATGGAGGCACTGGCCACTGCCGTACCGGTGGTTCTGCCTGCGATCGGGATCTTTCCTGAGCTGATCGCCCTGACGGGCGGCGGTGTCCTGGTAAAAGAGAATTCGCCTCAATCCTTTGCCGCAGCACTCAAACCCCTTCTGCTTGGCCCCGATGCTGCACGCAAGCTAGGACAACAGGGACGCATGGGAATGAAGGCGCATTTCGATATTGAAAAGACCGCCGCAGATCTGATTGCCCTGCTGGAAAAGGTCATTGGAGTAGCTTAATGGATTTAAACACTCAATCATCCGGAACAATCATGTTGGAATTAATTGATATCACAAAAGACTACGGCATCCCCGGAATGCCGGGGCATGTGCCGGTCCTTAATTCGCTGTCGCTAAAATTGTCAGCGGGTCAGTCCATGGCGATCGTGGGGCCTTCGGGGTGCGGAAAAAGCACTCTGCTGAATCTGATCGGCGCCCTGGATAAGCCCACTCACGGGCAGATCCGGTTCATGGGGCAGGAGCTGACAGCCCTGGACGAGACGGGGCTTGCACGCATCCGCAATACACAGATCGGATTTGTGTTTCAGATGCATCATCTCCTGCCGCAGTGTACCGTGCTGGAAAATATCCTGGTGCCGACCCTGGCATATCCGGATGCCCGCGAACGCGACTACAACCACCAGAGGGCCGTGGAGCTGATTGAAAAGATGGACCTGGCGGATTGCATGCACCGGCGTCCGGGGGCGCTTTCCGGCGGCCAGCGTCAGCGGGCAGCCGTGGCCCGGGCACTGATTAACAAACCTGCGCTTCTCCTGGCGGATGAGCCCACCGGCTCGCTGGACCATGATACAGCGAAAAGTGTCATGAATCTATTGCACAGCCTGAACCGGACCGAGAATGTGGCCCTTGTTGTCGTGACCCATGCGCGTGATCTCGCCCGGCAGTTTGAGGATGTCCGCACCATCCGGGATGGGCGGTTAATAAGGGAGGAGTAAAAAATGGACATGGCGCAGGGCGCAAGGAAAAGGCATTAAGACTCAATCCCCTTATGACTCATAGATTTTGTTTGACGTTTTTACCTTGTGCCTTGCGCCCTGTGCCTTGCGCCTATTCTTTGGAGTAACACCTGTGTCATTTTTTAAGTTGGTCATTCGAAGTCTGGTCCATTACTGGCGCCTGCATCTGGCGGTTGCACTGGCAGCAGCAGTGGCTGCGGCAACGCTAACCGGGGCTCTGGTGGTGGGAGACTCTGTTAGCGCTACGCTTCGATATGTACTGGACGCCCGGCTGGGATCTGTCCGCTGGGCCCTTTCTGCCCAGGAACGGTTTTTCAGCGAAGAATTGAGCCAGCGATTGGATAAAACCGATAAGGAGACTGCCCCTGTGCTGCAGATGCGCGGGATGGTCACCAAAGGGGACGGTAGTGTCAGGATTAATCAGGTTAACATCCTGGGTGTTGATGACCGTTTCTTTAAGCTGTCTCTAGCCGGGAAAACCCCGGCTGGCTTTGGAGATGGGGAGGCCTTCCTGAACGCGGCGCTTGCCGCGCGTCTCAGGATTGGGGAGGTCCAGGCAACAGAGGTAGTTGTACGCATCGACAATCCTTCCGCGCTGTCACGCGACCTGATGCTGGCGCCGGTTACCGGTCAAACAATCGCAGCGCGTCTGCCGGTCCGGACAGTGGCAGACGATGCGCACTTCGGCCGATTCAGTCTCGAAGCGAATCAGCAGGAGCCGCTGAACCTTTTTGTGCCCCTGTCCTGGCTGCAGGGGCAGGTTAAACGCACCGGGAAGGCGAATCTGCTGCTTATCAAGGATCATCCCGAAGAACTGGCTGCAGATGCACTGAAACAGGCACTGCGTCGGGAATGGCATCTCGCCGATGCCGAGGCAGTACTCCAGCCCCTCAAGGGGCAGCAGTCCCTTGAACTTAGGAGCAGCCGGGTGTTTCTGGATCACTCACTGAGTCGTGCGGCACTGAAGGTCCATCCGGAAGCTGTGCAGCTTTTGACCTATTTTGTTAATGAGATTCGGGTTGATGATGCCGCCGCACCTTATTCCATGGTAACGGCTGTTGACAGAAAAGGGGCCTTTGCCGACATCCTGCCGGCGGATATGAAGGATGACCAGATTGTGATCAATCAGTGGCTGGCGGACGATCTGCAGGCCAATGTCGGCGATGTATTGACTCTGACCTATTACCTGCCGAGCAGCAGGCAAACATTAGAGGAGGCTAAGCGAAGTTTCCGGATTTGCCGCTTGGTACCGCTGCAGGGGGCAGCAGCGGATTCGAGCCTCATGCCTGATTTTCCCGGTCTGACAGATGCCGAGAACTGCAGTGACTGGGACCCGGGACTGCCGGTTAATCTTCACATTATCCGGGATAAGGATGAAGCCTACTGGGACAATTACCGGGGAACACCCAAGGCCTTTGTCACACTGGCTGCGGGTCAGGCGATGTGGGCCAACCCTTATGGTGACCTTACAGCCATCCGTTTTCCGGCAGATGCGGCCGGTCAGAACACGCTGGATGAAGACCTGCGTGAGCTTGTTGATCCGGCGTCCATGGGTTTGTTTATCACACCTGTTCGCGACATCGGGACACGTGCGATGAGCGGGGGTACGGATCTGGGCCAGCTCTTCCTGGGCTTGAGCATGTTTTTGATTGCCTCCGGTATCCTGCTGACTTGCCTCTTGTTTGTCTTCACCGTTGAGACCCGCCGCGTACAGACAGGTATGCTTTTGGCTATAGGCTTTCCTGCCCGGCGGATTCTACGGCTCTACCTGCTGGAGGGCAGCCTCGTGGCGTTGCTGGGGGCCCTAGGTGGAACCGGTCTGGGGCTGGTCTATACCCGGCTCCTGATTTTCGGCCTGTCAACGGCCTGGCAGGGGGCAGTTGCGGGTACGGCGATTCACTATTCAGCCTCTATGCAGTCATTAGGACTAGGTCTTATTGCGGGATTTCTTATTGCGCTTCTGGCTATGATCTGGACCCTGCATCGACAGATGAGTGACAGCGCCCACAGCCTGCTGAGCGGCAGTGAATCGTCTTCCGGGCTTAGACCAAGGATCATCAGACGCCGGTGGGTTGGGTGGACATTGTCCATTCTGTCCCTGACAGGCGCGTTCCTGTTGATAATGATCAGTCACTCACTGGACAGCGGGGCTATGGCCGGTGCATTTTTCGGGGCCGGGGCATTACTGCTGGTTACAGTAATGACATGGATCGGCATGGCACTGCGCTGGCCGGGCGCTCAGCCTCACAGGCCATTGCATTCTCTGCTGTCCCTGGCGCTGCGCAACAGTTCCCACCGATGGGGGCGAAGCATGACAGTTGTGGCGATGCTGGCGTGCGGTGTGTTCATGGTGGTTGCGGTCAGCGCGAATCGCAAAGACCCGGGTGAAGCGGTGGATAAACGCACATCCGGCACAGGGGGCTTTACCCTGTATGCGGAGTCTTCCGTGCCCGTTGTCCAGGACCTGGATTCCGATGCCGGTCGGAGTAATTGGGGGCTTGAGGCCGAACTATTGAATGAAACGCGTTTCGTTCAGATGCGTGTCCGTGACGGGGATGATGCCAGCTGTCTTAACCTCAACCGGGCACAGGAACCCCGAATCCTCGGCGTTCGGGCAAACGCGCTGGCTGAACGCGGGGCCTTTTTATTCCGGCAGGTACAGCAGACGGATGATCCGGAAAGGCCGTGGGACTTGCTGAAGCAGGACCCGGGTGAAGGGGTGATTCCGGCAGTCGGCGATTATCCCACGGTATTCTGGGGACTGGGCAAGACAGTAGGCGACGAGATGGTCTATCTCAATCGAAAAGGAGAAGAGGTCCGCCTGCGTATCGTGGGCATGATAACAAGCTCGATACTGCAGGGCAATCTGATCATTTCAGAGGAGGCCATGGAACGATACTTTCCTGAAGTGGAAGGATATCGTGCATGGATGATAGATGCCCCTTCTAATTCACAGGAACAGGTGTCCGGGCATCTGACCCGGCGTCTGGCTGACGCCGGGCTCTCGGTGGAAACCGCCGCAGACCGCCTTGCGGCCTTCAGCCGGATGGAAAACACATACCTGTCCATCTTTCTGGTCCTGGGTGGTCTTGGTCTTGTGCTGGGCTGTGCGGGGCTGGGGCTGATTGTTGTCCGCAATATGCTCGAACGACAGGGGGAACTGGCTATGTTACGGGCTGTAGGATTCAGTAAACGAGCCCTTGTGAAGATGGTGTGCCTGGAACATATATCCCTGCTGGGTGCAGGCCTCCTGGCAGGACTATTCTGTGCCTTGATTGCCGTTGTGCCAACCTTGCGTGCGGCGTCCGGCCAGCTGCCGTTCGGGTTGCTGGCGATTCTGATGGCGATGATCGGCCTCAGCGGGGTGCTATGGGTAGTGATTGCCGCGGGTTTTGCCCTGAGAGGGGCAATATTAACCCCTTTACGCAATGAATAGGAGACTTGTGCGAAGATACCGCCCGTTCGCTAGGCTCACTAGATACGCAAAGATCGAAGATATTTCTTATAGTATTTTCTCTTTATTTCTTTGCATCTCTGCAGTGAACTTGTTATTAAAAGTATAATGAAGAATGTATCTGTATTATTTAAGGCATTGTCAAAACGAAGCAGGAATTATGCATAGTTGCTTGAGACCTGATGATATTTTGATCAAGAAATCCTAAACTAAAATGGTTTGAAAAATATTCCATTATCATTGCTGTCCAAGAACCCAGTATTTAAATATCTATCTAAAATATATTGGAGGTAAAACATGTCTAGGAAAGACAAGAAGTCAATTGGACACATCAATCGTCGCGGATTTCTTAAAGGAGTTGCCGCAACAGGGGCAATGGGAGCCATAGCCGCTGCCTGTCCCGCATCCGCTGCACAGCCGGCAGGTGAGAATAAGTCTGCTAAAAAGTCATGGCGGGATAAGCCCGATCCTATCGACGAGTCGCTCATTTCAGACGGCGGCACCTATGATGTCGTTGTTGTAGGCGGCGGTCACGCCGGGCTGCTTTGCGCCAGGGTTGCCGCCATGAAGGGTGCTGCCGTGGCCGTAATCGAGAACCAGGCCGAGAAGGGCTATCTCCCCGGAATCGACCGTGGTCACGTGGGGACAGTCAACTCCCAGTATGCACTGGACCATGGCGCCCCCAGGATAGACGAGGCTGATTTCCTCAGAGAGTGGGCCCGCCGCAGTGTAATCCGCCATAACCCCAGGCGTGCAAGTTATTTTGTGAAAAACAGCGGCAGGGTCCTGGACTGGATTCTCAGCTTTGCCGACAAGGAATCATTGGCCAAAAATACCCATATGGTGAGCTGCCCCCCCAAGCCCACGGTTCTACTGGAGGTATCAGGATGGAAATTCTATTACGGAACCGCAATGTTAGGCACGGAGGTGTGTCAGGAAGTCTTGAAGACCCATCACCGGAAGGCCATGGCTGACGGCGCCAAATGGTTTTTCGCGCACCATGCGGAGATATGCGATGTTGACGGTTCAGGGGCTGTAACGGGCGTCGTCGCCAGACGGGCCGACGGGAAATACGTCCGTTTCAAGGCTAGGAAAGGTGTCGCACTCTGCACCGGCGATTTCTCCGGGAACCGAGAGATGGTCATAGATATCCTGGATGAAGTTCGTCATCAGGCAGAGGCCCGGGGAGACTACAATCTTATCAATACTGTGGGTGAAGGGATGCAGAGTCCCCGTGACGGCTCAGGCATCAAGATGGGTATTTGGGCCGGCGGTCATGTTGAAATCGGCCCTCATTCCACCATGAACGAATTAGGAACACCGGGCGATCCCGGCACAGGGGCATGGCATCTGCAGCTCGATCATAATGGCGAGCGCTTTTGCGACGAGGCTGCCGGCACCACTGTTCCCCATCCGATCGGCAGCTTTTATGTTACGCTCCATGACTCGAATTGGCAGAAGGTCCTCGAGATGATGCCTCCGAGTCACAGCGGTCCGGATACTGCCGATCCAAGGATGTTGAAGGCGAAGCTTTCGCGCCTGGATAATATAAAACCCGGCCCTATATCCAAAAACAAACAAGAGAACCGCATGGGAGGAGGACCAATGGGCGGCGGGAACGAAAGCATCTGCTGCGGCAAAACGATTGAGGAACTTATCGACTACCTGGATTGCTACAAGGGCGATACCAGGAAGAAGGCCCTGGCCGAGATCGCACGATACAATGATATGTGTGAAAAAGGCGTCGATGAGGACTTCGGCAAAGACTCGCGTATTATGAAGGTGACCGGCCTCAAAGACCCGCTGTTCTACGGTACATTAACCCCATACAACGGCCAGGGTCAGAATGGGGGTAAGGGCATAAGCCCCGGTCTGATTGCAACTACCGGTCTTGACACGGATGCGGAGGGACGCGTGCTTAACTCGGAGTTCAAACCCATCAAGGGCCTCTATGCGGCGGGAAACAATGCCGGGGGCCGCTTCATCGTCGTGTATCAGAGTCCTTTTGCCGGCATAAGCGTGGGAATGGCCATAACCGAGGGCTATATGCTGGGGGAGAGGCTGGCGGGCCTGTAATTTAACGTATGAACATTGAACTTCCAACGTCCAATTATGAATGAAATATTTACGATTTTTTAATTCGAAGTTGAACGCTGGATGTTGGAAGTTAGTCTTCTTAATCAATAAATCTTAAGGCGATTGATTCATGAACCTTAAACCCATTTTAAAACTGCTGCCCATCGGCCTCGTAATTGCGGGAGGGCTCTCTCTCATGTACCTCCTGTTGATGGAAGGGCGCGGCGCCAATGTGTCGCTGCGCATCCCGATTCCCGAGAACAGCGCTAAACACCCACAGGAAGCTTCATCTTTCGTAGGTGAGCTTATAACATCCAATGGACAACCTTCGACAATATCCGGTGAATGGCCGGGTTTCCGGGGGCCGAATCTAAACGGAATCATAGCTGTGGATCTGCCGGGCCCCCTGAACCGGCAATGGGAGGTTCATCAGCCGAAGGTCCTCTGGGATATTGAACTGGGCGAGGGATATGCCGGGGCTGCAGTTGCCAATGGCCGCGTTTATGTCCTGGATTATGACCAGTCGAAACAGGGGGACACTATTCGCTGCCTATCCCTTGATGACGGTCGGGAGATCTGGCGATATTTTTATCCGGTTAAGATCAAGCGCAATCACGGGATCAGCCGTACGGTGCCGGTCATTGCCGGGGACTGCGTGATTACCCTCGGGCCCAAATGTCACGTCGTGTGTCTCGACACCGTCACTGGAGCCTTGCGCTGGAAGCGGGACCTGGTGCGTGAAGACGGCGCCGAGGTGCCCCCCTGGTATGCCGGTCAGTGTCCCCTGGTGGACGGAGATCGTCTTATCCTTGGTGTGGGCGGCACCGAAGCACTGGTTATGGCACTGGATTACCGCACCGGTGAGGTGCTCTGGCGGACGCCGAATCCCCAGGGCTTGAAGATGACACATTCCTCGCTTACGCCGATGAACCTGGGGGATGAAAGATCCTATGTATATTGTACCAGCGGCGGTGTTGCAGGGGTCTCTGCGACGGATGGCCGGCTGCTGTGGCAATACCCGGACTGGCGAATCAATATTGCGAATGTGCCGACACCGGTGGTGATCGATAGCCGGCGTGTTTTTCTTTCCGGCGGCTACAATTCCGGCAGCATGATGCTTGCCATCAAACACGGCGGTGAGGGATACACCCCTGAGGTCCTGTTCCGGCTCGGCCCCAAGGTCTTTGGCTCTGACCAGCAGACGCCGATATATTTCAACGGATATCTCTACGGGGTGCGACCCGATGAACAGCTTGTCTGTCTCGATCCGGACGGCCGGATCCAATGGACCAGCTCCTCGGCACACAAGTTTGGAATGGGCCCCTACATGATAATCAACGAACTTATCTACGTGATGAACGATGAAGGCTTTTTGACAGTGGCAAAGGCCACACCCGAAGCCTATACGCCCCTGACATCAGCGCAGGTATTGCAGGGCCATGAGTCCTGGGCGCCGATGGCATTTGTCTCCGGCCGTCTCATTGTGCGTGATCTGACCCGGATGGTGTGTCTGGATATTATGGAAATAAGATGAAAGGATGGAACAAGGAAAAAAATTGAAATTTCAAATTTGAAATCTACCGTTGCGCCTTGAGCCTTGCGCCCGCTTGCCGCGCCGAAGCTTTCAGCGAAGGCGGGTGCGCCTTGATCTTTACATGGAGGGATATGGAATCCGCGAAAAAAACCAACATGAAAACCCGTCGTGATTTTTTAGGCAATATCCTTCGGACGGGTTCACTTGCGGCCATGGGAGGTCTTGTTGACATCGGCCTGTCCCGGGAAGCCTGTGGATCGAGCAGTGCATCCCAGACTGAGCTGTCTTCCATAGCCCTAATTGATCCGAAATTGATCCGGCACGAAGAGATCGGTGAACCGCTTCCTGCTGGACTGACCGAGTCACGCGCACTGACTGTCGACGCATCCGGTATCCTGTATGTGGCAGGCGATCAGGCGATTAAGGTGATTGACCCCCGGGGCCTGATCAAGGAGACTCTTACGCTGACCGTTGCTCCCCGCTGTCTGGTGCTGTCACACGAGCAGCTCTACATCGGGACACGGGACAGGGTTATAATCGCTGACAGAAAAGGAGGGGTTCAAGCCACCTGGCCCAGCCTGGGTGACAATGCATTTATCACCAGCATTGCCCTGGATGAGGAACATGTCTATATCGCTGATGCAGGACAGAGGATTGTCTGGTGTTTTGACCGGAAGGGCCTGTTCATACGGCGCATCGGAGATAAAGATCCCGATAGGAACATCCCGGGATTTGAGGTTCCCAGTCCCTATTTTGACCTGGCAGTGGGGCCGGATGGTTTGCTGTGGGTTGCGAATCCCGGAAGGCACCAGGTCGAGGCCTATACTGCCAAGGGGGACCGCGAGTTTGCATGGGGCAGATTCGGCAACAACCTGGAGGACTTTACCGGGTGCTGCAACCCTGTTAATTTTGCCATTCTCGGGGACGGCAGTTTTGTGACCTGTGAGAAAGGAGCTGTTCGGGTAAAGGTGTATAACGCCGGTGGCGTGCTGATGGGTGTGGTGACCGGATTGCAACAGCTCACAGGAGGATCCCGGTCGATCAGCCAGACACAGGAGCAGCATCAACAGGTCATCCTTGATGTGGCGGTTGATGTTGCCGGACATATTTATATCCTGGACAGGGCTAGGAATGTTATACGGATTTTTAGGCATAAAGAGGTTTAATAAAGAATGGCACAAGGCACAGGGCGCATGGCACAAGGAAAAGCCATAAAGACAGTCGGTCTGCTCCTTGGTGGACCTATCGGCCTTTACGCCTTTACCCTGAGCCTTGCGCCTCGCGCCATGCGCCTTGTTTTTTTACATGGAGGATTATGGAATCGATGAATGATGACAACAGGAAAACCCGACGTGAATTTTTACGCGGCCTCCTGCGAAATGGATCGCTTGCGGCCATTGGAGTTCTCGCTGGCCTGGGATTGGCACGAGGACGTGTCGATACACACCTCTG
>Ga0209287_10000184_pt1 | contig 41441 bp, 33 predicted proteins | sample PPLLak3cmMay2015_2_FD_187255 | JGI IMG/M metagenome (GOLD analysis project Ga0209287, IMG submission 187255) | Freshwater sediment microbial communities from Prairie Pothole Lake near Jamestown, North Dakota, USA - PPLs Lake P8 Core (1) Depth... | ecosystem: Environmental > Aquatic > Freshwater... | reverse complement strand
CAGAATGGAACCCGTATCTTTAATCTGCACGCAGAGCATGGTAAAATCGTCGCGAAGCTCCCTGCCGTTTCGAAATCTGATCTGGTCGTCAAGGATCTCCTGCAACAGGCCGTCGGGATCGAGCTCGCCCGTGGCCTGGACTTTTTTTATTAACCGCTCCCTGCCATAGAGTTCATTTTTCTGATTGTATCCCTCGGTCAGACCGTCGGTATAGAACAGTATCTTGTCACCGGGTTCAAAAAAAATAACCTCTTCACCATATTCAGCAATATCCTCAAGAGCCGTATGTCCGATAAAAAAACCGCGGGAATCGAGCGTTGAAACGCTTTTATTTGAAGCGTGATACACAACAGGCTTGACATGGCCGGCTCTGGAATAGACCATTTTATTCTGAACCGGATCCATGATGCCCAGAAACGCGGTCAGGTAGTGTTCTGTTTTTAAAAAACTGCAAATTTTTGTATTCACTTCATGAAATATTTTTGCGGGAGATTCCATAACCTCGATATAATGCGCAAAAAGCATTTTTGCCGTTGCTCCGATAAGCGCTGCGGGCACGCCATGCCCTGAAACGTCAAAGATAAGAATGGCAATTTTCCTCGTTTTGGTACTGACAAGATCGAAAAAATCACCGCCAACCATTGCCGCCGGCATATAAATTGAGGAGACGCTCAGATTGATAAAGTCGGGCAATTTCCTCGGCATGAGCGAGTCCTGAACGTTCTTCGCCATCTGGAGCTCTTCGCTTATCTCATCCTTCACCCTTTGAAGCGTTTTATTCGCCTCGAGCAGGCGCCGGTCCTTCTCTTCGACAAGCGCTTTCAGCGTGGTATTGGAGGTGCTGATATCGGTGTTGATCTCTTTAAACTCTTTCAGTCGCCGTTCCTGGTGTTCGATCAGGCTGATAATTTCGCTGCCCGGTTCACTGGCGTCGTTCTCTGCGCTGGCTAGCATCAGCACTGCGGCGACATCTCCCTGGTCATCAAAAAAGGGTACGCTCCTCATCGAGGCCATGACGACACGCTGGGAGGAATTTTTCACCGGAATGGCGTTACAAAATGCCGTATCTTTTTCGTGTAAAGGGCGGGTAAAAAGCTTGCTCTCGTGCCACGGATCTTTCGCGCGGATGCAATCCTGCAGCTTCATGCCGTCAATACGCGCACTGCCGTCAAAACCGGACAACTCGACGAACGCATGGTTTGAGCACAAAAGGGTGAGATGTACATCGACAAAACAGGCCGGATCCGGGATTGCTTTTACCAGGTTTTGTAAGGCTGTAATTGATACTTTCATAGACCTGCATTCAAATTCAACGTGTTACACCGACAACGCCCGCCAGTTCTGTTTGATTGCCGTCGTATCCAAAGCCTCCTGCGGCGGCGCATCTTATAGCGTGCTTAAAAAGAGTTGTTGATAAAGTACCATGCCGTGCCCTCACTGTGAGGGAGGGGTGTCTTGGTCACAAAAACCCCGCCCTCACGGCCGGGGCGCGTGCGCGGCTTTTTAACTTTTTAAAAGCGCTTTTTAAACACGCTCTTAATCATTTTCCGATGCGCGCTTAAGTTTTTTTCTCTCATCTCTAGTCAATGAAGCCATTCCCTGTTCCGATATTTTTTTCAAAATCGGATCGATCACCTCTTCATAATATTTGTCTCTATTTATTTTCCGGGCCGCATACCTGCGCATGGTTTTCTCTGCTTTCAGAGCGCGTATATGCTGATACCAGGATATACCAGTATTATAGTATTTAAGATATACTATTGCAACAATAATCCCGCCAAGATGGGTAATATGGGCTATGCCGCCGCCGCTTTGAAATGCAAAAGCCAGAGAGATGGCGCCGAAAATAATGACGGCGATTCTCACCGGTACGGGGAACAGGAAAAAAAGCAGTAACTTACGGTCCGGGTAATACCAGGCATACGCAGTGAGCAGGGCAAGAACCGCACCCGAAGCGCCGATAATCAGGGTATCACCGAAAAATATCATCAGCAGGCTGAACAGGCCGGCGCCGACGCCGCTGATGAAATAAAACCGGACAAACCTGCTTGTTCCCCAGGAATTCTCTATCTCGACGCCAAACATCCACAGGCTGAGCAGGTTGAAAAGTATATGCAGGGGATTGCCGCTGTCATGAAGGAACATATATGTAATGAGGCGCCAGAGCTGGGCTTTCCCGACAACCTGCGACGGCATCAGACTCCCGAATTCCATAAGCAACGCCTCGGTGTACGGAATCAACTGAAAAATATAGACCACGATGGTGGCGATCAGCAGGTACCGGATACCTTTGGGGAAGTTGCTCTGTATTCCTGATTCCATGTTCACAGACACGCCCTTATAGTGCACAATAAGTGAAAAGCGAAGACTGTATGGTAGTTCAAAATTGACTGTTTCGCAGCCTTACGCCCCCTAAATCCCCCGAAGGGGGACTTGTAAGGTCTTGATTTTTACAAATTCATGTTCAATAAAAGTCCCCCCTTCGGGGGATTTAGGGGGCGTAAATGTCAAAGTAGAACAGAAACCATATAATTACATCACTGCAGGGTTCGACCGGCCATGTTCATTTTTTTTGAATGTTATATTTTTCAACCAGTTTCCGTCTGACGCATTCCGGCAGCATCCCCTTCACCTCTCCGCCAAGCTGGGCGATCTGCCTGATCATGGTGGAGCTCAGGTAGGTATAATTGACACTCGGCATTAAAAATACCGTATCGGCCCTGCTGTTGAGTTCCCGGTTGGTAAAAGCCATCTGAAACTCATAATCGAAATCGGAAAGCGCCCGCAGGCCCCTGATGATAACCGTAGCCTTATAGGCCTCGATGCACTCGACAACGAGGCCCCGGTGTTTGGCGGCGGATATGTTTTTGATATCCTTCAACGATTCGCGGACCATTTCCAGGCGTTCATCGACAGAAAACAGGCAGGTTTTCTGCAGATTATCCGCGACAATGACTATAACCTCGGTGAAAATTTTTGCCGCGCGGACCGCAATGTCGATATGACCGTTGGTTATGGGGTCAAAACTTCCCGGATATAAGGCAATCGGCATGGTCAATCCTTTGGTTACATGGTTTATAAAAACATGTTACACCCGTGTATAGATATCCATCTGGGTCTCGCCATAATACCGGGACTCGACTGAAAAATTGTCGGATGTATACGCCGCGGCCCCGAATTTCCCTTTCTCTCTTCTCCGCTCATACAGTAAGATACCTTCTGGTGATACAAATGGCAGAATTTTCAATACTGCCTGCGCCAGGTCGATACCGTCATAGGGCGGGTCATAATATATAATATCATACCGTTCCCTGCAATTTTTTATAAACACGGTTATATCGTTTCGCCTTACACGGCATTGCCGGTCCAGCTTGAACTGTTGAGCGTGAGCGGCAATAGCGCGGCAGAGCGCCGGGTCGTTATCAATAAAGTCGACGCACCGGGCGCCCCGGCTCAGCATCTCAAAGCCGAACGAACCGCTTCCGGCGCAGAAATCGGCAACCAGCGAGCCCTCAATTCTCTCCCGTATCGAATCTGCCATGGCCCCCCGGACCATCTCTTTGGTCGGCCTGAAAACAGCCTGCGAATCAGGGATTTTTATATACCTGTTTTTAAGAAGTCCTGATATTATGCGGAGTTTCATGGGCGTAATCCGGAACCGGCAGGGAATGCTGTTTTTGTCATTGAAGAAGCGGTCATGCTGCAGAATACAACTTCTACTTTTTCGTCGTAAAAATGATATCCGCTTCTATCTTCAACGTAGTCGAGTTCAGTGCGGTGAGTTTGAACATTTCGAAAGCACAGGGAATCCGGCGCGCATACAGGCTGTTAATGAATGCGGTAAACGTTGTATAGGATGATCTGCCCGTAATATGGTAGCGATGCAGCCGGTAATCGTCTTCGGAAGATGACGCCAGAAAAGAGGGGCTGGTACCGATCTGTACTCCTGCCTCTTTTGCAACGTCAACCACTCTTTTCACGAGCATATCAAGATCATCCCTGTCAGCCACGTTGTCCGCATCAATCAGGAATGGGTCCTCCAGATTAAGGGGCAGTTCCAACCTGCATTCGACAACAAACGCAAACCCTCCTTCTCTGGACGTTATCTTTGTGTCCGGTTTCGGCAGCAGTTCGAAATTCTCTCTTCTGAGTGCCTCGAACAGCCTGACTACATCCTCTTTGGAGCGGGTAACGCCCGTTCCCTGCATGGTATTGAACGAGTGTACCTTAATAGCGGTGAAATCAACACCCGGAAAAACTGCTTTGCCCAGAAGATCGCACACATTTTTTGCAAAATGTATTTCGTAATTGATCTTCTCCAGAATGGAGAACTCATTATAGTGCAGCTTCAGAAGACCTCGCCTGCTGAGTTTATCTTTTGCATCAGTGACATCCACGACGACGTCCTCCACGGCCTGGGTGCTTGCAAATGTGGAGGGTGTATAATCGTCCCTGACAACCTCCTGCGCCTTTTCTTTTGCGGAAAAAAGGGCAAGTGTTTTCAGGGTCCACCACAGACCGACGCACACGACTGCGAATCCGATGACGCTTCCCGGTATGATAAAAAACCGCAACGAGAGCTTACGCTTCTTTGTTTTTCTGGCGGCCGGTTGTTTTAACAGATTGATTCGTATCATGGTTTATTTCAGCCAATATCCCTTAAAGCGAGTCCGACGGACACTCCAAGCAGCGGCGCGAACTCTTTCAGTTTTTCGTCATCCAGTCCTGCGCTGCAGGTTATTTTCCTGAAAGGATAGAGCATTTCCGCGTTCGAAATATTTTTCAACACCGTCTCGGTATTCTGCATCTGTGAAAAAAACGAGCCGGTCAGATAGCTACGGACACTATCGGATTTCGAAAATCGAGCGTTATACTGGAGGAGCCGTTTCATCGTTTCATTCAGCACCGGTATATATCCTTCCAGGGAGTGCGCCTGCTCGGTGTGCTCAAAACTTTCCATATCAATAAAATTACCCTGCGCTGTCAAAATCAACCTGGTTTTATAAGGGTCGGAAAAAATTATTACCGCCGGTTCCTGGAGCCGGTCGCCGTAATTAATTTCATACACGTTTATCAGGGCGAATATATCCAGGTCAATAATGACGGGGGTTAATTTATTTGAACGCAGCAGTTTTGTAATCTTCTCGATGGCGGCGGTGCGGTAGCCGACAACAAGAAAATGCTGAAAATCTGCTGCCGACTGCCCGAGGTCGGGCTGATAATCATATACATATTCGTCTATGGAACCGATGATCTGCTGGCCCAGTTCCCATTCGATCGACCCGTCGATATCGGCATCACCTTTGTCAAGAATAATCTTCTTCAGGATCGCATACTCGCCGGGCAGCGAGGAAACAATGTTTTCGCCGGGAATCTTGAACTCTTTCAGAAAGTCGTTGAAGGAGGCATGAACCGAATCCCAGTAATTATCGGTTGATGCTTCGATCGGCTGGATGCAGACATTGGCAATTAATTTGCTGTCAGGAAGACACCGGGTGTAACAGATGTTCGTCCTGTTTATATCCAGACCGCCTATTGTACCTTCACTTGGTGATGCCATAGCGAAAAAGAGTATCGTTTAAAATGAGTTTGAGTTAACTATAAAATATTTCATAGTTGAAACAACGCCAAAGTATTAATTAACATTTTTTTTTGCAACAACCGCTCCCTGGTGTACGGTGCAGGTAGATTAAGCGACGCTTAAATATATGAAAAAACAGCCTGCCCGTAAAAATCAAAAACAGAGGCGATCCCGTATTTTTTTTAATTTTCCCTCCCCGATGCCTTTTACTTTGATCAAATCAGCCGGGGTGGTGAATTTTCCGCCGGTTGCGCGGAATTCGATGATCCGCTGGGCAAGAACCGGACCGATACCCTGGAGGGTTTGAAGTTCCGCGGCGTCTGCGGTGTTCACCTGTACACAATCGCCCGTGGTGGTTCCGGGTTTTATTGTGCTCTCCGCGGCTCCATGCACACTCTCTTCCATGATAGTGTCCGTTTCAAGCGTCACAACGGTGGATGCGGTATCAGAAGAGTTTCTTTGCATGGAATCGGCAGAAGCTGTTGCAGCATCAGGTTTGAGTATTTCGGTATCAGCGCCTGCTTTGGCAGTCTGAATAAAAACCATCATCCACAATAAAAAACCTGCCCCCGTCAAACACCACCAGACAACCCTTTTTTTCATATTTTTCCCAAAGCCCTCATAATCTCTACGAACGAATCGACAATCCCGGGATCGAACTGGTTGTTTTTTTCCTTTATCATTATATCAAAGGCCACGTCATGGGACAGGGCTTTTCGGTAGGGTCTGTTGGAGGTCATCGCCTCAAATGCGTCCGCCACACTCAATATGCGGGCGCCATAGGGAATGTTCTGACTGGCGAGACCGTCCGGATACCCTTTCCCGTTAAAAAATTCGTGATGGTGCCTGATGAGCGGTATCAGCGATTCGAAAAAAGGAACGTTTTCCAGAATGCGCGATCCGAGAACCGGATGGCGCTTGATCTGTTCGAACTCTTCTACCGTCAACTTCCCCGGTTTGTTCAATATGGCCTCGTCCACGCCGATCTTTCCGATATCATGCAGCAGCCCCGCGTATTTTATCTGCTCGATGTCCTTGCCGGACAATCCAAGGTGCTTTGCCAGGATCACCGTGTACTTCATGACGTTTTCGGAATGCCCGTGGGTATATTTGTCTTTGGCTTCCACGGCAAGCGCAAAACCCCTGACCGTTTTCAGATAATTGTCGCGGATATTCTGATACAGCCGTGCATTTTCGATGGAAATACTCGCCTGTGACGACAGCACATTGATGATTTCCATATCAAGTTTTGAAAAGGGATTGCTGTTGCGGCTCCTGACCAGGTTCAGCACGCCCAGAATACCTTTGGGCGTTTTCAGGGGAAACACCATCGACGAGAGAACTGATTCCGGAAGCGGTGGAAATTGTTCCGGCATATTCCCCCGTTCCACGCCCAGGATATACGGCTCGGCTTTTTCAGCCGCGCGTTTTGAGGCGGCGGTAAATACCGGCAGGTTCCAGAATGCTTCGTCATACGGATCTGCCGATGAGAGGGCTATCCTCAGCTTTGAGGTATCGTCGAAAAACTGCAGCGAACCGCCATCCGACCGGGACATTTTCATGGAATAATCCAGAAAACGGGAATAGAGCTCTTCAAGAATATGCGTCGAGGAGAGAATTTTGGTTACTTCGTGCAGGGAAACCAGTTTCGAAAAGAGGATATTCTCCTCCTGCAGATGCCGCGTCTGTATGGCCCGCGAAATCTTCTCAATAATCTCTTCAAGATGAAACGGCTTGGTCAGGTAATCATAGGCACCAAGCTTCAGCGCCTCGATGGCGGTGTCCAGCGTGGGAAAGCCCGTGGTCATGATAACCGGCAGGGAATTGTTATACTCCTTGATCCATTTAAGCAGATCCACCCCGTTCATGCCCGGCATTTTAATGTCGGAAAGAACAAGGTCTATTACGTTTTCTTTGATAATCGCGACCGCCTGCTGGCCCTCCTGCGCCTGAAATACCGAATAGCCGCTTTTGTGCAGGTACACCGTGAGAATATCACAAATAGATCGTTCGTCGTCAACGACAAGGATGGTTCGACCGTTTGGCTTTGATTCATTCATCATTCCGTCCCCGCTGAAACGACCTGTTCAGTATGTGCTGTTTGTGCAACATAGCGCTTAAACGCCTCCAGATCCTCTCTGGTATCGATACCGATCGACTTGAAATCCCTGACAAGGCAATGAACCCTCATGCCGTGCTCGAGTGCGCGAAGCTGCTCGAGCTTCTCCCTCTCTTCGAGGGAGCCGTGCTTAAGGGTGCAGAAAGCTTTCAGGCTCTCTTTTGTAAAACCATATATCCCGCAGTGTTTATAGTAACGATGCGGAGCGCCATCCCTGTTATACGGTATCGGCGATCGTGAAAAATAGAGAGCATCGCCGTTTGTCGCAAGCACAACCTTAACAACATTCGGGCTATCGACATCTTCAATTGTAGCATAGGATACACAGGTAAGCAAGCTCATTTTATCCATTTTCAGAGCATTATCCGCAAAATCTCTCAGTATGTCGACGGGTATGAGCGGCTCATCTCCCTGCAGGTTTACGGCACAATCAAAATCAATATGTTGCGAAGCTTCATAGATACGATCCGTGCCCGATGCATGGTCCGCGGATGTCATAATAACCGTACCGCGGTGTTCTTCGACCGCCTTTTTTATGCGCGGATCGTCTGTCGCCACGTACACCCCTGTAAAAGCCCCGGATTGAAGCGCCCGGTTATAGGTCCACATGATAAGCGGCAGGCCCCGGATTTCAAGGAGCGGTTTGCCCGGCAGTCTGGTAGAACCGTACCGGGCGGGAATGATGCAGGCGATTTTCCTGGTTTTCATGGTTTGTCCGGTCTATTTGATGACTTTGGGTACCGCAAAAAAACCCTTTTTAACCGAGGGGCCGTTTTTCAAAACGCGCTCCGCAGGAAGTGAGCTTTTTTCGCTGTCGTCACGCAGCGAGTCGTGTTCAACCACCATGTACGCTGTCGGTTCCACGCCTTCGGTAGCAGCTGTTTTAAGCTGCTCTATATATTCAATAATGGAGCCGAGCTCTTTCACGAACGCGCTCTTTTCCTGCTCCGAAATTTTCAACCGGGCTAATGCAGCCACACGTTCGACCGTTTTTTCATCAATCATACAATCTCCCTTTCCCCCTTCGTTTACAGCGCCTGAAGATTGGCGAATTTTGCCATCATTCTCCGCCGGTTGCCGTCCTGAAAAAGCACGGTTACCTGCAGATCAGGGCCGAAGCCGCTGATTGCAAGGACCTTGCCTCTGCCGTATTTGCCGTGCATAACAAGCTGTCCCATGCGGTATTGGACCGTTTCCTGCGAGAAATCGTCATAGACCGGCTGGCGGACCGGGTCATCTTTTTTGATCCTGACCGGAACAGGCGCACCGGCGCGTGACTGGAAGGCCGGCCGCGGCGGAGTCAGGCAGTCCATGCTCCGGTCGACAAACCGGTAGAGCGATGCCGGCACGCAGGAAATAAAACGCGACGGCTCCATGTCGAGGCGCATGCCGAAGCGCAGCCGGTTATTGACATGCGAGCATTCGAGGCTTTCCCTGGCCCGCGTCGAGCCGACGTAAAAAAGGCGGCACTCTTCTTCAATCTTGGACTCGTCGTCGAAATTCTGCCGCGACGGTATAAGCCCGTCTTCCAGGCCCACCAGAAACACGGTTCTGAATTCCAGCCCTTTGGCGCTGTGCAGGGTCATCATATTGACCGCGTCGCCATTCTGCTTCCACCCGTCAATATCCGCCGCCAGCGACACCTCCTCCAGAAAATCGGAAAGTGTTTTACCCGGATTCTCGTCGCTCCAGACGACCAGCGCGTTCAGAAGTTCGTTGATATTCTCAAGCCGCGCACGGGACTCCTCCGAATCGTCCTCTGCAAGCAGATCCGTATACCCGGTGTCCGACAGCATCTGCGAAAGTATCTCGTCGGGCGGAGCGCCTTTGGCCGCCAGATCGCGCAACCCGATAAAAACCTGACGGAACTCCTCAAGCCCTTTTCCGGCCCGGCCTTCGAGCGCCGCCGCATCGCCGGCCATGATTACTTCGAACATGGAGCAGCCCTTTCCCGCAGCAAGGGCGGCAAGCCGCTCCTGCGTCTTTTCGCCGATGCCCCGCGCCGGCACATTGAGTATCCGTTCGCAGCTGATGCTGTCTTTGGGGTTCGCCAGCAGGCGCAGGTAGGCTATCGCGTCCTTGATCTCTTTTCTCTCGTAAAAACTGATTCCGCCCACCAGTATATAACGAATGTTGTTTTTTCGTAACACCTCTTCAAAAACTCTCGATTGGGCGTTGGTGCGATATAAAACGGCCACATCCCCGAGCGGAATATTTTTTTTGCCCAGCTCCATGATTTTTAACGCAATAGAGGCGGCTTCCTGCCGGTCGTCCAGATACCGGGTTACCACGACCGCGCTGCCGCCGGACTTGGACGTCCAGAGCTTTTTCTGCGCCCGCGTCTTGTTTGTGCTGATAACCGAGTTCGCAAAATCAAGAACCGTCTGGGAGGAACGGTAGTTCTGCTCCAGCGTATATGTTTTTGTTCCGGGAAACTGCTTGTCAAACGACAGGATATTCTCTATCTTGGCCCCGCGCCAGCTGTAGATGCTCTGATCGTCATCGCCGACCACAAAAATACGCTTGTGTTTCTGCGCAAGAAATCTGACCAGATAAAACTGCGCCAGGTTGGTGTCCTGATACTCATCGACCAGCACATTTTTAAACTGGTTCTGATACGCCTCCAGAACAGCAGGATGTTTCCGGAAGAGGTAGATGACGTTGGTGATCAGATCGTCGAAATCCATTGCCATTGCGGCTTTAAGCTCACGCTGATAATGGCCGTATACGTTGATCGTCTCCTTTTCGAAAAATGTCCTTCCGGTGCCTTCCAGCTCGTCGCAGGGGATGCACGCATTCTTATAGCGGGAAATGATGTTGAGCAGGTGTTTGGGCTGAGCCGTGCGCTCCTCGATGTGCAGCAGTTTCATGACCTTTTTAATGACGCTGAGCTGATCAGCGTCGTCATAGATTGAAAACGCCGGGGTGTATCCCAGGGTATGCGCCTCCCGTCTGAGGATACGCGCGCACATCGAGTGAAACGTCCCGATCCACAGTCCGGTGCTCGGAATACCGGTGATCTGCTCGATGCGTTCGCGCATCTGCGCTGCGGCCTTATTGGTGAACGTCGCCGCGAATATGTTGTACGGATACACGCCGGTATGTTTTATGAGATATGCTATCTTTGCGGTTAAAACGCGGGTCTTACCGGTTCCGGCGCCGGCAAAGACAAGCTGCGGCCCTCCATCGTAAACCACCGCTTCCCGCTGCACGTCATTCAGCACCAGTCCGTCGATAAAAGAACCCGCATTTTTTGAATCATTCATTATGTAAAGCCTTTATTACCTGTTCTATCGTTGTCAGGCCCCCCAGGAGTTTATGCAGGGCGTCGCTGCGCAGCGTATAGGCGCCCTCCGTGTGCCGGGCAGGGCTCTTCGGGTCTTTTTCCGGCAGCGCCGGCTCCTGCGGCGTGTCGGCATATTCGCCCGGAATATACAGTTCAAAAAGCCCGATACGCTTGTTGAATCCTGTCGAATTGCAGAAACCGCATCCATTGCCCCGGTAGAGAGGTACCGACGCGTTCAGGCCCGCCTTTTTAAGCATCCGGGGCTCCGGCGCGAACACCTCCTTGCAGTAACCGCAGATCCTGTTCACCAGCCGCTGGTTCAGCACGCCTTTGACCGTCTTCGTGATAAGGTACGGCGCAACCCCCATGGTGATAAGGCTGGAGTATACCGCTGCGGCATCGGGCGCATCGACCGTTGAAAATACACAATGGCCGCTGAGCGCCGCCACCGCAGCCGCCTGAAATGTCTTTGCCGAATCGATATGGTCGATCATGATGATATCCGGGTCCTGCCGGAGCGCGGCATAGACCGCCGGTGCAAATCCGTATCCTTCGTCCGTGTTGATCTCCGATTGAACCGCTCCCCTGATGTATTCCCTGATTGGATTCTCAATAGTCAACATACTCTTCGTGCTGCCCCAGATATCCATCAGGTACCTGCACACCGCATAGAACGTCGTTTTCTTTCCGCTGCCCGCGGGTCCGACAAAAAGGATGATACCATCCCTGCGGTTGATCAACTCAAGAACCTGCTCCAGCATGCCCGGAAGAATTCCCAACTGGTAGATGTTCAGCGACTCCCTTTTCTGATCGCAAAACTGCAGTACGATTTTTTCATCCGTATCATACCCGGTTATGATGACCGGAAATGTGGATACTTCGACATCGATCTTTCTGCTGAGGCGGCTCAACTGGAAATATCCCTGCTGCGGCCGGCATCCTTCGACAATCCGTATCCCTGCAATCGCTTTCAGAGAGAAGTTGATTTTCTTCTGCACCGAAAGAGAAATGGGTTTCTGCTCCACCAGCATATTGTTGATCCGGTATAACAGCCGGTAGCTTTCGTTCACCGGTTCGATATGGACCGCGGTTGCTTTGGCGTTCATGGCGTCAACGATGAATTTTTTGATCGACTCCCTGATTTTTGGATCATCCTTGTCAACAGAAAACCCTGTTCTGTGGGGATGGGCAATAATATCCGTATCCTCGCTCCTGCCACCCCCTTCGAAGTCATAGACTTCGCGGCCATACGCCAGCAGATAGTTCCCCTCTATGGCGGCAAGGATGCTCTTTTCCGAAGCGATAACCGGCTCTATATCCTTGCCGGTCTTTATTTTCAGGTGATCGATATTCCTCCGGTTGGTAGGGTCTGCCATGGCAACGGTAATGACGCCGTTGCTCTCGAAAAGAGGTATCGCCCGGTATTTCTGAACGATCTGCAGCGGAATCATCCTGAGCAGCTTCTGGGAAAACGTGAAGTTTTCAAGAATGACATGCGGTATATCAAGGTGCGCGCTTAAAACTTCGATAAGCTTGTCTTCGGATATAAAACCGAGTTCAACAAGGCATCTTCCTATTTTTTTACCGCTTTGTTTCTGATGTTCAAGACCGCTCTGCAGCTGCTCGCTGGTTATCAGCCCCTGTTCGATGAGCACTTCGCCGGTGAGCTTCCCTTTTGATATCTGGACCTGTTCGCCAAGAACACCGGCTAATGCGTCCTCGGTCATAAACCCGAACCTGATAAGCGCCGTGCTGAGGCCGATGCCTTTCTGATTACTCTCCTGTGTCGCTTTCTGGAACTGGTCGTCGGAAATCAACCCCTGAGACACCAGAATTTCACCCATTTTTTTCCCGCTACTTTGCATAATAACCCACTTTGTTTTTATTACTTTCTCAAGTGATCCCATGCCCTCTTTTCAACAATACCCGCGGTTCCGTCAGAATCGGTAAAAAGAACCCGGCCTCTTTTCCCTGTTACTTCTCCAATTTTATAAAGATCCGTTCCCCGGTATCTGTCCGGGTCAAAACGCCTGGAAGCCGTAAAAAGTAATTTGTAATCCTCTCCTCCATATAAAAACCAATAGGACGCGGGCTTGTCAAAAGCCGTACTCATCATCTCAAGCGGGCCGGGCACACAATCCCTTCCGGGTTTAAGGTCGATCCCCACCCCGTTTTCGTGGCAGAGCGTATAGCACTCTTTTGAAATACCGTCCGACAGATCTATTGCGGCATGAACCGTTGTATCGGCCGCAAGCTTCAATCCCAGGTCAATATCCGGTTTTGGAGCGATATGCGCTTGTACCAGGCGCCTGTATTCAGCGGGGAAACGGGCTCTCCCCCACTTCTTTAATACGTCCAGACCGGCTTCACTCATTCCCGGTATTCCGCTCACCCACAAATCATCCCCCACCCTGCATCCGGTCCGTTTCAGGAGCCGGCCAGCCGCGTTCTTTCTCCCGGTCAGGCTGACGGCAATAACCCAGCACGGCCCTGAAGAGAGGTCGCCCCCGATAACCGGGAACCCCCATCTTTTACAGGCCCTGTAAATTCCAGTATACATCTTTAGTATCATATTTTCAACAATACGTTTACCGCCCTGTGCGGGAAAAACCATCTGAATAAGCGCTGAATCAGCCGCCGCGCCCATAGCTGCGCAATCGCTTATATTTGCTGCCATTGCACGGTAACCGATCTCCCCGGGGCTCATGTAATCAAAAGAAAAATGGATATTCTCGACCAGTATGTCTGCGGTTAAAACAAGCTGTTCCCCTTTAAGGCAGCGCCGTATGGCGGCATCGTCGCCGATTCCGACAGGGTACCTTTTGCCTGGAGTAAAATTGCAGTACTTTTTTAAACCCTCAAGCAACCGATACTCTTCCGATGGATAGTTTTTTGTGGTCATAGTCAAAGAATTTACAGAGTTTATATCAAAACGACGCTAGAAAATAGTATTTTATTCAGGACGCCTTTTACCTCTCTTAAAATAATTCACAGGTGTTTTCCTAAACAGAACAACCTTCTTAAATTATTACTATGACCACAAAACTGCATAAAGGTAAAGAGAGCTGTCCCTGCCCTTCGGATTGCGTCAGACACGGCCGTTGCAAGGAGTGTATCGCATTTCACCGGGAGCGCGCGGAGCAGACCTACTGCGAATATCTGGCTGTTAAAAACAAGGCACCCTACTACACGGTCGATGCCGGCGCCGCAAGCGGTAAACAACTGCGGCTTCTGGACTACGGCCCGTGCGCGGGTTGAGCAGGCAAGCTTAAACCAGCCAGGTTGGCAGGAATCATCAAAAAATTACCGAAAATAGAGTCGCCGAATCTTATCGAGGACATGGAAACATTCGACGATGCCGGCGTCTATAAAATCACCGACGACTCCGCGCTGATTCAAACCGTGGACTTCTTCTTCCCTATTGTAAATGACCCGCGGGACTTCGGCAGAGTCGCCGCAGCCAACAGCCTTTCGGATATCTGGGCCATGGGCGCAAAGCCCCTGACCGCGATGAATGTGCTCGCCTATCCCGCAGGAAAAATTCCGGTCGAGGCGATTGAGGAGCTGCTCATCGGCGGCAGCGAGAAACTGACCGAAGCGGAAACCGTTCTTGTGGGCGGCCATACGCTTGAACAGGAGACCTTCATCTACGGCATGAGCGTTACCGGCATCGCAAAAATCGGCGCAATTAAAACAAACAGCCATGCCCGTATCGGCGATCTGGTCATCCTTACCAAACCCATCGGCACCGGAGTTATGTCCAATGCCGTTTCCGTTGACGGTCTGACGCCCGGCCAATATAAATATTTTGTAGAAACAATGTACCGCCTCAACAAATATGCGTCGGAAACGCTTATCAAATTTGATATCAGCGCATTAACCGATGTAACGGGATTCGGGCTTCTGGGACACTCCCTGCCTGTGGCGAAAAATTCAAATGTGAAAATCTGTTACGAGAGTGAAAAAGTACCGCTCTTTAATGATATCTTTGAAATAATGACAAAATACGAACCGAAAGGTATGGGAAAAACTCTTGAATTCATTGAACCCCATACCTACATAGATAAAAATGTTGACCAGCGCAGGACAAAACTCTTCCTCGAGGCCCAGACGTCCGGCGGTCTGCTTGCGTTTGTTAAACCGAAACATGCGGAAAAAGCCGTCAAGGCGCTGCAAAATGGCGGCGATACCGCTTCGGCGATTATCGGCGAAGTAAAGCCGAGAAAGTTGAAGGATGATTATTTTCTGGAGATACGTTAAAATAGTAGGTTTTTATTAGGCTTTACTGTCTTTTATTAATTCCAATAAAGTACGCGCTTTCATATTACATGACATATCCCATAATGTTTTTAAAAGTGATATCTGAGTCCTTAATTTAGCTCTGCGCGCATCAGGGTGCACGCAGGAGGAAGACGGTCTGCCGACTTCTAGTTGAAATATATTCCACGGTTTGGGTTTATCATATTTATCTTCAAGTAAATAACTAAGTTTACCATTATCAAATTCACGATAAATATGAATTCTTTTATTAATATCCCAAGAAACTGTTTCATTAGTTGTATTAATATAAAAGTATAATAACCTGCATAATAGATAAAGATAGTTTAATCCAAAATCTGTTGCGTTTTTATCCTTCTTCTCTGTTAAATTTGAATAATTATATAATCTTCTAATTAATGGTTTGCCATCTTTTAAAGAATTAATTATTTCGTTATCAATCTTTTTTAATAAAATTAAATCTTTCTTTGTAAATTTATACATATTCTTAAAAATAATCTTATAAGATCTTATAGCTGTTCTGCATATTGAAGGCATATATTCCTTTTGAAACCTTGGGTAAATATCTTCGAACATATCGATACAGTACTTTTTAATCAATTCACCATTTCCATCTTCGCCTAACCATAGTTTATTAAATTTAGAATAAAATGGACCAAAGTTAGTAACCATTTTTTTGAATCTTTCTTTCGACTTTGACAGGTTGTTGTTATAAAAGTTATTTGATTCTGAATTCCAATGATATATATCATTGCCTTCTTTCCCTTGTTTATTTTCAATAAAATCTGTAACAATAAAAAACCTGATTAGTTGTTCGGTAAATTGCAATATATCCTCTATATCATTGGAATATATTGTGGCAGGACTTTTTGTGTATTGTGAAATATAATGTCGTAAAAATGCATTAACATTGTTTCCAAATATAAATAAGTGACACATCAATAAAGAGAAGACTTCTGAAACTCTATCCACTAGCACTTTGTATTTCTTATGCTCATACATATCATTAACATCATTATAATTTTCAAATAATGTTCCGATAGGTTTATCAAGGCTTTTATTTATATAATATCCATCAAGGAGTAAATGAAAAGCTTCATGAATATAATCACAAAAACTTGCTGGGTGAAGAATATGTCCGATATTCATAACAACACTTGTAAGGAGTGCTTGTTTTTCTGAGCTTAAATCAAGCCTATGACATATAGTTCTTGGATCAAAACCGATACGGATTGCTCCACTAACAATAAGATCTGAAGAACTGTAAGTGGAAATACATTTCCTGACCATTTCAAGCCCACATTTAAAAGGCACATGAGTTGCCGTAAGTATTTGATTTAGGCCACCGCGAAAATCAATGGCAGATTCACGTAAAGTATCAATACGAAAAGCGCCAGTTAAACGTTGCATCATAGAATTTTGAAGCGAATTAATAAAAAGTGATATCTCTGATAATTCTAAAGAATCAAAAATTGGATTATTAGTACCTCGTTTCCGTAAATTCGTTGATTGCTTTATTAGAATTGCATGAAAAGAAACAAAAGCATCACAAAGGTCTAATACATTTTCTATGACTTCTGGATTATTCAAATTTATTGCAAAATTTTGAAAAAGGTAAGATATGCTTAACTTTAAGGAATATGGCATTTTTAATCGTTTTAGAGCTTTTACTAGATTGTCCTTATTAAGACTTCCATTGGCTTCCTCAAAAAGGCTTTGCCGTAAAGTATCAGCTAATTTTGAAAAAACAGCAGCATGCTTTCCTCCCACTTTCATTTTTATATATTTAAATCTTGGTATTGGAATACAAAGCTCCGTCCTCATTTTTGCTATATAGCCGGTTTTATATCCTTTTTCATGCAAGGAATAAATAATTTTAAACAACTTTTTAAGATGAATACAATTAACCTTTTTGTGTGAAGATTTTAATATCGTATAAGGTATATTTACCGACAAGTCATCACTCCCAATTGTATATCTATAAACATTTACATCATTAAATGATTTTAAATTATCTGCTATTATATTTCCGTCTTTTCTTTTGCTGTTGACACGTTTTTCGACTTCAATGTTATGCCCTGGAAGAATTTCAAATTGGCACGTTGCTTCTGTATAACCATTAATAAAAGTTTTTTCCGGTTTAATATACGTATTGTGGGAAAATGCCAAAATGCTATATGTCTTATTAAATAGATGAGAGGCATAATATTGTTGTTTGCCTTTATTTTTTTTATCATCAGCATTAATTTTAAATAATTCTTTAAGTAATGGGTCTGTTTCGAATAAGTAATGATATTTTTCATCTTTTAATTTTTCTTCTTCCAAGGTCCCAAGATCGCGAAATGTGAGAGTTTTCAATGCTGCAATAATTGATGTTGAAAGAGAATAGTTTGAAGTAAAAATAAGCAGACCTATCTCTTCTGTACCTTGGATATCAAAAAAGCTACATTTTAAAGTATTAAAATCTTCATTTTTAATTAAATTTTTAAATTTACCTTGGCTAATTTCTCTTTTTATCTCTTTAACAGAAAGCAGTAACCTTTTTGCCATTGTAGAATAAATTCTATTTTGAAAGAATAAACCATTTCCAATAGTCGCTATTGAATTAATTTTAAATTTAGTAAATGAAACTAAAGGCATTTGATTCTGAAATGAATGTATTATCGGATCAAATTTTAAATCACCGTTTTCATTTGATTTGCTTTTTTCTAAAATATTTTTATCGTCAATTAAAGTATGAATATCGCAAAAAATATCTTTTAAATAACTTTCAGAATCACCTTTATCTAAAATTTCTGCATACAGCGAGTCCAAATTTAAAGATTGAATTTTCGGGCAAAATCCTATACTTGTTTTGATTACTGCTGTCTGAATATCAGAAGTTAATGACTCCAAAGGGGTAAAGTCATCGATTAAAGTAAGTATTAAATCTTGTGTATGCCCAAAAGATATATTGCAAATTGGATTATAGAGGTAATTATCAAAATAAGCAGATTCTTTTTTCCCATCAATAGCAAATTTTGAATTGTATTTATTATAATCATTGAACCCCCCTCTCAAACCCCTGAAATATTCATAGCATAATTTTTTAAATTGACTGCTTGCTTTTAAACAGAGTCGTCCCTTATAAAATTTCTTGGGAGGGATTTTTTCCTCTAACCCACTATCTAACAAAGATATTAAAAGTATGTAATCATGATATGAAATATCGCTACTAATTGAAGTATATTTTTTTTTGATAGCCATTTTTATTTACAATTTCTATATAAGTTATTTTTTAAAATTGTTAATAAGATTTGCTGATATGTGCATAGTATTTTTATTTTCTAAGGATAATTCGAAACTTCTTATCACCCCATACGTAGCTGCTAATTTTCTTTTAGACCTTGCTTGAAATCGGTTTTTTCTCGCACCTATTAATTCATCGAGTTTTTTATTATATTCTTTTAATATTTTAGTGTTTTGAAGGAAATGTTTTTCGATAAAATTAACATGTTCTTCTTTTTTATGCTCTCTCCACTCTTCAATTCGATTTGATATCGACAGAGCAATTCCTTTTAATTTTTTCACCTCTTCATTGCTAACCTTTGGAATTTCTAAAATATTAATATCCATTAATGAATTAAAATTGCCAGCATCTTGTAATAATAAAGAATATGCGTGGAACTTATTTAATATTGTTTGGATCCCAACAAAATCATTATTAAATCCACATATTGCAATAGCAGATCTACAAAGACGAATAGTATAAATAACATTCTCTTTCGAATTTTCAGGTTTTTTTTGTATTTTTTTTATTTCTGCATCAAATTTCGAATTAAAACGATGCCACTTAAGTTCAATACAAGATTTTACATCTAAACCCAGAAGATTATTGTCTATAAAACTTATCATATAACTTGTACTCGTGGCCACATTACAGGTGATTTTTTACAATTATGCGCAAGATTACTCCATAGTTCATCAATACGTATTCCGAGTTTTGATGAATTCAAATCATCTATATCTTGAAACAACCTCGGAAGCTCATCACAGTTATGCTTATACCCCCCTCCTTGCGACTTAACAAAAAGATTAATTATGCTTTCTAAACTGTTTGCCAATTCAGAAACAATTTTATGAAAAGGATTTGAATAATACGCTATGTTATTTTTTGTGTGTTTTAGAAATCCGTTAACTTTCAAGACAAACTCTTTGGGGCTCAATTCATCTTTACATCTGTTAGCTAATATTTTTTTTACTCGTTCATCTTCTTTCATGTCATCCTTATTGGGTTTAAAGTCAGATATTATTTTATAAAATTCTATGATCTGCGCTTTAAGAAATCCGATATTATCTATTATTTGCTTATCTATTTTATTATCATTTTTATCGGCGTTATGTGATAGATTTCCTAAAATTTTACTAAAAGATAACATTTTATTTAACATGTTAAGAATTAACATGTTTTCATTTGTCGTATCGTTTGTACGTATCAATTCGGCAGCAATAGTCAAACTTGGTCGTTTTAATGTACATACCTTCGTTGCATTTCCATTGTATTGGCATTTCTCATATGTAATATTATTTATAGAGTTAGCCTTAAATATATTTTTAATCCTTTTAATTTGTACTTTTTCTTTATTAATTATGCTTTTACTCAGGTTATTATACTTTTTTGGCCTTATTTTTTCTTTTAATGCATTGATAAGATTGCTAATAGCATTAGTATCATTCTTTTCTGCAAACTGTATAACTTGTAGCCTTGCAAGAAAACGATTTCTTGTTTGAGTTTTTCTTTTTCCAGGCAAGAAAACAGGAATAACCAACTTATTTTTTTCTATCCCTTCTTTAATAAGAATATCTGATTCTGCCCCATGCCATTTTATAGGATCTTTTTCCCCAATAAAAATAATCGCGGCTTTCGATTGAATTATTCCTTTATTTAATTTATTTATCCACACTTGTCCGCCTTTAAGTTCTCTTTTATCCCTCCACAGTTTAAATCTGGCCGCTTTTAATTTATCACAAATCAAATTAACAAATTTTTCATCTCTACTGTTATAGGAAATAAAAATATCAGGCTTATCATTATTATTATTAGCCATTATATGTTACACCCCTCCCTCTACGTGAAATTTCTTATCACTTTTTTGATAACTCTGTGTTAAAGAAATTATATTAAAAAATTTACACCTTTTAATAAAGTTATGAAAACAACGTAAAATTTTTTTAACGTTATTGTTTATCTTTGGAGCTATTTTGTTCTGAACGAAATGATTATTAAAGCCGGCAATATCCGTTTTGTGGGGTTGAACTAATGTGAAGTTACAATATGTGGGTTCAAATAGATAATAAAACATTGTGATGGCCTTAAAATTACTTAAAAATATTACATATCAACCTACTAAAATTATGTTTGCTAATATTATATAAAATAAAATTCTGGTTTATACAAAGTAAATATATTATATCATTAATAAAATACTATTGGTGTAGTGTAATGCTGAAATTATAACTTTAATGATAATAAAGAGTTATTAAGATAGACAATAAAAATATATGTGTGTTTATAATTGAAACAAGAAAAATAATATCAATTTCAAACTCTTATCAACATCATCAACCTTTTCGAACCTTTTCAATTATTGAAAATACAGTGTTCATTAATTCGTCATCAGTTCGCCTTGCGTCGCCAAGAATATGCATTTCTTTTCTTACATTAATAGATCCATAGAAATGCTTCATATTTCTTGTTACCAATTTCCATAATTTTCTCGCAACAAATCCGCTACAACCAACAGGAATGGGATAGCTATGTAGCGGTGCAGTTGTACCTATTTCAAATTCCTCCATTACACCCTGACCGAGTATTACTTTATTTTTGATATCAGGAGACAATTTATTTCCTGCAATAAAAATACTGAACCCGGCTAATGATATCATAGCTTTTCGCCAACTGTGATAAACCTCTTTTTTCTTTGTCTTTTTAACAGTACGCGGAAATGGCCTTAATATTAATCTTTCACGCAAACTGGAAGGTGAGAAGTAAGTCCCTTCAAGTGCTCCTAATAATACTTCGGTCCCAATTCCTTTACCATAACCAGAAATCAAATTATAACCACGTTTAATAATCTCTTGTCCAAGATTACGCGAAAATATTCTAAGGCGTTCCAAATCAAAATCCCGGCACCCTTCAACAGCACTTCCAGAAACAAAAATATTATTGAAAAAAGCGCGATGATTCAACTCTTGGAGTATAGTTTTGATTTCATCATAATTATCAATTAAAACTGTCTGTATACCATAACGTTTCAAATCTTCAACTCTTAAGGTCATTTTTCTTATTTCATATTCATAATCAGCTTTCGCCTTTGGCGATCTATTGTTTGGCTTTTGAGGCTCTTTAAGGATACAATAATGTGTTGGTACATTTTGACCTAAAAGATTCTTGATTCGGCTTAATATATAATCTAGGTTTGGGTCTGTAAAACTAAATCCAACAAATAGAAAAGTTTGTGAAACCAGATCACCTTTCAGTCGAATAGAAAATAGCTCTCGTTTCAGGTAATAAGTCTCGTAATCATCTTTAGTAAGAACAGCATCATGAGGTTGCGAAATATCACCATGCATTTTAAATATTGTAACATCAGCTCCTGCGTGTGATTGCGCAATGTTCTCTGGTGATATTTTCACATCAACATATTTGTGCTCATTTTTAAACGCTTCCTCAAGAAGAGTATCATAATTTGTAGTCCAAATCGTATGAATTGGCAGCTGAGCAATGAGCTTATGTTTCTCCGTTAATATGGAATCCTTCGTGAATTCCAAGATGAGTTTTTTATTAAGTTTATCTCGATTTCGTTGTCTGTTTTGATGGTATTGGGCCAATGCAATTAGGTCATATTCACGATCCACTTCTAGCTCAAGGTCATCTGCAATTTCACGAAGTAGCTCCTTCCAGTCAACAAACCCGGCATCTCTGGATAGGCCTGCACCAGCAAATAAAGCCCCTCTCCCTTCCATTATCTTTTTACTATATTCACGAACCAGTTCGTTTTTCGATATACCTATCATAAAAGCCCCCCCCTCTCTATTAGGGAATTAACTAACGGACTTGATTCCTCGTTATGAAAGTAACTTTTTCAGGTTCTCCCAGTTCCACCGGTAAACACGGCCAGCATTTGATACGGCCCAGTCTTCCGAACCATCTTGATAGCCAATAATTTGAAATTTGGTCTTTTTCAGTTCATCTGCAAGTTTTATCTCTTTAAGAACCCCTGACGCATTTCTAGTTTTGGGCCCTAAAATTACAATGAATACCTCTGCCCTCGTTATTGCAATCCGTGCTTTGCTTAACCAGTCTCTTTCTGGAGCAGCCTCCTTGAGTGAGAAATCAATTATTTCAAAAGGTGAGTCATCTAGTTTCGATTGGCCGATAATAAAATCCTTTAAAACTTTATCGTTGTCATAATCAAAGCTTACAAAAACCTTTTTCTTAACCATAGCGTTCTCCTTCCACCGGCTTCATACAAAATAAATTGTACACTCATTTATGACATATATTGCTCTATGGAATGATATTTATTTTAATTGGTATAATTGAAATTTTTTTTCTTCTATTTAAATAAAATTGTAATATGCCTGATAATTTTCCGGAAAAACAGGAAAAATATCCGCACGAGCGGAATTACCGGAAAAGAGAAAGGTCTTGACCTGTCCACATATTTTTCAAAATCACCCTTTATTCTATCCATTACAAATTCTATCTCTTTATCGGTAGAATCAAGCAGCAACTCCTTCAGCAGATAAAAAACCTTTTGCTGGCGTCTCTGGGATTTTTTCCACCTGGTTGAATAGTTCTTCAGAACGGCGGTGAAAACTCTTTTTGTATCAGTTTTCAACAGGGTTTGCACAGCCAGATCAGCGGCTTCCAGAGTATTCATTATGCCACCGGCACTGAGCGGATTTGCCTGGCGGGCAGCATCACCGATAACAAGGACATTATCCTTAACCAATCTTTTCGGGCTTATGGATAACGGTACACATCCTGTTATTAAACGGTCGCATTCTGCCGAAGGAATATTTTTTTGGATGAATGTATCCAGGAATCTTTTGGCTTTTGAAGAATCAGCACCAATTGCATAGGTTCCCGCACCAATTGAAACTTCGGTATCAGACTTGGGAAAAACCCATAGATATCCTTGCGGAATAAGTGCCGATCCTATAAAAAAATGCATGTATCCGTCATTACAGAAATCGCTTTTCAGGCGGTATTGGACACTTGAAAAGGCGTCTTTCAGCGGCAATGGTTCCGTAATCCCAGCCCAGCGGCCGATCTTGCTCTCACAACCGTCTGCGCCGATTATTACTGTACCGGCTATCTCCGACGTATCGTCGATCGTAACCCCGTAAAACGTTCGATTTTTTGAAATTAGCCCTGAAACACTCCTGCCTAAAAGAATTTCCGCGCCATACTCTCGCGCTTTCGCTGCAAGAGCTTGCTCAAAGCGTTCCCGGTGTAAAATAATACAACACTGTTTTATTCTTAAAAAACGGGGCTGATGTTCATTGTGATGAATGGTCAGACCTTCGATATCGCGCGCAATCCACTGTTCATCAACCTCAACAAACCTGGAAAGCTCCATTCGGTTGCCTGTCGCTTCTCCGCAGCGCACAGGTATGCCAATCTGTTTTTTCCTGTCTACAATACAAATTTTCCAGCCGGCGCGGGCCAATTTCATACCGGTATACAGCCCGGCGATGCTTGCTCCGACAATGACTGCATCATAGTTCATAAGCGGTTTTTCCGGTTGAATGCGTTTTTACGATCATGGTCTTCCATGTGCCGGATAGCGGAAACCGGGCAGAAACGGGCACATACTCCGCAATTGATGCAGGCCGGGGTCATTTCAATATCGTTATCATAAACAACGATGGCGAGTGCGGGACATACAGCGGAACAGCCCGCGCAAAAGGTGCATGTATCCTTGTCTGCCTGGTACATGATTTAATTTCAGATTTTGGAATCAGGATTTAGAGTCTGTAGCTGAATTATCTACGTTTCCTGCGTAGATAATTTAGCGTACAGACTCTTATCCCAAAGCCATACAATATGTTACAAAAGTTTCCGGCTTTGCCGGGTTAGAGTCTGTAGCTGAATTATCTACGTTTCCTGCGTAGATAATTCAGCGTACAGACTCTTATCCCAAAGCCATACAATATGTTACAAAAGTTTCCGGCTTTGCCGGGTTGGGAATTACTATCTGGAATTCTGCTTCTTCCTTATTTATCAGACATCACGGCACCCGCAATTCTATCAGCAAAACATTTTCTTTCTCAGGTTGAAATCCTCAACCTTTTTCTGTGACGACAGCTCGCTGGAGCAGTATTCCTGAATCGTTTTTACGGAAAAGCCCGTTTTTGCAAGCGATTCCAGCCCGCTTACCGCCGCCTGCGCTCCCTCCAGCGTCGTGATATAGGGAATGTTCTGGGTGACGGTCGCGCTGCGGATCGGCTTTGAATCGATAAGCCCTTTTCTGCTCTCCGGAACGTTGATAACAAGGTCGATCGCATTCGTTTTTACGAGGTCCAGAATATCAGGTTTGCCTTCACCTATTTTGTAAACCTGCTTGGCGAACACGCCGTTGCTCTTAAGAACCTTCGCGGTGCCTTCGGTTGCATATATCTTGAATCCCATGTCAGTCAGCTTCTTTGCCATGAAGATAATATTGCGGCGCATACTGTTGCGCACGCTGATAAAAACCTTGCCCTGACGCGGCAGGGGATTATAGGCCGCTTCCTGCGACTTCGCATACGCCAGCCCGAAGTCCCGGTCGATACCCATTACTTCGCCGGTTGATTTCATTTCCGGTCCGAGCATGATATCCGCGCCCGGAAATTTATTAAAAGGCATCACCGACTCCTTCACGGCAAAATATTCAAGCTCGGATTCGACCGCCTCTTCGATCTCTTTGAGCGGGACGCCGGTCATAACCTTGGCCGCAATCTTTGCCCAGGGAGTGCCCGTCGCCTTGCTGACAAAAGGAACGGTCCGCGAAGCCCGCGGATTTACTTCAAGCACGTATATCGTCTCGTCATGAATCGCATATTGAATATTCAAAAGGCCGATAACGCAGAGCTCCCGTGCAATATTGATGGTAATCCGCCGGATCTCGTTTATCAGCTCTATCGACAGGGTGTGGGGTGGAAGCACGCAGGCGCTGTCCCCCGAATGAATGCCCGCTTCTTCGATGTGCTCCATGATGCCGCATATCACGGTATCAACACCGTCCGATACCGCATCAACGTCCACTTCAATCGCGTCGCCGATGAATTTATCGATCAGCACCGGACGGTTCTCGCCCGCCTCTCTGGCTTCATTAACGAATTGTTCCAGCTCGCTCTCTTCGTATACAATACGCATACCGCGTCCCCCAAGCACAAACGAGGGCCTGATAAGCACCGGATACCCGATACGGTTCGCAATATCGGCAGCCTGCCGCGGAGTCTCGGCCATGCCGTTCGGAGGCTGTTTGAGTCCGAGAGACTGTATCATTGCAGAAAACTCGTCCCGGTCCTCGGCGCGTTCTATCGACTTGACGCTTGTTCCGATGATCGGCGCACCCTCTCTGGCCAGCCGGCGGGAAAGGTTCAGCGGGGTCTGGCCGCCGAACTGCACTATGATACCGTCCGGCTTTTCCTTATCGATTATATTCATCACGTCCTCAAATGTCAGCGGCTCGAAATAGAGCTTATCCGAGGTGTCATAGTCCGTGCTGACTGTTTCGGGATTTGAATTAACCATAATCGATTCATACCCGAGTTCTTTAAGGGCAAAAGAGGCCTGACAGCAGCAATAGTCAAACTCAATACCCTGGCCGATTCTGTTCGGCCCTCCTCCCAGAATAATGATCTTCTTCTTGTTTGATATCTTGCTTTCATCCTCCGTATCATACGTGGAATAGTAATAGGGCGTATACGCCTCAAATTCCGCAGAACAGGTGTCAACCAGCTTATAGACATTGACAACGCCCAGCTCCTTGCGGGTATTCCGTATGGTTCCCTCATCGGTATTTAAGAGATAGGCGAGATAGGCGTCGGAAAAGCCCCACTCCTTCGCTTTTCTGAAAAATTCTCTCTGCCGCTCCTTGTCTCCCTTCAGTATGCCTTTTTTAATATTATCTTCGAATACGATGATGTCCTTCATATTATTAATAAACCAGGGATCTATTCTGGTGATATCGGTTATCTCTTTAACCGAAACATCCAGCTCTAAAGCCCGGCGGATAAAGAAAATGCGGTCGCATCGGAATTTTTTCAATTCATGCAACACCGCCTCTCTATCCATGGCATGGAATTTAATGCTCTCAAATCCCATACGGCCTATCTCGAGGCCGCGCAGACCCTTTTGCAAAGCTTCCTTGAACGTGCGGCCGATGGCCATGGTCTCACCGACCGATTTCATCTGAACGCCAAGGTTCTGATCGGCGTCCGGGAATTTTTCGAACGCGAAACGGGGGATTTTCACGACGCAATAATCGATAGTCGGCTCAAATGAGGCGGGCGTTTCGCGGGTAATGTCGTTGCGGATCTCGTCAAGCGTATACCCGACCGCAAGCTTCGCGGCAAATTTCGCGATAGGAAACCCCGTAGCCTTGCTGGCAAGGGCGGAGCTGCGGCTCACGCGGGGATTCATCTCGATCACCACCATTCTCCCGTCCTGGGGATTAACAGCGAACTGAATATTGGATCCGCCTGTTTCAACCCCGATTTCGCGTATGATGGCGATGGCCGCGTCCCGCATGGTCTGATACTGCCGGTCGCTGAGAGTCTGCGCTGGCGCAACGGTAATGCTGTCGCCCGTGTGGATACCCATCGGATCCAGATTCTCTATTGAACAGATAATGACGACGTTATCCGCCTTATCCCGCATGATTTCAAGTTCATACTCTTTCCAGCCGATGACCGACTCTTCCAGCAGCACTTCATGTATCCGGCTGTATTGAAGGCCCAGCCGCGCGATACGTTCAAAATCCTTTTCATCATAGGCAATACCGCCGCCGGTGCCGCCCATGGTAAAACTCGGGCGCACAATCACGGGAAAGCCGATCCTGCGGGCTACCTGCCAGGCTTCGTCCATATTATACGCAAACTCGCTGCGAGGGACTTCCAGTCCTATGCGTTTCATGGCCTCTTTAAATTCACTTCTATCCTCAGCACGCTTTATAGCTTCCTGATCCGCACCGATAAGCTGAACATTATACCGGTAGAGTACGCCATTTTCCGCAAGCTCCATAGCCGCGTTAAGCCCGGTCTGGCCGCCCATGGTGGGCAGGATTGCATCGGGTTTCTCCCGGTCGATAATTTTTACCAGGATTTCCTGTGTTATCGGCTCGATATACGTCTTGTCGGCCAGGTTAGGATCGGTCATGATCGTCGCCGGATTGGAGTTGACAAGAATGACTTCGTATCCTTCTTCCTTGAGGGCTTTGCAGGCCTGTGCGCCTGAATAATCGAATTCACAGGCCTGGCCGATAACAATCGGCCCGCTGCCGATAATAAGGATTTTTTTGATGTCTGTTCTTCTGGGCATGGTGATTAACTCTTCCTGTTGAGGTGTTGTTTGCTCATCATTTCGATGAATTGCTTGAAAAGATATCCTGAATCGTGAGGCCCCGGAGCCGCCTCCGGATGGTATTGCACGGAGAATACCATGCGCGAAACATCGGCGATCCCCTCGCAGGTTCCGTCATACAGATTAACATGTGACATCTCGACGCCGCATCGCTTCAGGCTCTCAAGATCGGCGCAGAACCCGTGGTTCTGTGCGGTGATTCCTATCTCGCGGGTCTTTTCGTTGCGCACCGGGTGATTGCCGCCGTGATGGCCGAATTTCAGCTTGTAGGTTTTACCGCCCAGCGCGAGCGTTATGAGCTGATGGCCAAGGCAGATGCCGAAAATCGGGACTTTGCCGATAAGTTCCTGTATGGTTTTTATGGCGTACGTAACCGCAGCCGGGTCTCCCGGGCCGTTGGACAAAAAGACCCCGTCAGGTTTTTCGGCCACGATTTCAGCCGCTGAGGTCGCTGCCGGAACCACGGTTATTCTGCACCCCAGCGCTTTCAAAACCCGAAGGATGTTATATTTGATCCCGAAATCCATGGCTATGACATTAAATGTTTCTTCGGCATTGCATTCGCGTCCGGGAGTCCCCGTGAAAACATACCTCTTCCTGCAGGTAACCTGCTTCACAATATCCACGTCAACCAGGCCTTCCCACTGAGCAGCTTTCGAAGCAAGGCGCTTGAAGTCCGGGCACTGCTCCCCGGCATATACGACGCCTTTCATGGCTCCTGCACGCCGTATATGGCGCGTAATAGCGCGTGTGTCAACACCCTCTATCCCGACGATAGTATTTTTTATAAGATATTCGCCCAGCGACATCGTGCTCGCATAATTGGACGGATATTTGCATGCCTCCTTTACGACAAACCCTTCCAGAAATATTCCCGCCGACTCGACATCCTGTTCGTTGATGCCGTAATTGCCGATCAGCGGGTAGGTCATGGTAACAATCTGTGATTTATAGGAAGGGTCGGTAAGGATCTCCTGATAGCCGGTCATGCTGGTATTGAAAACGACCTCACCCAACGCTTCTCCCGGAGCGCCGAAAGACTCGCCGGCAAAGACCGTTCCATCTTCAAGGACTAGATACCCTTTCACTGAGAACCCCCATGTTTTTTATATGGTTTCAGAGAAAAAAAAAAGATATCCGCAGAGATCTTTTTTATTATTGACCGATCGCCCATTTTTGAAAATCTATTACTTTTATTATCAAGCTATATGTATTCCTTTTTTTAAAAAACGTTGCCGATGCTATTTTCGGTTTTATAATATAATTCACCAGCGTGTATTATCATACAATTTTTATAAATTTTTATTATAAAATCGTTTATTGTCCTGTTGCCGGTTTTAAAATATTTTTAATGCATCACCTAAAACCCGGGACTTTTTATGACCCTGTTCGACGATAAAATTCACGAGGAATGCGCGATATTCGGCGTTTACAATAATCCGGAACCCGCCAATCTTACCTATCTGGGATTATATGCCCTGCAACACCGGGGCCAGGAAAGCTGCGGCATCGTAGTGTCCGACACACAGAATTTATTGCGTCATACCGGCATGGGCCTGGTCGGCCAGGTTTTCGGGCGCGACGATGTCCTGAAAAAGCTCAAAGGCGTGCATGCCATCGGTCATAACCGCTACTCTACAACCGGCTCATCAAATATTATTAACGCTCATCCCATACTTGTCAACTTCAAAGCCGGGCAGCTGGCAAGCGCCCATAACGGCAACCTTACCAACGCGTCGGAACTTCGAAAAGAGATGGAGGCCGACGGATCGATTTTTTCCTCGTCGACCGACTCCGAAGCGATCATGCACCTTGCCGCGCGGTCAAAGCGCAGCACTATCGACGAAATGATACTGGATGCTCTCTCTCGTGTTAACGGAGCCTATTCTATCCTGTTTCTGACCAGAGACGCCCTCTTCGGCGCGCGTGACCCCTTCGGCGTGAGACCCCTGCTTTTAGGTAAGCTGAACGGAAGCTTTTTTTTCTCGTCGGAAACCTGCGCTTTCGACCTCCTCGGCGTGAAAACAATCCGCGAGGTCGAGCCGGGTGAAATGATACGCATCAAGGATAACAAAATCAAAAGTTACCGGATACCGCAGTTTTCATCCTGTGTCAGAACAGCCCACTGCGTCTTCGAATTCATCTACTTCTCACGACCTGACAGCTTCGTGTTCGGCGAGAACGTGGATAAAATCCGTCGTGAATTCGGCAGGCAGCTTGCGCGAGAACACCCGGCGGATGGCGCGGATATCATCATCGGCGTGCCCGACTCATCCACAACCGCAGCCCTGGGCTATGCCGAGGAGTCAAAAATCAGGTTCGAGATCGGCCTCATCCGCAATCACTATGTCGGCAGAACCTTTATTCAGCCGGAACAGAGCGGCAGGGATTTCGGCGTGCGTATCAAATTCAATACGGTCAAGGGGGTCCTGCGGAGTAAAAAAATCGTTGTCGTTGACGACTCAATTGTACGCGGTACAACCATGAAAAAAATAATTCAATTAATCCGGGACGCCCGCCCCAAAGAGGTCCATCTCCGCATATCGTCTCCTCCCATAAAAAACCCATGTTTTTACGGCATCGATATGCCGGATAAAAGGAAATTCGTGGCAAACGGCAGAACCGTGGAGCAAATAAGGAAATATTTAAATGTTGATTCCCTCGGCTATCTTTCAATAAATGGACTCCACTCCGTAGTATCGAAAACAAAAAAAGACTTTTGTTCAGCCTGTTTTGACGGGAAATACCCTATCAGCATCTCTGTTGAATAAAATTCTTTATTAATTAGTTTCTGTTCTACGCAGTAGTATGCAAAAAACTGATGAAAAAATATACACTTTTCGCATTGTATCTCTTCACCGGTGATGCGTTTGTCCGGATAATCAATTTCTGCACAACCGCCTATATCGCCCGCGTGCTTGACACATCCGGTTTCGGACTGATTACCATCGGATCGTCATTTTTGACCTACGCCCTGTTATTGAGCGACTGCGGGCTGAAAACACTGGGATTCATTGAAACAGCAAGGCATCAGGAAAAAAGAGAGTTTTCTCTTGCAGATATTTTCAGTACAAAGATACTTTTAGCCACTATCTCTTTTATCGCCTTATATGGTGCATCATATATTCTTTTTAAAGAAAACCGGTTGCATACAATCTGCGTTTTGTTTTTGCTTAATGTTCTGTACGACGCACTGTTTATAGATTGGTACTTCAAAGGAATACAACGCTTTAAATCAGTGTCAATAGCCTTTATGGTGTCAAGCCTTATCTATTTCTTTGCCGCTGTTCTTTTTATAAAAGATCCTTCCGATGCCGCAAAAGCGCCTCTGCTGTTTTTTGTTTCCAACATGGTATCTGTTTTGATCCTGTGTATGTTGTTCCCCTGGAGTACGTCGGGTTTCAGGTTTACCTTCTCTCTGCACACCAGTTTCGCGATATTCAAAAATTCTCTGGTCATCGGGCTCAGTACTTTGCTCAACCAGGTCACCGTATATCTTCCTCCGATTGTACTGGGCATGTATCTTGATGTGCATAATTCCGGAATATTCGGTGCGGCATTTAAAATAGTGTTGCTTGCATTGATAGCAGACAGGGTTTTCTCAACGATTTTCCTTTCCACGCTTCCCCGTATCTGGAATGAAAGCAGGGATAACGCAGTCAAATATCTGCAAACCATAGTGCATATTACCATCGCCGCAGGTTTTCTTGTATCTCTTATTATAAGCCTTGGATCTGAAACAATTATCAGCCTCATTTACGGAGATACCTATAGAGAGAGTTCCCACATATTGATGATTATAAGCTGGTTTATTGTTCTGACAATGATAAACACTATTTTCGCGTATGGATTGCTGGCAATCGGGCAAAAAAGACTCTATCTTAAAGCAACGGCTACAGGTTTTGTAGTCAATACCATATTGATCCTTATTCTAACCGCTTCATACGGGATATCCGGCACGTGTGTATCTTTATTGGCAGGGGAACTGATCTTTATGGTACTCTGCTACCTTGAATTCAAGAAATTCTGCAACCTTCGTTTTTACATACCATTCCTTAAATCGCTGTTTATAGGAGCATCACTGTTTTTTACCGGTTATATGTTACCGTTGCATCCGCTTGTTAAATGTATTTTTGCTATACCCGTTTTCATGGTTATGACAATCCTGTTTAACGTCGTGACCAAAAACGACCTGAAACTTATAAGGGTAAAATGGAACGCACAATAGCTATTGGCCTGCTTGATAACACTCCTGGCTGGCAAGCGATGCTTGGTCAGATAGGTGTTCCCTTTTCGGTCATAGCGCATATTGAAGATATTGATCCATACCAGTATAGCGTGATCATTGGCAACAGGCCGGTTACTGATAACGAGGTTGAAAAAATAAAGCGCTACATCAATGATGGTGGAGCTGTTATTGATACTGGCCATATAATCGAAAAAATTGCAGGCGGCTTAATTCATTCAAAAAAATGCGGATATCTTACGACCGGTAACCTGCCCTTTGATTTTTTACCGGCGATCATCGATGTTTATTCGGGCATTCGAACGTATACAAAAGCGCAGTACCTTGAAAAAAGCCTTTATATTGACGGCTTTGGCAAAGGTAGTATCTCTTTCTGCGGCCTGGATGTCGATCTATTGCTCTTTGATACCCGTTCGAAAAGAAAATCATTCTACAGCAATCTTCCGCGATTCCCCCATGAAGAGGTAGCCTCTGTTTCCAAGGGAGATGTTACCCGGCTCTTTTTTTCTCTCTTAAAGCATCTACACCTGTGCCGCGGTATGCCGTTTATCCACAAATGGTTTTTTCCCGGTAATGCCAAAAACGTGTTTCTCTTCAGAATTGACAGCGATTTCGGCAACAGGGACCAGATCAAACGATGGTATGACATCGCGCAAGCATCACAGATCAAGTATACCTGGTTTCTCCACGTATCCGCGCATCGGGAATGGCTTGATCTTTTCAAGGAGTTTTTGGGGCACGAAGTAGCGGTTCACGGGTATGATCATTACACCACCAATAAACCGGCCTGTCAGGAGCAAAACCTGTCTGCAGCATATACTGCATTGAAAGAAAAGGGCTTTGCCTGCAACGGCTACGCCGCACCCTACGGGTTATGGAATACCGCGGTGCACGCTTCCGCCGAAACGGCCGGTTTCGCGTATGCGTCGGAATTTTCATACGCCTATGACTCGCTCCCCCTTCATCCTCTTGTAAATAACACCGCAGGCAGCCTGCTGCAGATGCCGATCCACCCGGTGTGTATCGGCAGCCTTCTTAACGCACACGCGGACGAAAAAGGAATACTCGATTACTTTACCGGTGAGTTTCATACAAACCTCAAACGTCTGAACCCCATTATATTCTATGACCATGTAATCCATAGTCATGCGGATGTGCTCAAAGAGATATTCAGGCTTTCACGCGACCATGCCATACCGTCACTCACATTCCTTGAATTTGCGCAGTGGTGGAAACACCGGGAGAGTGTCGTTATATCATCACCGACACTGTCAAACAACGCTGTGACGATACGGTATCAGTCGCAAAACAAAAAATGCGCGGTATGTATCTGGAAAAAAGCCGACGCATATATTTTATCCGATGAAGAAAACCCCATCGACTTGAACACGGCTCCCGAAAACAACCCGGTGAATATCCCGGTACGCATAGATACTGAAACGCTTATACATACAAGACGTTTTAACTGGCGCAGGCATCTCTATTCGTTTTTAAACAATCACTTCTGGAGAAAAAAACAATGAAAATCTGCTTTATTATCCCCCAGGTTATGAAAGCGGTTTCCGGAGGACTCTGTACACAGGTTACCTCTCTTGCCGATTCCTTGAAAAAGAAAGGCGTCACGATTGTCTACTTTAATCCCTGGGAATCCTGTGATTGGAGCGATATTACTTTGACCCATATTTTCAGGGCTGATCTGGAAACATACAACATCGCCCAATGGCTGTACGACGCCAAACATCCCTTTGTTGTAACACCCGTTTTTTTTAACCAGCACAACCATCTTTCTCTGCGGATTTCATCAACAATGTTTGATCTTGCAAGAAAAATTCATTCCGGCGTGCGAACAGATCTGGACTGCGTCCACGATATATGCAGATACAGCCTGAAGGTCCTGCCGAATACGTATGAAGAAAAAAAATTCCTCGAAAAGGGACTATCCATCAGTTCTCTGAAAACCAAAGTAATACCAAATGGCGTTGAGGAGCGTTTTGCACAGGCAGACCCCTCTCTGTTTACCGAAAAATACGGCATAAAAGATTTCATTTTATCGGTCGCAAACTTCGAATACAAACGTAAAAACATGTTACATTTCATACGGGCGCTTGGAAAAATCGATCATCCTGCAGTGCTTATCGGCACTCTGCATAATAATGAATATGGCCGGGAGTGTAAAAAAAGAATTGAAAAAAACAGTAATATCCTCTGGCTGGATTCCATACCTCATGCCGATCCGCTGCTGGCGTCCGCATATGCTGCATGCAAAGTGTTTGCGCTTCCGTCCTATTATGAGACTCCGGGGCTTGCCGCTCTGGAAGCTGCCCTGGCAGGTGCAAATATCGTAATCACGCCATTCGGCGGACCGAAAGAGTATTTCGGCAACATGGCTGAATATATCAACCCCGACGATATCACATCCATACAAAACGCGATTCTTACTGCACTTGAAAAGCCGCCAAACCGTGATTTGAAATTGCATATCCTTGCTCATTATACGTATCCGGTGATCACCGATCAATTAATCGGTATCTATGAGGAGATAGGGAACACCCGGCAATTTTAAGAATGTGGCGGAACCTGAAAGCCGGAACAAAAACCATATACCAATTACCTATGGAAAACACAAAAAATCAACGATTCATTATCAGGCTTGTCTTCTTCTGCTGTCTCTTCTCTATGATATTCCTTCTTCTGAAATCGGAAGGAACCCCGCTGCACGACGAAATCGGCCATTATCTCATCAGCAGGGATGTATTCCATGCGCCGCAGCACATCCTTGACACCTGGGGCAGGACGCTGAACACACTGCTGTATTGCATCCCGGCTCAATCGGGCCTGAATGCAGCCCGTTTTCTATCGTTGCTTCTCGCATTCATAACCGCATTGCTCACCATTAAAGTTTCTGAAATGCTTGGCATAAAAAATGCCGCTACGGTAACAATACTGTTATTTTTTCAACCCTGGTTTATGGATCTGTCATATCTATGTATAACCGAGGTGCCTTTTTCCCTGCTTATGGTCCTGGGTGTATACCTGTTTCTGAAAAACAGGTTTTTTACTGCATCAATAATCATAGGATTGCTGCCGCTTATCCGCCATGAGGGAATTGTACTCACCGGATTATGGGCTCTGTATGCATGGCGTAAAAAGGAGTGGCGCAGTATAGCAGGGACATTCATTCCGCTTATACTGTATAATTTTATTTATTACTGGATAGACGGCGCCTGGCCATTTGCCATGTATTTTGAGGCAAAACCGAATCTGGTATACGGCCGGGGGACATGGTACCATTTCCTCATACGTCTCCCCCACCCCAGAGCTGCGGGTATTCCAATAATGGTTATTGCAGCCTGCTCAATTATTCCGGTGTTCCGATCTGCGTTAAAAACAAAATTAATTCTGGCATGGTATTTTTCCTATTTTTTACTGCATACGGTCATATTCCGGTTCGGGCTCTTCGCATCAGGCGGTTACAAGCTGTTTCTTCTGCCTCTTGCCCCCGCTATTGCAATAGCAGCGACTCTGGGATTGCACTGGATGACCGATACAATTAAATCAGGGTTTTCATTAAAGTCCGGAAACAGCATATACAGAGCCGTCTGTGTCGCCTGTATCATATTCGCCCTGATATTTGTCAGGCCGTATGCACTCGACAATGAAGGCATGGCCATTAAAAATGCGATCGAATGGATACGCAAGCAGGGACTGGAAAAAAACGGCATCATTTCAACGCATGTCTATTTTTACCATCTTTTCCCCAAAAAAGTGCCTCCAAAGACTATATGGGAGAAATTCCCGACATTATCTACCATGCCGGCCGGCACACTGTTTTTGTGGGATAACCATTATTCAGACGAGTGGGGCTTCAAATACTCTGATTTTATTTCAAATATCACGACCTGGGAGTTACTGCAAGAATTTGAGAAAAAAACGGTAGTCATTTTTAGAAAAAAACAATAAAACCAGGGGAATGATTTTGGCTATGATCGATAAAATGGATATAGTAAACTATTATAAAAATATTGCTACGGACGAGGAGTCGATGCGGTATCTTGCCATACACGCCAAAAGATACGCCCTTCTCCTGAAAATTATTCAACACATAAGAAATACGATGCATGCCGAAAAAATAAATGTTATCGATATTGGCCCTTCATTTCTCACCGAACAGGTTCAGAGCTTATTGAAAAATGATGCGGTATACTATCTGGGATACTCCCACCCGGAAAGCCGTGGAGGCCATTTCCCGGAAAAAATAATTCTTGATACCGACAAATTTATTCGATTCGATTTAAATGATGTGCAATATAAAGAAAAATGGATCAGCGTACCTTCAGGCTCTATAGTTATTTTGGCTGAAGTAATTGAGCATCTGTTTACAGCGCCACAGCTTATCTTAAATTTCATTCGAACCTTTCTGGAAAAAAATGGCGTTTTAATCGTGCAAACACCAAACGCAGTCTCACTTTTCAAGCGAATAAAAATAGCGTTCGGTGAAAATCCATTTGAAATGATAAGAGAAAACAGCCAGAATCCGGGACACTTCAGAGAGTATACAAAAAAAGAGCTGTTGTCTATGGCCGGGGGGTGTAATTTTAAAATAATCGATTTTTTTTATTCGAATTATTTTGAGCTGCACCCGTTTAATTATAAAGCTGCCCTATACAGAATAGCACAGTACACACTCGGGAAATCATTCTACGATGGCATGACCATAGTGCTGCAAAAAAACGAATAATGAGTCTTCGACCTTTTACCAGTATATAAATGGTGCAGTACAACGATCACACACAATCTCATTTTTAAGTAACCTGGAGTCGTTTTTTGACCGTAATCGCGCCTAACGATTGAAGTGAATTATGAGGCGTTATAAATATGAAAAGGCATCATTCTATCAGGGTATAACCAGTATTTTCCCGACAACCCCTCTTTTTTTACTCGTTTCAAATTCCTGATCTTTTTTAGCGATATAAAAATAGACTCCAGGCAGAAGCTTTTTGGCCGGGTTCCAGAAAAAGGTCCACGCATTGCCGGTTTTAAGAACATTGCCACCCTTATCAACAATATGTTCAACCGCTCTGCCATCTACCGTGTACACAGAAATTTTTGAATTGGGTGAGAGGTTCTTAAAAACTATTTGTGAGTGCTTTGATATGCTATAAGGATTCGGGTATGCCACGACATCAACGTTGCTTGTAAGCTTCTTGAATGTGTTCCCGATAAAATAACGTGAGACGCCTTCGTCCGTCGCGACCCAGAGGTATCCATTTTTTCGATCAATAGCCATGTAATTAACGATATTATTAATCAGTCCGTCCGATTCCTTCAGGTAGCTGATACTGTCGACTTTAATAACATTAATCACGCCACTCGAGTTCATCATCTGGCGGGCAACAACCCTGACAATGCCATCATTCAGCGTTCCGAACCACAGCACGCTCTCTATTGTTTCATATTCATCTTCTCTGGTTAAAGGAATGTTCGAATACCGCGTACTGCTCTCGACAGCGACGCAAGTAAGATTAGCAGGGGCATCCTTGACTGGCGTAAGGATCGGTCCCTGCGTGCCATGAAACTGATAGTGATACAATCCATCACCTGTCACAATCCACGTAACAGTGTCTTGCGTCGAAGCCATGTGAAAGATATTTTTGTAACTGACATCTACTATCGGCTTATTAATAGTACCTGAAAGTGGGTTGCCGGTGTAGTTGAAAACGATTAATCGCCCGTTATCACCTCCATTGATACTGCTACTCCCAAGAAAAATATATCCTAAAGCATCTACATTAAGCTGGGTTGGCCAATTAAAATGATATGGTGAACCGGAAGGAAAACAAAATTTATAATTTGTATCCGCAGGAATATCATACTTAGAATTAAAACATAACACTGATCCCGAATCATTTAGAAAACATGCGAACCACATATATCCTGATGAATCTTTTGCAATTGCATCACATTTACTCCACCGTAATCCTTGATTACCCGGTACAAATTTAAAGGGTGTCGGAAAATTTGAACCTATTTGATATCCATCCCATCTATTCTTCACGATATTGTATCTTTTAATACCGCCCCCATTGTTTCCAAACCACATATTTCCATAATTATCCTCCGCAATTCCCAGAAAATCACTATCCCCCGGATCACCGAAATCCTTCGGGAGCCCCTGCCGGAAAAGCCTCCATATAGTTCCATCATACGATGCAACTCCTTGATACCAGACAGTTCTTAAATAATACACTGAATCAGGCGCGTCATAGTAAGTCACCTTTGGCGTAAACCAGACGGTTCCGTTACCAGCAATACAAACTCTGCTTACCAACCTGTATGTCAACGCATTGGCGTTATAGCCGTGTACTTTTATTCCATCCCACCTGTAGATGCTATCAGATTCCGTACCGAACCAGCAGTTGCCCGAATTATCGCTTACAATAGTCCGTACTTTGCTAATAAATCTTTTCCATCGTGTGGTATCTTTGTATATAACACCCCACCATAACCCAGAAAGTGTCATTAACGTATCATGCGCATGAAAAAGTGAATTGTTCCAGACCCCCGAAACAACACGCATATACAGCAAGCTGTCCTTATACACCGGCAGAGATACAATTGCGCTGTCCGTCTTTTCCACGCTCCAGATATTCCTGTCGATAAAATTCTTTGTAACGATATTATCCCCGGATACGTCAAGGCTGGCTACGCCCTCGGTGCACCCCAGAAAAAGCCTGTCCCGGTAAACGTTGATCGTATTCACCGTAGACATATTAAAAGTGCCGAATGAAACCGCATTTTGTACTACTCTGTTATTTTCCGTATCATAAACACTGCACCCCTTTGAAGAGCTGATTATCAGGTATTTTTTATAGAGGAACATATCGGTTATATCCCATCCGCTTGAGGAGTATGCCGTACTGACAGTATGACGGCCCTTCACCGATATTGTATACAATAATCCCCTTTTAGTGCCTATCCATAGATTGCCTCGGGTGTCAAAACAGAGAGCGGTCAGATTCAAATCCGGGAAATGTTCAGTTGCACTATTAAGTTGTATTTCGCCGGTGGCCGGTTCTATGCGTATCAGCCCGCCTTTCGTTGCAACCCACGCATATGAATTGTTAAATGCAATATCATTGGTTTGAAGTGTAGAAGTATAATTGGAGAATTGAGTGTACGCAGAGACGACATTAATAAAAACGAGGATACAATTGGTTATTAGACTGATAGATAGCATATTAATTTTTATCATCTGAAGGCACCCGGTAAAGAGGTAATTATGGGTAAAGAAGACCGCAATCCGCTTTTAATGTAAATTACGAATACTATACGTGATTTGTTGCTTTATATTTTTATTGGGGAAAAAATATAGTAACAAAGCGTCTTTCCGACCAAAGGCGTATGCCGTCAGAATTTGACAGCTGTTATTTAGTATCTGTTCAAAATTGACTGTCCTGTAACCTTACGCCCCCTAAATCCCCCGAAGGGGGACTTGTAAGGTCTTGATTCTATTATAAATTTCTGTTCAATAAAAGTCCCCCTTCGGGGGATTTAGGGGGCGTAAATGTCAATTTTGAACAGAAACTATTTAAAAATGGAGCTGAGGGGGATCGAACCCCTGGCCTGCTGATTGCGAACCAGCCGCTCTCCCAGCTGAGCTACAGCCCCAGAAAGGACGAACACAAAAATAAATTAAACGATCGCAAACTTCAAGTATATGTATTTTTTATTTCTCTGCCTGCCCGTAATTCAAAATACTCATTGCATTTTTAAACGTATGACTATAAAATTTATCTAAAGGCGCCGACACCTTAAATATACCTCTTTTCAGGCCTGAACGTCTATTTGCCGTAATACCAATGGCTAAAAAAAACGACATATCTATTGATATTTACCACAGAATTTATCGTTTGGCAGTGCGGAAGGTACCTGCTGAACAGATAGCGTTTACCCTTAATTTGCCGATAAGCGTAATCAAGAGTATCGTTGAACAATTTTTCCCTGCTTCAAAGAACCTGCAGCCGCAACAGGCTGATACACACGAAGCTGAAAAAAATCAGCCTGATCAGCAATCATATCTCGATATATATATCCTGCAACGCCTGCGGTTCACTATCATTGATCTCAACGGGATGGTAATTGAGAAGCACCATATTCAACTCAAGGAAGAAGTTGAAAAGGCTCTTAACTCCAACATAAAAATCGTTGCCATTCTTATGAAAAATGTAAAAAAAATCGATGAAATAGGTTTGACTATTATCATTTCATTGTATAACGACTTCATAAACAGAGGCAGATATCTTGCCATTCTGGACCCATCAAAGGAAATAGAACCGTTTCTTGAGTTCAAAGAGATTGAAAAGGTGATACCGGTTTTCGGCACCGAAAAGGCTTTCGAAGAACGCGCCTTACATATTAAAAACAAAAACAACTAATCATTTTTATTCCACTCACTGCGTATTAAATGAAGTATTTTTAGAATAATTATTTCGGAAACAAACGGTATTCACTTAAACAAATGCGCTAGAACAATGTCGTATATTGGGATCGGGTATTCCGGGAACGATCAGGATTTTCTGCAGACTTTTGTCGAGCGCCATAGATTATGGCTTAAAGGAGACCGGCAGCCTAAATTCTTTGGGAAGTGTTTTTTATTCCTGTACGATTCCAATACCGCTCGCGAATTTGCCCGAAAGTGCGTGGCCGCCGCCCCTCATGACACCATAACACTCTTTCCCATGGAAAAACCTGTTGACCCCGGCGGCAGGGAAGACCATACGCTTTGACGCCGTATCAATTGGAATTACTTGACAATAAACAGAGAAATGCATCGCCCGAATCAATGGAAAACAATACACAACTGCAGTTTGAGGAAAAACTCGAATCAACAAAGTTGCACGAGCTTCTTTCGCGCTCATTGCCGTACTATCTGAAAGCCTGGCACGATGAAGGTCCTTCAACTGGGCTTTTTGGCTCTACAAATCCAAAAACGTTCAATATGAGCGATATCGGCTCATCGTCGCCGGTGATTGAATACGTTATACGCCCCCATGTGAACATCCTGTGCATTCTTTCCATGTACCTGACCGCCAATGATTCCTGCCCCGTTAACAGCATCATTTCCCGTGAAGAAATTATTGCAAAGATCAATAAAGGTCTTTTATGGATGTGCGAAACCCATATTTGCGGATCGGTTGATGTCGACAGCTTTCTCGACCGGAAACGATGGGGTGAAAACTGGCGCAGCAGCCTGTGGACCACTCTCATGGGACTCTCTGCTTTCCTCAGCAAGGATCACATCAATAACGAAGTCTA